>Ga0079104_1002515_pt1 | contig 9736 bp, 8 predicted proteins | sample MedtruBG_FD_76829 | JGI IMG/M metagenome (GOLD analysis project Ga0079104, IMG submission 76829) | Root nodule microbial communities of legume samples collected from California, USA - Medicago truncatula BG | ecosystem: Host-associated > Plants > Roots > Nodule | place: USA: California | collected... | reverse complement strand
ATTCACTTTCACCAGTGGGTTTGTTAATTATACCATTTTTTACTTGAAATGATGCAATTTATTTTTGATTTATACCATAAATTTATATCGATATGTTGTTAAGTTGACGACATTGACCGAAAGGGAAGGTATTCTTTTACTCGGTTGCTTGAGAAGATAGCTGCGAATTTCTAGTGTCTAAATATACATTCTAGTTTAGTATGCTTGCCTATAAATAAATTTGATACCTATATGAGGTTTATACAAAAAAGCACTCTATTGCCCAGTTTTTAGAGAATATCTCTATAATTCAATACTGTGCAAAGGAGTGCCCTTTTTCTTGTTACATTTAATAAGTATAAAACTTAAATTATTGTATATAAATTGGAATTGTGAGGCTTAGTTTTTATTTGCATAATTTTTTGAATTCATCTGCTACAAATTGTACTTGTGTTCCTACAACAACTTGTAAGCTTGTTTTTCCAGGTCTTATTACCCCTGATACACCTGCAGATTTAATAACTTTTTCATCTACAGCTGCTTGATCTTTAATCTCTAAACGTAATCTAGTTACACAATTATCAATTGAAACTACGTTTTCTTTTCCTCCAACACCTTTTAAGATGATAGCTGCTACTTGTGTATAATCATTATTTGCAAGTTTTACATTGATTTCTTCGCTTTCTTCATCTTCTCTACCTGGAGTCTTTAAGTTAAATTTAGTTATTGCAAAACGGAATACTATATAGTAAATTACACCGAATGCTAAACCAATTGGAATTATCATAAGTGGATTTTCAGCCATTGGTGCTTTAAAACTTAAGAACCAATCTACGAAACCTGCACTAAAGTTAAATCCTGATCTTACTGGTAGTAATGTACATACAACAGCTGAAATTCCTGTTAATCCAGCGTGGATTAAGTATAAGCTAGGAGCTAAGAACATGAATGCAAATTCTAATGGTTCTGTAACACCTGTAAAGAAAGAAGATATTGCTGCTGCTAATAATAGACCATAAACTGCTTTCTTTCTCTTATCTTTAGCTGTGTGATACATAGCTAATGCACCTGCTGGTAATCCAAACATCATTACTGGGAAGAATCCAGTCATGTACATGCCTGTAGTTCCAAGTGTTCCTTTTCCTGACCAGAAGTTACCAAGATCATTGATTCCAGCTACATCAAACCAGAATACTGAATTAAGTGCATGGTGAAGACCAAATGGTATTAATAATCTGTTAAAGAATGCATAAATACCTGAGCCAATAGCACCTGTAGATACAATTGATTCACCAAAAGCTACTAAAGCTCCATAAACAACAGGCCATATAAAGAATAATATAAGTGCTGCGAAAATTGATGCTGCTGCTGTTACTATAGCAACACATCTTTTACCACTAAAGAAGCCTAATGCATCTGGTAATTTAGTACCTTTAAATCTGTTATAACATGCTGCTCCAATTAAACCTGATAAAATACCGATAAATTGTGTTTGAATATGACCAAAAGCGGCTGGAACTTCTTTAACATCGATGCCTTTAAACATTGCAACAGCTCCTGGTGCTAATAAAGTTGTAATCATAAGCCATGAAACAAGTCCAGCAAGTCCAGATGTTCCATCATTATCATCTGACATACCAACACCAACACCAATTGCGAATAAAATTGGCATATTATCAATTAGTGCACCACCTGCCTTTAATAGGAACGCTGAAACTACATTATTAGCGCCCCAGCCAGTAGGGTCAATCCAATAACCTATCCCCATTAAAATACTTGCAACAGGTAGACAAGCTACTGGGAGCATTAAAGATTTCCCTAGTTTTTGTAGATACTTCATCATAATAAAGTTCTCCCTCCATATTTTAAATTTATTTTAAGGATATTTTAATCCTTAAATACACTATAAGTTTATTAAGAAAACATATAATTAATCATTGTTTTTAGCAAATAAAAAAGCTGAAAAGGATAAATTAATTATTATCCTTTTCAGCTAATGCCCAAATCTAATCGGTTACACGCCAAACAACGTTTCTTATACCATCATATTATTCTACTTTTATCTTTTAGTCAATACCTATTTAAATTTTTTTTATGATTGACACCAATTATTTAAAATACTATAATTAACTCATAAATGTGTCACTGTTAAATCAGGCATGAGTTTACGTCGTACGGAAAACTTATGCCTTTTTCTGTCGTAAATATAAATATTAGAATGAAAGGATGTGACTATTCCTGACTACTCAGGAATATAACTATGTTTAATTTTTTTAAAAAGAATTTAATTACAGAAACAAAACTTCTTGCCCCTATAACTGGTAAAACAATAGATTTATCTGAGGTACCGGACAAAGTATTTGCAGAAAAATTAGCTGGTGATGGAATTGCTATAGATCCAGTTGGTGATATTGTAGTTGCACCCGCTGATGGAGAATTAACACTAGTATTTAATACAAAACATGCCTTTGCAATAACACTTAGTAATGGAGCTGAATTATTGGTTCATATAGGAATCGATACAGTTTCTTTAGATGGCGAAGGATTTGAACAGCTAGCTGAAGCTGGAACTAAGGTTAAAGCTGGAACACCGATAATAAAAATAAATAGAGAATTCATTCTAAATAAAGGTTTCTCACTAATTACTCCTGTTCTGATTACTAATATGGATTTAGTAAAAGAATTAAATACTGCCGTTGGTAAAAATGTTACAGCAGGACAAGATGAAGTAATTAATTTTACTTCATAAACAACAAGGGCTGCCACAAGAAAGAAAATTTTAATGCAATATATTAATTTTCAAATTAATCCCTTAATTAATATACCATATTAGTTTCTTTTTTGGTGACAGCCCTCATATTTATTGCAAAACTTTAACTTTCTAAAGTGGCCCTTCTAAATCTCTCTATATGCATTGCTAAGTAAGCTATTTCATCATCAACTACGTCTTTTTCTAACTTCTCAACCAATATTTTTGATACGCCTTTAGCTATCTTATACGATATTTTATATTTAGATTTTATTTCTTTAATAAAATCGTTTTTTATAGATATATTGGTTGATATTCTCTTTATAGCAAATTTCAGATGTGTTAAAAATCTAGCATAATCCAAAGATGTTTTATCAATTTCTATTGACATCTTTTCCTCTATATACTCAATTATTGAGTTTATCATATATGTGTTCTTTATAGAATTAGATATTACTCCTGCGTTTCTAGCCGAATGAATGTGTAAAGCTATAAATCCAATTTCTCCCAATGGTATATTTATATTTATCTCATCTTGCAGCTTTTTTGCAACTCTTTCAGCTAATGAGTATTCTGTAGAATATAAGGCTTTAATCTCAATAAGAAATGGATTTTCTATTTCTTCACTATCTGCAATCCTCTTAACAGCAAAATTCAAGTGATCTACTAGTGCAACGTGGATTCTCTCATCTAATTTTTCTTGTAATTCATCTGCAATAAAAGATATCATCCTTTCACATAATGCAAAAAATTCTTCATCAACATTTTCAATAACTTGCTTAAAATTTCTTAAATTATCTTCATTTTCAATAAGGAATACCTTTTCAACTTCGGTTCCTTTTTCAATCTTATCTCCAGTTTTTTTTCCAAATCCAATACCCTTGGCAAAAAGTATTCTTTCTTGTCCATTCATTTCTACAGAGACTATATTGTTATTATAAGACTTTATTACGACTGCCGAATCCATGGTTATACTCATACTATCACCCTTTTACTTTCAATTAAAATCATATCTTATAGAGAAAGTTCCACTCGCTGTTCATGAGTCACTTTATCTTATATGTAATACATTAATATATTTTATTAATATTATCCGAATTTATTATACTAATTTTAACTTAATATATTATTTATTGTAAAGACTAGATTTAAGAATAAATTAAATTATAAACTATGTAAAATTTATAGATATTCAATATGCAACTTAAACTTATGTTATAATCAACCGAAGATAGACACATTGTTGTTTCGCAGGCTATGAAAATTCGCTGAAAGTGCTAAATTACAGGTTTCACCAGCAATGCTTGCTCCCAATTTCATTGTGACAAGCATTAGTGGAGCAACCTGTAATTAATCACTTTTAACAGCTCATTTTCAAATACCTGCTGCACAAAAATGTGTCTACTTTCTGATATAGTATTTATTTTAAAGTATATGTGAAACTTATAATTAGAATAACTCTCCACACTTGTTAACTTTGATTGTATCACTTTAATAGAAATAAGTAACATATTGTTTGCAGTGTTTCATTGGAATTTTAATGGTAATAATTCTTGACTCGAGGTTGTTCCACAACGCTTGTTCAACGCGTGTCGTTGAGGCAAGCATTGTGGGTACAACTCCTAGTCATAGAATCATCCATTAAAATTCCTAGAAACCGAAACACAATATGTTACTTATTTCGGTAAGTTATAGCATAAGTCTAAGTTTTAGTTTGTTTATCTATATTTATTAGTCATTTGATATTTGCTTACCTGCTATAGCTACAAATGGAAGATATATTATTACACTTACAATTAAACATATAAGAGCTGTAACGCCACCCATGATTGAATTTGTAGATATAATTGCGCCTAAAATTGGTGGTGTAGTCCATGCTGCAAGTATTGATACTTTTGGTACGAATCCTATAACTGTTAATGTATATGCTATTAATAATGACGCTATTGGAGCTAGCACAAATGGAATAAAATAAATTGGGTTTAAAACTATTGGCATACCGAATATTACTGGTTCATTTATATTGAAGCATCCTGGCGCTATACCTAAGTTAGCAATCGCTTTTTGCTGAGCACCTGATTTTTTACCTAAAAGATATATTGCGATTAATAAAGCTATTGTAGTCCCTGATCCTCCCATATTTACATATGAATCTAAAAATTGACTATTTAATATATACTCAGGTGCTAATCCATTTTTTACTGCATCTGTATTAGCTAGAAGCAATGGTAGTAATAATGCATTTATAACCGGTGCAAGTATATTTGAACCATGCAAACCAAAGAACCATAATAATTGTACTAAAAAAACTATTACAAGTACTCCACCTAAACTTCCTGCAATACCTTGTAGTGGTTTTTGTAATGTAAAGAATAAAGCTTGATGTATATCAGGTACACTCATAAACATAAATAATTCCTTAATTCCTGCTGCTAATGCTAGAACTATAATTGATGGTAGTAAAGCTGCAAAAGATTTTGATACTGCTGGTGGTACTCCATTAGGCATTTTTATTACAAGTCTAGGATTACCTATTAATTTCACAAAAATTTCCGTAGCTACTAAAGCTACTATTAATGAAATAAAGAGACCTTGAGCACCTAAAAATGTCATTGGTAATGCTCCATCCTGAGTTGTTGAATATAATATAATTGATGCTGCAACTGATACTATACCTGCTGCTAATCCATCCTTATCATAAGACCTTGCTAAATGATATGATATCGTAAAAACAACTAATATTGACATGATTGCAAAAGATCCAGTCCAAACAGCACCGCCCCAGCTTTTCCAAGAGGCTGGGAGCAGCCAATTCATAAAGTTTTGATACCACTCAAAACCTAAATTATTAAATAGAACAGCAAAGGCTCCTGCCATAATGATAGGCATAATTGTAGCAAACCCATCACGAATTGCTACCAAATGTCTTTGTGAACCAATCCTCGATGCGATTGGTACAAAGTGTTCTTCCATCCATTCAAAAAATTTATTCATAATTAAAATTTCCCCCTTTTATTATAAATATTTAAATTAAAACCAAAGCTCATCCACGGCTCCATATAGTCGAGTAAAAATATTTCTTCATCAACTATCTTGCCTACTACATTTGTTTTACCATTGTTCTTCATGTCTTTTAAAGCAACTTGAAGCTCACCTGCATATCTAGTGTATAAATCTGAATCTATCAAAATATCTCCTCTTTTAATATCTGGAGTATTAACTGCAGGGAAACTTTCACCTTTATACTTAACTCTACTTTGAGTTGATCTTAGCATATATTCTGAAACATCTCCCCTATTGTAATGAAATTCTTCAAGAATAATTTTCTTATCTAATTCAGATGCACTTTCAGCCAACTCCACCTTAAAAGTTATCTTTTCTTTATTTAATTCACTTAATAATTTAAGCTCATCCTCTGATGCAAATTGATTTGCTATTATTACATCATCAATTAATCCCGTTATTAATAAGTGCTTAGCTTGTACATCTATAGGCAGATTTCTATGCATTTCTAGGGTACATAACCCTTCTGAAACTGGCCAAGGACCATACTCTGCGCTTTGTGAATTTATAAAAGCTGCAGTATTTAACCCAAGTTCCCTAAATTGTTTTGAACATTTTATAAAATGTTCAAGTGAAAGACCTGTGTATATATGAGGGTAGAAGTTATGGCATCCATATAAATTATTAATATTGGCTCTATAGGACAAAATATTATTAATGTACTTAGTTCCATTACTCATGTTCAATTCTACTTTTAGTCCGTATTCATTAAAACTCATAATAGCTTCTTCTTGCCCACTAAAGCCCATATCAAGTCTTATTCCATCTAATCCTATTTCTTTAAATATCTTCAGGTCATATATTGATGCATTTAGTTTTTTAAACACTGTAGGATCTAAATCTGCAATAACTTCCATCTTCTCTTCTTTTGCTGCTTCAGTAACCTTTTTGAAGTCATATACTATATCATCCAAATTTCTATCTACAGCTGAAATCAAGCACGTGAATATTCTTTCAAAGCCATATTTTCCTGCTAAATGTATATATTTAACTATCTCGTCTATATTATTCTCATTCGGGTAAACTGAAATCCCTAATCTCTTCATCTCCCTACACCTCATTTTCATCCTTAATTTTATTCATATAGTAAGCTCCTATTGTTGGTGAGATTTCCTCATCTACTATCTCTTCGATAGCTATTCTTTCTCTAAGGTAATCTTCAAAAGCCTTTCTAACTATTTTTGCCTTTTTAATTACACCTCCAACTAGTGCAATAGAACAGCTTTTAAAGCCTAATTTTCTATACACATTGTTGACTGTCTTCGCCAGTTCTATACCCTCATTAGTTAATATCCCATATGCTATTTCATTCCCTGATTCACCTAACCTTGCAACTATTTCTGCTAAAGATGCAATTTCATCTTTAGTGGATGAATATACAAATTTTGTTATTTCATCTACTGAATTAATCTGCAATTTATTCATAATTTTTTCACTTAATTCAGATGGAGACAAATCATTTTCTTCTTCAAATATCATTCTCTTTATAGCATCTATTGCAATTTTATATCCGCTGCCTTCATCTCCTAACAGGCTTCCCCAACCCCCGCATCTTACCGTTAAATTATTATTAACTCCAAATGCTACCGAACCAGTACCAGCTATAACTAATATTCCATCTTTCCCTTTAAGCATAGCCTTAAGAGCTATTTCAGAATCATGCATAACTACACTGTTAATTCCTAGTCTATCTTTTATGCTTTCTCTTATTATTAATCCATTATTTCCAACTTCTGATCCTGCGATGCCAAGATATACACTACAAAGCTCATGATTTTCTAATTCATCTATTATTTCTTTTATAGCAGCTATTATATTTTCTAAAGCCTTTTCCTTATTATTTAACAAGTTAGCAAAACCTTTTATTGAAGTTCTTATAGCTTTTCCACCTAAATCATAGGCTGTAGCTTCTGTTTTTGTTCCCCCACCATCAACACCTATAACGTATTTCAATTATAACCACCTTCTTCTCAAAATAAGAAATACATAAACTCTATCTTTTACGTAATTCTTCATGTATCTCTATAATTTCAGATGCAAGATATTTTAATGTCATACTTGTCATTAAATGATCCTGTGCATGTACCATAAGTAATGAAACCTCCGTTTTTTCTCCAGATGCTTCTTTTTGAATTAAGCTTGTTTGAACACTATGTGCCTGAGAAAGCTCTGTTGAAGCTTTTTCTATTAGTTCTTTGGCTTCATCAATATTCCCCTTTTTAGCATATTGAATTGCTTCCATGGAATAACTTCTAACTTCCCCACTATGCACTATAAGATTCATTATTATTTCTTCCATTATGTTTTGCTCCTTTTAACTACTTATTTTTTTATTAACTCCAAAGCTCTTTCTAAAACTTTTTCTCCATTCATTGTTCCATAGTGAACTGTATTTATAACTTCTACTTCTATGTTCTTATCCACTAAACTCTTTTTGAACTTTGAAAGTAAAAATCTAACTTGTGGCCCCAATAACAAAACATCGGCATTGTCTATATAATCTTTCACTTCTGATTCTCCAACAGCCTGAATATTACACTCTATTCCTTTTTCATCTGCTGCCTGCTGCATTTTTGAAACTAGTAAGCTTGTAGACATTCCAGCCGAGCAAACTAATAATATATTTATCATAGAAAACCCTCCTCTAACATTTTATTTATTTTTATTTTCTTTACACAAAATATATTAAGCAATTGTCATGCCAACACTTATCTATATAATAAAGAAATTTAAATGGCTTTATTTCTATACTATAGTTACGTTTAATTGTGCAAATTCATAAAAAAAGTGTGCAATTCATACTGCACACTTTCTTATCATTACACACTAAACAATATTTTCTTTAACCATTCTAACTATATATGCTACCTCATCATCCCCTATTGTTATATCATAAGTTTCTTCAAAAGCTTTCAAGGCCTTTTTTATTTCTTCAAATTCTTTACTATGCTCTTCTTTATACCCCTTCAAATTTTTAAATAAAATTTCTTTTCCTCCATTTTTCAACCTATCTACAAGAAAACTTACATGAATTAATATTCCTACCTGAGCATCATGTTGAACTTTAATTTCTAAACTTTCTTGAATTTTTTCTATTACCGCTCTAATGCAGGATACTAATTTTATGCAATTCAAATTCTTTATTTCATTTATTAGTGCTTTCTGCACTTTTAAAAAATCATATTCGCAATTAATTAACTGATCTAAGTAACCTATTCCTTCCTCCACAAATATGTCTTGTGCTGGTATAAACGGTACTCCTTCAATAAAAATATTCATTGTTCCTACAACAGCTAATATTATATATCTTTCCTTTAATTTACTTACTTTGGCTAAGAAATCTTCCTTATCTAGGATATCTAATGGTATGATTTTCACCTTTTCAATATTCTTTAAATTAAAACTTAATCTTTCTTTTATTCTTTCTGCCGCGCCTTCGCCTGTAAAGCATGTGGTAATTATAATAAGATCCTTATCCTCTTGATAATCTTCTTTAGCTATCTGTATAGATGCTCTTCCTATATCTCTGCATGAATTATATATTGAATCTAAATTTCTTCCATTTAATGCTTTACTTCCTGCTTCTATAACAGTTAATGTGGTTATCATATCAATTGTTTTAATTTTAATTTCTAATTCATTGCTAATTATATTTCCAAAATTAATCAATGAGCCCATATCCACTAATAACAATATGCCTTTTTCATTACTCATTTCTCTAATTTTTTCTTTAGCTTTCTCTAACATATTTTCTGGCTTCATTGTTAAAGGCATATCTAACGCTTGTACATATTCCTCCCCAATAAGGGAATTAGCAACTTCTGCCATACTACTAGCCGTACTAGTTCCATGCATCATTACTAATATGCCGACTTTTTCTTCCAATTGTTCATTATTATCATCATCACATTCCGATAAAAACATAGTTATATAACCTATTTCATC
>Ga0079104_1002495_pt1 | contig 9796 bp, 10 predicted proteins | sample MedtruBG_FD_76829 | JGI IMG/M metagenome (GOLD analysis project Ga0079104, IMG submission 76829) | Root nodule microbial communities of legume samples collected from California, USA - Medicago truncatula BG | ecosystem: Host-associated > Plants > Roots > Nodule | place: USA: California... | reverse complement strand
GGGGCGCTAGCTCATCTTCACGATGTCTGACGGCGTTTGGCGCAAACATCCTATTGGGGCGGGCGCCCTGGCTCTCTATGATGTCGAGGCCCTGCGCCAAGCGTAAATGTGCCGCCAGCCATCTCGAACTGCCAACGATGAAAGTCCTTCATGCCAGCAAAAAAGACCAACTCCCCTGCCTCCGAATCCCCTACTGCACAACATGCGACACCCGGCTCCGGATCCCTGCTCAGCACGGTGTCCGGTCCCGCCGATGGCGCGGCTCCTTTTTCTGCCGGTGAACGCTCGCCGACTGCGCTGCTGCAAAAGATCACCGGCGCCAACGCCGTGTCGGCCGCCCAGGCGGTCAATGCCAACAAGCCGGGCGAGTTCGGCCGCCAGCATGCCGTCGCGCCGACCGGCGCCACGGTGCAGGCACCTACGCCTGCGGTGAGTTCGTCGACCGTGAGCGAAGTGCAGGTCTCCGACAAGGTCGGCGACGGAGCGCCGACGCCGGGCGGCAATGCGTTGGCCGCTTCGCTGGACCGGGTGCGCGCCGATGACAGCGAGCAGGTGCTGACCAGCAATCAAGGCGTGCCGGTGAGCGACAATCAGAACTCGCTCAAGCTGGGACTGCGCGGGCCGACCGCGATGGAAGATTTTCTCCTGCGCGAAAAGATCACCCACTTCGATCACGAGCGCATCCCCGAGCGCGTGGTGCACGCGCGCGGTTCGGCTGCCCATGGCTACTTCGAGTGCTACAAGGCATTGACCGATCTCACCTGTGCCGCCCCGTTTGCCGAGGATGGCAAGCGCACCCCCGTGTTCACGCGATTCTCGACCGTGGCCGGCGGCGCCGGTTCAGCCGATACCGTGCGCGACGTGCGCGGCTTCGCGGTCAAGTTCTATACCGACCAGGGCAACTGGGATCTGGTGGGCAATAACATTCCGGTGTTCTTCATCCAGGATGCGATGAAGTTTCCCGACCTCGTGCATGCCTTGAAACCGGAGCCGCATTTCGGCATGCCGCAGGCTTCCAGCGCACACGACACCTTCTGGGATTTCGTTTCGCTCATGCCCGAGTCCACCCACATGCTGCTGTGGCAGATGTCGGACCGCGCGATCCCGCGCAGCTACCGCATGATGCAAGGCTTCGGCGTGCATACCTTCCGCTTGGTCAATGCCAATGGAAAGGCCGTATTCTGCAAATTCCACTGGACGCCCAAGGCCGGCACCCATTCCCTGATCTGGGACGAGGCCGTCAAGATCGGTGGCGCCGACCCCGACTATCACCGGCGTGACCTGTGGGAAGCCATCGAAGCGGGTGCCGCGCCCGAGTGGGAGCTGGGCCTGCAAGTGTTTTCGGAGCAACAAGCCGATGCGCTGCCGTTCGATATCCTGGACCCGACCAAGCTGGTGCCGGAAGAACTGGTGCCCGTGGTGCCGGTGGGACGGATGGTGCTCAACCGCAATCCCGACAACTTCTTCGCCGAGACCGAGCAGGTGGCCTTCTGCACCGCGCACATCATTCCCGGCATCGACTTCACCAACGATCCGCTGCTGCAAGGGCGTATCCATTCCTATCTCGACACGCAGATCAGCCGCCTGGGCGGCGTCAATTTTCACGAACTGCCGATCAATTCGCCGCTGCGCGCCGTGCACAACAACCAGCGCGACGGCATGCACCGTCAGACCATCAATCGCGGCCGTGTCTCGTACGAGCCGAACTCGCTGGGAGGCGGATGCCCGTTCCAGGCTGGCGCAGCCGGTTTCCAGAGTTTTCCACAGCCGGTGGAGGGCGAAAAGATTCGCGCCAAGCCTGAGCAGTTTGCCGAGCACTACGCGCAGGCGCGCCTGTTCTGGAAGAGCCAGACGCCGGCCGAGCAGGTCCATATCATCAACGCCTTCCGCTTCGAATTGACGCGGGTGCAGACGCCGGCAGTGCGGCAGCGGGTGGTGTCGCTGCTGGTCAACGTCGATCCGACGCTGGCCCAGCAGGTGGCCGATGGACTGGGCTTCCCGGTGCCACCGGCTGCGCCCGTGCTGGTCAAGGCGCCGGTCGACTATCCGGTGTCGCCCGCCTTGTCGCTGACGAGCTATCCCGGTGAGCAGGGCATTGCGACGCGACGGGTAGCGATCCTGGTGGCCGACGGCGTCGAGGGCGCCGGCGTCACCACCATCTACGAGCATCTGCTGCAGCAAGGTGCGGTGCCGCGCCTGGTGGGTCAGAAGCTGGGTCCGGTCGCGACGGCCGAGGGTAAGCCGCTGCAGGTAGAGATCACGCTGTCGGCGGGGCCGTCGGCGCTCTACGATGCGGTGGTGCTGCCCGATGGAGAAGGCGCGTCTGCCGTGCTGGCGGCCGATTCGCTGGTGGCGGAGTTCATGCGCGATCAACACCGCCATTGCAAGCCTATCCTGGTCCTGGGCAGCGCCACGGCCATCATCGACAAGGCCGAACTGCCGACCGTGCTGCCCAACGGCGAGGATGATTTTTCGCTGGCCGTGGGCGATAGCGGCCAGTTGGCAGAACTGCTGGCGCAGTTCGTCGATGCGCTGGCCGGGCAGCGGGAACTGGGGCGCGAAGTGTTCGCCTAAAACCGGCCCCATGCATGGCAGGCCAGCCTCGGTCGCCGAGGTGGCTTGCCAAAGCGCGCGACGACAACAAAAAACCCGCTGTCTCGTGAGAGAACAGCGGGTTTTTCGGACATCACCGCATACACATGGTGTCCATGCAGCGATGTGTATCTGGTGGGATAGGTGGAATTGGATAAGTCTGTGGAAGTCTTTATGGTAAAGGGGTGTGGTTCTTTCTTCTTTCAATATGGATGCAATCTTGGATGAAAAAAGTATTCCTTGCTGTGATTCTGCATAGTGAATTTCGCCATCACCATTTCCGATGTATTTAGAAGCAGAACGGAGATTGGTGAGTATGAAAAAAATCGCAATTGTTGTTTTTTTGGTTATTTCTACTGGAGCAAAGAGTCAGAACACAGCGCAAGCTTGGGAGTTCAGAAGGTCGCAGTGCCAGAACATGGCGAATCTCGCCGCCATCTACTATAAGGCGCGCATCGATTCTCCAAGCTTTATAAGTATATTGAGGCCAACGAAGGGGGAGGCCGGGATGATGAACGTTATGGCAACTTGGGCTTTTGATTTCGCGACGACTCAGGCGTTAGACAGGGAGCAGGCAATGTCAGTCACATTTGCAAAGTGTCTGGACAATATTGATCGAATTTATCGTGACAACGGGGAGACGCCTATTTCTCAGCTGAAATAGTTTAGATGAACGATGATGAGCGCGTAACTGCTTGAGTTTCTTAGGCTGTAATTCATTGCCTTTTTGATTCCAATGTGCGCTACTAACAGCCAATAATCATCAAAGCCGAAGCATGTCGCTCATCATCTTCAGTATGTTTTCAGGGGGGAGTCATGATTTCAACGGACGAAATTGAAGAGAAAGCAGTTCAGCTAGATTTACACGTAGCAAACGTTCAGCGCGACTATATTTTTGGATGGTTGCTTAAGGCTATTTTTGAGAACGAATATTTGAGATCGCTCTTGGTTCTGAAGGGCGGAAATTGCTTTCGTAAAGCTTATTTTGCAGACGCGCGATTTTCCGACGACCTTGACTTCTCTACTTCAAATCCGATTGACCCAGAACGGTTGAAGCAATCCTTAAATGACTGCTGTTCTCAGATTGGCGAGGCAACAGGTGTCAATTTCGATGTGATTCGCAACTCAGTTGTTGAGCAATGTGGCAGCGATAGAGGGGCAAAAGCACACACGCTATACCGAGCTAAAGTTTATTTTGATGATTTTTACGGCGAGAAAGACAGTATCGCGATAGCGGTGCGTCTAGATATCACAGAATTCGACAAAATATATCTTCCGACAAAGTCGGTTCCTTTGATTCATGCCTACTCAGATAGAGATATTTGCCAAGTGACATTGCGTTGTTTGTCGCTTGAAGAAATGATTGCTGACAAAATGAAATGCCTGCTTCAGCGACGGCATTCTCATGATCTATTCGATATGGCTTACACATATCTTCTGCGAAATGAGCACGCGTTAAATCGCAGCGAAATTTTGTCTGTGTTTCTTAGAAAGACAATTTTTCAACCCAGTCCAGTGTCGGCAAAGAATATTTTGCTAGGTTTGCCATTCGATTTTTTTCGAATGGCGTGGGAGCGTTATTTGGTCTGTCCTACTGCTAGCCGAACAAGCTTTGAAAAAGCTGAGGAAAATTTTCGTAACTTTATCGAGGAGTTATTCGTCGGGCATTCAAGAGAAGCTGGGGCGCTGGCTTTTTTTCCTGCAAAGTGGCGCAACCCGATAATGAATGCGGCAAGAGAAAGTAAATTACTTAGAGTTACTTATGATGGCGTAGAGCGTCTTGTTGAACCATACGCGCTGTCGTATAAGAGAAAAAAAGATGGCGTAGCGCAGGAATATTTTTATTGTTGGGATCTCACGGGGGGGCAATCTTCTGGCCCCGGTGTAAAAGCATTCTTAAATCCTAAAATAAGCGCAATTGAGGTTATCGAAACTACTTTCGAGCCTCGATATGAAATTGAGCTTTCTAAGGCAGGCGAGACCCCGAAAACAGGGTATTTCTCTGGCAATACAGCGGCAAGGTTCGGCGCTGGAATTATGCGTTCAGGAGGCGTGAGGAGGACATCAGCCTTTTCTTCCGGCTTTACCGTTCAATGCCCATATTGCCAAAAGAAGTTTAAGAGAACAACACAAAGTCTCACTTTAAATGCACACAAAAGCCCTGACGGTTACCCTTGTCATGGCAGGCATGGATACCGTGTCTGAGGGCATTCAGTTATTTGACGCGCACACCTCGAGCAAGTGCATTTCCGAGAAATACGGATTGTTCAAAACATTCTTGTTCCGTTAGCAGTAGTAAATGAAGAGGAACATGGAAACTCTGAAGAAATTTAAATTCAAGCTCGCGTCGTAGGGGAGGGATCTCTCTTGATCTCTCACCTCTATATTTGACAAAAACATCGACGTCGTTTGGGTTCTCAGCTTTCATCGCTACAGAACCAAAAATCCAAATTTCAAGTATCCACTCTTGTCGAATAACTGTCCTTAACCAAGCCGAGATAAGCTCAACGGAGACCATTGAGTTTATCTAGGACGTGTGAGAAAAAAGAAAATTTATAAACTTCTATCCCGGCCCTTTCGGCCGTGGACTTTGCGCCGCTTCCTATAGTGTCCCAAGCGTTATACAGAAGGTAGTTGGCCTTCGGGTGTTCTATTGCTTCGGCAACATCACCCTCACCGATGATGTATTGAGCAGCCATATACACTATGAACTGGTCTCCGGTCGGTAATTTGATTGTGGCCTTTTTATCCCCATGCAAATCAAACGAGGTAATCTGATTTGCCTCTTTATATTTCATGAGCGAGCTGGTCAACGACATGGGAATCCCCTTATTGTTAGTTATAAATTTTCTTCAAACTGGAGCGGACGGTTTCTCTATAGGTCTTGACTGATTCGTGAAGGGCCGCCGGGAATTGGAACAGTTGGTAAGCCTCATAAGCACCTTCTTTGAAAACTCTATATGCATGCGCATGGGTCAAAAATTCTAGATACAAGCTTTCATCATCGTTGTCCTCAATGTAATGTAGGTTTTCCTCAATGATTGCGCACACACGCATATTGTTGGGAACAATGACGTCTAATGATAACTTCGACCAAACTTCGGCAGTTTCTTCTGTATTGTATTTTTCGTCCTTTCGCATGGGCGACGTCGGACCGATGCGCTCGAATATGTTTCGGTTTGCGGCCAATAAGGTGTAAATCGGATCGTAAAAAGAAGTGAGTTGATTCAGCCTGTATTCGCGATTTTCTTTTTTTACATTTGTTTGGTCATTTACTAGTCCCGTTAGACGCGCTAGGCGTCTGCTGGACCAAATTGATACAACTAGCGTTATCAGGGAAATGATGGATGCAAAAACCGCTGCGATAAACGTCGCGCCGCCCTTATCAAGAAGGGAGTAGAAACCCTCCGCTATCCCGATCGGTTCTTTCTGTTTTTCATTACTCTGTGGATTTAAAGCGACTAGCTGAGAGGGATTTTGAGTTTTTAACGAAAGAGATTCAGGCTTAGGTGTGGCAGGTAAGCAATCGGCTTTTGTCGAAATAGATTTGCATTCCGAGGAAGTTCTATTTGATGGCTGATTTTCGTCTAATCCGGTCGCAGAAAAGGTCGAGTAAGCGACGAATAGTCCCGCTAAGAGGGTGGCAGATATTATTTTTTTCTGAATCATCGTGGCACTTTCTATTGTGTCCTCAAGTGAAATCTAAGGGAGTGTTCCGTTTTTTTCAGATCATCTCGATACTATCGCCACTACGTATAAGGATCGGTGAAAAGAGTCGCTTGTTAATGAACACTATCCCCTCCACACATGTTTATTTTTCTAGGACTCGCCTCCTTGTAGGGGGAGGGAAGCCAAAAGTTGCCATATTGTGACGGGTTTTTTCCTCATTTTGTCTAAAAATGATAAGCGCCAGTTGAGCGTTAGCCCGTCAAGTAGCTCTGCGAGCATAACAACCTGAAAGTGTCTGAAAGTCTCCAGTTTGATGTGTCTGATGGGGAATCAAGAATCTTTGACGTTTGTTGTTCGGTATCAGACACATCGGATTCCTTGCTAGATAAGGAGTTCGACGTGTCTGGAAAGTAATCGGAACTTCGTTCCGAAAACGTGCCTACGTTATCGCTTCTTGCTCAAGATTTGTTGTATCTTGGAGAGCTGCCTTGCTGCAATATCTCTGCTCAATTCCTGGCCGGTCATCTGCATATAACGTTCAGCCGTTCGTGCAGGACTTCTATTCGCCATTTCTGCGCAAACCCAAAGGCGGTATCGTCGCTCTAGTGTGTTTTGGGCATCTTCGTCGGTGAAAGCGATCGTTCTCCTTACCTTTTTCAGTTCGTCTCGGAGCGCTTTGATAACCACTGTGTTTTCCATATGAATTGCAGCGGCCTTTTTTCTAATGGGAGCAGAGCGCAACCAAGCACATTCCCATTGTTGTTCATCGCTTAGGCTGAGCGATGCCACGATTTTCCATGCGGGACGCTTTCCCTGATAAAAAATATATTCTGCCGCTCGCAGAAGCTTAATTTCATTAGGATTGAACAACTCTCTGTAGCGTTGATAGCGAACACTGTTTACGTGGCCACGATGGTGGCGTCGGAGCCAAATAATATCGTGCATGAAGAGATCAAATTTCTGGACAAGGCTAGGGCTATTATCTTTTGTAGGTAGATTACGAAAGCAAGGGGGAATTTCTAAGGCCGTCAGTGCTTCTGCCATCAGTAGTGCTTCCAATCGCTTTCCCGCGTAGAGCGAACTCTTGTAGCGTGAAAGTATCTCGTTGCGGCTGAGGCGCTCCACTCGCCGTCTCGCCTCACTGAGTTTTTCTTGCTCAATGGAGTGTAGCGGTAAGGCGAGTGGAGCTACTGTGTCTGCTGACGCGCCAGAAGGCGGTCTAACGATCATTGCATGCCGACCGATACAGTAAGACTCTCGGCCAGATCAGCTTCGAATTTTTCATTCAACAGCTGATATCCCGGCATGATCCTTTTAATTCCTGTCACGATGGATTCGGGGCCGTAGCTGATCAAAAGATTGGCTCCTGCCTCATACGATGGCGCGTTTGATACTTGCGCCTTCAGAAATTCGTTCAGTTCGTGCAATTCCAGCAAGTGGCTGCTCAGCAATCGGTTCATGATTTCGTAGCTCTGCAAGCCGGTTTGCGCGGTCAGGCGGGCCAAAAGTGTGGCCGTATCCTCATCCAAATTATCGATAAAAGGCATGGTTAGTCCTTCGTGATAAAAAGATGTGGATGGCCTGCCAAATGATTTTGGATGCACACAAATGGCTCTGGAGTTTTACCGTCAGCGGCATAGGCCGGGTTCCGATAGCCGACGATGAAGGTAAAGGATCCGAACATTGGATTGCGTTCTACGATCGTCGCTTCAGCCAGCTCGATTTCAAGTTCCGAGTCTCCAAGCGGATAGTAGCCATCTCCCACAATCGGGTGCGGCGTCACGTTGCTCATGCTGTGCTCCCTGTTCGGGAAGCGGAGATGCGAGATGCAATCCACTCCTCGATTTCTGCTTCAACGAACGCAATTCGGCGTGCGCCGATTTTTACCGGACGGGGAAAATTCCCTTCTTTAATGAGCTTGTGGCGAAGGGAGCGAGAAATGGACGCTCTTGTGTCTGTTGTCTTGCCATCGATAAGTCTTGTCATCTTCTATTGCCTTTCTACAGTTAGTGATGTGTGCAGGCGTTTCTGCTGCGAATCCACTATAGTTAAAAGAAAAGTTGCAATAGAGGCGAAAAACTCAAAAATTCTAGGATTTCAAAAAATATTTTTGGTGGACTTATGCCGCTTTACCAAACCCCCCGGTAATTACTTTGCCGGTTGTGATGTTGCCCAGATAGTCCGCATATTGTTGCATCATGATGGGGCGCTCATCCAAGAACATTGCTCGGTCGTAGGCTTCACCATACGTATCGCCTGATGCATGAGATAACTGGCGATCAACAACTTCGTGCCGGTAACCTAAGCGCTCTTTGATGACACCCATCGCTAGCGATCGGAAGCCATGCCCCGTCATTTTTCCGCTATAGCCCATTCGTTTCAGTGCTGCCAGCATTCCCCAGTTGCTGGCAGGGCGGCTCGGATCATTCCGATTTGGAAATAGCCATTTGTTGCCGCCAGTGATGGTGTGAAGCTCGCGGAGTAGCTCCCAGCCTTGGTGCGGAAGAAAAACGTGATGATCGACTTTGCGGGGATTTAGCTTTTTTTTGCCCATTTTCATACGTTGCCATGGGATTACCCAGACTTCGTGTTCCAAATCGATCTCTGACCATGGCGTTTCGGTTAACTCACTGGTTCGAACGAAGGTCAGGAGCATGATCCGCATCATGATGCGAGTAGGGATAAACATATGGACTTCGTTTTTTTCTAGACTCCGCATGAATTCAGGAAGTTCATCTGGGGTGATTGCAGCGTGATGGCCTTTCGCGCTGGGTTTAAGTGCGCCGCGTAAGCTTGGAACTGGATCAATGTCCGACTTTCCGCATGCAATGGCGTAGCGGAATATCTGCCCGCAGACTTGGCCTTGGCGTTTTGCCATATCAAGCGCCCCTCGCTTCTCGATTTGGCGCAAGACATCTAACATGACCGGGGCCTTAATGGATGCGATGGGATGCCTGCCGATGAGCGGAAAGACATCTTTTTCTAGGCGATGCAAAACATTGGCAGCCGTTCGCGGTTGCCATGATTCCAGCTTGTTTGTATGCCATTCTCGCGCAATGGCTTCGAAAGTGTCTGAGGCGGCTTTACTCTTTGCCGCCTTCTCGATGCGTTTGGCTTGTGCGGGGTCGACGCCACTTGCCTTGAGTTTTTTTGCATCCATGCGCCTCTGACGCGCATCCATGAGGGAGACAGCGGGATAAGCTCCAAAGGTCAAACGTGTGTTTTTTCCATTGTCTTGCCTATAACTCATGCGCCAGATCTTGGAGCCGGTCGGCATGACTTCCAAATACATTCCTCCTCCGTCGGCGAGGGTGTAAGGCTTCTCTTTGGGTTTTGCGTTTCTGACTTGAATATCGGTTAGCGGGGTGGCTAATTTTGGCATTTTGCATCCATGCTTTTTGTAGTTATGCATCCATGGATAAAAGTATGGATGCAAAAAAGATGGATGTAAATGGACGTCAAAATGCGTCAGAATACAAAAAACCCGCATCAGCACATGGCTTGAGGCGGGTTTTAAGACGTTAAAGAATCTCTT
>Ga0079104_1002491_pt1 | contig 9824 bp, 9 predicted proteins | sample MedtruBG_FD_76829 | JGI IMG/M metagenome (GOLD analysis project Ga0079104, IMG submission 76829) | Root nodule microbial communities of legume samples collected from California, USA - Medicago truncatula BG | ecosystem: Host-associated > Plants > Roots > Nodule | place: USA: California | collected... | reverse complement strand
GTTGCCGATGCCTACCGCCGCAGACCTGCTGCCAATCAAAGATGAGAGCGATCCGATCTTCAGCCTGCCGGAAGGGCCGGAGGCCGGTGAATGGGACAGCCTGTTTTGGCAAGGCTGGCAGGCATTTAACGAAGGGAGTCAGCCGGGCTGGATACGCAAGTCAATCCTGCAATCCTGGCGGCGCTCGCGTGAGTACGGTATTGATCCTGATGAGTTTGTCTATCACGCACCGCCGGCAGAACAACTACAGGCCATCCTGTTGCACAACGCCGGGCTGATTAGCGTGGCGCGCAGCATCATGGAAAATCTGTTGGCCTACAATCCCGACGGCCATATCAATCTGACCGATGCCCACGGCGTTACCCTTCACTACTGCGGTGCGGACATGACGCCGGTCGGCAGTATTCTGCGTGAAGAGGTTCAGGGCACCAATTGCACCGCACGCTGCCTGCTGGAACAGCGACTGGTGTATGTGTTAAGCGGCGAAAACTGGAAGATGGGGCTGCGCCAGCGTCATCGCCAGTGTGCCGCCGCACCGGTACGTAACGCCGAGGGAGTGATGATTGGCGTGCTGACCCTCACCGCTACGCCGGATAATTTCAATGCCCACACGCTGGGCACCGTGCAGGCAGCGGCGGAGGCCGTTGGTCAACAGCTCAAGCTGCAGCAACTCCTGGCAGAACAGCAGTCCATTCTGGAAACCCTGAATGAAGGCGTGATGGTTTGCGATCGCCAGGGCCGCCTGAAAACCGTTAATCGCTATGCGCGCCAGATTTTTGACGGTCTGGAGCCGGGCAACAAATCAATCGATGAGCTGCTGCGCCCGCAGTCCGGCTCGCTGCTGACCATGCCATTTTGTAACGATCGTGAAATGGTATTTATGCCAGCCGGTAAACCGGCCCTCTCCTGCGTCATTTCATTGATGCCTGCGCCGGATGACGGTCGGGTGCTTTCAGTACGTGAGAATCAGCGTATCCGTGCCATTACTCGCCGCGTCATGGGGGTTAGCGCCAGTTATACCTTTGAGATGATATATGGCCACTCCAGCCGTATGCGCGAGGCGATCATGCAGGCGCGCACCTGCAGTCGCAGTGACAGCACGGTATTGTTGACCGGCGAAAGCGGCACCGGCAAGGAGCTGTTTGCCCAGGCAATCCACAATGCTGGCGGACGTTGCAACGAACCCTTTGTCGCCGTCAACTGCGGTGCCTTACCGCGTGATTTGGTGCAGAGCGAACTGTTTGGTTATGTGGACGGTGCCTTTACCGGTTCGCGCCGAGGGGGAGCCGCCGGCAAGTTCGAACTGGCGGACGGGGGCACCCTGCTGCTTGATGAAATTGGTGAAATGCCGCTGGAAGCACAAACCAGCCTGCTGCGCGTGCTGCAGGAAAGCGAAGTGTTGCGCATTGGTGCGGCGCAGCCGGTAAAAGTGAATGTGCGCATCATTGCCGCCACCCATTGCGACCTGGTGCAGGCAGTGGAGACAGGCGCCTTTCGCCGCGATCTCTATTACCGTTTGAACGTGCTCTCGATCCCGGTTCCGCCGCTGCGTGAACGCCGGGACGACATCGCCGGTCTGGTCAACGGCTTTATTCACAAGCTTAGTGCGCGGATGAAAAAAGTCCCACCGCAGGTTTCACCAACGGCGATGGCCTGCCTCAACGCCTGGCATTGGCCGGGCAACGTGCGCGAACTGGAAAACCTGGTGGAGCGGATGGTAAACCTGTGTGAAGGATTACTGATCGACGTTGACGACCTGCCCGAGGATATCCGCCGCATTGCGCCTGAACCGGCCCCGCTCCCCTCCAGCCGGCTGGAAGACCATGAGCGCATACATATCATTCAGGTCATTTCAGCCAACGGCGGCAATTTGAGGCAGGCCGCCCAGATGCTCGGGCTGTCGCGCACCACGCTGTACAACAAAATCAATAAGTGGCAGATCGATTTGACGCTTTTGCGCCCCTGAGTGCTCTGGAGATAGGCCGTTTTACGCTCAGGCATCAGACCCGGTTATATTTTTGTCTGATTAACGCGTGCGGACAACTCCTGATGGCTTTCCTTCCGCTCACTGTATCTGTCTGCAAGATAGTCAGCCTGCCCCTTCAGCAGCAGGGTTATTTTGAACAACTCCTCAGTGACATCGACGATGCGATCGTACCAGGAAGAGGGTTTCATCCGCCCGTTATCATCAAACTCCTGCCAGGCTTTCGCCACTGAGGATTGGTTGGGAATAGTGAACATCCGCATCCATCGGCCAAGAATGCGCATCTGATTCACGGCGTTGAATGACTGCGAACCACCACAGACCTGCATCACTGCCAATGTTTTCCCCTGGGATGGGCGAACAGCGCCTTCGCTTAACGGGATCCAGTCAATTTGGGCCTTCATCACTGAACTCATCGCACCATGTCTCTCTGGAGAACTCCAGACCATACCATCACACCACCTGACCAGTTCGCGCAGCTCAGCGACTTTCGGATGCGTTTCTGGCGCATCGTCAGGCAGCGGCAGACCCGATGGATTAAAGGTTTTGACTTCAGCCCCCAACGCGCTCAGCAGGCGACCCGCTTCCTCAGCAGCAAAGCGGCTGTATGAGCGTTCTCTTACCGAACCATACAGGATCAGGATACGCGGTGGCTCTTGCAGAGGCAGACGCTCGGCAATTTTATTATCAAAGCACTCAGCGTTCAGGGCTGGAAATTTCTCCACTTTTTTGTTCCTCATTTTGCACCCGGTGATTCAAATACCAACACATATGAATTATCATATGTGCAATTTAAGCGTATTGAGGTTCAAAATGCTACAACCCGTTCAGCTTTTCAAAATTTTGTCGGATGAAACTCGACTGGCCATCATTATGCTTCTCAGAGAGTCGGGGGAGTTATGCGTTTGTGATATCTGCGGGGCCACTTCGGAGTCACAGCCTAAAATATCCCGCCACATGGCGATATTACGCAATGCAGGGCTGGTCATTGATCGTCGTGAGGGGAAATGGATCCACTATCGACTCTCGCCGCATATCCCTGCCTGGGCGGCAGAGACCATCACGGCATCCTGGCAGTGCCTGCGTGAAGATGTTCGCAGATGGCTGGCACAATCAGCGACATCCTCCTGTTAAGCCCTAGGGAACACATTGCTTTAATCATATATAACGGAGTCTGATATGTTACTGGCAGGGAGTCTCTTTTTACTGACGCTGATTCTGGTCATCTGGCAGCCCAGAGGACTCAGCATTGGCTGGAGTGCGAGTCTAGGTGCCGTGCTGGCATTGGTCTGTGGTGTTATCCACCTTGATGACATTCCTGTCGTCTGGAATATCGTCTGGAATGCCACGGCAACCTTTATTGCGGTGATCATCATCAGCCTGCTGCTCGACGAGTCGGGCTTCTTTGAATGGGCCGCACTGCATGTTTCCCGCTGGGGCAAGGGACGAGGACATTTGCTTTTCACCTGGATTATATTGCTGGGTGCGACGGTCGCCGCCTTGTTCGCCAACGATGGCGCAGCGCTTATCCTGACGCCAATCGTCATTGCCATGTTGCTCGCGCTGGGTTTCAGCCAAGGAACAACGCTGGCCTTCGTGATGGCAGCCGGATTTATCGCGGATACGGCCAGTTTGCCGCTAATCGTTTCAAACCTGGTGAATATTGTCTCTGCTGACTTTTTCCAGCTCGGTTTTACGCAATATGCTTCGGTGATGATCCCGGTGGATATTGCCGCTATAGCCGCTACGCTGGTCATGCTACACCTGTTTTTCCGCAAGGACATCCCGGCGACCTACGACGTAGCGCTATTGAAAACACCTGCCAGCGCCATTAAAGATCCGGCAACGTTTAAAGCCGGCTGGATCGTCCTTGTGCTGCTGCTTACCGGTTTTTTCGTTCTTGAGCCGTTAGGGCTCCCCGTCAGTGCCATTGCCGCTGCTGGCGCTGTCGTCCTGTTTGCCGTAGCAAAAAGAGGCCATGCTATTAATACCGGGAAAGTGTTGCGAGGGGCACCCTGGCAGATCGTTGTCTTCTCGCTGGGGATGTACCTGGTGGTCTACGGACTGCGTAATGCTGGGCTGACAGATTACCTTTCCGGTGTTCTCAATATACTGGCAGATAAAGGACTATGGGCTGCAACATTGGGCACCGGCTTCCTGACGGCATTGCTGTCGTCGGTCATGAATAATATGCCTACCGTACTGATTGGCGCATTGTCGATTGACGGCAGCACGGCCTCCGGTGTCATCAAAGAGGCGATGGTTTATGCCAACATCATAGGCTGCGATTTAGGTCCAAAAATCACGCCTATTGGCAGCCTCGCCACACTGCTGTGGCTCCATGTGCTTTCACAAAAAAATATGACGATCACCTGGGGATATTACTTCCGTACCGGCATCGTCATGACCCTGCCCGTTCTGTTTGTCACTCTGGCCGCGCTGGCGTTGCGGCTCTCCGTTACTTTCTAATGAGATACTGATATGAGCAACATTGTCATCTATCACAACCCGGCCTGTGGCACCTCACGTAACACGCTGGAGATGATCCGCAACAGCGGTAACGAACCGACGATTATTTATTATCTCGACACACCACCATCGCATGATGAACTGGTTCACCTTATTGCGGATATGGGAATTAGCGTCCGTGCGTTGCTGCGCAAAAACGTTGAACCCTATGAGCAGCTTGGCCTGGATAATGGAGTATTGACTGACGAGCAGCTGATTGAATTTATGCTTCAGTATCCGATCCTGATCAACCGCCCCATCGTCGTCACCCCCATGGGAACCCGATTGTGTCGCCCTTCCGAAGTGGTGTTGGAGATCCTTCCAGATCCGCAACAAACCGCATTCACCAAAGAAGACGGTGAAAAGGTAACCGACCAGGCAGGCAATAGAATAAAACCAGAGTAAAAACTTTAAAAACGGTGGGTATAACCCACCGTGACTGATTTAAACAATAAAGTCAGTGGCCGTATTTGCTTGCCCGACAATATTAACCAGGAAATCCGGAGCCGCCTGGCCATTTATATTTAGCGCCAACTCACTTAAATTACTTTGTGAGTCATAGGTTAGCAATGCCTCTCCCGCCTGCCCGCTAAACGAGTCGACGAAATGAATAAAGCCTGCGCCATTGTCGCCATGATTAAAGAAGGACAGATCGATTTTGTCGATGCCGGTTTCAAAGTCCAGGATTTTATCCGGTGATTTTAACGGTGAATCACTCACCGCAGAGAAAACAAAGATATCTTTACCGCTGCCACCGAATAACTGATCCTGCCCGCCGCCACCGTAGATAACGTCATTACCCGCACCACCATGGATAATATTGGCCGCATCATTGCCGACAATCACATCATTACCTGAACCACCAATGGCATTTTCAATCACAGCACCAACGGCGATAGAAACGTTGCCCTTCAACCCGCCGACGTCAGAGAAAGAGCCTTCCGTCAAATTGATGCGTTGGTTTTGCGTATAGCCCGAGAAATCAAGCGTATCGTTGCCGCCGGCATCCCAGACGGAGAACACCAGCTTCTGGTTGCTGTCCGTCAGCGTGTAGAAATCCCTTCCGGTATTAGAATTGAACCCGTACACCGTATCCCCGGTGCGCGTAGTGGTATTGGCGCCATAGAGATATTGAATAGCGGCAATATCGTCAACCAGCGGCGCGGCGGCAAAATGACCGCCGTTATCACCACCGGTAAGGGACTCATCCCAATAGCTCATTACGCTGAATTGGCGCGTATCCTCGGCGTAATTCGCCATGCTGTAGTTGGGTGGATTGTTTTCATCAGCATTATATTTTCCTGGATGATCCAGCCCCAACGTATGCCCCAGTTCATGGGTGATACTCAAACGGCCATAGTTGCCCAACTCAGGGTGTAGATTGGCGTAAACCCCATCCCGGGGATCCGCGTAATCGTAATTGATGTTGAACCAGCTTTGACCATCGGTATTATGCCCTCGATAGTCGTTACCCGCCCCGCTGAATGGCTTAATTGCATAAGCCTGGCCGGAACCCTCATAATTTCCGAAGGTAATATTGGACTTTTGATCCGGGGCAACTTCAACAAACGTAATGTTAGCTACATCAGCCCAGGATTGCAGCGAAAGCTTGGCCTGGGCCTTTTGCTCTGCGGTAAAGGCGCTAAGGCCGGTATCTTGATTATTGGAGCCAAATCGGAAGTTTAAATTACTCTGATTATAATCCCAGTCAGGGAACGAATAAGTGACGGTGGCACCTTTGCCGGTCACATGAATGCCATTCCAGGTCTGCTCACTACGCGCTATTTGCTTGCCAGCCTCTTCCACACCAAAAGAAGGCTTATTATTGAGGGTTAAACCATTTCCTCTATTATGATAATTCAGCAAATCATTAACATCATCCCAACCGCTGGTCTTTCCATTTAGGGAATTGTCCATATCCATCTCCAGTAGGTTAATTCATTTCCGTTATATAGAAATAAAATTTCGATATATAGAATTACCGCAACATCATATCGCAGCATTTAAATGCTAGTATGATTTTCAGATACCTCAATATATTTTGACAAAATAATTTATGGCGGAGTAATCATCTTTCAAATATCTAATTATCAGGGTGAATAACCCAATGACACCGACCAGTGATAATCCAGGGCTGCTCCCCTCAATCGAGCCAAGTCCACTTGCCATTTGCCGGGCCTGTTGCGCTATACTGTGGCCCACTTTTTGTAACGAACTCAGTTGACTATGGAACGCTTTCTAGAAAATGCCATGTACGCCTCTCGCTGGCTACTTGCCCCGGTTTACTTCGGCCTGTCGCTGGCCTTGCTGGCGCTGTCGATAAAATTCTTCCAGGAGATCATCCATGTTCTGCCGAACATTTTCGCCATAGCCGAGGCGGATTTGGTTCTGACGCTGCTGTCGTTGATCGATATGGCGCTGGTAGGCGGACTTCTGGTAATGGTGATGTTCTCTGGCTACGAGAACTTTGTTTCGCAACTGGATATCAGCGACGACAAAGAAAAGTTGAGCTGGTTGGGCAAAATGGACTCCACTTCGTTGAAGAGCAAAGTGGCCGCGTCAATTGTCGCCATCTCTTCCATCCATCTGCTGCGGGTGTTTATGGATGCCAAAAACGTGCCGGACAATAAGCTGATGTGGTATGTGATCATCCACCTCACCTTTGTGCTTTCCGCCTTTGTAATGGGCTACCTCGATAAACTGACACGCGATAAAAAATGATCCTCCGTTAGCCGTCACCCTCTGCTGACGGCTAACCACTCCCCCGATTAAACCTGATATTAATCAATGAATTGAGTCGCATTTTAAACCTTTTCTTTTGGTGACACCGTCACCATTTGATTTTTATCCACTCATCTGCTCAATTTCACTTGGTGCATCCAATGATAATAACATTATAATGTTATTACACTTCGACAGGCACAGATGCCGGCACAAGCTGAGCTTTGTCCCGCTGACAGGACCCTAATCAATCATGCCGCTCAATGGTAAACCACTACAGTTTCAGGATGTTCAATCTATCCTGCCGCACCGCTTCCCCTGTCTGCTGGTTGACCGCATTCTGCCTGACGGCACCTCCGTTGCCGAAGGCCGCTTAAGTGCCATCAAAAATATCACTGCCAACGAACCGACCTTCTGGACTGGCCACCACCAGACCACGGTGTTTCCCGGCATATTAATGGTGGAGGCACTGGCACAAACCACCGGCTTGTTGGCGCATTACTTTCTCAGCCCGCTATTACCCGGCGAACATTACTATTTTGCCGCCATTCATCACGCTCGCTTCTATCGCTCGGCCCGGCCTGGCGATCAGCTTCGCATGGATGTCGCCTTTGTCCGACAGCGCTCCGGCCTTGCCCGCTTTACCGGTCGTGCTACGGTAAATGGCCGCCGCATCTGTACCGCCGAGTTTATGTGCGCTCGTAAGTAGAACCGCCGTTTTTGATGGAGGCTTAAAGAAATAACTATGTCTATGGTTGATAAATTGCTCAATAGCCTGGATTTTTCTCCTCGCGGTCAGGTGATTGCTCGCGAGCAAGACCACTGCGGTGAAATTATTGTCTCTGACCACAAGGGCTACCGAACCCTGCGTTTTGACGGCATCTGCGAACAAAGCAAAATGTGCATCGATGCGCCACAGGTTCCGGTTCACAACTACATCAAAACCATGTTGATGGCCGTGGCCTGGCAGCCGCCTTCGGCGGTGCTGATCCTGGGATTGGGCGGCGGCGGTCTGGTACGGGCATTACATGCCTATGACCCCAATATGCTGCTGGAAGTGGTGGAACTGCGCGAAGCGGTGGTCTCTGTTGCGCAAAGTTATTTCACCTTGCCCAGCGACGATACGGTTATCTTGCGCGTTGCTGACGCGGGCGACTTTTTACGTGCCCCCATAACCCGGCAGTATGATCTGATTTTTTCCGATCTCTACAGCGCCTTCAGCATGGATCCGCAACAGGGTACGCAAAGCTTTCTTCAGCGGTGTGCCGGACGGCTTTCACCACAAGGTTGGCTGGTGCTGAACTACCATGAAGTGCCCGATGAAGATTCACTGCTGTACCACAGTTTGCACCGGGTGTTTAACAGCGTGTTGTATTGTGTTGCCCCCAGCGGCAACGTGATTATCTATGCCGCATTAGCTGAAATCGAGACACCGCTAAATCTGCTGCGTCGCCTTAGTGCCGAAGTCGGGCCGAGTTTTAACTGTGACCTCGGCTACCTGTCACGCAAGATTGAACGCTTGCACTTTAGCTAAGTCGGCATGGTCATTTCACTATTATCATTTGATTATTATTCTCTGGAGTCACCATCATGGAAAAGAAAACGGCGCGCCTGACCGTACTCATTGATCCTGACAAGAAAAAAGCGTTGGAAGAGCTGTGTTTGCAACAGGACGTCACCCCCTCCCAGGTGATCCGCCAGCTGATACGCGACTATCTGCACAAACACCAGGTGGAATATCCGAGCCAGCCGACGCATTCCAATCCGCGTGTGGATAATGCCTGAAGTCAGATGGCGCAAGACTCGCGCCATCTGTCATCGCTACAGTAATGCCAGGCATGAGTGATATCTGATGGCAACGATTCTGGAGTGTTCACCGGCGCCCATCTGGCGAGCACTTTGGCAAATCAGCGCCCCTTCATATCATTAGCAAGGTATAAATATCATTACCTAACTATTATGATGACTATTTCAACTGTTTAATTAGTTATTCACAACCTTTATGATTAAAGAAATTCCTACTGTTAAACTAATTTCACAGCTAATGATATGACCTATTTTAACAATACCTCCCCAACCCACATAACCTCTATGTGCAATTCATTGATTTGTTTTGTTTTATAAATTCCTTTAACAAAATAAATACAATTGACTGTTGTTTATTTGATTCTTTAAATAATTTTTCCATGGTTTTGTTAACGCCGTGATTTGCTTGATTATCTCGATCACAACAAAAAAATACTTCATTTATTTTTAAGTGTCAGTTGATTTTTTAGTCGCCATTGCTATTGTTGAAGTTGAGTAATTCATCGCTCCCGACCCGAAAAGTAAATTCTATTTTTATACTCACAAATGTATAAGGATCAGATCATGCCCATTAAAAAATACGTCATTCTTGACAGCAATCCGGCTGCTGTTGGGAATGATGACTTTATTCTATTAGGTTTGAAAAATGAAGGTTTTGCCAGAGGTTGTCCGATGTTATTTGGCGGAACTGCTGATGCAAAAGACGGCCCGGTCGATGGCAAGAACTTTGCCTTAAACGTAATTAAAAGAGAAACCTGGGAAGAGACCCTGCACAATATCGAAGTTGAACAAGTCGTTCGCTATA
>Ga0079104_1002490_pt1 | contig 9825 bp, 8 predicted proteins | sample MedtruBG_FD_76829 | JGI IMG/M metagenome (GOLD analysis project Ga0079104, IMG submission 76829) | Root nodule microbial communities of legume samples collected from California, USA - Medicago truncatula BG | ecosystem: Host-associated > Plants > Roots > Nodule | place: USA: California | collected... | reverse complement strand
GGTCGCTGCCGGCCTGGATGACCAGGGTCGGCGAGGTGATGCGGCCGATGCGCTGTTCCATCACATAGTTGCGCACCACCACGTGGCCATGCGCGGCCATCTCGCCGGCCTTGATGGCATCGACCATGAAACGCTCCATCAGGTCGATGTCGCCGGCCGGATAGAACGGTTGGCGGCGGCTCCACAGTTGCGTCAGGTGAGTCCCATCGGCGCGCCGTTCGACGTCGTCGATGGTGCGCTTGCCGGCGTGCGCGGCGCGGCGCTTGGCATCGTTCATGGGGCAGGCCGACAGCACCAGCGCGGCGACCCGGTCAGGGCGCGCCGCCGCCATTTCCAGCGCGGTGACGGCGCCGGTGTGGTGACCGCAGACCACCGCGCGTGGCAGCTCCAGTGCATCCAGCACCTCGAAGGCGATCTGCGCCCAGCGTTCGATGCTGTGCTCGGCCAGCGGCAGCCTGCAGGAGTCGCCGAAGCCGGCCGTGTCCATGGCGATGGCCCGGAAACTGTCGCCCAGCAGCGGCAGCACGTCGCGGAACTCGTCCCAGGAGCGAGGCGTCTGGTGCAGCAGCAGGACCGGCAAGCCAGTGCCACAGGTGGCGATATGGATGGCGCCGGCGCTGGTGTGGACGAAGCGGCGGGTGACAGGCGACGGAGTACGCATGAGGAGCCTTGCAGTAAGAGGTTGAGCCTGGAATCAGCCGATATCGAGCACGATGCGCCCGCGCGGGGCCCGGCCCGATTCGAGCAGGGTATGGGCGTGGGCGGCCTGCGCCAGGGCAAACGCCTGGCCTACCCTGGGGGTGAGCACGCCAAGCTGCGCCAGCGACGCCACCTGCTGCAGCACCTCTGGCGTATCGACGATCATGGCGCGCTGTACGTTGACCCCAAACTCCTCGCCCCGGTCCCGGATCGGGGCCGCCACCAGCCAGACCAGATGCCCGCCGCGCTTGAGCAGCGCATAGGACTGGTCATGGGTGGCGCCGCCCACCAGGTCGAACACGACATCGAAACCCTGCAGGCCCGAGAAATCCTGGCGATCGTAGGCGATGACATGGTGCGCGCCCAGCGTGGCGACATGGTCGACATTGGCGTGACTGCAAGTGGCCCAGACCTCGGCGCCCAGCTGCACCGCCAGCTGCACCATCAGGCTGCCGACCGCGCCCGACCCGGCATGCACCAGCACTTTCATGCCGGCCCGCACATTGGCCGTCTGCACCACCGCAATCCAGGCACTGGCGCCAGGCTGCAGCAGGATCGCCGCCTCCCGCACGGACAGCCGTTGCGGGCGTGCCACCGCGCGCTGGCGGGGCAGTACGATGCCTTGCGCGTAGGTGCCCTGGTCCTGCATGCCGGTCATGACGCAGACGGCGTCGCCGAGCGCCAGGTCATCGACACCCTCGCCCAGCGCCTCGATGACGCCGGTGCCGTCGCGCCCCGGCACCTTGGGCAGGGTCAGCGCGATATGCTGCTGCAACAGGCCTGCGCGCAGTTTGGTGTCGATCGGTGCCACGCCCGCGGCCTGCATGCGGATGCGGACGTGGCCCGGCGGCAGCGGGGTGGCATCGAGCGGCTCCAGCGCCATCACCTGCGGTGCACCGTAGCGGTGAAAGCGGATCGCCTGCATGCGTCAGTCTTGCTTCATCAGCACCGAATAGGTCGGTACATTGCTGACCCAGCCGGAGGTGAGGGGCGCCACGAACACGTTTTCGGTGCGGGTGCGGGCGATCTTCCAGACGCCGTCGACCTTCTTGAACAGGTTGTTGAGGCGACTCGAGCGCAGCAGCGACGATCCGTCGCCGAAGACCCAGGGCTGGCAGTGCACCCACTGGCCATCGGCATGGGTGCATTCGGCGTCGACGTGGATCTGCTCCGAGGTCAGGTAGTGCACATTGAGCAGCAGCTCGGGATCCTTCTTCTGGCCCCAGAAGGCCTGGAAATGCCTGCGGATGGCGTCCTTGCCCACGGCTTGTCCGAATTGGCCTTCGTAGTACGCGCCCACGCCTTCCCAGATCGCGTCTTCGCTATAGAGCGCCAGGATCTTCTCGATGCGTTCGGCATCGTCGGCCACCGGTTCGGGGCAGGGCGTGTCGCACAGGAACATGTAGCGCGCCTGGAGGCGGCGGATGTCGGCTTCGGCTTCCAGTACATCGAGACGGCGCTTGAGCTGGAGCACTTCTTGGGTGAGGTCGGTCATGGAGGATTTCCGCAGGTGTGGGACCGGCTGTCGTGGCGAGAGCCGGTCGGCCTGCCGGTCCTGAGCTGCGTCAGGAGCACGGCACAGAGGGAGCAATTACAGGTAGCGCGCCAGCAGTTTTTTGGTGGCCACGCGCAGCACGCGGTCGAACAGATAGCCCAGCAGGCCCAGCGCGATGATGCCCACGAACACCCATTCGGTGCGGCTGAAGTTGCGGGCGGTCCAGATCAGCGCGCCCAGTCCTTCGCGGGCCGACACGATTTCGGCCGACACCACGGTGAGGAACGAGTTGCCCATCGCGATGCGGGCGCCGGTGACCATGAACGGCACGGTCGAGGGCAGGATCACGGTGGTCAGCATCTGCAGCTGGCCGGCGCCCAGCGATGCGGCCGCGCGCAGGCGCAGCGGGTTGACCGCCTGGACCCCGGCAATGGTGTTCAAGGTGACGATGAACACCGTGGTGTAGAAGATCAACGCAATCTTCGACAGCTCGCCGGGGCCGAGCCAGATCACCGCCAGGGTGACGAAGGCGATCGGCGGGATGAAGCGGAAGAACTCGATATAGGGATCGAGCAACTGGCGCACCGTGTCGAAACGGCCCATGAAGATGCCCAGCGGCACCCCGATCACCACGCCCGCACCCCAGCCCGCCAGGATGCGGCCGGACGAGGCCAGGATCGATTGCTGCAGGGTGCCGTCGCTGATCAGTTCCAGCGCGGCGGCCCAGGTCATCGACACCGACGGCAGGAACAGCGGCGAGGTGGTCATGGCCACCAGTTGCCACAGGACCAGGCCACCGACGATGGCCACCACCGAGATGAAGAACGGGCGCAGCGCCTTGCTGCGACTGGGGCGGGATGCCTTGACTGGGGCCGCCTGGGTGGGCGGCGTTGCGGTCTGGGTAAGCTGCGTCATTTCACCAACTCCTCTTCAATCAAACCTTGCGCGCGCAGCACGCGCGTGACTTCGGCGCCGATGTCGTCGCGGATGCGCGCATACAGTGCCATGCAGGCAGGATCGGCCGGATCGCGCGGATGCGGCAGCTCGATCTTCTCGATGGCCTTGATATGGGCGCGCGGGCCGGCGGTCATGGTGACCACGCGGTCCGACAGCAGGATCGCTTCCCAGATGTCGTGGGTCACGAAGACGATGGTGCAGCCGGTGCTCTTCCAGATCCGGTCGAGCTCGCTCTGCAGCACCTCGCGCGTCTGGGCGTCCAGCGCGCCGAAGGGCTCGTCCATCAGCACCACCGATGGCTCATTGACCAGCACCCGGGCGATCTGCGCGCGCTGTCGCATGCCGCCCGAGAGCTCGCCGGGAAACTTGTCGATGGCGTGCTTGAGCCCCACCAGCGTGACGTAGCGCTCGGCTGCGGCACGTCGTTCGGCGCTGGCCACGCCACGCAGCCGGAGGCCGTACTCGACGTTTTCACGCACCGTCAGCCAGGGGAACAGGGCTTCCGAGGATTGGAACACCACGCCGCGGTCCAGTCCGGGGCCCTTCACCGGCTTGCCGTCGATCAGGATGTCGCCAGCCACGTCCTGGAACCCCGCGATGGCGTTGAGCAAGGTCGATTTGCCACAGCCGCTGGGGCCGAGCAGGCAGACGAATTCGCCGGCGCGGATATCGAGATCGATCCCGGCCATGATTTCGTTGGCACCGATGGTCAGGCCAACCCGTTTGATGGAAACAGACGAACCGCGTGCCATGCCTTACCCCTTGTAGAAACCGCGCTGCAGGACGCGGCTCATGTCAACCGGCGCCTTGATGGCTTGCTTGGAGAGCAGGAATTCCCCGATCGCGTTGGCGGTCTTGAGATCCTCATCGGTGAAGTCGCGGATCACCGGTTCCATGTCCTTGAGCGAATTCAAGGTCTGCGGCACCGGGATGCGGGTGATGGCCTGCACCGACTGCGCCGCGCGCGGTGGATCCTTGCGAGTGATGTCGGCGGCCTCGGCCAGCGCCTTGAGGATCTTGCCGGCGACGTCCTTGTTGGCGCCCAGCCAGCCGGCTGTGGCCGACAGCCACAGGGTGCTGGTATAGCCGACGTCGCCGCAGGTCATCAGGATGTGACCGCCTTGCTGCACGCCCAGCGTCGGCCATGGTTCCCAGACGAAGTAGCCGTCGATGTCGCCGCGCGCCAGCAGGGCAGGCAGCTCGGGCGGGCCGGAGCGCACCATCTCGACCTTGGCCGGATCGATGTTGAGTTTCTTCAGGGTCAGGCCGGTGACGTATTCCGAGACCGAACCGGCGACGATGCCGAACTTCTTGATCTGGTCCGGCTTGGCGATGGCTTTGCGGGCGACCAGCTTGAGGTAGGTCTTGGATTGGTAGGTGACGGCCAGCGGACGCAGTTCGGCGCGCGACAGGCGCACGATGTGGGTCGGCTCGCCGGCACAGGCCATATTGACCTGGTTGGCCACCAGCGCGTTGAGCGCTTCGCCGCCATCGGTATAGGATTGCACCTGGACGTTGGCGCCGTGCTTGGCAAACAGCTTTTCGTTGGCGGCCACGAAGAAGGCGGTAAACACCGGATCGGCACCCACGCCGATAGTGACGGGGGCGCCTTGCGCCAGCGCGGGCAGGGCAGGAAGGCTGCCGGCGGCGAGCATCGATGCGCCGCCCAGCAGCAGGTGTCGACGACGGCGAGAGACGGTGGAGTGGGTCACGTGCTTTATCCTCATAATTGAGTGAGATGGATGCCAGTGGAGATGGCGACGGCGGCCCCGGAGCCGTACAGCAGATTCCCGCGCAGCGATAACCGGCGGAAACGGGCGGGCACCTCCCGGTCGGCGCCCGCCAGGTTCAATGTCGTGCAGCGGCCAGTGATGGCATTTCTTTTGCAAATATCGCGCCTGCGGTCTCGTAGTTCATCTCCGACAGCGCAGCGTGCTGGGTCACCACCATGGCGTCGCGCACGATGCGCTGCATGCGGTGGGTGCGGTGGATGGCGGCCATGCCGGCGGCCTGGTACGCCTCGTTGACCACTTCCATCGACACGCGCGCGGCATGGGTGGCCGACAGCTTGAGCATGGTGTCGAGCCGTTCCGAGACCGGATTGCCGGCCAGTACCTGATCCCAGGCCTGGGCGCAAGCGTCGTAGAAGAACAGGCGCGCGCTGCGCCATTTGGCTTCGCCCATGCCCAGCTTGATGCGGTAGTAGGGACGGTCGATCAGGCGCGGCGCGCCGGGCATGATCTTGGCGCCGCCCGACATCTCGGTGACGATATCGAGCGCCGCGCGCGCCAGTCCGATATTGACGGCAGCATGCACCTGGGCCTGGTAGGCCAGCGACGGGTAACGGTAGAGCGGCTCGTCGATGACGCCGGGCGCGCCGCGGGCGCAGGTCCAGTCGCTGGCGACGAACTTGTCCTTGAGACGGGTATCGTGGCTGCCGGTGCCTTGCATGCCGACCACGTTCCAGTTGTCGACGATCTCCACTTCGGCCGCCGGCATGACTGCCATCATGGCCGGGGGCGGCGCTGCGCCGTCGACTGCCGGCGCATCGTTCTTGATGCCCACGCCGATCCAGTCGGCGCCCTTGCAGCCGCTGGCGAAGTGCCAGTGGCCGGAGATCATCCAGCCGCCGTCCACCGCCTGGGCGGTCTGCAACGGATAGAGGCCGCCGGCGAACACCTGGTCGGGGCCGTCGGCATAGATCAGTGCCTGCGTGGACAGTGGCAGCGGCGCCAGGTAGGTGTTGGCCGACCCAAAGGCGGCGACCCAGCCGGCCGAGCCGTCGGCGCTGGAAATGCGCTCGACCATCTGCAGGAACTGGGCCGGCGGCAGGGCATCGCCGCCGAAGCGTTGCGGGGTGCTGGCGCGGAAGATGCCGGCCTGCTTCATGACGGCCACGGCGTCGCGTGGCACGTAGGTGAGTTGATCGAATTCATCGCGGCGCGCGGTGACTTCGCGGATCACCGCATCCATCTCGGCACTCCAGGCGGAAGCTGGAGTGCGTGCACTGTCGGGGCTGGCGGAGGCGGGGGAAAGTGCGGGGTCGAGCAAAGCTTGATTCATGGACGTTCTCGCGGTGGGCTGATGTCGATGAATCCCAGTGTCACGGTGGGCTAACTATTAGTCAAATGCATGATAGTCATACAATGAATGAATCTGATTAATGCGCTCGCGAACGGGGCAAACTCGCGTAAAACCCAGGCCTAGCGCGCTTTTTTGGCGCTTTGCAGCACGTAATCGGTGCGCTTTCTGGCGCTGATAGGCATGTTTTTTTTACGCTAGATTGACGGTGATTTTGCTGTCCTGCGACATGCGTGGCGGGCAGGAAAAACCTAGGAAATGCATCGCGGGCGGAAATGAAAAAGCCCGGCATGGGCCGGGCCGTCCTACGTAATGCCGAGCTTGATCAGGTCATTGACCTGGTCGTATCAGCCTTGTTATTACTGTAACTTGGGTCTTGGCGAATGCGGATCGGTATTCCCGGGACGTGCATATCTTGATTTATTTGCCCGGTATGAGGATGATCGGCTGGATATCGCGAACTGTCGGTCCACCGCCTTCCCATGGTCCCAGTGGCAGCAGCCTGATTTCCATGCGGTCGGCAAATTGTGGATACTTCTTTCTGATGATGGGCAAGTCCCGATCCTGGCTATCGCGGATCTCGGGAGATGCGTCTGCCACTATCCGAAAGCCAAACACATTGTTTGCCTCGGCGAGGTTCAGGTGCAGATTGCCAATGTATTGGACCTTGCCGGCTTCTACCTGAAATTCCAGTGGAGGCATCTTCCCTGAGGGCGAAACGATATACCCGGCGCTGCGCACCAGCCGCCATGATGAAATGACATGCCTGCCAGCGGGTAATGAAATGGCAAGGACCTGCCCATAACTGTCCTTGAACTGGCTTCCCATGCGTATCGTCACGCGCTCGGGAAGCGCCTCCAGACGCCTGGACGGAACAGATGCGCCGGTGATTCCTTCGTCAAGGTAGAACATGGCCTGGAAATTCCGGGATCCGGCGCGATCAAAGGAAACGGATGCGATGACGATACCTTGCTCCGGATTGTTTTCAAACGAAAAATCGCGGTCCACGTTCGATACCGCACAACCGGTCAGCAATATTGCAAGCAGGCACAGAAGCGCACTTTTGTAAGACATCTTTCTCGATCCCCCTGGATTTTTTGAGGTAACTTTAGCAGAAAATTAGTCTGACCTGTCCAGGTTGCAGATCGCCGTATGCTATCTCGTTTTCCCGACCGCTCTGAGCTTGCTGGCATCGCTATTTGTTATCGACCATTGCAAGACTGTCAGTCCGTTTGTTGTTGGGTCATGGGCAAGCCTTGCTCGGCACGCCGAGTGCACGAGCCAGGTGGCAGCGCAGTGAGTTCTTGCAGGGAAGAAGTGATTTCGCCAATGTGCATTTGGCGTATTCCTGGATTTGCCGGCGATTTGTCACGGGCGACCCTTGAAATAAAAACAGCGAGTTGAATAACTCGCTGTTTTTATTAGGAATCCTGGTCGGGGCGAGAGGATTCGAACCTCCGGCCTCTACGTCCCGAAGAATGCGTACAGTTTATGGGGCCGTGTAGTCTGCGAGTGTATTGAGGCCCGAGGTTAGCAGGACTTGATATACGCGCATGCGCCGCTTGTTCATAAATTGCCTGGCGCTACGCTGGGAAATTTATTATGGGCTTGTGTCGATCTTTGCCAATGGTTGTTGCGTTTTCTGCTGCTTAAGCCTTAAATCTGCAGCCTTCGCAAGCTCAGTTGCCCGCTTCGCGTTCTCGATTTTTTGCTTGGCTTAATCCTTTTGTGCCTTCACTTGTCTTTTCTGGCCGTCCATTCCTTCGATCATTTCTATATATCGCATAAGCGCCTCCTCACAATATTTATAATTTACCGTCGGTGCTGTAATCTGACGCGATAATTTCAACTATATGTGAGCCTCGGCATATGCCATATACAATTGAGCGGAAACTCGTTATCGGAATTGCTTCTAGCGCACTCTTTGATCTTTCCACATCGCATCAGGTCTTTCTTGATAAAGGAGCTGAGGCATATCGAAAACATCAAGAGGAGAATATCGATAAGCCCTTTGACAAAGGCGTTGCGTTTCCTTTCATTCGGCGTTTCTTGAACATCAATAAGGCGTTTCCAAAGCAGTCGCCGGTTGAAGTCGTCCTTCTTTCTAGGAATTCACCAGAAACGGGCCTTCGAGTTTTTAGATCTATACGGCACTATGGCTTGGACATATCACGTGCGGCTTTTATGACAGGGCGTTCTCCTTATGAGTACGTTCCGGCTTTCAACTCATCTCTTTTTCTGACTGCAAATGAAGAAGACGTCCAGAAGGCTATTGACGCAAACTATCCCGCAGGTTTGGTCCTTCCCTCGATGGTGTTTGATGATGAACTAGATTTGGAACTGCGTGTAGCCTTCGACTTTGACGGGGTCATTGCTGATGACGAAGCTGAAGCAGTCTATAAGAAAAATAATGATCTGAATGAGTTTCAAGAGCACGAAGCGCAGAAAGTACTGATACCTCACAAGCCGGGGCCATTGGCTGACCTTTTTACCAAGCTTGCTTTTATGCAGAAGCTGGAAGAACGACAAATGAAGCATGACTCGGCATACAAGAAAATATTGCGTATCTCAATTGTGACGGCACGAAATGCGCCTTCGCATGAACGCGTGGTGACAACACTGAAGACATGGGGTGTGTCAGCAGATGAGACTTTCTTCCTCGGTGGTATGGAGAAATCGAGGATCTTGACGATTCTGAAACCGCATATGTTTTTTGACGACCAGAGAAGCCATCTGCATTCTTCAGCAGGAAATATCCCGATGGTTCACATACCGTTTGGGATTGCAAATAAATGACCGGAGCCGGCCCGAAGCGGAAAATAGCCGCCAATAGAAATCGAGCAATCCGAGCTGATATCATGTGACAACACTAATACGGGGGAGGGGTGATGCAGTTACTTTCATTCAGGGTGCAGAACTATCGTTCAATTATTGATAGCGGGGAAATTTCCGTCTCGCGAATAACTGCTCTATTAGGACGAAATGAAAGTGGCAAATCAAACCTGCTCCGTGCATTGCACAGTTTGAATCCGATTGAGGGATTTGATGCCTTGCGATGCTTATCGGCAGTTCTACTTCTGACTCTCCTGCTATCAACCGAACTACACCACATTGTGATCAACATAGAAGCCTGAACCTCACCAATCGGCTATCTCATGCGTTCGGCGAGGACTCCATTTCTGTGACGCGTCGAGCAGCTTCTCACTAGAACTGGCTCAGTACTGACCAAGTTGGCTCGCAAAGCTCTCTCCAAATTCCGGCCCGTAAGCCAAGAATTTCAGCGTGGATTTGAAATCTCGAATCCTCGTCCAGACTTCTACAAAGTAGTCGAAGAGGATTTCGCGACTGATAGATGTCCGGCCTAGATAGATCCTAGGATCAAAGTCATCGTCCAAGCATTGAATCACCTGGGCCTTAGAACGGACGTGGACCGAGGGGCGGCAAAGGAATTGAAACATCGTGCAAATCCCGCACTAGACGCATGATGTTAGCCTGCAGCTCAGGGCCATCGGAAAGATCGACATACAACCGCCCGGCCAACTCATCCGGCAGCAGGCGAGGATAGCCTGTCTGCCGGATCACTGGAATAAACT
>Ga0079104_1002489_pt1 | contig 9828 bp, 10 predicted proteins | sample MedtruBG_FD_76829 | JGI IMG/M metagenome (GOLD analysis project Ga0079104, IMG submission 76829) | Root nodule microbial communities of legume samples collected from California, USA - Medicago truncatula BG | ecosystem: Host-associated > Plants > Roots > Nodule | place: USA: California... | reverse complement strand
ATGCCTTTGTACATCATATGGTGCGGAATATTGTGGGCAGCCTGATGGAAGTGGGCGCCGGAAACCAGCCGGAGAGCTGGATTGCAGAGCTGTTGGAAGCGAAGGACAGAACGCTTGCGGCAGCGACGGCCAAAGCTGAAGGGCTGTATCTCGTTTCGGTGGATTACCCGGAACGGTTCGACCTTCCTAAGCCGCCTATGGGCCCGCTATTTTTAGCGGACTGAATGCAGTCACTTAAGGTTAAGTCACTATGGATCTGATTCGCTTTCTGATTGATTTTATTTTGCATATTGATGTGCATCTGGCTGAACTGGTCGCGCAGTACGGCGTCTGGGTTTACGCTATTTTGTTCCTGATTTTGTTCTGTGAAACAGGGCTGGTGGTAACACCGTTCCTGCCAGGCGATTCGCTGCTGTTTGTCGCCGGTGCGCTTTCTGCGCTGCCAACAAACGATCTGAACGTGCATTTGATGGTGGTATTGATGGTGATTGCGGCGATTGTCGGCGATGCCCTGAACTACACCATTGGCCGCGTGTTTGGCGAACGGTTGTTCAGCAATCCGAATTCGAAAATTTTCCGTCGCAGCTATCTCGATAAAACGCACCAGTTTTATGAAAAGCACGGTGGGAAGACCATCATCCTCGCCCGTTTTGTGCCGATTGTCAGAACCTTCGCACCGTTTGTGGCGGGAATGGGGCACATGTCCTATCGTCATTTTGCTGCGTATAACGTGATTGGCGCGCTGCTGTGGGTGCTGCTGTTTACCTACGCGGGCTATCTGTTCGGCGACCTGCCTATCGTGCAGGAAAACTTGAAACTGCTGATCGTGGCCATCATCGTGCTGTCGGTTCTGCCAGGCGTTATCGAGATAATCCGCCACAAGCGTGCCGCAGCAAAGCAGGTTAAATAATTACAGAGCCCGGAAAGTGGCGCAAAGTGGCACCGGTTAGACCACTTTTTTGTCCCATGTTCTGGGCTCTTATGTTTTAATGTGCAACATTTCATGGTCTGTAAGCCCTAAAAATGGCATTATTCGCCGCTTACAGCAAAAACTGGCATCGACCAGGTTCAGGCAGAAAGGTTATCAATGAGCTGGATTGAACGAATTAAAAGCAACATAACCCCCACGCGCAAGGCGAGTATTCCGGAAGGGGTATGGACCAAATGTGACAGCTGCGGACAGGTTCTGTACCGCGCAGAGCTGGAGCGTAACCTGGAGGTTTGTCCGAAGTGCGATCACCACATGCGTATGTCAGCGCGTAACCGCCTGCATAGCCTGATGGATGAAGGTACTCTGGTGGAGCTGGGTAGCGAGCTTGAGCCGAAAGATCTGCTGAAGTTCCGTGACTCTAAGAAATACAAAGATCGTCTGGCCTCTGCTCAGAAAGAAACCGGTGAGAAAGACGCGCTGGTGGTAATGAAGGGTACCCTGTTTGGTGCACCTGTTGTTGCCGCTGCCTTTGAGTTTTCCTTTATGGGCGGCTCGATGGGTTCTGTGGTTGGCGCTCGTTTCGTGCGTGCCGTTGAGTATGCACTGGAAAACAATTGCCCGATGGTGTGCTTCTCAGCCTCCGGCGGTGCGCGTATGCAGGAAGCGCTGATGTCACTGATGCAGATGGCGAAAACCTCTGCAGCGCTGGCTAAAATGCAGGAACGCGGTCTGCCGTACATTTCTGTACTGACCGACCCAACCATGGGTGGCGTGTCTGCAAGCTTTGCAATGCTGGGTGACCTCAACATCGCTGAGCCGAAAGCGCTGATTGGCTTTGCCGGTCCACGCGTTATCGAGCAGACCGTACGTGAAAAACTGCCGCCGGGCTTCCAGCGCAGTGAATTCCTTATCGAGAAAGGCGCGATCGACATGATCGTCCGTCGTCCTGAGATGCGCTTCAAGATTGCCAGCGTGCTGGCGAAGCTGATGAATCTCCCGGCACCGAACCCGGATGCACCGCTTGAAGAAGTGGTGGTACCGCCGGTACCGGATCAGGAACCAGAGGCCTGATAAATGCAAAGGGCAGGGCCAGACGGCGCTGCCCTTTTTGCTTGTGCTAACCGTTAACTATCGCGGGTATCATGGAAAAAGACATCACTCCACTCGCCACGTCGCCCCTCGCCGCGTGGCTTTCTTATCTGGAACACCTGCACAGCAAAACCATCGACCTGGGACTGGCGCGCGTCAGCGAGGTTGCGGGCCGAATGGGCGTGCTGAAACCAGCGCCGTTCGTCTTCACCGTCGCGGGTACTAACGGCAAAGGTACGACCTGCCGCACGCTGGAATCGGTGCTGATGGCCGCAGGGTTTAAGGTCGGTGTGTACAGCTCTCCGCATCTGGTGCGCTACACCGAACGCGTGCGCGTGCAGGGTGGCGAGCTGGCTGAATCTGCACATACCGCGTCGTTTGCTGAAATCGAAAAGGCACGGGGCGAAATCTCCCTGACCTACTTTGAATTTGGCACGCTGTCGGCACTGTGGCTGTTTAAACAGGCGCAGCTGGACGTGGTTATTCTGGAAGTGGGACTCGGCGGACGTCTGGACGCAACCAATATCGTTGATGCCGACGTGGCGGTTGTCACCAGCATTGCACTTGATCACACCGACTGGCTGGGGCCGGACCGCGAAAGCATCGGCCGTGAAAAAGCCGGTGTGTTCCGCGGCGGTAAACCGGCGATTGTCGGCGAACCGAATATGCCGCAGACCATTGCCGAGGTCGCCGCTGAAAAAGGCGCTGTGCTACTGCGTCGCGGCGTTGACTGGCGTTATGAGGTCACGGGCGACAGCTGGACGTTCAGCGATGCGCAGGGCGAACTGAGTGCACTGCCAATCCCGAAGGTGCCACAGCCCAATGCCGCGACGGCACTGGCGGCGTTGCGGGCGAGCGGGCTGGCTATCGGTGAGCAGGCATTGCGGGAAGGCATTCAAAACGCGATGCTGCCGGGGCGTTTCCACATCGTGAGTGAATCACCGCGTCTGATCCTTGACGTGGCGCACAACCCACATGCGGCGGCGTATCTGGCGGAACGTCTGAAAATGCAGCCTGCAGCCGGGCGTACGCTGGCGGTGATTGGTATGCTTCATGATAAAGATATTGCCGGCACGCTGGCCTGTCTGTCGGACGTCGTCGACAGCTGGTATTGCGCCCCGCTGGAAGGCCCTCGTGGGGCAACGGCGGAACAGCTGGTGGAACATTTGCGCGATGGCGCAGTCTATGCCACTGTAGCGCAGGCGTGGCATGCCGCAATGGCGGATGCTGGCCCACAAGATACGGTGCTGGTGTGTGGTTCGTTCCACACGGTGGCTCATGTAATGGAAGAGATGGACGCGGGGAGAACCGGTGGCGAGTAAGTTTCAGAATCGTTTAGTCGGAACCATTGCGCTGGTGGCACTGGGGGTTATTGTGCTTCCAGGTCTGCTGGATGGTCAGAAGAAACATTATCAGGATGAGTTCGCGGCAATTCCCCTGGTCCCTAAACCGGGCGATAAAGAAGAGCCGGATATGCTGCCAGCGGTTACGCAGGCGCTGCCTTCTCAGCCTCCGGAAGGAGCGGCGGAAGAGGTCAGGGCGGGTGATGCAGCAGCACCATCGCTTGAGACGTCGCGCTATGCGGCGAACAGCGGCGCGAATGAAATAGATGATGCCGCGCAGCCGGCACCCAAACCGGTAGCTCCGAAGCCTCAGGTTCAGACGCAAACCAGACCACAGCGTGATACCACCAACGCGCAGTCAGCAGCCGCGACCCAAGCGCCGCCTGCTCAGCCGAAGCCTGTTGCCGAAGACAAACCGGCCCCGACCGGCAAAGCCTACGTCGTACAGCTCGGTGCGTTGAAGAATGCCGACAAGGTTAATGAGATTGTCAGCAAACTGCGCGGCGGCGGGTATCGCGTCTTTACCGCGCCGTCTACGCCGGTGCAGGGTAAAATCACCCGAATTCTGGTGGGGCCGGACGCGTCGAAGGACAAGATGAAAGGTTCGCTTGGCGAGCTGAAACAGCTGTCAGGTCTGAACGGTGTGGTGATGGGCTACAGCCCGAATTGATCTTAAGTTTCCCGGCTGACCGTCGGGAATACAACGAAATCGATGAAAATCGACTGGGCTGAAAGTGCCCTCAGAGGCCAAAAGCTCAAGCGGCGTTGAACATTTTTTCAGCGCCATTTTTATTTGGGCGGGGAAAGGAATTCCCTACGCAAACGTTTTCTTTTTCTGTTAGAATTCGCCCCGAACTGGACGACAGGGCGTAAAATCGTGGGACAACTATGGTCTGGATTGATTACGCCATTATTGCGGTGATTGGTTTTTCTTGTTTGGTAAGCCTCATCCGCGGCTTTGTTCGTGAAGCATTGTCACTGGTAACATGGGGTTGTGCTTTCTTTGTTGCCAGTCATTACTACACTTATCTGTCTGTCTGGTTTACGGGCTTTGAAGACGAACTGGTTCGAAACGGGATTGCTATCGCGCTGCTCTTTGTCGCGACGCTAATCGTCGGTGCTATCGTTAACTACGTTATCGGTACGTTGGTAGAAAAGACGGGCCTGTCGGGAACCGACAGGGTGCTTGGGATCTGTTTTGGTGCGCTGCGTGGAGTATTGATCGTCGCCGCCATACTGTTTTTCCTCGATACCTTTACTGGCTTTTCGAAAAGCGACGACTGGCAAAAGTCTCAGCTGATCCCTCAGTTCAGCGTCGTCATCAGAATGTTCTTTGACTATCTGCAAAGCTCGTCAAGTTTCTTGCCCAAAGCATAAGCTTTGGGGAGTTCTGAACGAGGAAAATGACGTATGTGCGGTATTGTCGGTATCGCCGGTGTTATGCCGGTAAACCAGTCGATTTATGACGCGTTAACGGTGCTTCAGCACCGTGGGCAGGATGCCGCGGGCATCATCACCATTGATGCAAACAACTGCTTCCGTTTGCGTAAAGCCAACGGTCTGGTGAGTGATGTGTTTGGCGCCGTGCATATGCAGCGCCTGCAGGGCAATATGGGTATCGGCCACGTCCGCTACCCAACCGCCGGCAGCTCCAGTGCGTCTGAGGCTCAACCTTTCTACGTTAACTCACCTTATGGCATTACCCTTGCGCACAACGGCAATTTGACCAACGCTCACGAGCTGCGCAAAAAGCTGTTCGAAGAAAAGCGCCGCCATATTAACACCACCTCCGATTCTGAAATTCTGCTGAACATCTTCGCCAGTGAGCTGGACAACTTCCGCCACTATCCGCTCGAAGCTGACAACATTTTCGCCGCGATTGCCGCGACGAATCGTCAGATTCGCGGGGCGTACGCCTGTGTGGCGATGATTATCGGGCATGGCATGGTGGCTTTCCGCGACCCTAACGGCATTCGCCCGCTGGTGCTCGGTAAGCGTGATATCGGCGATGGCCGCACCGAATACATGGTGGCATCCGAAAGCGTCGCGCTCGACACGCTGGGCTTTGAATTCCTGCGTGACGTGGCACCAGGCGAAGCGATTTACATCACCGAAAAAGGCCAGCTGTTCACCCGTCAGTGCGCTGACAACCCGGTGAGCAATCCGTGCCTGTTCGAATATGTTTACTTCGCCCGTCCGGACTCGTTCATCGACAAGATTTCCGTCTACAGTGCGCGCGTGAATATGGGCACTAAGCTCGGTGAGAAGATCGCCCGCGAGTGGGAAGATCTGGATATCGACGTGGTTATCCCGATTCCGGAAACCTCTTGCGATATCGCGCTGGAAATTGCCCGTATTCTGAACAAGCCGTACCGTCAGGGTTTTGTGAAAAACCGCTACGTGGGTCGGACGTTCATCATGCCAGGCCAGCAGCTGCGCCGTAAATCGGTGCGCCGCAAACTGAACGCCAACCGTGCAGAGTTCCGTGATAAGAACGTGCTGCTGGTGGACGATTCCATCGTGCGGGGTACGACGTCAGAGCAGATCATCGAGATGGCGCGCGAAGCCGGTGCGAAGAAAGTGTATCTGGCCTCTGCCGCCCCGGAAATTCGTTTCCCGAACGTCTACGGAATCGATATGCCGAGCGCCACGGAGCTGATCGCTCACGGTCGTGAAGTGGATGAGATCCGCCAGATTATTGGCGCCGACGGTTTGATTTTCCAGGATCTGAACGATCTGATTGACGCGGTTCGCGCTGAGAACCCGGATATTCAGCAGTTTGAATGCTCGGTATTCAACGGCGTGTACGTCACCAAAGACGTGAACCAGCAATACCTCGATTATCTCGACACCCTGCGTAATGACGACAGCAAAGCGCTGGCGCGTCAGAACGAAGTCGAAAGCCTTGAGATGCATAACGAAGGTTAATCGTCTCCACGCCCTCTCGTGCTGAGAGGGCGTCTTTCCTTGCAACTCCCTCTGAATTCCGGCAAAGTCAGGCCCAGTACGAAGACAGGGCGGAATCATGAAACGACTCATTATTGGAATTTCCGGTGCCAGCGGCGCTATCTATGGCGTTCGCCTGTTGCAGGTGCTGCGCGACGTCGCAGAGGTGGAAACCCATTTGGTGATGAGTCAGGCCGCGCGACAGACGCTGGCTCTCGAAACTGATTTCTCTTTACGCGAAGTGCAGGCGCTCGCCAATGTCGTTCATGATGCGCGTGATATCGCCGCCAGTATCTCTTCGGGTTCGTTTAAAACCGACGGAATGGTTATCCTTCCTTGCTCCATAAAAACCCTCTCAGGCATTGTCCACAGTTACACCGATGGTTTACTGACCCGCGCCGCTGACGTGGTGCTGAAAGAGCGCCGTCGGCTGGTGCTTTGCGTGCGCGAAACGCCGCTGCATTTGGGGCATTTACGACTGATGACCCAGGCAGCTGAAATTGGCGCGATCATTATGCCGCCAGTTCCGGCGTTTTATCACCGGCCGCAAACGCTGGATGATGTGATTGATCAAACGGTTAATCGCGTATTGGATCAGTTTGATATCACCTTGCCAAAAGAACTTTTCACCCGCTGGCAGGGCGCGGAATAGGCGCACTAAGATAGTGCATCTTTTTGGTGCATGCGGAGTCGTCCGACGATTTTGCAATCCCGATCAAATCCTCAACATTTAATCCCTCTTTTCGCTGTTTAGCGCTGCGGTTTATCCGTTAGAGCTGTTATCTTTCAATTCTAAGACAACCTTGCAACTATTCATTAACACATTTAACGCTGTTTTTTTGAGCAGATGTTTAGGTGGCATAAAACGTGCAGGGCTGTCTCGCAACACACAACACGATTGATTACATAACACGCAACTGCATCACGACACTTAAGGGTAATGTATGAAGAAGACGGTTCTGGCTCTCTCTTTAATGCTGGGGATCAGCAGTGCTTCCAGCGTATTTGCCGCGCTGCCGCAGACTGTTCGTATCGGTACTGACGCCACTTACGCGCCGTTCTCATCCAAGGATGCGAAAGGGGATTTCGTCGGCTTTGATATCGATTTGGGTAACGAAATGTGCAAGCGCATGCAGGTGAAATGTACCTGGGTTGGCATTGATTTTGACTCCCTGATCCCATCGCTGAAGGCGAAGAAAATCGACGCCATCATCTCCTCTCTGTCGATCACCGAAAAGCGCCAGCAGGAAATCGGCTTCTCTGACAAGCTGTACGCCGCTGACTCTCGCCTGATCGCCGCCAAAGGTTCGCCGATTGTCCCAACGCTTGAATCGCTGAAAGGCAAACACGTGGGTGTGCTGCAAGGCTCTACTCAGGAAACCTATGCCAATGAAAACTGGCGTAGCAAAGGCATCGATGTGGTGGCCTATCAGAACCAGGATCTTATCTACTCTGACCTCTCCGCAGGACGCCTCGACGCTGCCTTCCAGGACGAAGTTGCCGCCAGCGAAGGCTTCCTGAAACAGCCGGCCGGTAAAGATTACGCCTTTGCGGGCCCGTCCGTTAAAGACAAGAAATACTTTGGCGACGGCACCGGCGTGGGTCTGCGTAAAGACGATACCGAGCTGAAAGCGGCTTTCGACAAAGCACTCGACGGACTGCGTAAAGATGGCACCTACGACAAGATGGCGAAGAAGTATTTCGACTTTAACGTCTACGGTGACTAAGACTGCGCTGGCCCGGGAAACCGGGCCTTTCGGGCTGAGCAGTTATCTATACATGTGTGGCATAACGGCATAATGCTTTTTGCTGGTGCAAGAAGTGCACCAAAATGGTGCGCATTTGCATAGTTAAGCAGTATTAATGCAAAAAACTGCGTGTATGCCCCCATAACCTTTTGCCTTATCCGCATAAAAGGTGGCACGATAACTGTTCTTGATACTTCTGATTACCCGTTAAATGACAGTCTGTTGAGGATAGTTATGAAAAAACTGGCGTTGTCTCTTTCTCTTGCGTTGGCACTTTCCAGCGTTTCTACGGTTTTCGCAGCCATTCCATCGAAAGTTCGTATTGGCACAGATCCGACTTATGCTCCCTTCGAATCCAAGAATGCGCAGGGTGAGTTAGTGGGTTTTGACATCGATCTGGCAAAAGAGCTCTGTAAGCGAATTAAAGTGCAATGTACCTTTGTGGAGAACCCGCTGGATGCGCTGATCCCGTCTCTGCAGGCGAAGAAAATCGACGCCATTATGTCCTCACTCTCCATTACGGAAAAACGCCAGCAGCAGATTGCCTTCACGGACAAACTCTATGCCGCAGATTCCCGCCTGGTGGTTAAAAAAGGCAGCCCGGTTACGCCGGATCTTAATACCCTGAAAGGCAAGCGAGTGGGCGTCCTGCAAGGCACCACGCAGGAAACTTACGGCAATGAGCACTGGGCACCAAAAGGCATCGAGATCGTCTCCTACCAGGGCCAGGATAATATCTATTCTGACCTGACGGCCGGTCGTATTGATGCTGCGTTCCAGGATGAAGTGGCGGCAAGCGAAGGCTTCCTTAAGCAGCCTGTCGGTAAAGATTATCAGTTTGGCGGTCCGTCCATTAAGGATGAAAAACTGTTCGGCGTAGGGACCGGTATGGGCCTGCGTAAAGAGGATAACGAACTCCGTGCTGCCCTGAATAAAGCCTTTGCTGAGATGCGTGCTGACGGCACCTACGACACGCTGGCGAAGAAGTATTTCGATTTTAACGTATACGGCGAGTAATCGCTGTTTGCGCCACTGACTCCGACGTTCCCGGGGCCAGCGGCGCAGGACTGACAGGACAGGCTCAATGCTGTACGGGTTTTCACAAGTCATATTTCAGGGGGCCCTGGTCACCCTTGAGCTGGCCCTCAGCTCGGTAGTGCTGGCCGTACTTATTGGTCTGGCAGGCGCTGCGGGCAAACTTTCCGGCAATCGTGCAGTGGCGCTGATTTTTGAAGGCTATACCACGTTAATTCGTGGCGTGCCGGATCTGGTGCTGATGCTTCTGATTTTCTACGGTCTGCAAATTGCACTCAACGGCATTACCGATGCGCTGGGGGTGTCACAGTTTGATATCGACCCGATGATCGCCGGTATCATTACCCTGGGTTTTATCTACGGAGCCTATTTCACCGAAACTTTCCGCGGCGCGTTTCTGGCTGTACCCAGAGGCCATATTGAAGCGGCAACCGCTTTCGGCTTTACCAGCCGCCAGACGTTTGTGCGTATTCTGTTTCCGGCAATGATGCGGTTTGCGCTGCCGGGGATTGGCAACAACTGGCAGGTTATTCTCAAAGCGACCGCACTGGTGTCCTTGCTGGGTCTGGAAGACGTGGTGAAAGCGACGCAGCTCGCGGGGAAAAGCACCTGGGAGCCGTTCTACTTCGCCATCGTCTGCGGACTGATTTATCTGGTATTCACGACGGTATCCAATGGAGTGCTGCTTCTGCTCGAGCGTCGTTATTCCGTGGGTGTGAAGAGGGCTGACCTGTGA
>Ga0079104_1002487_pt1 | contig 9833 bp, 7 predicted proteins | sample MedtruBG_FD_76829 | JGI IMG/M metagenome (GOLD analysis project Ga0079104, IMG submission 76829) | Root nodule microbial communities of legume samples collected from California, USA - Medicago truncatula BG | ecosystem: Host-associated > Plants > Roots > Nodule | place: USA: California | collected... | reverse complement strand
GTTTTGCTATCGGCGATTGATGCCCCGGCAACGCTGGCCGGCAGCGGCTTGCATTATTTTTGCTGCACTTGCATTTTTGAGTTGCCTTTCGAAAATATGCGTGCAAAATAACAGTCCGTCGAAAAAAATACGCCCGCTGACGTGGCGCTGACTGCAACTGGCGCCCGTGCCAGACATGCATCACCCACAGAGGCCGAGACCGGGCTGCGTCCAGGACCAGACGAACAATCAGACGACCGGTCAGCCAGGCGGCATCCGTTCTTGCCGTGTCGGCAGTACGCAGCGCAACGAGGGGGATAGCAACATGCAGGTCGGGCATCGCAATGGGGTAGATCACGAGGCCAGCACGCCGACGGGCGCCACGGCAGCGACGTCCGGTGCGTCGCTCATGTCACTCGAGGCCATCGAAGCCGACGTCATCGATACTGATCTTGAAATCCGTGCTTCGCATATCACGGCTGCCGCCGTCGCCGCGGCCGCCGTGACGGCCGCCGTGGCTACCATGGCGCCCTTGCCGGAACCCGCGCCCCAGGTGCGTCCGGTGCATCCCCCAACGGCAGCGCCGGGCGATGCGCCTGACACGCCCCCGCCAACGGTTGCGGCCCAGCGCGCAAACACCTTGCGTGGCACGCTGGGCAGCATCCTGACGCTGGCCGTGGCGGGGCTGGCCTGGTGGGGCGGTGATCAATTGCCTTGGCCCCGGCACGGACTCCAGCCGGCCATGGAAGGAGTGTCGCTGCCCTCGCTGCGCAAGCCCGGCAGCGTGCCGCCGATGACCGTGCCGGTGGTGGCCGACCAGCGTGCGTCGGCGCCGGCCATGGACGCGCCGGCGCCGCGCGACGCAATTGCCGTACTGCAGGAGCAAGCCGAGGCCCGCGCCCAGCAACTGGCCCAGCGGCGTGCTGCCAGCCAGGTCCGGCGTGAACGCGAGGATGCGGCCATTGCCGAACGCGAACAGCGCCGGCGGGATGCCGAGGCGCAATTGGCCAGTGCCCGCGCCCGGGCCGAGCGCGCCCCGGCGCCAGTGGCCAAACCGGTAGTCGAAGCGGCGCCTGCATCGCCGCCGCTGGCCGAGGCGGTGCGCCAGTGCAGTGCGCTGTCGCTGTTCGCCAGGGAGGGCTGCCTGTGGAAACTATGCAGTGGAAAATGGGGCAAGGACGGTTGTCCAGCCTATCAGCACAATGACGAAGGCGCCTGAGGGCGCCTTTTTTATTCCTTGCCGGGCCACGGCGTGCTGCGCCAGGAGCATTTCTTGCTAGGCAGACCGCGGCAAAGGTGCACTGGTGCACGCCTGCGGCATTTTTCCGCCGCCTCGTCCAGCGCACCGATAACCGGCTTTTCGTGGTGGAGTTGCCGCTATAATGCGCGTTTTTCCCCGGCCCCCTGCGGCTGACTCCGCCCCGATTCGCTCCATTTCGCGCAAGGATTAATGGCATGAATGCACTGCTCTGGTTCGTCGTTCTCTACTGGGTCATCTCGGTGGGCATCGGCCTGTATGCCACCCGTTTCGTCAAGAGCGGCCGCGACTTTGCAGTGGCCGGGCGTTCGCTGCCGATGTCGGTGGTCACGGCGACCGTCTTTGCCACCTGGTTCGGTTCGGAAGCGGTGCTGGGCGTGTCGTCGACTTTTCTCAAGGAAGGCCTGGGCGGAATCGTGGCCGACCCGTTCGGCTCGTCGCTGTGCCTGATCCTGGTGGGCGTGTTCTTTGCCAAGCGACTGTATCGGATGAACCTGCTGACCATCGGCGATTACTACAAGAAGCGCTATGGACGCGCCGCCGAGATGCTGGTCACGATCTGCATCGTGATTTCCTACCTGGGCTGGGTGGCGGCCCAGATCAAGGCGCTGGGGCTGGTGTTCAATGTCGTCTCCGGCGGCTACATCCCGATGCACTGGGGCATGATCATCGGCGCCGGCAGCGTGCTGATCTACACGCTCATGGGCGGCATGTGGGCGGTGGCCATCACCGATTTCCTGCAGATGATCATCGTGGTGGTCGGCATGTTCTACATCGGCTGGGAAGTCTCGGGCATGGTGGGCGGCCCCGGCGTGGTGATCCAGCATGCCATCGACGCCGGCAAGTTCGACTTCTGGCCCTCGGCCAATCTGCGCGACGTGCTGTGGTTCTTCGCCGCCTGGATCACCATGATGCTGGGATCCATCCCGCAGCAGGACGTGTTCCAGCGCGTGATGTCATCCAAGAACGAAAACATTGCCCGCAATGCATCGATCCTGGGCGGCGTGATCTATTTCTGCTTCGTGTTCATCCCCATCTTCCTGGCGTATTCGGCCACGCTGATCGACCCGGCGATGGTGTCGCGCCTGCTGGAGAGCGATTCGCAACTCGTGCTGCCGACCCTGATCATGGAAAAGATGCCGGTGTTCGCCCAGGTGATGTTCTTCGGCGCCTTGCTCTCGGCCATCAAGAGCTGCGCCAGCGCCACGCTGCTGGCTCCTTCGGTGACCTTCACCGAGAACGTGCTCAAGGAGATCCGCCCCTGGAAGAGCGACCGCGAATTCCTGTTCTCGATGCGGGCAGTAGTGCTGGTATTTACCGTGGGAGTGACCGCCCTGGCCCTCAACAGCCAGTCCAGCATCTACGAAATGGTCGAGAACGCCTACAAGGTAACGCTGGTGGCCGCCTTCGTCCCGCTGGCCTTCGGTGTCTACTGGAAGCGGGCCAGCCGCCAGGGCGCCCTGATGGCCATGGTGCTGGGGCTGGTGTCGTGGCTGGTGCTCGAAACCGCCGCGCCGGAGGGATTCTGGCCGCCGCAGTTGGCCGGCCTGCTGTTTTCCATCGGAGGCATGCTGGTGGGATCGCTCATGCCGCAGGTGCTGGCGCCGGTGCCGCAGGAAAGGCGGGAGCCGGCCTGAGTGCCCGCACCACCTTCACACCCCTGCAGAACGGTCGCCCGGCATACGCCGCGCGGCCGTTTTTTGCGATGCATGAGATGATCCCGGTGACGGCGCGCGCCATTCTCGAAAAATTTTAGAAACTGCGCGCGAAAGCGCTGTCAAAGCACAGCCGATCAGCAGATTAAAAATAATTCGATGTTAAATTCATAACATATCGAATATGCAATCGGAACTTATTTGCTTTTCATCAACCAGACAGACCATGACTGAGCAAACGCGCCATTACGATTTTGCTGCTGATGCGTTATTCCTGGACTTCGATGGCACTTTGGTCGAACTCGCGCCACAACCCGAAGACATCGTGGTGCCGCCGGACCTGATCACGCTGTTGCAGCAACTTCACGATTACTCCGACGGTGCCGTGGCCATCGTCAGCGGCAGGCCGCTGGAGCAATTGGATTTCTTCCTGGCGCCCTTGCGCCTGCCGATGGCAGGTGTACACGGCGCTGAACGTCGTACCGCCGACGGTCGCATCATCGAACTGCCGGTACCCGACGTGCATCATCTGCGTGAGCGGCTGTTGCCGCTGGTCGCCGCCAATCCTGGCTTGCAACTGGAGATCAAGCGCGGCGCCCTGGCCTTGCATTACCGCAATGTCCCGCATCTGGAGCAGCACTGTACCGAGGGCATGGCCGAGGCGTTGCAGCAGGAGCCTGGCTTTACCCTGCTGCGCGGCAAGATGGTGGTCGAGGCCAAGCCGCACATCAACAAGGGCGACGCATTGTCCGCTTTTCTGCAGGAAAAGCCGTTTCTTGGCCGGCGTCCGGTCTTCATCGGCGATGATGTCACCGATGAAGCCGGCTTTGCGCTGGCACAAAACGGCGAGCACGGCACGCGGCGCGGGCTGGGCATCAAGGTCGGCGCCGGCAATTCGCAGGCGCTGCAGCGCCTGGCCGATCCGGCGGCGGTGCTGCAATTGCTGCGCGATGCCGTGCAGCAGGCGGAGAGCCGGCGAGCGCCATTGACCGGTTGAGGCGCGTCACTGCCAGACGCTGTTGCATTACCCGGCAACTCCATCAAGAAATCTGATCACAGGACACGAGGGAACCATGAGCCAGCCTGCAGTCGATCCGCAGCAAGAACCCCAGCCATCGCCGCACTCCCAGTCGCAGCAATCCGAGCAACCGCATATCGCCGCCGAGGCCCATGAGATCCCGTCGACCTCATCGCTGGACCTGGGCGTGATCGGCAATTGCGCCTTTTCGGCATTGGTCGACAAGATGGGCCGCATCGTCTGGTGCTGCCTGCCGCGCTTCGACGGCGACCCGGTCTTCAATGCCTTGCTGGACCCCAGCGACAATGGCAGCCAGTGGGGATTCCAGCTGGAAAACTTCTCCCACAGCGAGCAGTGGTACGAGCCCAATACGGCGGTGCTGCGCACTCGCCTGTATGACACGCTGGGCCAGGCCATCGAAATCACCGACCTGGCGCCGCGCTTCTACAATCGCGGCCGTTTCTTCCGGCCGCTGCAACTGGTGCGACGGGTGCATCCGCTGTCGGGGGCGCCGCGCATGCGGGTGATCCTGCGCCCGCGCTTCGACTGGGGCCGCGAGGTGCCGCTGGAGACCCGCGGCAGCAATCACATCCGCTTCGTGGGCGGCGAACAGACGCTGCGCCTCAATACCGATGCACCGATCAGCTACATCGTCGACGAATCGGCCTTCGTGGTCAGCCGTCCCTATAACTTCATCCTCGGTCCGGACGAGACGCTGACCGGCGGCATCAACGATACCGCACGCGATTTCGAGCAGGAGACGCTGGCCTATTGGCGCAGCTGGAGCCGGGCGCTGGCGACCCCGCTGGAGTGGCAGGACGCCGTGATCCGCGCCGCCATTACACTCAAGCTGTCGGTGTTCGAGGATACCGGTGCCATCATCGCCGCCATGACCACCAGCGTGCCGGAAGCGCCGCATAGCCAGCGCAACTGGGACTATCGCTATTGCTGGCTGCGCGATGCCTTCTTCGTGGTGCGCGCGCTCAACAGCCTCTCCGAGCTGGGCACGATGGAAGACTACCTGCGCTGGATGACCAATGTCGTGGTGCGCTCGGCCGGCGGTCACATCCAGCCGCTGTATGGCATCGGGCTGGAAGAAGGCCTGCCCGAGAAGATCCTCGATCACCTGCCCGGCTACCAGAACTATGGTCCGGTACGCGTGGGCAACCAGGCTTACGAGCACTTCCAGCACGATGTCTACGGCAACATCGTGCTGGGGGCGGCGCAAGCCTTCCACGACATGCGCCTGCTGCACCGGGCCGGGGCCGAACATTTCCACCACCTGGAGGCAGTGGGCGAGCGCGCCTACGAGGTCTACAACCAGCCCGACGCCGGCATGTGGGAGCTGCGCACCCGCTCGCGCATCCACACCTCGTCGGCGCTGATGAGCTGGGCCGCCTGCGATCGCCTGGCCAAGATCGCGGCCAGGCTCGACTTGCCCGAGCGCGCCGGCTATTGGCGTGAGCGCGCCACCGAGATCGGCGACCGTATCCTCACCGAAGCCTGGAACGAGGACCGCCAGGCCTATGCCGAGAGTTTCGGCGGGCGCGACCTCGACGCCAGTGTCCTGCTGATGGTCGAGGTGGGGCTGATCGCACCCACCGACAAGCGTTTCATCGCCACCGTCGATGCGCTTGAGAAATCCCTCTGCGACGGCCCCTATATGCGCCGCTATGAAGCGCCCGACGACTTCGGGCGACCGGAGACGGCATTCAACATCTGCACCTTCTGGCGCATCGATGCGCTGGCCCGCATCGGCCGCAAGGAGCAGGCGCGCGAGATCTTCCAGGCCATGCTGGATGCGCGCAATCACCTGGGCCTGCTGTCCGAAGACACCCACCCGGTCACCAAGCAGATGTGGGGCAACTTCCCGCAGACCTATTCGATGGTGGGCATCATCAATTGCGCGATGCGGCTATCGGCATCGTGGGAGGCGGTGATCTGATGGGTAGACTGGTCGTAGTATCGAACCGCCTGGCCGACCCCCGCAAGGCTGCCGCCGGCGGTCTGGCGGTGGCGTTGGGCGAAGCGCTCAAGCGCACCGGCGGACTGTGGTTCGGTTGGAGCGGCAAGGTGGTCGAGGATGGCACGCCGGGCGAAGGCGAATTGCGGGTCCATCAGGCCGGCAGCGTGACGCTGGCCGAGCTGGACCTCGGGCAGGACGACCATGACGCCTATTACCGTGGCTATGCCAATGGCGTGTTGTGGCCGGTGTTTCACTATCGGCTCGACCTGGCGCATTTCGAATCGGGCCATCTGGGCGGTTACCGGCGCGTGAATCAATTGTTCGCGCGCAAGTTGTTCCCGCTGTTGCGGCCGGACGACGTGATCTGGATCCACGATTACCATCTGATTCCGCTGGCGGCCGAATTGCGCGCCATGGGCTGCAAGGCGCGCATTGGCTTCTTCCTGCACATCCCGCTGCCGCCGCCGCCCATCCTGGCCGCGATCCCGTCGCACGAATGGCTGATGCGCGCGCTGTTCGCGTATGACCTGGTGGGCTTCCAGAATCACACCGATTTGCAGCACTTCTCGCAATACGTGCAGGCCGAAGCCACCGCCGAGCCGGTCGGCGCCAACCAGTACCGGGCCTTCAACAGCACGGTGCATGCCGGCGCGTTTCCGATCGGCATCGACGTGGCCGACTTCCAGAAACTGGGCCGGGCCAAGGAAGCGCGCGACACCTATGAAAGCACCAAGGCCGAGTATTCGCGCCGACGGCTGTTGATCGGGGTGGACCGGCTCGATTATTCCAAGGGCCTGCCGCAACGCATCCGGGCGTTTCGCGAACTGCTGCTGGCCTATCCCGAAAACCGCCACAGCGCGACCTTGCTGCAGATCGCCTCCCCCAGCCGCGAAGATGTGGAGGCCTATGGCGATATCCAGCGCGAGCTGGAAAGCCTGTGTGGCTCGATCAACGGCGACTTCGGTGATTTCGACTGGATGCCGATCCGTTACATCCACCGCACGGTTGCCCGCAAACGCCTGCCTGGACTGTACCGGGCCTGTGCCGTGGCGCTGGTGACCCCGCTGCGCGATGGCATGAACCTGGTCGCCAAGGAATTCGTCGCCGCCCAGGACGAAGAAGACCCCGGCGTGCTGGTGCTGTCGCGCTTCGCGGGCGCGGCCGAACAGATGAAGGATGCCCTCATCATCAATCCCTACGATACGCATGGTACCGCCCAGGTGATCCAGCAGGCCTTGCAGATGTCGTTGCAGGAACGGCGCGAACGACATGCGGCGTTGATGAAGAACGTGCGGGAGTTCGACGTGCACTGGTGGTGCCGCGAGTTTCTCGCCACGCTGGAAAATACGCGTTCGCCGCAGTCCGGGGCCTGACGGCAGCCCAGGCCTTGTATTGCCAGATTGGCAACGCCCGCGCGGGCCGGTAGGCTGCCGGCAACGGCGGCCGTTGCTGCATGGCGGCGCCAGGCCCCATCCGCGCCAAAACCCTTTATAATTCAGGGTTTTGGAAGTTTTTTGCGGAGTAATTCATGCCGATTTATGCGTATCGCTGCCAAGCGTGTGGGTTTGCCAAGGATGTCTTGCAAAAGATGTCCGACGATGCGTTGACCGTTTGCCCGTCCTGCCACCAGGACAGCTTCAGGAAACAGCTCACCGCAGCCGGCTTCCAGCTCAAGGGAGCGGGCTGGTACGTGACCGACTTCCGTGGCAACGGCAGCGGCACCGCCAACAGCACCGGCGCCACCGGCACCGGCCTGGCCTCGACTGAACCGGCCAAGGGTGGCGAGACTGCCAGCGCCACACCGGCAGCGGCGGCCGCGCCTGCAGCTGCCCCGGCCGCAGCAGCGCCGGCGCCAGCGGCATCGGCGCCGCCTTCTTCCAGCGCCAGCTAAGGCTCATCTCCCCACCATGCGCAAATACTTCATCACCGGTCTGCTGATCCTGGTTCCCCTGGCCATTACCGTCTGGGTGCTCAACCTGATCATCGGCACCATGGACCAGTCGCTGTTGCTGCTGCCCGAGAGCTGGCGTCCGGAAGCCATCGTGGGCTTCCATATTCCCGGCCTGGGCACCATCCTGACGCTGCTGATCATCTTCCTGACCGGCCTGGCTGCGCGCAATTTCATCGGTCGCCAGATCGTCTCGCTATGGGAGGGCATCCTGACCCGCATCCCGGTGGTCAAGTCGATCTATTCCAGCGTCAAGCAGGTGTCCGACACCCTGTTTTCGTCTTCAGGCAATGCGTTTCGCAAGGCGGTGCTGATCCAGTATCCGCGCCAGGGTTCGTGGACCATCGCCTTCCTGACCGGGGTGCCCGGCGGCGAGGTGCGCAATCACCTGCATGGCGACTTCATCAGCGTGTACGTGCCGACCACGCCCAACCCGACGTCGGGCTTCTTCCTGATGTTGCCCCGGGCCGACTCGATCGAACTCGAGATGTCGGTCGACGAAGCGTTGAAGTACATCGTCTCGATGGGGGTGGTGGCCCCTGAAGCGCAGATCGACAAGAAAATCATCACTGTGGCGGCGCCGCACAATTGAAGGGGCGGCCGCCCATTGCGGTGCCGGCCAGCCCCGCCTTCGCCTTCATCCCATCGAATCCAACAAGAAACTGACAACGGAAGCTAGAACCATGTCCCTGCGTACTCAATATTGCGGCCTCACCACCGAGGCCTTGCTTGGCCAAACCGTCAGCCTCTGTGGCTGGGTGCATCGTCGTCGTGACCACGGCGGCGTCATCTTCATCGACCTGCGCGACCGCGAAGGCCTGGTGCAGGTGGTCTGCGATCCGGACCGCGCCGAGGTGTTCAAGAATGCCGAAGCGGTGCGCAACGAATTCTGCCTGCGCATCACCGGTGTGGTGCGCAGCCGTCCGGAAGGCACCACCAACGCCAACCTGAACTCGGGCAAGATCGAAGTCCTGTGCCAGGAACTGGAAGTGCTGAACCCGTCGGTGACGCCACCGTTCCAGCTGGATGACGAGAACCTGTCCGAGACCACCCGCCTGACCCACCGCGTGCTCGACCTGCGGCGTCCGCAGATGCAGAACAACCTGCGCCTGCGCTATCGGGTGGCGATGGAAGTGCGCAAGTTCCTGGATGGCCAGGGTTTCATCGATATCGAAACGCCGATGCTGACCAAGTCGACCCCGGAAGGCGCGCGCGACTACCTGGTGCCATCGCGCGTGAACGCCGGCGAATTCTTCGCGTTGCCACAGTCGCCGCAGTTGTTCAAGCAGCTCTTGATGGTGGCCAACTTCGATCGTTACTACCAGATCACCAAGTGCTTCCGCGACGAGGATCTGCGCGCCGATCGCCAGCCCGAATTCACCCAGATCGACTGCGAGACCTCGTTCATGAACGAGCAGGAGATCCGTGACCTGTTCGAAGGCATGATCCGCCTGGTGTTCAAGAACACGCTCGATATCGATCTGCCCGACCCGTTCCCGGTGATGGACTTTGCCACCGCCATGGGCAAGTACGGCTCGGACAAGCCCGACATGCGCGTGAACCTGGAGTTCACCGAACTGACCGACGTCATGAAGGATGTCGATTTCAAGGTCTTCTCGGGCGCCGCCAACAGCGAAGGCGGCCGTGTCGTCGGCCTGCGCGTGCCGGGTGGCGCGGAGATGCCGCGTTCGGAAATTGACGCCTACACCCAGTTCGTCGCCATCTATGGCGCCAAGGGCCTGGCCTACATCAAGGTCAATGAAAAGGCCCGCGGCCGTGACGGCCTGCAGTCGCCGATCGTCAAGAACATCCATGACGCCGCGCTGGCCGCGATCATCGAACGCACCGGCGCCCAGGACGGCGACCTGATCTTCTTCGGCGCCGACCGCGCCAAGGTCGTCAACGACGCCATCGGCGCGCTGCGCGTAAAGATCGGTCATAGCGACTTCGGCAAGAAGAACGGCCTGTTCACCGACCAATGGCGTCCGCTGTGGGTGGTCGACTTCCCG
>Ga0079104_1002484_pt1 | contig 9844 bp, 9 predicted proteins | sample MedtruBG_FD_76829 | JGI IMG/M metagenome (GOLD analysis project Ga0079104, IMG submission 76829) | Root nodule microbial communities of legume samples collected from California, USA - Medicago truncatula BG | ecosystem: Host-associated > Plants > Roots > Nodule | place: USA: California | collected... | reverse complement strand
CTATCAACATATTCACTTTCATTTGCAAATCTATATTTAGAAGTATTATCCTTATATCCCTCCATAGGGATTGATGTATATGATACTAATTTTTGTCCCTTGTTTTTTAATTTTCTTCCCGCAATACAAGCTACCGAAGTAGAATCCAATCCTCCACTAAGCATAATTGATATTTCTTTATCACTATCTAATCTACAATTTACAGCTTCAAAAAATATTTTTTTAAATTTACTTATATATTCATCATCTGACTTTAATCTTAAGACATTTTCATTTATTAATGGATCCCAATATTTATATTTAGTAATCTTATTATCCCTAATAACGATAGCCGTAGCAGGCATAACTTGATATATATTGCTATAAATAGTTTCTTCAGGTTCAAATTGATGCACAACACTTTTCAGCGCTAAAAAATCACATATCCATCGTTCATTTAACTTCTTACCACTTTTCAATGGCTCAATAACGGTTGAAAAAGAAAATATCCCATTCTCATATGAATAATATAAACTGCGGCTCCCCATATGATCCTTTGTACAAAGCACTTTGTCCTCTTTCTCGTCATAAATAACAAAAGCAAAATCTCCAATTAAATACTTAGGGCATTCTTCATTCCATTTTTCATAAGCTAATAAAATGATTTGCCCATCAGTTATACCGCTTTTCTTAATATCTAACAAAGCACATAATTCTTTTTTATTATATATGCATGCATCCGCAACAATTAACAAACCTTTAGCCTTATCCCAAAACGGAAGTACTTCATTTTTTGAGTCATGTTCAATTTCTAATAATCCACATCCCATGAATATATTATTTTTATTTATAGTCCTTATTTTATCCAATTTATATATCTTAAGACTATCAATCATATTATTTTCACTAAATCTATGGATTGACTTTTCATCAGTATTTATTATTCCGCATATTGCTCCACTCATTCTACTCCCCCATAGTATAATATTATAAATTTACTAAGGTATTTTCTAATACTTTAATCTCATCATTAACTGTATATTTATTTTGTGGTCTATACATACGATAAAATTTAATACTTTGAGCAATTTTTAGACATTTCTTAAAATATTCTGGCTGAATTCCTCTTTTTTTAATCAATTCTATCCTATATATATTATTAATTAGAGTTATCAATTTTTCTTTTCCCTTAATTTCTTCAATTTCTATTTTTTCATTATTTCCTATCTTTATTTCACAAATCGCTCCCATTTTTACAGGTTCAGATATAAATTCCTCTCTAACAACAGGTATCTTATACTTTTCTCTATCATCATCAATTCTTTTGAATTCGCTTAACTTATATCCTAATTTTAGCATTGTGTCTTTACATAACTTCTGCTGAGGATAAGATGAATTAACCATAAGATTATCACTAATAACAGAAACATCGTCTGCCATGAATAAATGCTTATGTAATCTTAGCGCAGTTGTTAGTGTAGATTTCCCTGTACCTGAATCTCCAACTACAGTTAACGTTCTATTATTAATAACAACAGTTCCTCCATGAATAGCTAAGGTATTTCTTTGAAATAAAATTAATCCTAAAGCACTACCTAATAAATATGCTTTTACATCCTCTATATCTGAATTTATATATTTATCAATTACAATAGTATTTCCATCATATATTAAATATGTTCCAACAGACTTTATGTTAAACCAAATTTCCTTATAATCTAAATATAAATTTCTTCCTTGCTCTATACTTTTTAACACATCAATTGGAGTATTTCCTATACAAATATTTATTTCATAATCTAATCCATTGCTTTGTGTTAACTCTGGCAGTTCAATATCTGATTTTATTTTTAAGCCATAAACTTCATAATAGTATTCAATATCTTTTGAAATCATCTTTCCTCCCCTTAGTCCACTATTATCTGTTTGAATAAAATTATTTAAATACTAATAATATATTCAAATAATTTTATTCAAACTTGTTCTTTTTTTCATATCTTGTAAATTTGGCCACTACCTTAAAACCAGTCCCATTTCCACCTGTAACATAATAACTTCCACACCTGATCCACGAATGAGCTACCAAATTAGATTTTTCTACATCTTTATCTCTATTATCTTTCTTATTTTCTATATTTATATAGTTTTCTTTCGAAACGCCTAAATATAGAGTGCTTTCTATATGAGAATGCGATAATAGATATTGTGCTGTTAATGCTTGAACTAAGCACTTACTTTCCCACGGAGTATATTTAGCAACTTTACTTATGCTCCATGATATTTTTCTTGCTATTTTATAATCTTCATCGCTCATATTGAAAGATGATTCTTCATTTATTTTCCCAATATATTTCCGTAGCTTTTTAAAAGGAATAAATAATATCGCACTCCTTGCTATGGCTGTAAGTGCAAATACTCTAACTATTAAAACTTTATCTTTAAGCTTTAATCTACTAAAAGTTTTTAACATATTAAAAGTTATTGTTCGTTTATTTAACTGTAATAAGTTCCTCATTCTTCAATACTCCTAAGTAATCAAGTACGTTTCTTTCACAAGTTGCCTTATCAACATCATATTCTTCTAATAATATGTTTATTATGTCCTTAACATAAATCTCTTCCTTAATTACCTCCCAAATACGACTTCCAACTAAGTTTAAAGCAAAGTATTTACCTTTATCTAGGTTCATCATTACTTTTTCTCCATTTAAATCTGCACTATCTATTTCTCTAGATTGACATACTTTTGTGTTAGCATCCATTATTCTCCCCCCCGATTTCATATACTTTATTGTTTTAAATTTACAGATATCTGTTATAGCATTATCAAATTATTTTCATTTCTTATAATTCAAATGATTTTATTAATTTATTTCTTTGTTTTCCTAAATTAACAGCTTTCTTTGAGTTTCTAAAAATATTTACAATCCCATATTTTACACATATACCCATAAAAGCACGATGTATCCACGCTACTGGCAATAAAAAATAGGATTTTTTTGCATAAGAATATCTTGACATCATTTCACCTTTTCCAGGAAAAAGAAATTTTATAATTCTTAATAAATTGCTTTCTATATGATATTCATTTGTTCCATATCTATATAAAATCTTAAAATCATCTATCTCTTCTTTTTTCCCATGAACGCCGGATCTTAAAATACTTTCTAATAACAAATCCAGCTCTCTATCATTTACTACTTTATTATCAAATATTTCGTTTGGAATTTTTATTTCAAATAATTTATTACAAATTAAAATAAGTCCTTGTGTAAATTTTAATATTTTATATTCATCTGCTTTTTTAATAATATCGTTCCAATTTAATTCATTATATTTATTTACTATAAATGTTGATAAATCATATAGCTGCCTCAATCCAAATCCACTAACTTTTGCATGAACCGCCATATGAAGAAGCATATGAAGAAGGAAATCATTGAAAGATAACATTCTGGTTTTACTCTCGTTTATACTTAGCTCTATAGAATTATTCCATAAGTTATTTTCAAATGCTTCAATATTACCATTAAAATATTTATTGTTTATCAAATTCCAATGAACTTCTACTTCTAATTTTCCTTTAGATGTAAATCCTTGGTGCACTTCATTTTTTCCTTCATCTATACACTCATAGCCTTTACTAACTAAATAGCTTCTAACTTTATCATAATCATTCTTTTTTATTAATATATCCCCATCTCCCATCGTTCTAAACTCCGGTCTTGGGTAAAATTCTCTAAGTACTATTCCTTTTAAGACTATAATTTCAATTCCATATTTTTTTAAATCATCAATTATACCTAAAATATCGTTTATATTATTTCTTTGAATTAAATTCACTATAAATATTTCTTTTTTCCATTGCTCTAATATCTGCCTATCGATATTTTCTAAATATCTTCTATCTAATGAATAGTATATTAAGGAACTTATGTTATGTTCCTTAGCTTCCATTACTAATAACGGCCAATCAATAATAATGTTCTTATCATATCTAAACTTCTGTTTCCATATAGACGCCTTTAAAATATTTATTATTATTTTTTGGTAAGCTTCCAACGTTTTTTCCTCCTATATTTTCAACTTAAATTGTTATAATAATGTATCAGAGCTTACTTAATTATAGACCTCAAGTCTGTATATACGAATCATCTTATTTCATTCCAAGTATCTATTCGTTTATAAAAGGGGTAAGAAAACTAAGATACTTGGAAATATATATTTAATGAAGTTTTTTATATCAAACTTCTTAAATATCCTATAAACTCATCTTTAAGTTGAGGCTTTCTTAAAGCATATTCTACTGTTGCTTCTAAGAATCCCAATTTATCTCCGACATCATATCTTCTGCCTTCAAAGTTATAAGCATATATAGCTTCAGTTTTTAGAAGTTCCAGCAGTGCATCGGTGAGTTGAATTTCATTGCCTTTTCCAGGCTTTACATTCTTTAATATTTTGAATATTTCAGGTGTTACTATGTATCTACCAAGTATTGCAGTGTTTGAAGGTGCATCTTCTTTATTTGGCTTCTCAATTAGATCTTTTACCTTACACACCCTATCTTCAATTTCAACTCCATCAACAATACCATATTTTGATACATTTTCAACATCAACACTTTGAACACCTAATATTGTTGTTTTATACTCATCATAACAGTCAATAAGCTGCTTCAAACAAGGTTTTTCTTCATTATATACAATATCATCACCTAAAAGAATTGCAAACGGCTCATCACCAACAAAACTTTTGGCACAATAAATGGCGTGACCTAAACCTTTAGGCTCCTTTTGCCTTATATAATGAATATCCACCATATCTGAAATATTTCTGACTAATTCTAATAATTGATCCTTATGATTTTTTTCAAGCTCCATTTCGAGCTCAACAGACTTATCAAAATGATCCTCAATACACTTTTTATTTCTACCGGTAACAATAAGAATTTCTTCAATGCCCGAAGCAACGGCTTCTTCTATAATATATTGTATTGTTGGCTTATCCACTATTGGAAGCATCTCCTTTGGCTGCGCCTTAGTTGCAGGTAAGAATCTTGTTCCAAGGCCTGCTGCCGGAATTATTGCTTTTCTTATTTTATTATTCATTAATATTCCTCCTGACTTTGTCAATATTTATTAAAACAAAAACCTTGCTAAATATGAATCTAGTTAAGTTATTGTGATTGATAATTTTCTGAGAACAACTTAAGCTCCTATATCAAACCATTTTTTATATAATCGTGCATGGTCTGTTCTGCACTTGTTACTTCATTATCATTAAAATAATTAAATGGAGAGCTTGCATGCCACCATGAGAATCCTACTATATTGCTATTTTGGCATAAACCATCGCATACTGCTCTAATCGCCAAGGAAATGCCATCGTAAGTTGTAGGTTCATTTATACTTGATTCATCATACGCTTTTGACAATCCAATATCTTTAGGCATTAGTCCCGTTTCTGTTATAAAAACTTTCTTATTAAAAGTATTTGCATGCATATTTATTAGATCAATCATAGACTTTCCATTAAAAACAGATGCATAATAAGATTGGATTAATTCATCTAATGTTGGATTTTCGCTAACTAATTTATCAGTATAATGAAAGTACATGTTAAATCCTATAAAATCAAGTAATCCCCAGAACTTTAGCGGAGTATCTACTTTATACTCACTACTATTAGCTGCATAAGTCAATAAAAGATTAGGATATTGATTGCGTATTGTTGAAACAATACTTTCCCAATAACTATAATTTGCATCAACTGTTTGTTGAGACTGTTCACAGCCAATACATAATATAGGAATATTGTTATCACTACACATTTGAGCATAATGAAGACATATTGACTTCCAATTCTTAAAAAATATTCTCTCATTAGGATGATAAGCTGATCTAGTATAAGAATCACAATAATCCATACCTAAATGGAGTTTTAACATTGTTGTTTTTACATTTGCTTTATTAGCATTTGAAAGTGCTTGTTTAACTATGTTATCTGGAAGCATACCCGGATTAGGATCTGTATCATATTTAATATTTAGCATTACTACAAGTGTATTATCTACACCTTGAAATGCTAAATGTTTATATACACTGACGGTTGGAATATGTGTCCCCCCTATGCCCCACACTGTTGTTGATGTGCTTTTATACTTTAAATGATTTCTAGCTATTCTTGAATCTGCACTTTGAATATTTGACCCTTGAGAATGTAGTGCTTTCTGATAAATTATTTTTACGCTTCCTGTTTGAGCAACACTTATTGAAGTTATTAGTATAACAAGAAAAATTCTTTTGAATATATTCATATATCTCCTTCCTTTACATATCCTATTTATATACTTCTTCCATTAATTATACGTAATGCTCAATAAGTGTATTAACAAAAAGCAAATTTTTATAATATCAGTTTCAATATTGTAATTCATTATCTAATTACTTCAATTTTCTTTGTCATAATGCTTAAGATTAAGTTTTTAGCATAGTTAAATTCCTTCATTTTTAAGCAGCCTAATACAAATACCATATTAGGAACAACTAAACAATCTATTAATCTAAATATAAAATTCAAATATGTATTTTCCACAAATAATGAAGATATATATTGCGTTAACCCTCCACCAATTATAGTAATACATGTGTATATAAAATATTTCGAAAAGTATTTTGATAGTTTTTCATTAAATCCATGCTTATATAATACGTATGAATCTACCCATAATGATGTAGCTACTGTACTTATAAAGGTTCCTAAAAATACACCAACTATTCCAAACCTGCGTAATAAAAAAATTGATGCCACAAGATTTATGATTGCCTCTACCCACGGTTTAAATCTATTGTTCCAAAACAATCCTAGTGTTGAGTTATATGTTGTAGTGGCTTGTCTCATCCCCCCCATATAAAAATTAATTACTATTATCAAAACTATATTAGTTGACATAATATACTTACTTCCTACCCATAATTCAATAAATGGATTAAACAGAACTATTAAACATATGGAACAAAAGCCAAATATCCAGAAGTTTACAAAAAACACTTTTTTATATATATCATATGACTTTTCCTTATTTTCTTGTGCGTTTAAGTTTCCAATACTAGCAGTAATTGCAGTAAACATTTGTCCTATGATTTTAGTTAACATAGTTATAATCATTACATAGTTTGAGTACAAGCCAACCCAATATACTCCTACAAATGATGAAATAAGTATATTATCTGTTCCATTGACAACAACCGCTCCAATTTTATGGGACATCATAGCAGTTACATGTTTGAAAATAATCTTCTTATTTTCTCTCCCTAGTGGCTTTATATCCCGAGACTTAAGAAACGGATATAATAAATTAGCTTTTCTAGATATAGATAAGTTCAATAAAAATGTAAATATCATCTGAATAGATAGATATAGCATATAATTTTTAGTTAATAATAAAATTGCCGATTGTATTATTATTTGAATCATTAAATATTCTTGTTGCTTTATTGCAATGATATAACTTTTTTGATCTGCTGTAATTATTGAAGTCTTATATGCAAAAAAATAACTAACAACTGAATTAGCCAAAAATAACAAATATATTATCGTCAAGTGTTCTACATTAGGTTTATCTTTGATTATCGTCCCTAAAAATGGAACAATACTTAATCCTACTATAGCTACTATAAGTCCTATGTACCTATATGCTTTTGCATACAAATGCATTAATGACTTTAATTTTTCTTCATCTTTATTAGCTAATGGCTTATACATATGATAAATTATAGCACTACCAATCCCAAGTTCAGCTAAAGATAACATGGATAAAATATTTGTAAATAAACCATTTACACCGAGATAGTTAGCACCCAATATAAAAATAAATATAGTTCTACTAACAAAATTTAAAATTATATTAAATACTTGTCCAAAGATTCCAATTACACTATTTTTAATAGAGTTTTCTGTTCTCATATAATTTCCCTTCTGCTGTTTTTTATAGTTTGCAAAATCAATTAAAACTCTTCTACTCCCTATACTTTAATACCCTAGCTGGGCTTCCTCCAACTATAGCATATTCTTCAACATCTTTAGTAATTATTGCTCCCGCTCCTAAAACAGCTCCTTTACCAATAGTTACATTAGGTAAAATAATAACATTATGCCCTATCCATACGTCATCTCCTATTTTTACTGGTCTATGTACAGATGGCTGAAGCCTCATAATTTTATCTTTACTAGTACCATGGTTAGTAGTATATATTTTAACTTCTGGCCCCATCATAACATCATCGCCAATAGTAATTTGTGCTCCATCTTGCAAATAGCACCTATATCCTATACTTGAATTATTTCCTATACTTATATTTCTTCCTAATATAAATCTAATATTAGGTCTAATATTTGCATTATTCCCAACCTTAATAAATACTTTTCTTAATAGAAATCTTTTTATACAATTAAGAAAATTGGTAAATGACACTTTTCCCTCTCTGCATGGTATTTTATTTATGATTAAAAATACTATTTTACATATTCTCCTAATAATCTTCTTTTTAATCATTTAAGTTTCCCCTTTCCCCCTTTGATATATTCATTTCTTGATTTATAGTCTCCATAAATAACAATTGAATCTTTGTTTGATATTACTTTAGCAGGATTTCCAGCTACAACAACTCCATTTGGTATATCCTTTGTAACTACCGAATTCGCTCCTATTGTAACATTATTGCCAATTGTTACGGGTCCTATTATCTTAGCTCCTGTTCCTATAAAAACATTATCACCTATTGTGGCAGTCTTAAATCTATGTCTAAATAAATTAGAACCTATTGAAACTCCATTAAGAATAGTACAATTCTTACCTATAACTGTATTTCCAGCCATAACAATCCCCCCTATGTGAGGTATCGCCAATCCTTCATTAATTTTAGTTATTGGACTAATTTCAATTCCCAATTTTACTTGTAATCTTCTAAGATAAAACCCTACTAATTTTCCTAATATATTTTTAAATTTACTGTTGCTATTTTTTAAATATTTGCATACTCGTAATACCACTATATATTTTGAGGTAGGTAATGTCTTTAATGCTAAAAGTACTTTTATTAATAACCACTTACTATAATATCCATAAGCCCTATATAAATCACAATAAACAGAATATTTCAATTCTTCGTACATCATCCTATCCCTCTTTCCTTTAAATATCAATCTTATTGGAGATTCTTGACTTTAAACTATAATAAATAGTTACTAATCTATATAATGCTTTGTTCTTATTAAAGGTTAGTATCTCTGACTTTTGTTGCTTTGTTAAAAATGTTTTTCTTAACATATCCTTAGTTATACTTTTCTCTTCTATACATTCCATCACATTATGTATAACTTGCTTTTCATGCTCCTTAAAATTCCAAAAGTATATCTGCTTTTGCATTAAATATAGATGAAACAAACAAAAGTGAGTATATATCTTTTTGTATTTATCAAATTCATTATTTTTTACCAAAAAGTCCTTTACTAATTTTAAAGCTTTTAATCTGTGATATATACAATTTATATTTGGCGTTCTAGTGCTGCTTTTTTCACTCTGCAGGTAATAATAGCAGTTATCATTTATAAATGTTATTTTATTTGCATAGTAAAAGGTTTGTATTATTACTGCTAGATCTTCATATAACATTCTAGGTGGAAAATCTACTTTATTCTTTATAAATATATCCTTCTTATATAATTTCCCCCATGTATAGCTATTTACACTTTTATCTAACAATAGCTCGTTTATTGCTTCTTCTGATGTTAAAGTACTGAAATTAAATCCTTTAAATGATATAATTTCATTAGACTTCTCCATAACCCATGCAACATTGCATAC
>Ga0079104_1002471_pt1 | contig 9933 bp, 6 predicted proteins | sample MedtruBG_FD_76829 | JGI IMG/M metagenome (GOLD analysis project Ga0079104, IMG submission 76829) | Root nodule microbial communities of legume samples collected from California, USA - Medicago truncatula BG | ecosystem: Host-associated > Plants > Roots > Nodule | place: USA: California | collected... | reverse complement strand
CAGTTTTCTCCTTTTGTGAATGCTGCAATTGTTGCTTCAATAGCTATTGCATTAGGCTCAGCTACTTCATCTGTGTTCAACGCCCTATTCATTTTGTGTCTAAGTATCTCATTTGGAATTACTACTGCTGCCGTCTGCAATCCTGCTATATTAAATGCTTTTGTTGGTGCAATACAGGTAATGCTGTTCTTTTCACAGATTTCCGAGACAGATGCAAAAGGAATATATTCATATTGTGTATATGTCAAATCACAGTGAATCTCATCCGAAAGAACAAGCACATGATATTTAAGACACAGCTCTCCAATCCTTTTCAATACCTCTTTGTCCCATACCTTCCCTATTGGATTGTGGGGGTTACAGAGAATCATCATGGTTGTTTGTGGATCAGAAAGTTTATTTTCTAAATCTTTAAAATCAATACTGTATTCTTTTCCATCATACAACAGCTTATTTTCTACAATATTTCTTCCATTATTCACAATTGAATTGAAAAAAATATTATAAACTAGAGTCTGTACTAGTACATTTTCTCCTACTGATGTCATCTTCCTAACTGCACTTGAGATCGCTGGTACAACTCCTGTACAGAAAATTAACCATTCTTTATCTATCTTAAAATTATGCCTTCTTTCCCACCAGCTACTGATAGATTGATACCAATCATCTGGTACAATAGTATAACCTAATATACCTTTCCCCACTTTTTCCTGAATTGCTTTTATAATCTCTGGTGCTGTCTTAAAATCCATATCAGCTACCCACATAGGAAGGATATTTTCACCAACATCCCACTTTAGAGAATTAGTATTACGCCTATCTGTTAATATTCCAAAATCATATGGCATGTTTCATCCCCTCCGTTATAATCTGTGTTTTCTTTGGATTTATTTTAGTTTCATCCATAATCAATTCACTAATACTTTCTGCCCTGATAATACCACTGATTGGGTTCATTACACTATCAATTTTATTAATAATCTGTACATCTATTGTGGAATATTCAAATGCCAAAGTAGTATTCAATAATCGACAATTTTTCATTACAAGATTGTCCATATAGCACATGCCCTGAAGACTTTCAATAGTGCAGTTTACCAAAGTTACATTCTTTGAATTCCAGCCTAAGTATTCGCCTGAAATAAATGAATCATAAACTGTTACATTCTCACAGTTCCAGAATGCATCTTTTGACAGCATTTTTGCATTATGAATTTCAATATTTTTTCCTCCATCAAAAGAATAATTTCCAACCAGTTCAAATCCGTCAATTTTAATATTTGAACTGTTCATACCAAAATAATCTCCCTTGGCTGTTACATCTTTGAACAAAATATTGTCACAATTCCATAAAGTCTCGTCGGCATTCGGCATGGTAACATTTTCTAAAGTAATACCCTTTGAACGCCTAAAGTTCTTTGGTGCTTCAATAATTGTATTTGAAATATCAATATTCTCTGTATACCAGATTCCAGAACGAGCCATCTCAAATAGTGTACTGTCTTCTACAACAATGTTTTTGCAGTACCATAATGGATATTTCCATTTAAAAGTACTGTAATCTATTTTAATATTTTGACTCTCCTTTAAAGGAGACTCCCCATCAGCAAACGTGCAATATGAAATCTGCAAATCTTTACTATTAAATAATGCTCTCTCACCAGTCAGCATCTGTTGTTTTATTAATTCCATAAATTTATCCCTCTTTCATTTAAACTCGTGATTAACTCTACTTATAATCCAATCATAAAGGATAAAGCTAACTTTATGTCAATCCCTTTTGAAATTTAAATTTATAAGGTTTAAATTCTATTTCTTACAACAATAAAGGCTTTCACCATAGAATATCTACTTTTTTGTAAAAGTGATACTCCATGACAAAGCCTACTATTTAGTGTAATTATATAAAAAAGTAACATTACCTTCTTGCGATTTATCCCTAAGAATAATAGTGGCACAATTGCCCCAGCTATAGCAACAGCAAGTGCAAGCAAACTTACTAGAAGCCCTGCTTTAGATGTACTGACATGAAAACTATCAGCAATTAAAAAGAACTTTCTCTGTACTTACTTCAATTACTATATTATTTGATAACTTTCATAATATCGTACATGATTTGTTCTAACGATATACCATTTTCTTTTAATAACTTTTCTGGAATATAGCGATCTTGGAAACTCTTTCCGATTCCATAATTCTTTACTTTCATATCCGCTAACCCATAATAGCTCGCAATCTTCTCGCCAAAACCACCTTCTAAAATACCATCTTCTAAGGTTATTACCAATTCATGATTTTCCTTTAAGCTTTCTAACAACTCTTCATCCAATCCAGTAATAAATTTTGGATTAATTAATGTTGCTTCTATTCCCTTCTCTTTGGCAAGTGTTTCAACTACCTCTTCTCCCAATTGATAGAAATCTCCAAGTGCAATAACTGCAACATCCTTTCCTTTCTTACTCATCTGATATTTATTTAGAATAGAGTAATCTGTTGTATCTTCTACGCCGCTTTCGATTACCCCCATTGCTGGAACACGGATAGCCACTGGATGATCTTTTTGATTAATTCCCCATTCAAGCATTGCAAAATATTCTTCTTTGCATGTTGGTGCTAAATATACCATGTTTGGAATATTTCCCATCATTGCAATATCAAAAAGCCCAAGATGTGTCACATCATTCATTCCATAAACAGATGCTAGATATACAAGTAATACTGCTGGATTATTATTTATGCACAAGTCCTGTGAAAGCTGGTCATATGTTCTTTGAAGAAATGTACTGTACACTCCATAAACTGGATTTCCACCATTTGCTGCTATTCCTGAAGCTAGAGCAACTGCATGTTCTTCAGCAATACCAACATCTACAAATTGTCTTCCCGCTTCTTTTCTTCTATCTGGCCAAAAACCAAACACTGCTGGAGTTCCTGAGGTAATGGCAACTACCTTTGGATCCTTTTTCATAGCATCTAACAGATATTGTCCTGTAAGATTTCCATAATCCTCTCCATCGCCCATAGGAAACTTTGATTCTCCTGTTTCAAGTACAAAAGGCATTCCCCAGTGCCACTGTTCTTTATTTTTTTCAGCAAATTCAAGACCTTTTCCTTTAATCGTATGGACGTGAACAACTACTGGACGTTCTGTATCCTTAACTTTTTTAAATACACTAATTAACTGCTCAAAATCATGTCCATCTTTTACATAATAATAATCAAGGCCCATTGCTTTAAAGAAGTTACACTCACATCTGCCTTCTGTATCTCTAAGTTCCTTAAGATTTTTATATAAGCCGCCATAATTTTCTGCAATAGACATATCATTATCATTTACAACAATAATCATGTTTGTTCCTGTTTCGGCAGCATTATTTAGACCTTCATATGCTTCACCGCCACTTAGTGAACCATCTCCAATGATAGCAATTACATTGTCATTCTCATCTTTTAAGTCTCTTGCTTTTGCAAGGCCACAGGCAAGACTGATAGATGTAGAAGTATGGCCTATGTTAAAGAAGTCATGTTTGCTTTCTTCTGGATTCGAATAACCAGATACTTCGTCATATTTTTCTGAATTAATAAATGAATCTTTTCTTCCAGTAAGCATTTTATGTATATAGCTTTGATGAGAGACATCATAAACAATCTTATCCTTTGGCGAGTTAAATACATAGTGTAATGCAACTGTTAGTTCCACAATTCCAAGATTTGGGCCAATATGCCCTCCGTGTTCACTTAACTTCTTAAGCAGTACCTGACGGATTTCTGAACTTAACTTATTCATTTCATCTATTGATAATTTTTTTACGTCCTCTGGTGAATTAATTTTTTCTAAATGCATTTTTAAATCTCTCCTTTTGTATTTTTAATCAATTGTTTATGACTTTAAGATAAAATCGTATTCTGTTTCTTTCATCTACAAGAATTCTTTGCCACTTTACTCATGCTTTTTGATTTGATGAACTGTCTCTGTACCAGCCTCAATTGCTGTCTCATAATACCATATCTTATGATTAATGGTTTCCATCACCTTATTTAATTCTTCCATCTGCTTTTGAACAGCTTCCTTTCTTTCAAAAAAAATCTCTAGCCGTTTATTAAGAGTACCATCACCCTCCTGACATAAATCCATATACTTTTTTATGTTTTTTATTGACATTCCAGAATTTTTCATACATGCTATGATCTCTAACCACTGAAAATCTTCATCTTTAAAAATTCTAGTTCCATCTGGCTTTTTATCCACAAAAGGAAGAAGACCTTCTTTATCATAATAACGCAAGGTTGGAATCGTAACTCCCATTTTTGCTGCAACCTGGCCAATAGTATATTTCATATGGCTCTCCTCTCTTCAATTAGTTCTCACCAATTATTATTAACTCTACTTACACACCTATCATAAAGGGTAAAGTTAACTTTATGTCAATACCTTATTTTTAAAATTCTCTGATATGATCTTTTTAGTATGTTATTCAGTATCTTCTACTTCATCTTGATAAATCTGCTGCTTTTCAAACTCATTTTTACAATTCCGATTTAATTCAGGAATGTTTGTAGAACCGGATTCTTTATATTTTTCTACTTCTTCATTGAATTGATACCTCTATAGGTTATATCTAAAATTATATCTGAAATAAATTTTATTACTATAAACTGCATAGTTACTTAAATTCAGTTATTTTCAAATTATGAATATTATCTTAAATTTTCCATATTGGATGTACACATCTAGTTATGTAGTAAAGTCAAAATATAGGTTCTATGGATTAATTATAATTTTAAACATCAAAAAAACTTCAGTTTATATGATTTAGTAATACTGAAGTTTTTTATATATAATTTATAATCTAATTGCTGTATAAAAGTGCAGTTTATCAAACCAATGTAGTATAAGTTACTTAGCATTATCTATGTGTTTTATTTTTCATTAAAGACGGACCTCATGCCTAACTATATTATCACTAATTTTTTTGAACATCTCTTTAAACGCACTATAAAAATCATCAATAGTTATATTTGTTTCAATTTCCAAAGCCTCGTATAAATTATTTGTGTTAAATTTTTTTCTTGATATATCTACTAGAAATGCACTTTCAAAATAATTTATGGCATTTTCTTCAAGCCTTCCCTTAATGGATTTTATTAATTTCTCTTTATCTTCCTTAGATATTTCACCATTAACATTTACTAAAATTTTATTTTCATTAGGACCAAATCCAACTGTTTGATAACCATAATCAACCAGCATTTTTAATATTCTTTTGCTATCATTATAATCGCCACTCTTCATACTAAAATCAATTGGTTTATTATCTTTTCTTGCAGTTAAACATGTTGTAACTTTATATTCTTTATAATTATCTTTGCGATTTCTTATTATTGTATGAATCTCACTGTAAGTATAATTTTTACGATTTATATCGCTTTTTTCACTTTCATCAGCAATGATTCTCTTCCACTGCTCAACTAGATATCCTTTATATCTTTCATAAAGCATTCCCATAAGAGCTTGCACAATCATTCTTTCTTGATTCAAAGAAATACTAATTAATCCTTCCTTATTTGATGATTTAATCTTTATAGGTTTGCTTAACCTTTCGCTTTCTTTTCTAATTAGTCTTAATAATTGCACAAAATCATTCCGTGTGTTTAATTTGCCTAATGTTCTTTTGTCTATATCTTTAAATTGTTCTGTTACAATAACTTTATCTTCTTTAATCCCCAATTTTTTAGCTGTATCATATTTTAATGTATCTATTAAATCTCCTCTAGAATTAGAATCTAATAAGTCGTTTTCAAATAAATAATTTTTATATGATTCAAACTCATTTAAGACATAAAATATTCTTTTATTTAAAGTAGTAGCATTTATATTTTCTTTCAATTTCGAAAGATGTTCTAACTTATTACTGCATTTGGATATAACCATAAATAATTCTCTATAATCCTCACCAATACGATTTTCTATTGTCTTTGCTATATTTTTACCTGTAGGGCAATCAATAAATATTATTCCTAAATATTGCGCTTTGCTAGCAGGAACCTTAATGTATGCCCTTTCAACCATAAGATCACAAGAAGCATTTATTCCATAAATGATATTACACAAGTTTCGGAAATCCTTATTTAAAAATTTATTAACACAATCTTGAGCTTCATTGGCATATTCATGCCCATCTTCATTATATTCATAGCACTCTGAAATCATTTTCAACCATCTGTTATAATGTTTATGAAACTCATCTTTGAAATCTCCAAAATAACTCTTCCATATCTGCTCATCTTTCTCTTCAAAAGTATCAAAGTCATCAGAAGAATTTATTTTCTTTAATTCGGTAAGCAATTCATTAAAATTGATATCTTTAAATACCTTCTGTATACTATTCACTTCATAAAATTTAATTAAGGAAACATTATTAATTTGATTATTTAAAGAATTATAAAAAGCTTTCTTAAAACATTCTTCACTAAATTTATCGTTTTCTACACAATTATCATTATTAAGAATTAGATAAGCCTCATATAGTGATGTTATAATCTCATCTTTGATTTTTTCAACTAGACTAAGTTCATTTTTCATGCATAAATAAACATTAATAAAATCGCTTTTTGTAGACGAACATAATATTTCTGTCGGAAAGCTCATATAGTTGTCGTTTCTCAAAAAATCTGTTTCTTCAAAAATTCCATCTTTAATAACCACTTTTTGCAATTGAGATTTCCCTAAATTCTCAAGATCTATCACGTTTACCCTTGTCTTAGTTTCATTTTCAAATTTGTTTATGATATTCCCCATAATTTCCTCCCTTTATTAAAATATAATGGAGCTTTAGCATTTAACATATAAGTTAATATATAATATTATTTTTTGTAAATATTTATTCCACTAAAACAAGTCAAATTTCACAATTATTTAATTAATAAATTAGTTGAAATAAAAAGGAGAGCTTCTGCATATAGAATGCAAGCTCTCCATTTCAATTTAATTTTTAAATCTCACTAAGTTTTTTATCTACAAGTTCTTTTGCTACCTTAGGGTTTGCTTTTCCTTTTGACAATTTCATTACTCGACCCATTAAGAATCCAGCACTTTGTGTTTTTCCTGCTTTAAAGTCTTCTACTGATTGAGGATTATTTGCAATTACTTCATCGACTATTTTTTCAAGTTCATCAGATGAACTAATTTGCATAAGCCCTTTTTCTTCAATCATCTTCATTGGATCTTTGTTTTCATCAAAAATTTCATCAAGAACTTCTCTTCCTACATTATTGCTAATTTTACCTTCTTCAACTACCTTAAGAAGCCTTGCAAAGTTTTCAGCTTCTAAAGTCATGTCTTCAGATTCTATTTTTCTATCATTTAATATTCTTAAAATATCGCCTAATATCCAGTTACAAGCTGCTTTAGGCATAACACCTAATTTTACAACTTTTTCAAAGAATGTAGCAAGTCCTTTATCACCTATTAAAATATCAACTTCTTTTTCTGTAAGTTCATATGCAGTTAAAAATCTTTCTTTCTTTTCATCTGGCATTTCAGGTAATGATTTAGTTATTGTTTCAATTTGTTCATCATAGATTATAATTGGTGGTAAATCTGGTTCTACTACATATCTATAATCATCTGCTTCTTCTTTAGATCTCATTGGTATTGTTTTACCTTTTGCAGCATCCCATCTTCTAGTTTCTTGAACTACCTTATGACCTTCTCCATAAGTGTAAAGCTCTCTTTGTCTTCTCTCTTCTTTTTCTAAAGCTTTTTGAAGCTCTCTAAAAGAGTTGATGTTCTTAAGCTCTACTCTAAGTCCAAATTCTTTTTGTCCAACTGGTCTTAATGAAATGTTAGCATCACATCTTAACGATCCTTGTTCCATACGACAATCAGAAATTTCACCATACTCTAAAATTGATTTAAGCTTTTTCATAAAGGCAACAGCTTCACTAACACTCCTTAAATCAGGTTCTGTAACTATTTCTGCTAGAGGAACTCCAACTCTGTTATAGTCTACTAAAGAAATTGGTTCTCCTTCTACGTGAACAAGCTTACCAGCATCTTCTTCTATGTGAATTCTATTTAATCTAACTTTTACTTGCTTTCCTTCATGTTCAAATTCTACAAGCCCACCTGAACAGATTGGTAAATCAAATTGTGAAGTTTGATAATTCTTTGGAAGATCGGGATAAAAATAATTTTTTCTATCCATTTTGTTATATTTATTTATTGTACACCCTAGTGCAGTTCCTGCTTTTATTGCTAAATTTACAACTTCTTCATTAAGCACTGGAAGCGTTCCAGGAACCCCTGTGCATATTGGACATGTATTAGCATTAGGTTCTGCTCCAAATTTAGTTGAACAAGAGCAGAAAATTTTTGTCTTCGATTTTAATTCTGCATGTATTTCAAGTCCTATTACTGTTTCAAAATTCATCGTAATTCCCCTCCTATAATTCAATAGCTAAAGCTTGCTCTAAGCTATATGCAGCTTTGAATATTTTTTCTTCGCATAACATATCACCCATCAATTGAATTCCAATTGGTAAGCCTTCTTTGCTCTTTCCTGCTGGAATTGATATTGCTGGATTTCCAGCTAAATTAACATTAATAGTGTAAATATCAGCTAAGTACATTGCTAATGGATCAGCCTTTTTTTCACCAATTTTAAAAGGCAATACAGGTGAAACTGGTCCTACTATTAAATCATATTTTTCAAAAGTCTTTTTAAGGTCATATCTTAATTTTCTTCTAAAAGCATCTGCTTTTTTATAATAAGCATCATAATATCCAGAAGCAAGTGCATATGTTCCAAGCATTATTCTTCTCTTTACTTCCGCTCCAAAACCTTCAGTTCTACTGTTTTCAACTAATTCATCTAGATTTGTGTAATTTGGAGTCTTATAACCATATCTTATTCCATCATATCTATCTAAATTAGTACTTGCTTCAGCAGATGACATTATATAGTAAGCTGCTAATCCTTCCTTAATTATAGGAAGAGAAAATGTTTCAACTTCTGCTCCTAATTCTTTTAATTTATCTAAACTATTTTTTACTGATTCCTTAATTTCTTCATCTAATCCTTCACCAAAGAATTCTTCAGGGACACCGATTTTCATTCCCTTAATTCCATCTTGAAGACCAGCAGTATAATCTATTTCTTTTAAATCTCTTATGCTTGTAGAATCATATTCATCAGTTCCAGAAATTATATTTAAAATATAAGCACTGTCTTCTACTGAATTAGAAAATGGTCCAATTTGATCTAGGGATGAACCAAAAGCAATAAGTCCAAATCTAGAAACTAATCCATAAGTTGGCTTTAAGCCTACAACTCCACAAAATGCAGCTGGCTGTCTTATAGATCCACCTGTATCAGATCCTAACGACACTGGTGCGAATTTTGCTGCAACCGCTGCTGCTGATCCACCCGATGATCCTCCTGGAACTCTAGTTATATCCCTTGGATTTAAAGTCTTTTTAAATGCCGAGTTCTCATTTGAAGATCCCATTGCAAATTCATCCATATTTGTTTTACCAATAATTATTGCATCTTCAGCTAATAATTTTTTTATTACAGTTGCATCATATGGAGGAATAAAATCTTCAAGCATTTTTGATGCACAAGTAGTATGTACTCCTTCTGTACAAATATTATCTTTTATTGCTATTGGAATACCTGCAAGTCGTCCTAGCGATTCACCGGCTTTTATTTTAGCATCTATTTCTTTAGCTTTAGCTAATGCTTCATCACAAGTAAGTGTTAAGAACGCATTTATAGTCGGCTCACTTTTTGTAATTTCTTCAATATATGATTGAACTAGTGCTTCACTAGTTAATTCTCCACTTTTAATTTTTTCTACCATTTCTTTAATATTCATTTGCATTATCTAGTCACCACCCTATTCAATAATCTTTGGTACTTTAATATAAGT
>Ga0079104_1002466_pt1 | contig 9947 bp, 14 predicted proteins | sample MedtruBG_FD_76829 | JGI IMG/M metagenome (GOLD analysis project Ga0079104, IMG submission 76829) | Root nodule microbial communities of legume samples collected from California, USA - Medicago truncatula BG | ecosystem: Host-associated > Plants > Roots > Nodule | place: USA: California... | reverse complement strand
CAGAATTTGTGGGCACAAACACTGTGCCAAAATTCGATCATGAATAACGGCGCTCAGGCAGTCCAGACGGCACTGGGAAGACGCTTACGAGTGCCATCGCCATTTTGAGTTTGCGCTCTGGCCATTGGTTGGGACCGGGACCGATAAAGGGATACCCCGACATCACATCATACATAGGCGTCAATTTGAACCTGCCCGCCCCGGGAAGTAGCTGGATACTGAAATTTTTGGCGTGGCCGTCCGGCGCGCGCAGCATCCAGAACAGCAGTTGCGATGCCATGAGCGTTTGCATGTCGGCTGATGGTATTCAACGTGCAATCCGATCTGCAGCCAGCATAACGCGGGCTTGCATCTTTTCGATCGGATGCAGTAGCGAGGACTGCCATAAAGTCGCAGGCCGCCCGCTACGAAACGCTCGACAAAGAAAAAAGGGTTATAAGCCAAAGCTTGTAACCCTTTATTTTTACTGCTAATTCCTGGTGCCGACTGCCGGTTTCGAACTGGCCACCTGATGATTACAAATCGCTGGGATTTTAGTTTTCCATGGTTTCCCTTTGTGGTAGAAAATCTCCTCTATCATAGGGGGAATGGTCGATTTTGCCGTTCTAGAACTCTCTGAACTTGCCGATACTTTCCCTTAGTTTGCTAGAATCTGCCTACACAGTGCCTACATGGCGCCTACACGAGGGAGAGCAGACAGGTGGCGAAAGTAAACTTCACGGCCGAACGGGTGGCCGCATTTCAATGCGAGGCCGGCAAGCAGCAGAGCATCATGTGGGACGCGAAAACGCCTGGCTTGGGACTGCGCGTGACCGCCGCCGGCGCGCGCTCTTACATCTTCGAAACCCGCCTCGAGGGCAAAACCATCCGCATTACCATCGGCGATGTCCGGACGTGGACAGTGGGGAAGGCACAGGCAGAGGCCACGCGCTACAAGGCGCAGACCGACCAGCACATCGACCCGCGCCAGGTGCGCGCTGAGCAACACGCAGCGCAGGCGGCGGTAAAGGCCGAGACAGCGGCAGCCGCATTGCGGGAGTCCGTCACCCTTGGCGCCGTGTGGCCCGTCTACGTCGCGGAGCGCACGCCGCACTGGGGGGAGCATCAGATTTCGGCGCATCGAAAAATTATTCAGGCCGGCGGAGAAGGGCGCAAGCGCAGCCCTAAGCCAACGAAGCCGGGACCGCTCTCCATCCTCGCCGCCGAGCGCCTTGTCGATTTGACCGATGCGCGCATTGAGGCGTGGGCGAAGGTCGAAGCGCAGACGCGGCCGTCCAGTGCGCGCCTGGCCATGCGTCTGCTGAAAGCCTTTTTGAACTGGTGTTCGGCCCACCCGCACTATTCGGCCATCGTCACCAGAAACGCGGCCAAAAGCGCCAAGGCACGCGAAATACTCGGTAAGCCGAAGGTGAAGCATGACCTACTGCAGCGTGAGCAGCTGGCGGCGTGGTTCCGTGAAGTCCGTAAGATAGGCAATCCTGTTATCTCCGCCTACCTGCAAACGCTGCTGATGATTGGGGCCCGCCGCGAGGAGGTTGCCGGGCTGCGCTGGGCCGACGTCGATTTCCAGTGGGGCAGCATGAAGCTGGGCGACAAGGTGGAGGACTTCCGTATGGTGCCGCTGACGCCCTACGTCGCGCACCTGCTGGCCGCGCTCCCGCGCCGGAACGAGTGGGTATTCAGCAGCCCGAGCGCCGAGTCGGGTAAGCTAGCCGAGCCACGCATTGCCCATAACGAGGCGGTGGCTGCCGCCGGCCTGCCGCACCTGACCTTGCATGGCCTGCGCCGCAGCTTCGCAACTCTGAGCGAGTGGACCGAGACGCCGGCCGGCATTGCCGCGCAGATTCAAGGCCACGCGCCGCAGGGGGTACGCGAACAGAACTACATCCGCCGGCCGCTGGACTTGCTGCGGAAGTGGCACGTTAAAATAGAGGAGTGGATGCTAGAGCAATCGGGCATCGAGTTTCAACCAGCGCCAGCAGCATTGCGCCTGGTCCCGGCAGCCTGACCGCATCAGGCACGATTTACGCTGCAGCCTAGACCGACGGGGCGACCATTGGCACCTTCACCGACCGGTTGCAGCACCTATTTTGAAGGCGCACGAAGGAGCGCGCATGCAACTTAATAGCGTTGAATTGAGCTTTTTGGAAATGGTCAAAATTGACCGGGCGGCCGAGCTCATGGGAAGAACCGTCGAGGGACTTTTGCGAGAGGGGGCGGCTGGTCAACGGCTTCTGTACTGCGCGCTTTCACCCTACGATGCCACACTGAGCGCGATACCATCCCATGAAGCACCGAGACAGGCGCAGCGCTCCTCTCGCACTCGCACGTTCGTCGCGCTGACGCCAGATAGCTGCGTGGAACTTGCGCTACAGGGCTTAGTCGAAATCAGGCATTGGCCGGCAGCGATGGAGGATGATGAGCCTCTCATATGGCACTACTGGCATCTGGAAAAGCCGCAGCAGGTGGCTTTGGAAATGGTATTCGTGCCCGAATGGGATGTGTCATTAGCGCCAGTGAATGCTCAGCTTTCTACGGCCGGCGCCTCCGCTTCGGAGCGAAATAAATTGCTCCGTCATATTGGAGGGCTAGCAATGCTCTTAGCTGAAGTACACGGCACCTACAAGCGAGGCGAGACCCCGAATAGAGAAAAAATTGCCAGTGAAGTGGTTGAGCTGCTGGCGGCGATGCCCGACGCGAATACTTTCGGTGCAGGCAATACGAGTATCCGCACAAGTATCGCTGAAGGAATAAAGCTGCTGAAAAGTTAGGTATTTCTGTCAGCTGACAGCTATTTTTGTCAGCTGACAAATCGCTTGGCTGCTTAATTCAAGAATGCATCATCCAATCCACGAAAGGGAAGATGATGCAAGGCTCCTGCCACTTGAACCAGCCGGCGATGCCGCCAGCACTTGCTGCCGTTGCACAAGGCCGCGACCACATCACTACGCAAGAGTTTGCCCGCGCCATGTGCTGCGCGCCGCAGACTGCGCTGAAAAACCATTGCCTCAAGGGCGAGTGTTACGGGGTGCGTCCCATCAAACGCGGCAAGCTGCTCCTGTGGCCCGTTGCTGATGTTGCCCACGCACTGAGCGGAGCAGCGTAATGGACCGCCCGCCACCGGGCGACCGCCCAAAGAAAAAGTCCGGCCGCCGCCAAGCAGAACCGGACCTATTCCCAACTACTGAACCTGTCAGCGATTCTACACCAACTGCCCATTTTTCGGGCACTGATAATCCGCGCCACTTGCGCGTGCTGCATTCGCTGATGACTCGCCCTCGCAAGCGCGAGGAAATCGACCACATCGCCGGCGCCAGCAACGGCCCAGACCTGGTGGCGGAACTGCGCCGCCGTGGGCTGCGCGCCACCTGCCATCGCACGCCTGGTATTGACCGTGACGGAAACCCGGTCCGGTTCGGCGTCTATGCGCTCGATGATGCGGACCGCCGCGCCATCAACACCTGGTTACGCCTGCGTGACCGTAAGGCCGACAAATGATTTCGGCCGCCCACTACCTGCGCGCCGCCTTACTGCGCCCGCTTCCACCGCCGCCGCCCGGCCTGCTGGTGCTGGTGGCGCTTGTCTGCGCGGCATGCCGAGGATGTGCATGACCGATTCGCTGTACCTGCGGCTCAAGAGCCTGAACACCCGGACCGTGCGCGGCGTGACGTCGCCCAAGAACATCGTCCGGGTAGCGGCCATGCATAACCTGCGCGAGATACAGGCCGAGTTGGGCGCCAGTGCCGCCAGCGGCATCAATCCCGCGCGCATGCACTTGAACTATCAACTGCGCGGCCCGGCCACCGCCGACGATGTGGCCGGCCTGGCGTTGGCGCTGCTGGACAATGCCGGCGTGACCACGCTCCGCCGCGACGCATGCATGGCGCTGGAACTGGTCGTGAGCTTGCCGGCCGATACCGCCATCAACCACCGCACATATTTCGCTGCCGCCGTGACCTGGGCGGATGCGTACTTCAATGTCCCCATTTTGAGCGCCGCCGTCCACCTGGACGAAGCCGCGCCGCACCTTCACGTCCTGTTGCTACCGCTGGTCGCTGGCCGCATGCGGGGTGGCGCACTCGCCGGCGGCCCGGCCAAGATTCGCGCCATGCTGGCCGACTTCCAGCAACAGGTAGCGCAGCGCTTCGGCCTGACCCACCAGCCGCGCGCGAAACGCCTCAGCAAGCCAAGCAGGGACGCAGCCGGGCTTATGGTGCTGGATGCGCTGCGCGCCCGCCCTGAGCGCCTGTGCGAGCCCGGCATGCGCGACGCGCTTGTTGCCGCCCTCGGCAGTCAGGCGGAGATGTTGGTGACGCTGCTGGGCTTAAGCATGCCCACCACCAAGGCGAAGGCCAAGAGCTTTGCGGCCATCATGACGGCGCCCTGCAAGCCTGAGCGCGCCCACCGCGCTGCACCGAATACGAAGCATATAGACATTGCACAAAATTTAGGCAATCAGGATGGCAAGAATTCGACAACGTCTATGCTCTGTATAGACGTTGCTCCTTCCCCATCCGTAAATCCAACCACCGAACAGCTGCAGCAGCCGGCGACGCCCAGCACCGCCGACCAGCAAGCCAGCGTGACGGATTCCGCTGCCCAGGGGCGAGATTGCGAGCCTTACTTCGGTGCTGCCCACCAGCAGGCCGCCGTGGGTGTCGCATCGTTCGGCACTCTGGCAGCGCCAACCGCCCACCCCGCCGCGCTCCTGCACGCCAAGGAACGTGCCACGCCGTCGACCGCCGAACAGTGCCAGCCACCGAGCAGCGCTAGCCCGTTGCCATGCGCCTCGGTTCAGGCCGTCAGTTTGGCGCAGGCAGGTGCCGGAAAAATTCCTGATACCCCCGCCGACGCCCACCAGGCTGGCGCCGACACGCGCAAAGATGCATCCACGGCTGGAGACATCGCGAAAGGGGGCGCAATCCCCGCACCCCCTGCAGGTGTGCCCAAGTCTGGGCTCATCCCTGCCGGTGCTGATGCGCGCAAATCTGCTCACATCTCGTTGCTCAACGCTGAGGGCGAGCAGCCTTGCCAGCCCGCCCACGTTCCCGCACAACCGGGAATCTCCGAGAACACCGAAGCGGGGGCCACGAGCCAGCCGACGCCAACATCCGCCAGTGGTGGAAGTCTTCGCAGCGCCTGGCCATCCCAGCCGCCGATGGTGAGCGGAGACTTCCGGCGGCAGCGCGACGGTGACCACCTGGCCGCGAACTGGTGCAGTGACCGCGGTAAATTCGTGCCCGCCACCGGCCCGCCGTGCGGCGCCCACCACCAACAACCGGCCCGGCGGTACCGGGTACACGAAACCAGAAAGGCAACATCATGAAACTGAAATTGAACAAAGACGGCTCGGCCGTCGTCAAGGATGGCAAACCAGTCTACGTGCACAGCAATGGCCGTGAAGAGGCGTTCGACGCCCCGGCCGCCTGGAAGCTGGCGCTGGGCGCGCATTTCGAGGCATCGCCGGTTATGGCCGGCTTGAAGCTGCCGGCCGACGTGGCCGCCTCGTTCTTCGGCGACTCGTTCCGCCTCGAGGGCGGCAAGCTGGTCGCGGTGGACAACCTTGGCATCCAGATTTATTCGCCCAAGCGCCACGGCGAGGCGGCCGACTTCAACGAAGCATTCGCGCACCTGGTGGACCGGTACGAGAAAAAGGGCATGATTCAGCGCGAGGGCGGCGCGCCTGGCGCCGGTGCTGCTCCCGGCCAGCAGCCTACCGGCAGCACCATCACTCGCGTGCAGTTCGACGCGCTGCCGCCGGCCAGCCGCGCCAAGTTCATGAGCGAGGGCGGCCGGATTGGTGAAAGCAGCACGCCCGGCACGCCTGCACCGGCAAAGGTGACCACGCCGGCGGCAGGCGGCAAGGCGGTGATGACCCGTGCCCAGTTCGACCAAACCCCGCAACTCGCTCGCGCCACCTTCATCAAATCCGGCGGCACGGTATCGGATTAAGCAAATCGGCCCGCTGAGGCGTTTTCCTAAGCCGGCCGACCTCACCCACCAAGGCGGTGCCGTTCGCGTCACCACGGCGCGATTTGCGGCACTGCTGGGTAAACGGAGATCACCATGAACGACCGAGAATTAATAAACGCCGCACTGCTGTGGCACACCGCCCACGCGCGCCGCCTCGCCGTGGGGCGAGAAAAGCGCCGGCTCGACGCCCAGCTCAAGGCCGGCGGGGATGATGGATGGTGCTTGCAGCGGTCCGTGCAGCGGAGCGAGGCCGGCCGCCAGGTGACCGAGCTCAAGCGCCGCGAGCTGGCCGCCCTGCGCGAACTAGCAAAGGCCTGTGCCCGCCAGCGTGGCCGCCTGGACGTGACCGACGTCATCGACCTGGACGGCGCCGTGACCCTGCTGGCGGCCGTGTGAGCGCGTTTTGTTTGACCCACCTTGACGGAAATGAGCCATGGCCGCACTCCCTGGACACGTAAGCGCCTATATCGTTGCTGCCCTGGCGTGCTTTGACACCCCCGAGCAGGTGGCAACAGCCGTAAAGGCGCAATTCGGCCTGGCCCTGACGCGGCAGCGCATCGAGGCGTGGCACCCTGAACGGCGCGCCGGCGCCCGGCTGGGCAAGCAATGGCGGACCATGTTCTACGAGACGCGGGCCAGGCTACTGGCCGAGCTGGACGACATCCCCATCGCCTGTCAGGCCTACCGGCTCCGCGTGCTAGACCGGGCAGCCGCCCAGGCCGAAGCAGCCGGCAACCTGCCGCTGGCGCTCCGCATCATCGAGCAGGCGGCCCGCGAGGTGGGTAGCGTGCGGACGAATTACACCCGGCCCGAGTAAGTGCGCATCGCGCGCGCGGATAGTACGCACCAGTGGCGCCATATCAGCAAGCCCCACGAAATGCGGCTGCCATAGTGAGAGCTGCGGTTGTAGTGGCCTGTTTCGACACTCCCTGCCGACCAATTCCTACCCATGTAAGTGCGCGGATTGGTGCGCGGCGGCGCATGATATTCTCTGCACTGATGCATTGGGGGAACTATGACAAAAGCTGGAAAGAAGAAGGCAGCACCTGGTTCAATGAAGGCAGCCAAGAAGTCAAATAAAAGCATTGCCCGTAAATTGCTCGCCGTAGAGCCGGAGTATCGCTTTCGCGTGTACCTGCAATTGCAAGCCGAGATGCGCGAAAGCAAGCCGGCACGAGGTTCACCTATAGTGGCCGGGTCTTTCGAGAACGGCAAGCGTCGCTAGCAAAATGAGCACCAGCATAGACAGCTTTTTCAGCGATGCGCCCCTGCTCGGGCCGATGGAGGAATGGCACGCGGAATGGGCGGCGCGCATGGCGCTGCTCAGGCGCTGGGCCGGCCATATCGTGGTCGAGCGAAACGGGCACCTGATATGGCGGCCCGATGGCGACTGCCGGCCCGGTGACATGCGGGTGTTCTACGATGGCGACTACAGCGACGTGCTGGCGCCGGACGACCCGCGTATCTTGGTGCCGCGTATTGAGTGCGCCGCTCCGCCGCCTCCGGCGCGCTTGCAGTGGGACGAATAGCTGGCGCTGGCCAGCGCCGACTTCCTCAGCTTGAGGATGTCCTGAATCCCCAGGAGGTCCGCCTTCCATCCAAATCTGGATGCACCTCACCGATGCAGGAAATCCTGCATCGACTTACCGATGAGGGATTTCCCGCAACTCTTGGCGGTATGGGAAATCCCATATCGACCGCCCAAAGGCCGCTGACAGACCGTCAGCACAATTCTGCGCCCATGCAGAGATAGAAGCCGGCGCGCTTGGTCGGGAATGTTCGCGAGTCCTCGCGACAGCTCGCGCCGGCGTGCATCCGCCATCGAATACCCGCATTCCTCGGCTTGAGGAATGTCCTGTACGTCGGACCTGTAACGGCACCTGTAACGCCTGCAACGGTTCGCGAACGGTTACCGGAACCCTTTCGATACCCTTTGCCGAAGCCTTCCCGGAACCCTTGCGCGAAGCCTTCGAAGCCCCTTGCAAGCCCCTTCGGTTGGCCTTTGCGTACCGGTTTCAACGGACGTTGAACGGATGTTGAACAGGCGTTGAACGGTCGTTGCGCCGGCGCTGGAAATCACCCGGAAGCTGGGTAGTTTGCGAGTGAACATCGGTAACGTGCAAATACCGGCCGGGACGGCATTTGGCTGGCGCGACTTTTGCAAACGCGATTTTCCGGTATGTAGCCGGTGGGCTTCAGTCGCGCGCATAATTTCGGCCAACCTCATCAAGGTCAGCCGCGAACATTGTTTTCCACATTAAACTAGTGGGCGGGTGTTCCAACAACTCGGCAAAATCGCCCATTAATTTAGCGCATTTTGGGTTCGAGGGGCTTATAGGCTGGCCAGCATTTTCGAAGGACTGGACCACTCGTAGGAACACTTGCTTTTGTACCGGGTGGGCGCGGCGTAGGCCGCCGTCCCTGCGCCGCATTTGAAGCGCACCCATACCAAACCAGTTCAACTCCAGTGACCGCTGGTCATCCAAATATAAAACGCGTGGGAACATAGGTGTCCTATTCTGTGCCTTAAAGTTACTTAGTCGGAAAGCCCTAACATGTGTGTTCTCATGGCTTCTAACTGCATCGCTGACAGGCTGGAGCTAAGAGGATTTTCATCAAGCTGCTCGGCGTACTGTCTCAACTTGGCTTTCAATTCCGCGTTTTCACGTAATAGCTGACGTAGGACGAGCATTTGAGCTTTCTGGACCCCATCTATGAAATCTAAATGTTCTCGCAGTTCTGTTTCGGTCATCATGCCTCCAATTGTTTGTATTCTTCGACCTTTGCGTCGTGTTTGGATTTCAGTGTTCTAACGTAATCCCAGGGATGAAGATTCCCTGATTTGCGGTTTGGTTGATACTTTGCACGCAGTTCCCATGACAGTACATGTGCGCGATAGCCAATTAAGCCAGCTTGGTCTGATGGCTCGCTCAACCCTTCATTGGGGTCAGAAGCGTACTCAATTTCACCACCGATGATGCGCCCCGCTCGAAGCAAGTCGTTCTCGAGAGCAAAGAATTTATCGGCAAGGTTTAGACTTAGACTTTTCCAAGCAATGTCTTCCGGGACAGTGAGGTTAGGTAGCTCATAGAACATTCGCCCCCCAGCGCCGCTGCTATCGCGCCAGGTCTGCTCATCTGTGATTAGAGTAGCGCAGTCGTATGCGAATCGGTCAAGCGCGACCGCTAATCGCATTGCATCGAAATCCGCAGATTGTTTTTGTTGCTTTTCAGAAAAATATTTTGCCGAAAAAAAGTTTGATACAGCGGTTACGATGGCCGCTACCGCTCCAAGCCCTAAAAATTGCTGCCAGTCCATATGCCTCCCACTTAAGTAAATACTGCGTTACTATATAGGCAATCTAGTACTGCAGATGAAAACGCCTTGACGGTTTACCGCTACGCGCCTATCCTAAAAAAGCCCCGAGAAAAAGGGGAACGGGTTTGGCGACTCGGATTGACAATGGCGGACCACCGCCCACCAGGCGGCTTTTTTTCGTCCGTTGCACCACTACGTCCTCTATGAGCGGCGGTGGTGGGGATACCCTCGGGTATGCCGGTTTCCGTTGTCACCGGTTCGCCAACCCCGCCACTTGCTGCTCACCCCGTTTGGCGACGGGTTGTGCGGTTGAATAACCGACAATGGAGGCAACACTATGCCAAGCACCACCACGCCCGAACAAAACACCCGCGACACCATCAACCATCTGCGCTGGCAGGCAAAGGCCGTCGCAAACCTGCTTTCTGCCGTCCACCTGCTGCCGGCCACCGACCAGCGCACCACGCTCGAAACCACCACCCGCCTCGCCGACGAACTGGCCGGCGAACTGACCGCCCTGGTCCGAGGTGCCAAATGAGCGCCACCACCCTGCTGACCGAGCTGCGCCACGCCGACCACATCATCAAGACCATGCTCCATGCCATGACGGTCCACCAGCAAGCGCGCGTAGGCGCCAAGCTCGAGGCGGACGGAGT
>Ga0079104_1002462_pt1 | contig 9959 bp, 10 predicted proteins | sample MedtruBG_FD_76829 | JGI IMG/M metagenome (GOLD analysis project Ga0079104, IMG submission 76829) | Root nodule microbial communities of legume samples collected from California, USA - Medicago truncatula BG | ecosystem: Host-associated > Plants > Roots > Nodule | place: USA: California... | reverse complement strand
CCAGCTAAAGGCAAAGGTCAGGCCGAACCAGTCGTACAGCCAGGCGCCGATGAAACCGCGTCGCCCCATCGCAATCAGCAATAAATAACCGACCACCACCGGGGGCAGCACCAGGGGAAGATGGATGAGGCTGTCGAGCAGCGCTTTGCCTGGGAAATTACGCCGTACCAGCAGCCAGGCAAAGAAGATCCCAAAGGGTAAGCTGAACACGACCGCCAGGGATGAGACTTTCAGGCTCAGCAGTACCGCCTGCCATTCGGGATCCGTCAATATCATTAGTGCGTAGTAAATCCGTACTGTTTAAAGATGGCCGCGGCCTGCGGGCCTTTCAGGTAATCGTAGAAAGCGTTAACCGTGGCGTTGTTATGTCCATCGGTGATAGCCATCGGATATTCCACTTTTTTATGGGAATCTTCAGGGAAGGTGCCGACAACTTTAACGCCTTTACTGGCAACGGCATCGGAACCGTAAACGATGCCCAGCGGCGCTTCGTTACGTTCCACTAACGCCAGGGCACCGCGCACGTCTTCGGCCGGCGCCAGTTTCGGTGACAGGGTATCCCATGCGCCCAGTTTGGTGAGGGCTTCTTTCGCGTAGATGCCCGCCGGAACGTGGTCCGGATCGCCTACCGCCATGCGGCCGCCTTTCAACAGGCTGGTCCAGTTGGTTTTCGCATCAATGGTGAATTCGCCCTGCTCACTGGCTTTCGGCGCGACTACCACCAGGCTGTTGCCCAGCAGCGTTTTACGGGTAGCGGTATCCATCGCTTTTTTCTCTACCGCGTAATCCATCCATTTCTGGTCAGCAGAAATAAACAGATCGGCAGGTGCGCCCGCTTCAATCTGGCGCGCCAGCGTCGAGGAGGAAGCAAAAGAAGAGACCACATCGACGTTCTTCTCTTTTTTATATTCTTTGGCAATGTCCTGCATCGCGTTGGTGAGCGAGGCTGCCGCGAAAACGGTAATTTTGCCTGCATCTGCTGCTGCAGCGTGACCCACAACCGCAAGGGATAATGTCGCGCCCGCGAAAAGGCGTAACCATGTACGTTCCATCTGTGACTCCTGTGAGTGTCGTTATATATTCAATAATATAACGATAACAGTAGGGTTTTCCCAGCGCAAAGTGGTGGTTATTCTGAGGTACTATCGGCAGTAAGAAGAGGAACTTAAATGGGAAGAGAGAATAAAAAAACGCCCGGCGGTGCCGGGCGTCTTGAAATCAATGGTTTTGCTGGCGGCCGTTATCTTTATGGCCGACGTTCGACAGAACGTTAAACACTTCACCCAGACCGTAAATCAGCCCCAGGATGATAGCCATCACCACGGGAACCATGACTACGGCAAATACCAGACTTTTCAACAACTCTAACATGGTCAGCTCCAGACATTGTGATTACTCTATTGTAACCCGTTAATCAGGAAACTCACGCCCCTTTTGTGCGATGGCCTGTGTAATAATAGCGTTGACCAACCCCCTATCTTCTGAGCAGGACATTGATATGCAGGCCGAAATTCTTCTTACCCTTAAACTTCAGCAACGTCTTTTCGCCGATCCACGGCGTATTTCTTTGCTGAAGCAGATAGCGATTACCGGCTCCATCAGCCAGGGCGCGAAGAATGCCGGGATCAGCTACAAAAGCGCCTGGGATGCCATCAATGAAATGAATCAGCTGAGCGAACAACCGCTAGTTGACCGTGCGACCGGCGGCAAAGGCGGCGGCGGCGCGGTACTCACCCGCTACGGCCAGCGTTTAATTCAGCTTTACGACCTGCTGGCGCAAATTCAACAAAAAGCGTTCGACGTGCTCAGCGATGACGACGCCCTGCCGCTGAACAGTCTGCTGGCCGCGATTTCCCGCTTTTCCCTGCAAACCAGCGCCCGTAATCAGTGGTTTGGCACTATTACCCGTCGCGACCACCAGCAGGTGCAGGAACATGTCGACGTGCTACTGGCCGATGGCGAAACCCGCTTGAAAGTGGCCCTCACCTCGCAAAGTGGCGAGCGTCTTGGTCTGGAAGAAGGCAAAGAAGTGCTGGTGCTATTAAAGGCACCGTGGGTAGGCATTACGCGTGATGCGAATATTGCGCAAGCCGCCGACAACCAGCTCGCCGGAGTTATCAGCCATATTGAGCGCAGTAGCACGCAATGCGAAGTGCTGATGACGCTGCCCGACGGACAGACGATTTGCGCGACGATGCCAGGAGCAGAAGCCCAGGATTTGCACGAAGGTGAATCGGCCCTCGCGTGGTTTAACGCCGACCGGGTTATCCTCGCCACCCTTTGCTGATGGCTTGACTTTACCTTCCAGAAGACGTATCCCTGATAAAAATCGCTGCAATAAACGGGATACACAATGTCATCATTGCAAATTTCGCAAGGCACGTTTCGTCTTAGCGATACTAAAACCCTCTCCATTGAGAATTTAACGCTGCGCTCGGGCGAGTCCTGGGCGTTTGTCGGCAGCAACGGCAGCGGTAAATCCGCGCTGGCTCGAGCGCTGTCGGGCGAACTGACGCTGCTGTCCGGTGTACGTGAAAGCGAATTCACCCGGACCACTCGCCTCTCATTCGAACAGCTGCAAAAACTGGTCAGTGACGAATGGCAACGCAACAACACCGATTTGCTCAGCCCCGGCGAAGACGACACCGGTCGCACTGCCGCGGAAATCATTCAGGAAGAAGTGAAAGATGCGGCACGCTGCCAGGCTCTCGCCCGTCGTTTCGGTATTGGCTATTTACTCGAACGCCGTTTTAAATACCTTTCCACGGGTGAAACCCGCAAAACGCTGCTGTGCCAGGCGCTGATGAGCAACCCCGATTTGTTGATTCTGGACGAACCGTTTGACGGGCTGGACGTGGCCTCGCGCCAGGCGCTGGCGGAACTGCTGGCGACGCTGCATCACGACGGTATCACGCTGGTGCTGGTGTTGAACCGCTTCGATGAGATCCCCGATTTTGTGCAGTTCGCGGGCGTACTCGCTGACTGTACGTTGCTGGAAACCGGCACCAAAAAAGCGCTGCTTGAGCAGGCACTGGTCGCCCAACTGGCGCACAGCGAAAAGCTGACCGGCATTGCGCTGCCAGAACCCGACGCGCCGTCCGCACGTCTTTCACTTCCGGAAGATGAGCCGCGGATTGTGCTCAATCACGGCAGCGTGTCGTATAACGACAAACCGATCATCGACGACCTGAGCTGGACGGTAAACGCCGGTGAACACTGGCAAATTGTCGGCCCGAACGGCGCCGGGAAATCGACGCTTTTAAGCCTGGTTACTGGTGATCACCCGCAGGGCTACAGCAATGATTTAACCCTGTTTGGCCGTCGGCGCGGCAGCGGGGAAACCATCTGGGACATCAAAAAGCATATTGGGTATGTCAGTAGCAGCCTGCATCTGGATTACCGCGTCAGTACCAACGTGCGTAACGTGATCCTCTCCGGCTTTTTCGATTCCATTGGGATTTATCAGGCGGTATCTGACAAGCAGCATAAGCTGGCTCAGGGCTGGCTGGATATTCTGGGCATCGACAACCGCACCGCGGATGCACCGTTCCACAGTTTGTCGTGGGGGCAGCAACGGCTGGCACTGATCGTTCGCGCGCTGGTAAAACACCCCACGCTGCTGATTCTGGATGAACCCCTTCAGGGGCTGGACCCGCTCAATCGCCAGTTGGTGCGGCGCTTTATCGATGTATTGATTGGTGAAGGTAAAACCCAGCTGCTGTTCGTGTCACATCACGCAGAAGACGCGCCGGATTGCATTACGCATCGTCTGGAATTTGTGTCACAAGCGGAAGGATACGGCTACGCCGTCGGTCCTTTGTAAGCCTCATACTCTGCATCGGGAGCCTCGCGCTCCCGCTTTTCGGATAAAGAGCATCCCCCTTTCGTACCCGCCTTGATTTATAATGCAAAATACTCAGCATTCAGAATGAAAACTGGTTGTGTAAACGATTCCACTAATCTATTCCATGTCACACTTTTTTCATCTCTGTTATGCTAGTCTTATTACATACCATAAGCCTGATGGAGCGAAAAATGAAAGTACTGGTTACGGGTGGTAGCGGTTACATAGGCAGCCATACCTGCGTACAATTACTGAAACAAGGCCACGACGTCATCATTCTGGATAACCTCTGTAACAGTAAGCGCAGCGTGTTACCGGTGATTGAACGCCTGGCAGGCAAACAGGCCGCTTTCGTAGAAGGCGATATTCGCAACGAAGCGCTGATGACCGAAGTGTTACACGATCACGCGATTGACACCGTGATCCACTTCGCCGGGCTGAAAGCCGTGGGCGAGTCCGTCGAGAAGCCGCTGGAATACTACGATAACAACGTTAACGGAACCCTGCGTTTAATCGCCGCCATGCGCGCCGCGAACGTTAAAAACTTCATCTTTAGCTCTTCCGCCACCGTCTACGGTGACCAACCAAAAATCCCTTACGCTGAAAGTTTCCCGACCGGCACTCCACAAAGCCCGTACGGCAAAAGCAAACTGATGGTTGAACAAATCCTGACCGACCTGCAAAAAGCGCAGCCGGAATGGAGCATTGCGCTGCTGCGCTACTTCAACCCGGTTGGCGCACATCCGTCAGGCGATATGGGCGAAGATCCGCAGGGCATCCCGAATAACCTGATGCCGTATATCGCGCAGGTTGCGGTCGGCCGTCGCGAATCGCTGGCTATTTTTGGTAACGACTACCCGACCGAAGACGGTACCGGCGTGCGTGACTATATCCACGTGATGGACCTGGCCGACGGCCACGTTGCCGCGATGGAAAAACTGGCTGAAAAACCGGGTGTGCACATTTACAACCTCGGTGCCGGCGTCGGCAGCAGTGTACTGGACGTGGTTAACGCCTTCAGCAAAGCCTGCGGTAAACCGGTTAATCATCACTTCGCCCCGCGTCGCGATGGCGATCTCCCGGCCTACTGGGCCGATGCCAGCAAAGCTGACCGCGAACTCGGCTGGCATGTTACCCGTACTCTCGACGAAATGGCGCAGGATACCTGGCACTGGCAATCGCGTCATCCGCAGGGTTACACCGACTAAGGACCTGTCATGACGCAATTTAACCCCGTCGATCATCCACACCGCCGTTTTAACCCGCTAACCGGGCAGTGGATCCTCGTCTCTCCGCACCGCGCAAAGCGTCCCTGGCAGGGGGCGCAAGAAACGCCCGCCAAACAAACGCTGCCGAAACACGATCCTGACTGCTTCCTGTGTCCGGGCAATACCCGCGTCACTGGCGATACCAACCCGCAGTACACCGGTACATACGTGTTTACCAACGACTTTGCCGCACTGATGACCGATACGCCAGACGCGCCGCAGAACGTCGATCCGCTGATGCGCTGCGAAAGCGCTCGCGGAACCAGCCGCGTGATTTGCTTCTCGCCGGATCACAGCAAAACGCTGCCTGAGCTGAGCGTGAGTGCGCTGGAAGAAGTGGTGCAAACCTGGCAACAGCAGACGGCAGAGTTGGGTCAGCGGTATCCGTGGGTGCAGGTTTTCGAGAATAAAGGCGCGGCGATGGGCTGCTCTAACCCGCATCCGCACGGTCAGGTTTGGGCTAACAGCTTCTTACCGAACGAAGCCGAGCGCGAAGACCGACTACAAAAAGACTATTTGGCCGAGCAGGGTTCGCCGATGCTGGTCGACTATGTGCAGCGTGAACTTGCTGACGGCAGCCGGACCATCGTCGAAACCGAGCACTGGCTGGCGGTGGTGCCTTACTGGGCGGCATGGCCGTTCGAAACGCTGCTGCTGCCGAAAGCGCACGTGCAACGCATCACTGACTTGACCGATGCTCAACGCAGCGATTTGGCACTGGCGTTGAAAAAACTGACCAGCCGTTACGACAACCTGTTCCAGTGTTCCTTCCCCTATTCAATGGGCTGGCACGGCGCGCCGTTCAACGGCGAAGATAATTCACACTGGCAGCTCCACGCCCATTTCTATCCGCCGCTGCTGCGCTCGGCCACCGTGCGCAAATTCATGGTCGGCTATGAAATGCTGGCAGAAACCCAGCGCGACCTGACGGCAGAACAAGCCGCCGAGCGTCTGCGCGCCGTCAGTGACGTCCACTATCGCGAATCAGGAGTATAAAAATAATGAGTCTGAAAGAGAAAACCCTGTCCCTGTTTGCTGAGAAATTTGGCTACCCTGCCACCCACACGATTCAGGCGCCTGGCCGCGTGAACCTGATCGGCGAACATACCGATTACAACGACGGCTTTGTGCTGCCCTGCGCCATTGATTACCAGACGGTGATCAGCTGCTCGCCGCGTGAAGACCGAACCGTGCGCGTTATCGCAGCAGATTACGAAAACCAGACCGACGAATTTTCACTTGATGCGCCTATCGTCAGCCACGATACCCAGCAGTGGTCCAACTACGTGCGCGGCGTGGTGAAACATCTGCAAAAGCGTAATCGCAATTTCGGCGGCGTCGATATGGTCATCAGCGGCGACGTGCCGCAGGGCGCGGGCCTGAGCTCTTCTGCCTCGCTTGAAGTGGCCGTCGGTACCGTGTTGCAGCAGCTGTATCATCTGCCGCTCGACGGCGCACAAATTGCGCTGAACGGCCAGGAGGCGGAGAACCAGTTTGTCGGCTGTAACTGCGGCATTATGGATCAGCTGATTTCTGCGCTGGGCAAGAAAGACCACGCGCTGCTGCTGGACTGCCGCTCGCTCGGCACCAAAGCCGTGCCGATGCCGAAAGGCGCGGCGGTTATCATCATTAACAGTAATTTTAAGCGCACCCTGGTCGGCAGCGAGTACAACACCCGCCGCGAGCAGTGTGAAACCGGTGCTCGCTTCTTCCAGCAGCCCGCTTTGCGTGATGTGTCGCTGGAAAAATTCAACGCCGTGGCGCATGAACTGGACCCTGTCGTTGCCAAACGCGTGCGTCACGTATTGACCGAAAATGCCCGTACGGTAGAAGCCGCGTCCGCCCTGGAAAAAGGCGACCTGAAACGCATGGGCGAACTGATGGCAGAATCGCACGCGTCAATGCGCGATGATTTTGAAATCACCGTGCCACAGATTGATACGCTGGTTGAGATTGTGAAAGCCACCATCGGCGACCAGGGCGGCGTGCGTATGACCGGCGGCGGTTTTGGCGGCTGCATTGTCGCACTGGTGCCAGAAGCGCTGGTGCCGGCAGTGAAAGAGGCCGTCGCTCAGCAATATGAAGCGAAAACCGGTATCAAAGAAACGTTCTACGTCTGCAAAGCATCACAAGGAGCGGGCCAGTGCTAAGAGAAATTCCGACTCTGGCCCCTGACGGCCTGCCCTTCCGTCTGCTGACCCTGCGTAATAGCACGGGGATGGTGGTGACGTTAATGGACTGGGGCGCAACGCTGCTTTCCGCGCGCATTCCGATGCAGGACAGCTCGGTACGCGAAGCCCTTCTCGGTTGCGCCAGCCCGGAGCAATATCCGCAGCAGGCCGCGTTTCTCGGTGCGTCGATTGGTCGTTACGCCAACCGCATCGCCGACAGCCGTTTTACCCTCACCGGCACGACCTATGAGCTGGCCGCGAGCCAGGGCCCGAACCAGCTGCACGGCGGCCCGGAAGGGTTTGATAAACGTCGCTGGCGGGTTGTGAATCAGAACGATGAATCGGTGCTGTTTTCGCTGGAATCTGCCGATGGCGATCAGGGCTTCCCAGGGAATCTTAGCGCCACCGCGCACTACCGTCTGACCGAAGACAACCGAATTGCCATTGAATACCGCGCCACGGTGGATAAAGCCTGCCCGGTAAACCTGACCAACCACGTCTATTTCAACCTCGACGGCGGTCAGAGCGACGTGCGCGAACATAAGCTGCACATTGCGGCGGATGCGTATCTGCCGGTAGATAATATGGGCATTCCGCGCACCGGCCTGAAAGACGTGGCGCAAACCAGCTTTGATTTCCGCCAGCCAAAAATCATTGCCAGCGAGTTCCTGAGCGACGACGACCAGCGTCAGATGAAAGGCTACGACCACGCCTTTTTACTCTCGACCCAGGGCGAACTGTCGCAGGCCGCCGCGACCGTCTGGTCTGCGGATGAAAAACTGCAGCTGAAAGTCTACACCACCGCTCCGGCTCTCCAGTTCTACACCGGTAATTATCTCGGCGGCACGCTGTCGCGCGAAACCGAACCGTATGCCGACTGGCAAGGGTTGGCACTGGAAAGCGAATGTCTGCCTGACAGCCCAAATCACCCGGAATTCCCGCAGCCAGACTGCGTGCTGCTGCCGGGTGAAGAGTACGTTAGCATCACGGAATACCAATTTACCTCGTTGTGATCTCTGCCCTCCGTCCGGAGGGCTTTTTTTTTCGCCAGATTGCTGAAAGTCGCGCCAGTTACCGACAAAAAGACAACGTCCAGTTCACAAGCCGCTTACACTACGTCGCTATTTTCGCTATGGTTAAGGATAAGCGTTGCCGTCCGTCGCGAGGCGGCAATATAATGAGAATTGTTATCATTCAATCTAGTTCAGGAGTAACGGTATGGCTGTCACTAAGCTTGTGCTTGTTCGCCACGGCGAAAGCCAGTGGAATAATGAAAACCGCTTCACCGGTTGGTATGACGTTGATCTGTCTGAGAAAGGCGTTGGCGAAGCGAAAGCAGCAGGGAAACTGTTGAAGGACGAAGGCTTCAGCTTTGATTTTGCTTACACCTCTGTGCTGAAACGTGCCATCCACACCCTGTGGAACGTACTGGACGAACTGGACCAGGCCTGGCTGCCAGTTGAGAAATCCTGGAAACTGAACGAGCGTCACTACGGTGCGTTGCAGGGTCTGAACAAAGCTGAAACCGCTGAAAAGTACGGTGACGAGCAGGTTAAGCAGTGGCGTCGTGGTTTTGCCATCACCCCGCCAGAACTGACCAAAGATGACGAGCGTTACCCGGGCCACGATCCGCGCTATGCGCAGCTGACCGACAAAGAGCTGCCGGTAACAGAAAGCCTGGCGCTGACTATCGACCGCGTCGTGCCTTACTGGAACGAAACCATTCTGCCGCGTCTGAAAAGCGGTGAACGCGTGATTATCGCCGCTCACGGTAACTCCCTGCGTGCCCTGGTGAAATACCTGGACCACATGGGCGAAGACGAAATTCTCGAACTGAACATCCCAACTGGCGTACCGCTGGTGTATGAGTTCGACGAAAACTTCAAACCTATCAAACACTACTATCTGGGTAACGCTGACGAAATCGCTGCAAAAGCCGCTGCCGTTGCGAACCAGGGTAAAGCGAAGTAAGTTTTCGCCAGACGTAAAAAAGCGTGGATTGCTCCACGCTTTTTTTATGTCTGACTCTTTTTGCCCGATGGCGCTTCGCTTATCAGGCCGACAGAAACCGTAAGCCGGTTGCTTAACCGCGACGCGCTTTGACGGCGTTAGCCAGCTGGCGCAGCACCGCGTCGGTGTCGTCCCAACCGATACAGGCATCGGTGATGCTTTTGCCATAGGTCAGCGACTCGCCGCCTTCCAGGTTCTGATTACCTTCCACCAGATGGCTTTCGATCATCACGCCGACAATCGCCTTTTCGCCGGACGCAATCTGGCCCGAAACGTCGGTCGCCACGTCCATCTGCTTTTTGAATTGCTTGCTGGAGTTGGCGTGGCTGAAATCGATCATCACCTGTGATGGCAGGCCTGCTTTCTGCAGCCCTTCTTTCACCATCGCCACGTGATGCGCGCTGTAGTTTGGCTCTTTGCCACCGCGCAGGATGATGTGGCAATCGCCATTCCCGCTGGTGTTCACAATCGCCGAATGGCCCCATTTGGTGACCGACAGGAAACAGTGCGGCGCACCGGCCGCGTTGATCGCGTCAATCGCCACTTTGATGGTGCCGTCGGTACCGTTCTTGAAGCCAACAGGACAGGAAAGACCAGAAGCCAGTTCACGGTGAACCTGAGATTCCGTGGTGCGCGCACCGATTGCGCCCCAGCTCATCAGGTCCG
>Ga0079104_1002461_pt1 | contig 9961 bp, 9 predicted proteins | sample MedtruBG_FD_76829 | JGI IMG/M metagenome (GOLD analysis project Ga0079104, IMG submission 76829) | Root nodule microbial communities of legume samples collected from California, USA - Medicago truncatula BG | ecosystem: Host-associated > Plants > Roots > Nodule | place: USA: California | collected... | reverse complement strand
CGCCGGCGGCGTATCAGCATTTTGGCGTCACCGCCCCGCGCACCAATCCGACGGGCGACCTGTGGGTGGGATGATCGGCACGACCTGCCGGCGCCGCCACACCGCTTGACCGAAATCCACGCCGCCTTTTCCCGGCCGGCTTTGCGCCCGCGCATCCGTCATGACCAGCGATGTGCCAAAGGGCCGGAACGACCGGAAAAGAGGGGCGCGCGTGGGTGGCACCCTGGCTTACTTTCGGTTTGCCCCGAACTTCAAACAAGAAAGTTGTCGATCAGGCATCTTGCAAATAGTTTAATTTATTGCCGTAAAGATACGATGAGGTTCTGGTGATTTGTTTGTTTTCTCTTGTGCAAAAATTAATCGTCATCGACAATGGATAGCTATTCACTATCTTTCGATGTGAGCCAGTCATGCTAATGTCGAGCCAAGCCAGTCGTTACGCCCATCAACTGCTCGATGCGCGGGCCAATTCCCGGCTCATTCCGTTGATCTCCCAGACCGAGACGCTGTCGATAGACGACGCCTACGACATCGCCCATAGCATCCGCAACATTCGTGTCGCCCAGGGCGAGCAGCCGGTCGGTCGCAAGATCGGTTTTTCGGTGCACAAGTCCTGGTCGCGCTATGGGGTTACCGACGACGCATGTACACCGATCTGGTCGCCCGTGTTCGACAGCACCGTGCGTTTTGCCGATGACAACCATGGCACGCAATCGCTGGTCGGTGCTGTGCAGCCGCGCATCGAGCCCGAAATCGTGTTCAAGCTGGGCAAGACGCCGGCACCGAACGCTTCGCTCGACGAGTTGGCCGATTGTCTGGAGTGGATGGCGCATGGTTTCGAAATTGTCGTCTGCCCATTCGAGAAATGGGAATTTACGATTGCCGATTCAATTGCAGCCTTTGGCCTGCATGGCACATTGATCATCGGCGAGCCGCACGTGCTGTCATCGGCCACCCGTCATCACCTGCCGCAGATCCTGTCCGGCGCCACCGTGTCGTTGTCGTGCAATACCAAGTCGTCCAACGTGTTGCGTGCCGCCGGTTTCTGCAACGACGAAATGGACAGCCCGTTGCACGCCTTGTGGCACCTGCACCAGTTGCTGCAGAAGCAGTCGCGTTTTCGTCGCCTGCAGGCGGGCGAGATCATCACCACCGGCACCTGGACCGATGCGTTGCCGATCGAAGCGGGCCAGACCTGGGTCTCGGCGTTTTCGAGCGTAACCTTGCCGGGTCTGACGGTGACCTTCGTTTGAGCACCGGCACGGGCGCACGGTCATTCCGATGAATATCTGGGTCGACGCCGACGCCTGTCCCGGCGTCATCAAGGACATGCTGTTCCGGGTCGCCGAGCGCACCGGTATCGTGGTCACGCTGGTGGCCAACCGCAGCCTGCGCACTCCGCCCTCGCGTTACATCAAGTCCATCGTAGTGCCGGCCGGCTTCGACGTGGCCGACAATGAAATCGTGCGCCTCACCGAGCCCGGCGATCTGGTCATTACCGCCGACATCCCGCTGGCGGCGGCCGTGGTCGAGAAGGGCGCCGGCGCGCTCAATCCGCGGGGTGAAATGTACACCCGCGAGAATATCGGCCAGCACCTGGGCATGCGCAATTTCATGGAAGAGCTACGCAGCAGCGGCGTCGAAACCGGCGGTCCCGCCGCCTTCAGTGCCGCCGACGGGCGCGCCTTCGCGCGGGTGCTGGATCGCCTGGTGGCGCAGCGCACAGCGCCGGCGCCGCGCGGGCAATAGCTTCGTACCAGGTCAGTTGTTGACCTTGATCAGCTTGCGCACCACCCAGTTTTCCTTCTCGGTCTGGTACAGCGTAAACGCCGGGTTCCTGAGCATGCCCTCCGGGGTGAACGCCATCGGCTGCATCAAGCCGTTGTGGCTGACCTCGCGCATCGCGCCGATGATCCGCTGACGCTCCGGTACACCTGCCTTGCGAATGGCAGCGGCCATCATGTAGGTGCAGTCATAGGCGAACATGGCGAACGGCGCCGGTTCACGGTGGTACAAGCCGACATAGCGTTTTCGAAAGGCCTCCATTCGGCCGCCATTTTCCTTGGGCAGGCCGGGGACGATGGCATACAGGTCCTCGTCGGTGTAGCCGATCTTTTCCAGGAACTGCGCCGACACGACTGGCCCGGTCAACAGCAGCTTGGCGGTGATGCCGAGGCGCTTGAGGTTGCGCGCGATCACCGCACTCTGGGCGCCGCGCCCGGTAAACATGATCAGGTCTGGGCGCTCCTGCCTGGCCAGCAACAAGGGCGGATTGAAATCCGACGTCTGGGTGCTGACCGATTGGCGCAGCACCGCGATGCCGGTGGCCCTCGCGTATTTTTCGAACGAGTCCGCCATTGCCACGCCCAGTACGGCGCGGTCGTCGATCACCATGACTTTTTTCAACGACAGCCGCGACGCGAGATATTCCAGTGTGTAGCGCATGGCGACGTCGTCACTGCCCACGCCCTGGAAATGGTTGTGGCCAGGCAATACCGAAAACAGGCTGCTCCAGGCAATCGGCGCCAATTGCGCCATGCCGGCTTCGGTGTAGATCGGCCCGACGGCGATGCTGGTGGTGCTGGTCCAGTGGCCGATCACGGCCACCGCGTCGGTCCTCGTGACGTAGCGGGCAATGTGCTCGGCGATGCGCACGTCGGCCTTGTCGTTGTGGGTGTCGAGGCGCAGTCGGACGGCGCCGCGTGCCTGACTGGCATTGATTTCATCGATTGCCATCTGGGCCGCCTGGGCGCCGCTGGCGGCATCGGGATCATCCAGCGGCGCGACGTAGGCGATGCTGACTTCCTTGCTGTGCTGCGCCTGTGCCGCAGAGCCCGTGATGAGGCACAGGCACGCGCATGCCAGTAGCCAAGGCATGGTCGAACGAAATAATGGCAACATGTGATCCCCCGATCTGGCGCAGCCTGCTTCCCCGTTCGAAGCACACTAGCAAGTTCCAGCCCGGGAGGCAACGCTTGCCGTCTGGCAAGTGGCCGGGCCTAGTCTTCGCGCACCCAGGTCTGGGTCCGGCCCAGCATCGGCATGCCGACGTAACCGCGCACATTGAGCTTCCGGCCGTCTTCGAGCACGGTCAGCTTGCTCTTGTAGAGCTTGCCGTTGGCCGGGTCGAGGATTTGTCCACCGCTATATTCGTCGCCATTCTTCTTCAACCCGGTCAGCACCGTGAGGCCGATGATCGGCTGGCCCTTGAGGTCGCCTTCGCACTTTTCGCACAGGGGATTCTGGTCCTGGTCGGGGGCACGAAACAGCTTCTCGATCTTGCCCGACAGCTCGCCGTTGTTCTCGGTTATGCGCACCAGCGCCTTGGGCTTGCCGGTGGCGTCATCGATGTTCTTCCACAGGCCGACCGGCGAGCCGTCGGCCACAGCGCCGGCCGAAGCCAGCAGGGCAGTGAGCAAGACGAGGCAGTGGATGGGGATGCGCTGGGTCATGGTTGTCTCCAATCGATATCGTTGTTTAATAAAAGCACGATTGTTCTAATTTTTAGGAGTCAGTGTAGAGAATGGAGGTGCTTTGGGCAAGCGGGAAGTGAGGATCTTAGATGGCGCGTCTACCTCGACTGCGACACCGATCTAAATATTGTCAGCGAGAAAACTAGTTGATGAAGATGTCGGAAACAAATTGAAGCGATTCAGCCAGTTCCGTGGTCCTCTTCGGACGGGTATTAAAAAAATCGTCGGAAGATACCAGTTCGCCAATTGGCAAGATCACTAATATTTTTCCCTTCTCTACCTCGTCCTCTCTTGTCTCCCACATGTCTGTGAACTGCTGACGAGAAAAGAAGCGGTTGCCCAGCGATGGATCTGCCAGCCAAACTGTATTTGAGTCAAGTCCGCGCAGTACGGAGAAATGATCTTGCGCTCGGTATTTGAGATAAACCACGACTGGAATCTTCAATTTCGTCAGTTGAGGAAATGATGTGGAATAGGCTACTGCGCGAAATCCAAATTGGGGCAGTACATTTGCCATATCGGCGAACGATGCCCGCAATCCGCCCAATGCCATTGCGTCGAGAATCATTTTCTCCGTCACATCCTGCTTATAGAATTCCTTGAGAATCGTGGCGATCGATGAAGCACCGCAAGAATAATCGAATTGCTGTTTGACAATACGATCGTCCCGTAGATATCGCCAATTCCTTACTGATATCGTACTGTCGCTGCCCGGATAATCCGTATCACTGGAAACGGCATCATCTGAATATACGGCCTGCGCAAAGGTCATCAAGATGATCGTCGTTTTAAGCGCCGAGATCATATGCTGGAATCATTCGCGATTAATTTTTGAATCTGCAGGCGGATTTACTTTGCTAACCAGCAGTCCCACAAGAATGACGACCACTCCGAGTAAAAATCCCCTAAGTAGGCGTTCAGGTACTTCAAATCGATAGTTGAACGAATGAAAGCAGACGAAGAAAAGCATGACTCCGATAGCCAAGAGATAGAAATTTCGATCATTTCGTCTCTTCGGAATGAGATAAAAAATACTGAAAGTCATTGCGAGAGAATTTAATGCCGCATACATGCCATAGCTCATGAGAGTGCCCGCAAATAAAAAGGCTTGGCTGAATTTGTCTGGCTTAGCCTTGATCAGTTAACGAAATCAAAATTCTGCATAGCAACTTGGAAAAGATACCTTATGCCATCAGCAAAGGGGTGGGGGGCAGTATTTGATTTCATTGGCATATGCTTGTCCGAGCATGCCAATCATTGCACCAGAAAATCCAAAACCGGAAAATGCACCTGTTCCGGCAGATACTAGAAACCCCTCCAAGTTAGGATCGTCGGTCATTATGTAATAGCCGACTCCACTGGCAAAAGCATTGCCCGCCATAATAAGAGGGAGCATTTCGCCCTTGGTGCCATGCATCTCTTCGGGAGAAAGGAGAGAAATTTGGAGCGGTTCTCTGTCTTCTGAGAATATCGAGCGTATATCCGGCGAGTCATGAGCAATGTTATCCATTGCCCATGCCGGCGACATTGTTAGTGTGCCTACCAGCAAAAACGGTGAAATTTTTTTCATGAAACATCTCCTTGATGAGGACAGGGGGAGTTAAGCAAACAACTGATCTAATGTATGTATCAGATTGATGCTGATGGTTGAACCGCCATATCCACTCGCGCTTGCTCCTACTGCCAGATTGAAGGTGGTTTTCTTTGAAAATCCATATGCCATTCCAAGGCTTATATCTGTAGTGGTACGTCGAATTCCCTTGGCAATGCCATTGCGTCGGTCAGCTTGTCGATTAATCCATTTAATCCCTCCACTCAAAGTGATGCGATCATTCACAGCAAACGCCAGGGATGGGTTGATTAATAAGATGTCTCCTGGCTTATGAGTCTCCACGGAATTTTTTCGCTCTTGATTACGGCGATAGGCGGCAGTAAAGGAAAGCACTATGGGGTCCACGATTTCATAGGTTTTGGCCCCAATAAGCCACGATTTTGCATGCCCCCCCGACCCACTGTTTTTTTCTGTCACCGCGATCTCTGCAAATCCCACTAATGCCGGATTGTCTCGATTTTTTAAGAAGCGGTGATTTATTCCGATCCATGTATCCAGGAAATTGTTGTCGCTATTGCTTGTTGTTGTGTTTGAATTCGACGAAGAGCGAGAGGCCCGCCAGATAAAACTGCTACGGGTATAGAGTTCAGTGTCTTTGGTGACTCCGTAGCGCAAACCAACGGTGGCAACCTGAATGTCTTTGTTTACTTGCGTATAGTGAATTCCGATGGGGATGGTCACAAAACTTGATGCTCCGGTTTGCACAATCAAAGTTTGTTCGGTGCTCAAATCTTTATCATTGATGTTTGCGTAAGAATATGTAGCGCTGAAACGCATCTTCCCCTTTCGTGCTTGAAGATCGTCAAGTATTGGTGACACATCCGCGAAAGCGACGTCAAAATGCGCTGCCACAAAAACAAGGCAGAGCGTGCGAAGTATGAATAGGTAATTAGTTCTCATCTGCAAAATTTAACTGAGGGAAGCGTCCCTGTAGTTAGCATTAATTTTGCTTTTTGTTCGAAGATGTAGTGGGAATTAACTTGGCAACTGCCAACCCCTTTGGCAGAACGCTAGTGCCGATTCATGGCGCGGGGTGCAGTTCACTCCAGGGCCGTTTTATCTTACTTCGAGACTGTTAGAGCGAATTGCTTGATAGTCGATAAGAAAACGATCACTCACGGTTTATTTGAGGGGTATCGCTACGCGCTAGTCATGCGAAATGTGGAGCATGTAAGATGCGGAATCACAGCTAACAAGTAGATAGTGCGCTTCGCGGTCCAACGTTTGAATTCTTCTTCCATGCTCATTTGACGTCCTTTCAGGATTAACTACTGAGCAGGTTTCTAGTGGGTCATTACAGTGATTCCGTCTGCATCTATATCGCTGGTCTAAGCGCCCTTCGTAGGCTGGTTGCTAAGGAGCATCGGGCTCTTTAATGGACTTTCTACGAAAGGTGAAAGAGCAGCGAATAAAAGGTATGCGCCGTTTGTTGACGCAACGCTCTACGCAATTTGTAGAAGCCAAATTTTATGTGCGCCGTATTCGCTTTCTAAACCCGTCTATCGAGATACATCGACAAAAAAATACCCTGGAAACCTGAACAGGATCAGATTTCCAGGGTATAGCCTTGATCGTCCGACCGATATGATCGATGCGGTAAAGGTTACTTCAGCTTCGCCAGCTGCTCCTTCAATTTTTCCACGGTCGCACCGAAGTTGACCAGGCGTTCCTTCTCCTGCGCCACCACCGCTTCCGGTGCGCGCGCCACGAAGCTTTCGTTGGACAGCTTGCCTTGCGCCTTGGCGATCTCGCCGCTCAAGCGGGTGATTTCCTTGCCCAGGCGTTCACGCTCGGCAGCCACATCGATCTCGACCTTGAGCATGAGCTTGATCTCGCCCACGATGGCCACCGGCGCCGGCGACTCGGGCAACCGGGCCACCACCTGCGTCTCCGACAGGCGCACCAGGCCTTGCAGATAAGGCAGGAAGGACTGCACCGAGGCGGCGTCGGCCGCTTCGACGATCAGCGGCACGCGCAGCGAAGGCGCCAGTTGCATCTCGCCGCGCAGGTTGCGGCAGGCGTCGGTCAACTGGCGCAGCTGCGCCATCCAGGCTTCGGCGTCGACGTCGATCTTGTCCAGGTCCGGCTGCGGATATTTCTGGCGCATGATCGAGTCGCCGGCCGCATCGGGCTTGCGATCGGTCAGCGGCGCCACGCTTTGCCACAGCGCTTCGGTGATGAACGGCAGCACCGGATGCGCCAGGCGCAGTACGGTCTCCAGCACGCGCAGCAGGGTGCGGCGGGTGGCGCGTTGCTGCGCCTCGTTGCCGTTCTGGATCTGCGCCTTGGCCATTTCCAGATACCAGTCGCAGTACTCGTCCCAGACGAACTTGTAGATGGCGGTGGCGATGTTGTCGAAGCGGTAGTCGGCGAAACCCTTCTCGACTTCGGCCTCGGTACGCTGCAGCAGCGACACGATCCAGCGATCGGCCTGCGAGAACTGCAACTGCTCCTTGTCGCACACACCCTTGACGTGACCGTCGAAGCCGCAGTCCTGGCCTTCGGTGTTCATCAGCACGAAACGGGTGGCGTTCCACAGCTTGTTGCAGAAATTGCGATAGCCCTCGCAGCGGTTCAGGTCGAAGTTGATGTTGCGACCCAGCGTCGCCAGCGACGCGAAGGTAAAACGCAGCGCGTCGGTGCCGAAGGCCGGGATGCCATCGGCGAATTCCTTGCGGGTGGCCTTCTCGATGGCGCTGGCCTGCTTCGGGTTCATCAGCCCAACGGTGCGCTTGGCCACCAGTTTATCGACGCCGATGCCGTCGATCAGGTCGATCGGATCGAGCGTATTACCCTTCGATTTGGACATCTTCTGGCCGCTGCCGTCGCGCACCAGCCCGTGCACATACACGGTGTCGAACGGCACCTGGCCAGTGAAGTGCGTGGTCATCATGACCATGCGCGCGACCCAGAAGAAGATGATGTCAAAGCCGGTCACCAGCACCGTCGACGGCAGGAACAGCTTGTAGTCGGGGGTCTGTTCAGGCCAGCCCAGGGTCGAGAACGGCACCAGCGCCGACGAGAACCAGGTGTCGAGCACGTCTTCGTCGCGCTTGACCGCACGGCCGCCCGCCTGTGCCAATGCTTCGGCTTCGGTGCGGGCGACGTAGATCTTGCCGTCTTCGTCGTACCAGGCCGGGATCTGGTGACCCCACCACAGCTGGCGCGAGATACACCAGTCCTGGATATTGTTGAGCCACTGGTTGTAGGTGTTGCTCCAGTTCTCTGGCACGAACTTGATCTCGCCCGAGGCCACCTTCTCCAGCGCAGTCTCGGCAATCGACTTGCCGGGAAAATAAGTGCCTTCGGGCGCGGGCTTGCTCATCGCCACGAACCACTGGTCGGTCAGCATCGGTTCGATCACCACGCCGGTACGGTCGCCACGCGGCACCATCAGCTTGTGCGGCTTGACCAGTTCCAGCAGGCCCAGCGCGTCGAGGTCGGCCACCATCTGCTTGCGCGCCTCGAAGCGATCCAGGCCGCGGTATTTCTCGGGGCCGTTGTCGTTGATCTTCGCGTCCAGCGTCAGGATGCTGATCTTGTCCAGGTTGTGGCGCGCGCCCACCTGGTAGTCGTTGAAGTCGTGCGCCGGGGTGATCTTCACGCAGCCGGTGCCGAATGCCTTGTCGACGTATTCATCCTGGATGATCGGGATTTCACGGCCCACCAGCGGCAGCGTGAGCATCTTGCCCACCAGCGCGGCATAACGCTCGTCGGTCGGATCGACCGCCACGGCGACGTCGCCCAGCATGGTCTCGGGACGAGTGGTGGCGACCGTGATGTGGCCGCTGCCATCGGCCAGCGGATAACGGATGTGCCACATCGAGCCGTCTTCTTCCTCCGACACCACTTCCAGGTCGGACACGGCCGTGCCCAGCACCGGGTCCCAGTTCACCAGGCGCTTGCCGCGATAGATCAGGCCCTGCTCGTAGAGTCGCACGAAGACTTCGGTGACCGCCTTCGACATCTTCGGATCCATCGTGAAATATTCACGATCCCAGTCGGTCGAGGCGCCCATGCGGCGCATCTGGCCGGTGATGGTGGAGCCGGATTTTTCCTTCCACTCCCACACCTTCTCGACGAATTTCTCGCGGCCGAGGTCGTGGCGCGATACCTTCTGCGCGTCGAGCTGGCGCTCCACCACGATCTGGGTCGCGATGCCGGCGTGGTCGGTGCCGGGAATCCATGCGGTATTGAAGCCGCGCATGCGATGGTAGCGGGTCAGGCCATCCATGATGGTCTGGTTGAACGCATGGCCCATGTGCAGCGTCCCGGTCACGTTCGGCGGCGGCAACTGAATCGCGAACGAGGGCTTTTCGGGGGCGGTGGTGGCGGCGAAGTATCCGCGTTTTTCCCACTCCTCGCGCCAGAATTTCTCGATCTCGGCAGGTTCGAACGACTTGGCTAATTCCATGATTTTGACGTGTGCTTGAGGCGAAACCTCCGATTATAAAGGATGCCGAGCCCGCCAGGCAGGCGCTTGGAACCAGCGCCTGCCTGGCCGCCACCCATGTCTTGCCGTAAAGGTTTTGTTGTTCGATGAGCAGGATGGACGTAGTCCCGCCCGGTGCGAAACCCGTCCGCCCCCGGTAACGTTGATTTAAGGAGTGCAGATGTCGATCGCGGAACAAGGTGTAACCTGGCAATACCTGGCCGACAAGTGGTACAACGATCCGGCGTTCCAGAAGGAATACGCGGTCATCAAGCCTACGTTGGACCAGCTCGGCATCACGCCGGGTGGGCGTGGCGGTGGTTCGCCACCGCCACCGGTGGAAGCGGTCGACATCTCGGTCGACACGGTCCACACGACTTACCGGCCACCGGTGGTGTCACGCAAAAGCGTCACGCCGGATGCCATCGGGCCCGATAGCGACGA
>Ga0079104_1002458_pt1 | contig 9969 bp, 6 predicted proteins | sample MedtruBG_FD_76829 | JGI IMG/M metagenome (GOLD analysis project Ga0079104, IMG submission 76829) | Root nodule microbial communities of legume samples collected from California, USA - Medicago truncatula BG | ecosystem: Host-associated > Plants > Roots > Nodule | place: USA: California | collected... | reverse complement strand
ACTGCCTGCAGCGATGGCGCGTGATTCGGGAACGGTCCCACCCATTGCACCTTGATGCCGTCCCGGGCCAGGATCTTTTCAAATTCGCCCCGCGTCCGGGCGATGCCGGGCAAGCCGCCACGGCCCCACGCCAGGCGCACGGTATCGGTAGTGCGCGAGCGTGCCAGCGCCGCTCCGGGCATACCGGCCACGGCCATTGCGGCGCCGCCCAGGGCAGCCTGGAGAAGATGCCGTCGGGTCAAACCACGCGGTGGAAATGAATCGTTCATGAAACCTCGGGATCAAGTCAAGGGCTGCGCAACGGCGCAGAAGGAATCGGGATGTCGGCCTCAGGCTGCCAGCGCCGGCAGCACGCCCAGTTGGGCCAATAGCAGCTGGCGCAGGGCCTGAGCTTGAGGATGCAGGCGGTCGCCGCCGGCTTCGTGCGGTACGTCATATTGGCAGGCGATGGCGCCTTCTCGCATCACCAGGATGCGATCGGCAAGCGCGATGGCCTCGTCGACGTCGTGGGTCACCAGCAGCACACCGGGGCGGTGGCGCGCCAGCAGTTGTCGCACCAGCGTGTGCATGCGCATGCGCGTAAGGGCATCCAGGGCGGCAAAGGGCTCATCGAGCAACAGCAGACGCGGCTGGCGCACCAGCGCCCGCGCCAGTGCCACGCGCTGGGCCTGTCCGCCGGAGAGATTGCGGGGCCAGTCATCGACCCGATCACCCAGTCCCACTTCGGCCAGCGCGGCTAGCGCCAGCGGGCGACCGGTCTTGTCGTCCAAGCCCAAGGCCACGTTGCGCCACAGGCTATCCCAAGGAATCAGGCGATGTTCCTGGAACACCACGGCCGGCTGTCGCGCGCCATCGATGCGACCGCCATCAACGGCATCCAGTCCCGCCAGGGCCCGCAGCAAGGTGGTCTTGCCGCAGCCGCTTTCGCCCAGCAGGGCGACGAACTCGCCGCGGGCGATCTGCAAGTTCAATCCCTTGATCACGGTGCGGTCGCCGTAGCGACGTTGTAGCGCCCGCACATCGACCGCCAGGGCTTCGGCGGCGCCATGGCCCAGGTTGATTTCACTCATGCCCGGGCTCCTTTCGCATAATTGGGATGCCAGGCCAGCAGGCCCCGCTCCAACGCGCGGGCGATGGCATCGGAAGCGACGCCGATGCCGGCGTAGATGACGATGGTCAGCACGATCACATCGGTCTGGAGGAATTCGCGAGCATCCATGGCGAGCGATCCGATGCCCGAATTGGTCGCGATGGTCTCGGCAATCACCAATGCCAGCCAAGCCACCGCCAAAGCGTAGCGCACCCCGGCCAGGATCGACGGCAAGGCGCCGGGCAGGACGATCCGACTAATCAGCCTCCAGTTGGACAAGCCGGTCACGCGGCCCAACTCCACCAGCTTGGGATCGACCTGGCGGATGCCCAGCACGGTATTGATATAGATCGGGAACATCACGCCCAGCGACACCAGGAACACCTTGCCGCCCTCATCCACGCCGAACCAGACGATCACCAGCGGCAGCGCTGCCAGAAACGGCACCGCGCGCAACATTTGCACACTGCGATCGAACAGCGCCTCGGCCAGGCGTGAAAAGCCGACCAGCGTGCCAAGGCCAAAACCGATACTGCCACCAATCAGAAAACCCGCCACTGCGCGCAACAGGCTGGATCCCAGGTCGCTGATGAGGCGGCCCTGCTCGATCAGTTTCACGGCGGTGGCAAACACCTTGCTGGGCGCCGGCAGGACCTGCGGCGAGAGCGCACCGAGGCGAGCAAACAGTTCCCATGCCACCAGCAGCATGAATGGCGCCGACCAGGACATGGCAAGCAAGGCGCGCGGCCCCAATACGCGCGGTCGGCGCGTGAACGCAGTGGCAGCAACTGGCTTGGGCGCCTGCGTGGAAGGCAGCAAAATCGGACTGGTCGCTTCAGGCATGGCATTTCCTTCGTGATGGCCTGCGGCAGATGCCGCAACGTCAAAAATGCTAAACGCCTTTCATGCATAAATTAAATAATCATTTCGTTCCAATATATGCAATAAACATATTTGAAAAATCGGTGGAGCAGACTGTGCGCCGCCTCAATATCCTCGCCACGAAGGCCGACCTTCTCGCGGCCCATGGCACTTAAGCAAGCATGCATGCAAGGCATGACGCTGGAGCAAAGCGGGCCGACAATGCAGATCACCAGCCCACAGCAACAAGCCCATGGCGGGCTCGATAGGCATCCGCTATCTATCGTAGGACCGGGAGGAAATCGCGTCATTTCTCCACTGGCCGCTCGCTAGTGATGAGCACGAAACCAACTCGGCCAGGGCGCCCCCCCTAAAGTCTGCTCTTGGCCGGTTGCGGACTCCGCAGTTCAAGAGTCAGCGCTGCCTTTGCCGCGTATATAGGCGCTCAATCCTGCTACCAATGCTGCAAAGGTGACGGCGCAACGTGGGCTCGCCCGCAGGTCCTCATGCATGGCCACCCAGGTTTCCATCTTGAGAGAGAATTTTCTGGGAAGAACATGCACCAGCGCGTCGTCCCTCGCCGCCAGGGCCACCTGGCAAATGCCGATGCCAAAGCCCGCGCGGAGGGCGGCCAGTTGCGCCAGGTCGCTGTCGGCGCGGAACGCCAGGTTGGCGCGCGCGAGCCACGGAAATTGTTCCAGCACCTTGCGCAGATAGGCGCTTTCCCGGTCGAAACCGATAAGGACATGATCGGCCAGCGCATCGATCGAATGCGGCACTCCATAAGCCGCAAGGTAGCGCTGATGGGCATGCAATCCCACTTCGATGCTGCCCAGCCGCTTGGCGACCAGCGCATCCTGCGCCGGTTTGAACATGCGAACGGCAACATCCGCTTCTCGCTGCAGCAGGTCATCGGCCCTGTTTGACATGACCAGTTCGATGCGCAGCCCCGGGTGTCGATGCTTGAGTTCGGCCAGGATAGGCGGCAGCACTTCCACGCTGATGATTTCGCTGGCAGTCAGCCTGACCGTGCCGCGCACTTCCCTGCCGTGACCACTGGCGACCCGGCGCAGCGCGGCAGAGGTGGCGGCAATGTCGGCCGCATAAGGCTTGAGTTCCAAGGCGGCATCGGTGGGCGAAAAACCGTCGAAGGAGCGCACGAAGAGTTTCAGCCCCAGCGTCGATTCCAGGTGCTCGATATGGCGCCCGACAGTCGGCTGCGTCAGGCCCATCTCGCGCCCTGCCGCCGATAGAGATCCTGTCTCCAGGACCTTGAGGAAGGTACGGTACCACTCCCAGTTAGGTTCGATGCTTGCCATGGTATTAATTTATGTATAGATGCTAGTCCACTTTATGCAATTTTCATTTAGGCGTCAATTTCGCATACTGGCGTCTCTGGCACTTACGCCGCAACCAAGGAGAACCTCATGCCCAGGATTGCCCTGTTCGGCGCCGCCGGCGCCATCGGTCAAAGCATCGCCTCTGCCATCAGCGCGCAAGGCCAGGCTTATCGCGTTGTCGGTCGCAGCGAAGCCAGCTTGCGCAAGGCCTTCGGATCCGATCCCCTCGCCGAGATCGTCACCTGGAATCCCGATTCACCGGCTTCGGTCGCAACCGCCGCGCAAGACATCGACACCTTGATCTACCTGGTCGGCGTCAACTACACGCAGTTCGCGCTGCATCCCGAGCTGATGCGCAAGACCCTGGACGGCGCCGTCAGTGCCGGCGTCAAGCACATCCTCCTGATCGGCACGGTGTATCCCTACGGCTTGCCGCAAACCTCACCGATACGGGAAGACCATCCGCGCGCGCCACATACCTTCAAAGGGCGCATGCGCAAGGCACAGGAAGATCTACTGATGCAAGCGCACACCGAGGGGCATATCCGCGCCGCCGTGCTACGCCTGCCTGATTTCTACGGCCCCGGCGTCGAAGCCAGCTTGTTGCACGGTGCGATCAAGGCGGGGGCACAAGGTGGCACGGCGGACATGATCGGGCCGCTGGATCGTCCGCACGAGTTCGTCTTCGTACCCGATGTCGGACCGGTTGTGACGAAGCTGGTCGATACGCCGGCGGCATTCGGCAAGATCTGGCACCTGGCCGGTGCCGGCATCACGACGCAACAAGCGCTGGTTGCAGAAATAGAGCGCCAGACCGGGCGCGAGCTGAAGAAACGTGTGGCAGGCAAGACCATGCTGCGTCTCGTGGGATTGTTCAATCCGTTTATGCGGGAACTGGTGGAGATGCACTATCTGCAGACGCAGCCGGTGATCATGGATGACTCGGCGCTTCAGCAGTTGATCGGGCCAATAGCAAAGACTTCCTACGTTGAGGGTATCGGGAAGGCGCTGAAGGGTTTGATGCCCCTGTAAACAGACGAACGGTCCCGGCACTTCTGAGCAAAACGAGTGGAACCCTGCGGGCATGCTCGCCAGCCCGATCCTGCAGAGGCCGGCATCAGGGCTTTGGCCTCGTCTTCACGCGCGTCATCGTGCACCGGAACCGCCAATGCAGAATTAATGCTGTTGCAACAGCGTGCACGGGACACTGTCACGTGCAGGAGTCGTACATGTGGATATCAAGGGCATCGATGCCGCCATCAATGCCAATCTGGCCAGCGCTTTAGTGTTTGTGGTGATCATGCCTTTCCTTTGCTGGTGGAGAAAAAGCATGACCATCCGCGGCCTGCTCGCAGGGGGCATCTTCTGTCTGGATGGTGACGTGATGAATGTCGAACTTCTTTGCCAACAAGCTCCGAATCGTGCCTAGGACCACGATATTGGAGAAGCGCGGGTCATAGACGACGTGTGCGGTCAAACTCACCTTATCGTTCGAGATCGACCAGACGTGAAGATCGTGGATGGACCGAGTTCCTTCGATGCCGAGGATGCTTTCCTGAATCGCATTAGTGTCGACGTGAGCCGGCGTCGCCTCCAACAGCACATTAATGCTCTCCCTGAGCAACGTCCAGGTGCGAGGCAATACCCAAAGGCCAATAGCTACGGCGATGACCGTGTCCACCCAATCCCAACCAGTGAATCGAATGACAAGGGCGCCAGCGATCACGCCGATGGAGCCGAGCATATCGCTCCACACTTCAAGATAGGCTCCTTTGACATTCAGGCTGTTGTCCTTGCCCGACATCAGGATACGCATACTGATCAAATTGATGACCAATCCAAGCGCCGCCACCACCAGCATGGCGCCGGACTGGACCTCGGGCGGCGATGTGAATCGCTCATAGGCTTCGACGACGATATAGACCGCTACCGCAAACAGCATCAAGGCATTGAATAATGCGGCTAGAATTTCATAGCGCGCGTAGCCAAAAGACCTTCTTGCATCCGCCGGCCTCCTTCCGATTCGGATGGCGAATAACGCGATCGCCAATGCGGCGCTATCGGTCAGCATGTGTGCGGCGTCAGAGATCAACGCGAGACTCTGGGTCAGAACTCCCGCAACGGCCTCCGCAATCAAAAATGTCGCAGTCAATGCCAACGCGATCTTCAGCGCCTTTTCATCGCCGGCTTGTGAATGAACGTGCGAGTGTCCTTGCACCATTTTTACCTCTTAGTCGGCAGTGGATGAGCGCTTGGCCCAGAACTTCCAGAATGGATGCCGCGATGTCGGACCGACAGGATCTTCGTCCTTGCAGTGGGCCAACTGATACAACAGCGGCAGTACGAGCAGGGTGAGCACGGTCGACGACAGGATCCCGCCGATTACCACCGTCGCCAGCGGACGCTGCACTTCCGCACCGGTCCCAGTGGCCAGCGCCATTGGAACAAATCCCAAGGACGCAACCAGTGCCGTCATCAAGACCGGGCGTAGACGCGTCATTGCACCATCGTGAATGGCGTCATCCAGCGAACGCCCTTGCTCGCGTAGGCTTCGGATGAACGAAATCATCACCAGGCCGTTCAGCACCGCGACGCCCGACAACGCAATGAAGCCAACGGCCGCGGAGATCGACATCGGTATATCCCGCATCGCCAAGGCGAGAATGCCGCCCGTCAGCGCAAACGGGATACCGGTAAACACCAACATACCATCCTTAACGTTGCCGAACATCGCAAACAGCAGCACGAAGACCATCAGCAAGGCGACCGGAATCACAATTTGCAGGCGTTGCGTCGCCGATTGCAGGTTTTCAAATTGCCCGCCCCACGTAGTCCAATAGCCAGCGGGGATCTTGACGTCAGACTGCAGCTGACGCTCGGCATCCGCCACGAAACCGCCCAGATCTCGGCCGCGCACGTTGGCGCTGACTACGATACGACGCTTGCCATCCTCTCGGCTGACCTGATTTGGGCCAGGGGCGATGTTCAGAGCAGCGACTTCGCTCAACGGTACATAGCTTGTGCGTGTGCCACCGTCCTGCAGAGGTAGAGCGATCGGCAGCCGACGGATGGCCTCGAGATCGGAGCGAGCATTTTCCGGCAGGCGCACCACGATGCCAAAACGACGATCTCCCTGGAACATCGTTCCGGCTTCCTTGCCTCCAATTGCGGTCGCAATGGTGTCCTGGATATCCGATACGTTCAGACCGTAACGTGCAGCCTTCTGGCGATCGATGTCTATAGTCAGCATCGGCAAACCAGTCGTCTGCTCAATCTTCACCTCGGTAGCACCCGGGATTTTCTCCAGGACTGCCGATATCTTGCTGGCGGTGTCGTTGAGCACGCTCATGTCATCACCGAAGATTTTCACCGCCACGTCACTTCGAACGCCCGAGATCAATTCATTGAAGCGCAGCTGAATCGGTTGCGAGAACTCGTAGTTGCTTCCCGGGATCTTCGCGACTTCTTCCTGAATTGCCGCCAGCAGCTCTTCATGAGACCTCTTCGGCTCGGGCCACTGGTCTTGCGGTTTCAGCATGATGTAGCCATCGGAGATGTTCGGTGGCATCGGGTCGGATGCCACCTCGGCCGTACCGGTCCGGGCAAAAACACGTTCCACTTCGAGGAACCTTTGCTTCAGCGTCATCTCGATCTGCTTCTGCATTTCCAGCGACTGGGTCAGACTGGTGCCGGGGATTCGGAGTGCCTGAATGGCCATGTCGCCTTCATTCAGGCTCGGCACGAACTCAGCCCCCAGGCGAGTGCCCACCACGCCACAAACGACAATCAGGGCGCCGGCGAAGGTCAGGACCACGGCCTTGTTCTGCATGATGATCTTCAGCATCGGCTCGTACAGTCGCTTAGCCCCAACCATCATGAAATTCTCTTTTTCGGCAACTTTTTCGCCAATGAACAGGGCGACAGCCGCCGGAATGAAGGTCACCGACAGGATCATGGCGCCAATCAGGGCTGCAACAACGGTAAATGCCATCGGTGTGAACATCTTGCCTTCAACTCCCGTCAGGGCGAACATCGGCAGATACACGATCATGATGATCAACTGACCAAATATCAACGGACGGCGAGCCTCCTTCGCTGCGGTGAATACTTCGTGGAAGCGTTCGCTACGGGTCAGCGCGCGGCCATGATGGCCCTGGGCGTGTGCCAATCTGCGGACACAGTTCTCCACGATCACCACTGCACCGTCGATGATGATTCCGAAGTCGAGCGCACCGAGACTGAGCAGATTAGCACTCACTTTGTTGGAGACCATGCCTGTGAATGTAAAGAGCATGGCAAGGGGAATCACGGTGGCCGTGATAATGGCTGCGCGGATGTTGCCCAGGAAAACGAACAGCACCGCAACCACCAGGAGCGCCCCTTCGACCAGATTCTTTTTTACCGTGGCGATTGCCTTGTCGACCAGCACCGTACGGTCATAGACCGTGACGGCCTCGACGCCCTTCGGGAGGGTACGGTTGATCTCTTGCATCTTTTTGTCGACGGCCTGCGATACCTTGCGGCTGTTCTCGCCGATGAGCATAAAGACCGTGCCCAGCACCACTTCACGACCGTTCTCGGTCGCCGCGCCAGTGCGTAGTTCGCGGCCGATATCGACGTCGGCCACATCACGTACGCGAATCGGAACGCCTTTGACGTTGGACAGCACGATGTTGCCGATGTCTTCGATCGACGACACTTGGCCAGGTGCGCGAATCAGGTATTGCTCGCCGCGGCGCTCGATATAGCCGGCACCCACGTTATTGTTGTTCTTTTCCAGCGCCTTGATGACAGTGTCCATCGTCATGCCGTAAGAGGCCAATTTTTCCGCAGACGGTGCGACAAGATACTCCTTGGCGAAGCCGCCAATGGTATTGATCTCGGTTACGCCAGGGACCAGCCGCAATTGCGGCTTGATGACCCAATCCTGAATTTCCCTCAGGTCGGTGAGGGTGTAGGGCGTACCGTCGGCTTTGCGTGCGTCATCCTTGCTTTCAACCGTCCACAGGTAGATTTCACCGAGACCGGTCGAAATTGGCCCCATACCTGGATCAACGCCCGCAGGAAGTTGGCTTCTGGCCTGCTGGATGCGTTCATTGACCAGCTGGCGAGCGAAGTAGATGTCCGTGCCGTCCTTGAAGATGACCGTCACCTGGGAAAGACCGTATCGCGACAGGGAACGAACCTGCTCCAGGTTGGGAAGGCCGGACATGACCGTCTCAATGGGATAGCTGATACGTTGTTCGGTCTCCAATGGCGAATAGCCGGGTGCCGAGGTATTGATCTGGACCTGCACGTTCGTGATATCCGGAACAGCGTCGATTGGCAGCTTCTGATAGCTGTAGACGCCATATGCCCCCATCCCGAGCACCGCGAGCAGGACAAGCCATCGATGCTCGATGGCGAAGCGAATGATTCGTTCAAACATGATTTTCGTCTTTCTCGAAGTCGCCTGATTTAGTGGCTATGCTCGGCGGAGCCCTTGCCCAGTTCGGCTTTGATGGCGAAGCTGCCGGCTGCTGCATATTCGGCACCAGCGTCCAGGCCGGATACGATCTCAACAAACTTTCCGCTGGCGCGTCCGATCGTGACTTCCTGTGCCGCAAAGCCGCCAGGAATGCGGACGAATACCACGCTCTTCTCATTGACAGTCTGAATCGCATCAGCCGCCACGGCCACAGGCACCTGCGCCTCGTCCGACACGACCTCAACGTTCACGAACAAGCCCGGGCGCCAGCTGTCATCCAGATTGGGCAGCACGACGTGCGCCTTTGCGGTTCGGCTCTGTTCGCCAATCAGGGAACCTACGTAAGAAATCTTGCCGCTCGTGCTCAAGCTGAAGGCGGTGGCACGAACGACGACCTTTTCACCCGTCCGGACAACCTGCAGGTCCTTGGGGGAGACGATGATCTCGGCCCACACGCTGGACAGATCGGAAATCAGGAAGGCGTTCGCATCTTCGCGTACAGCTTCACCCAGTCCCAGGTGCTTTTCGACAACGACACCATCGAATGGAGCACGGATCTCGTAGCGGTTCAGCGCGCCGGAGGAACCGACGGCGCCTATTGCCCTCAGCTTTTGCTGTGCATTGCGCGCCGACACTTCTGCTTCACGTAGCGCAGTCTGTGCTTGCAGATAGTCTTGCTCGGTAGAGATCTTTTGTTCCCAAAGAGTCTTCTCGCGCTGATACGCGGCTTTGGCGAGCGTCAGGCGCTGCTCGGCGTTCAGCAGTTCGGAGCGCTGCTCCGACACGGCACTGCTGTTGATGACTGCCAGGACCTGCCCCTTTTTCACCTTCTGCCCCAAGTTGGCCGACACGGATTCCACGATACCGGCCACTTGCGGTACGACGTGGGCAGTGCGATCCTCATTGAAACGAATCTCGCCTGGTAGCTGCAGGCTGCTGCTCAGCTTCATCGCACCCGCGGTCTTCACCTGGATGCCGGCAGCAGCTATCTGCTCTGTGTTGAGTTCAATCTTTCCTTCTTCCTTGGAAAGCGTGAATTTCTGAGACCCGGTCGGCGTCGACGCCGAGAACCGGATCTCGAAAAGATGCGGCTGCTCTATCGGAGCGCTTGCCTTCAAGGCCTCCTTCTCGATCTGAAATTGCAGCGACTCGCCAGCCTTGCCAGGACGGGCAAGCACCGCTGAGAGCGTCACGGTAGAAGGCGATACGGG
>Ga0079104_1002452_pt1 | contig 10002 bp, 10 predicted proteins | sample MedtruBG_FD_76829 | JGI IMG/M metagenome (GOLD analysis project Ga0079104, IMG submission 76829) | Root nodule microbial communities of legume samples collected from California, USA - Medicago truncatula BG | ecosystem: Host-associated > Plants > Roots > Nodule | place: USA: California... | reverse complement strand
TCCTTACAGACGCCAGTATTGCGCCTGAGAGGTTAGGCGACTGGCTTAACTTTTTCTCCACAGGGAACCATGATGACCGCACTATTGCGGTGTTGTGGTAAGGGATACGCTTTTTCGGTGGTCAATATGACAAATATCGTTACGTGCAAAACAAAGGACGGCGAAACAGTCCAGTATGTTGATGAGGTAATTGGTTCAGGCTCGATGAAGGATGTTTACTTTTCGCCTGATAAATCTTACGTCGTTGCTTTTTATCATAAACCGCAGAATGAGCAGGCCCGGGATCGAATTGATATGATCACCGGGCGCTACAGGCAAAATATTTTTGGCCAGTCCGGTGGTGAATACTGGAAGGACCTGTTTTGCTGGCCAACCCACGTTGTTGAGCATGGGGATAAAATCGGTATCGTGGTTCCAACCTACCAGAGCCACTTTTTCTTTAAATACGGCTCTAAAAACGATGATTTTCTAGGCATAAAAGGCCGGGAGAAAGAAGGCAAATGGTTTGCCAGCGCCAGCAACCAGAATAAATTTCTCGATCCACGTGAACGAGGCAATACGCTTACCTATCTCAAGGTCTGTCTTCTGCTGACAAGAGCCGTCAGAAGGATGCATGCGGCAGGTCTCTGTCACAGCGATCTAAGCTATAAAAACGTGCTGATCGATCCAGAAATGGGCCATGCCTGCATCATTGACGTAGACGGTCTGGTTGTCCCTGGAAAGTATCCTCCCGACGTCGTGGGCACCCCGGATTTTATCGCTCCTGAAGTGGTGAAAACCAGCCATCTATCCAAAGAAGATCCGAACCGCGTATTGCCAAGCATTACTACTGACCGTCACGCGCTGTCGGTGCTTATCTACATGTATCTGTTCTTCCGTCATCCGCTACGTGGTGGAAAAATACATGATATGTCTGATGAAGTACGTGATGAGACCTTATCTATGGGTGAGAAGGCACTCTTCATTGAACATCCGACAGACAAAAGTAATGCAGTCAAAGTCAGTCAGCTATCTACCTTTTCACTGCCCTGGGCTGACCCGGAGAAAATTGCCTACACCATCATGGGCCCTTATCTGACGCCTTTGTTTGAACGCGCCTTTATTGATGGGTTACACGATGCCACAAAACGCCCGACCGCCGACGAGTGGGAAAGTGCCCTGGTTAAAACCGTCGATCTGATTCAGCCCTGCCAAAACAAGGGGTGTGAACAAAAATGGTACGTTTTCTCGGGCAAGACAAAGCCGGTGTGTCCCTACTGTGGGACGCCGTACAAGGGCAAGTTACCCGTGCTAAATTTTTACTCTTCCCGTAAAGAAGGTAGCTATCGTCCTGACGACCACCGGCTGATGGTATGGAGCGAGCAGTCAATCTATGCATGGCATGTAAATCGCCTCATCGCGCCAAATGAGCGTACAACGGATGCACAAAGGAAACGAGTTGGCTATTTTGTTTTCCATAACGATCAATGGTGGTTAGTAAATGAAGGCATACATGGGCTTATGTCATTACCGGATAAACGACAGGTTGCGGTTGGAGAAAAAATTGAACTGACAAATAACGCTCAATTTGTGTTGTCAAAGGAAGATGGTGGCAGGCTAGTAGTTGTTCAATTAGTAGAAAACTAACGAATACCGCTAACCAGATAAAAAACGCCTGACTTGCAAGTTAGGCGTCATACATGTTGCCTGTTTCCCAGCCATTCTCCGCTGTAGCTTCATCACTATTTCGAGGTCCGGTGATCCACAGCCGTTCCCGGGATGCCCTGGATGCGAATGCCCATGGCTCATCAGGATCAAGAATTACAGTTTCTTCACTGAGCTCCGCATTTTCTGGCTCAGCGGGTATAACTCTTTTTGAATCAAAAATCCAGGCTTGAGCCTCTTCATGCTTTCGCAACAGGAAACGGTATAGTTGGCAACCTCCCCCGTCATTTATGGCGTACAGCCTGAATCCATCCCCAAACTCAACAGTGACGACATTATGTGACATAGTGCTCCAAAAAACTTAGCATTACCCTGGGAAGCAGATTCAGCCAGGGCTGGTGGTCACTTCCTGGGATGAGGCGCAGTTGCCTACTGATTGGATAGGCTTATTGAATTTTGCATAAGACCGTACCGCATTGATACAGGCCTGGCGAATAGAGTCAAATGAACGAAAGCTTGGGGAAACAGCATTCCCCGTGTTGTCCAACAGGAGCGTGCTTCCCATTGAGCGTACCAACTGAAATTCGTGCTTCGATTTGTCTACAGTAACCTGAATGATAAAAATGGTTTCGCCGAGCTGGCTGTTTTCAATGCCGGTTACTGCTGCACTGATGGTATTGCCTCCTGTGGCCACCATATCGCAGGCATACCATTCAGACGCTGGCGAACGCCATTTAGACGCGTTGCCACTCTTATCTGGCCACTTAATCCATTCTGCGGCTGCATTAGTCGACATCAGTAGGGTATTAAGCAAAGTAAGTGGATTGTCATGTTCTCCGGTTGCCCAGCATTCTTTGAAGTAGGGTATGAAGATCTCCGGATTGATCACGGCTATGTAATCGAAGAGTACTTTATTCACCTGCCCCGCTCTGTCTGGCATGAAGAACACACCCATACGCGATCCCTTCGGGGTTTTCCAGATGGCTCCGGCTGGTTCGTAGGCAGTGTTTATATAGGAATTCACAACAAGGCCTACAGGGGCCACCACGAGCGCCGGTACCACTTTCCGCTGTCCATCCATCACAGGACGCACGAAGACCCGCTGACCTGCGGATATACACTGGATAATGGCTTTGGTGATGATGACAGTCGGAGAAGGAATGCATGCCTGGCCATTGCTCGTAATATGTGGAAGCATAGCCCCTGTTTCTGACCTCACGACAGACCTCAGGCATGTAGGGCATACCAGCGTCTGCATCCCGTTGACAGAGCTGACAAGCAGGCCTCCCTCTGTCTGGTAGAACCGCTCAAACGGCGAGACGCTTTTCACCAGCTTGCCCTCGGTGTTTTCTTCTCCTGCTTCTCACTTTTCTTGTTGATCTGCCGCCACTCCCAGGGAGGGACCGGAGATTTTTCAGACCACAAACCCAGAGATGCATTTTTGGCCCCGGTTTCAAACTTGATATAAGCAGGCACGATAGCTTCATCCTGAAACCTGTAGACCCATGCGAGGCCACTGTCGACCATCGACGCATTGATGTCGTATCCATCCAGCCAGATGGTGCCGAGCTCACGTCCGTATACATCGAGGCCATGCTCCACAACCTTCACGGTTTTACCGGCTACGGCACTGCTGAGTGCCTGCTTTGCCTTCTGGCCCCACGGCTGTTTGCTTTCAGGGGCATCGATGCCATAGAGGCGTACACGGATATTGGAGTTCTGATTGTCCAGAATCTGTAGGGTATCGCCGTCAATGACTTTGACGACCTTGCCCTCAAACGACTCTACTGCCGCGAAAGCCGCGACAGGGATGGTCCCCAGTAGGCATATAAAAAGTAACTTTGGAAACATTTTCACAGTCGACCATCCTTCTGTTGAGTGAGCGGCCCGGAAACGGCTATCGGCGTGATGGCAATTATATCAACTTGATTAGGGGTCCCGAGGTGGCTATGGACCCCAGATTTATCCCTAAAAATCATGGTGTAGATAAACCAGACAGATTGAGCGCTAATAAGGAGCTAATCCGCTCACTGCTCATCAGGAAATACAGCTAAATTAGCGGGCTATCGTGAAATCCCGACCAATTCTGCCGTGTTAGCCTTTTCCTCATCTTGAATAGCAGGTGCAAATGTCATGGTTGAGAATGCATTAACAAACTCGGCGCACGAGCAGGTCTCGGATGCGGCCCGAAATTATGAATTGCTCCACAAACTCGCCGTCATTTATGATCTGAATAAGCTGGCCGACGTACTGAATACAGTCACCGGGAGCGGATGGACACGAGACCGCGTCAAAACGTGTCTTTCGGCCGCACCCGATAGCGTTGTCGTATCGCCTGATGAGTCTACCCTGCTCTCCTCCCTGCTCCCGAAACGCCCAGCCTGGTATTCCCGGCCAAAATTTCGGTTTATCGACCTTTTTGCCGGTATTGGGGGTATTCGCAGCGGCTTTGAGGCGATTGGCGGAAAATGTGTGCTCACCAGTGAGTGGAATGCATTTTCCGCAAGGACCTACCGGGCCAACTGGTACTGCGATGAGCAGGAACACGTCTTCAACGCTGACATCCGGGAACTGACGCTGAGCGACCAGGATGACATCAGTGAAGACCAGGCATACGCCCATATCGACAGCCATATTCCCGACCATGATGTTCTGCTGGCTGGATTCCCTTGCCAGCCCTTCAGCATCGCCGGAGTCAGCAAAAAGAACTCACTGGGGCGCAAGCACGGATTTGAGGATTCGACGCAGGGAACCCTCTTCTTTGATGTCTGCCGTGTGCTCAGGGCCAAGCAACCCGGCGTGTTCGTCCTGGAAAACGTCAAAAATCTGAAAAGCCACGATAAGGGCAATACCTTCCGGGTGATTATGCAGACATTAGATGAACTTGGGTATGACGTGGCGGACGCCGGGGTGACAGGAGTAGCTGATCCCAAAATTATTGATGGACAGCATTTTCTGCCTCAGCACCGCGAGCGCATCGTCCTGGTAGGCTTTCGCCGCGATCTGGGCCTGAGTGAGGGTTTCAGCCTGAAGAACATCCATAGCGAGTTCCCGGCTGAGCGGCCTGCGTTTCATACGATGCTGGATGAGTCCGTGGATGACAAATACATCCTGAGCGAAAAGCTCTGGGAGTACCTGTATCGTTACGCCGAAAAGCATAAAGCCAAAGGAAATGGCTTCGGGTATGGGTTGGTGTATCCGTCGGATAAAAAAGCTATATCCCGCACCATCTCTGCAAGGTACCACAAAGATGGCGCTGAAGCGTTGGTTGATAGAGGCTGGGATAGCATAATCGGCAGCAAAAACTTCCGCGACCCGGATAATATGAGACGACGTCCGCGTCGGTTAACCCCCCGGGAATGCGCCCGCCTGATGGGATTTGAACAGCCGGGAAAAGTAACTTTTCGGATACCCGTTTCGGAAACGCAGGCTTATCGCCAGTTCGGTAACTCCGTTATCGTTCCGGTATTTGCTGCCGTGGCCAGAATGTTGGAGACCCGGATAGTCCAGGCCGCTGAGATACGCGAAGCAGCCTTAAAGCGTGTTGCCTGAAAGGGGAAGAAGATGACTTACCTGACATTTTATGATTCGGCTGAAGGCGAGAGCATTTCCAGAGATGGGGTGATTCGGCTCTTCAGGCAACACGGTATACCGGAAAGCGAATGGGCGGAATTCTTTGAGGAGTTCGGGCAAAATACCTTATATGACGGACAGGCCGTATTAAGGTGGATGGGCTATTAGTCGCGAAGCGTAAACAAGGAGGCACCAGTGAGCCAGAAACATGCAGTGTTGATTGACGACGGTAAGGGAGATAAACCGAAACGGTACACGCCGGAATTCCAGACGAGCGATGAATTTGCCCGAAGCTGGAAATCGGTGCTGGAGAAGTCGCATCACCGAAACGGCCCAAACATCACCGTTACCTGCTGTTGTCGCGGGGCGGGGAAAAAATCACTATCAGTCCGCCATATCTCCGGCTCTGACAGCTATTATCTTGCCCGCTTTCCCTCCTCCGGTCCTGACCACGATCCCCTGTGTGAATATTTTGGACTCGATGATAAATCCACCGGTCTTAAAGGTTATGAATCGGGGGTTATCCGGGATACTAAAGACGGCATGCTGGCTATCAAACTCGACATTGGACTGACCGAAAAAGATCCTCCTGTGCAGTCTGATTGCCCACCGCCGCCAGCCATTCAACGCCCTGCAAACGGGCAAAGCACCATGTCGTTGCTGGGATTGCTGAGTCTTCTCTGGTCCGAGGCTCGACTGAATTTCTGGTACCCCGGTATGGCCGGTAAGCGGGATTTCTCGTTGGTTCGCTATAGGCTGAACGATGCCAGTACCCATATTCGCAGCGGGCGCACCGCTATTTCAGATCGGCTCTTTATCGGGACCGACCCAAATTCAAAAGCCGCAGAACAGCAAAATGCGAGGCTGTCTGCTCCTGACGGTCAGGACAAGCGCCTGCTTCTGCTTTCGCTCCTCCCCCGATATGATGAAGCCAAACACGAAGCCGAACTGAAGTTTCTGCCCTACCGCTATTTTGGCGGACTGCCATTAACCTTTTTCTCTTCAACGGGCCAATGGCAAAGCGTTAAAAAGCGTTTTCCGGCAGAATATGCGGCCTGGAGAAAGGGCGGAAAAGTCGTTGTATTCGTGGTAACGTCGCCACCGACACAGACGAAGAGAGGAGTCTCTGTCCGTGCGCAGCAAATCGCTTTAATGATGGTCAGTGACAACTGGATACCACTGGACTCATCTTACGAAGCGACGGTTGCGAGTAAACTGGATGCGGAGCAACGGAGCTACGTCAAACCTCTACGCTATGATGCCAGTCTCAGTGAGGTGTTCCCGGATTTCTGCCTGCTGGACACGCGGGCTAAAGATCCGTTTCCGATGGAGGTATTCGGTATGACCTCACCGGCCTATCTGGCTAGAAAAGCACTTAAAACCGACTATTACAATCGTAACTTCGGGCCGTATGGCTGGTGGTTCTGGGATGCGACGGTAGCGGGACCCGATGATGAGTTGCCGCCCTTTCCTGCCCGGAAATAACATCCGGTACTGTGTGCCACTGCCTTAATCATGAGCATAGTGATGAACATTAACGAGCCTGAAACGATTGCGGGTGTTTCCGCTGAGCTGTCCGCCATGGCCAGTCGATTACGTGAAATATTTATGCAAATTCTAATAGCGACTACACCGGGCGGGCAGACTGCCGGGACCTGTGCCTATGCGGTGCTCTTACTGAAAACCATGATCGAACAATACACCGACTACAACGCGTTACCACGCGGTGGTGACGGTCTTGCTGACGGAGGGTATTTTGATAGCGCAGGGAAAGGTCACGGACATTACTGGCTTGAGGTCCGGACCTGTGCTGGAAACTTCATTCTTGATATCACGGCCGATCAGTTTGGGGAAGCGCCGGTACTCGTTGCTGATGCAGATACATGCAGCAATTACGTTCCCGGCAACCAGGCTCTGGTCGAATCCCATCTGGCGGAAATAGCGATGAGCTTGCCGGTTTAAGGCGTATCTTTCTTCTTGCTGCCCGCTTTGACACCCTTTACCGGCTTAACAGTGCGTGTTGCTGCGGCACCGGAAAGCATGGCTACGGTCTCTTTCAGACTGGCCGAAATAGCCTTCTCTGCGGTCAACAGCGAGTTGGTTGTTAACAACTCTTCTTTCAGTGTCTGCATGCCCTCGACAAGATCCTTATTAATATCGGATTTTTCACTCAACTGACCCGACAAGGTTTCGTTCTGAACAAGGGCTTCCCTGTAATTGTCTTTCAGCGTGTCGAGCTCAGAAGTTGCCGTTTCATATTGCTCACCAAGGTCACGCAGCTGGCTTTCGGCTTGTGCCTGACTTTTGAGGGCTGAATCGAGCTCCCGTGCATGTTCCGTTTTCAGTGTGACCATCGCTGTGGCCGCAGCCTCTAACTTGTCGTTTAACTCAGCTACCGCTGAATTCAGGGTATCCCGTTCACTGCGAAGACTGCTAATCTCACCCTGCTGGGTGCGGGATTCGCTGACCAGTTGTTTGAGGTAGTCCTGCTGAGTGGCCAGTTCCTGTCGACGTTCTTTCAACTGACTGGTCAGGCTGTCATTCGACAGCTGTAGCCGGTCTGCTTCGGACTGTGTTTTATTCCTCTGTTGCTCAAGTTCGAGGTTCTCATCCCGTGACTGCTCATATTTTAAAGTGGTGTCACTCAGCGACAGTGTGCATCTTTCCAGTTCCTCAGTCAGCTGTCGGTTGATGTTTTTCAGGTGACCGATCTCTTCTTCATTCGTACGGTGTCGCGTTTCGTGGTTTCCAATGTCTGTCTGCAACGCCTGGATGTGGGAGGCCAGCTCTTTCACTTTATCACTCTGAATTTCCTCATAGCTCATTCGGTAATACCAGGTTATCAGTGACATCAGGTCGTCTACCGCCGTAGTGATCCCTTTAGGTATCGCCAGCTGGCGGGCTTCTTCAGGGACCGTCTCAACGTATTCAATATATTTCAGGAACATTTCCTGAGCCCGCTTGAACGAACCGCCGACGGCATCTCTCAGCCAATGAACCCTAAAGAACTGGTCCAGGTTCTCGGGCGAAATATTTTTCTCTTCACAAAGGCGCTCGATAGCACTGAAGTAGGTAAGCATGCCAGTGGCGGTGTTCCGGGGCTGCTTTGCTTTGTTACCTTCGGCGTCACGCTCCTGGGGAAGAGACTGATCTAATTCTGAGGTCATGCGATTTCTCCGGCCGGGAGTTGACCGGCAAAGTAGAGGCTGATGAGATCGTTAAGGGCATTCAGCAATGATGGGGAATCAATGTGAATATGCACGTTGCCGTTCTGAAACAGCTTGCAGCGCCAGCCATGGGAGTTAACCAGCGTACCGGCAGTTTCCTGTGTTCTCAGAGCGGTCAGTCTACCGGCCATATCGGCGCCATTGGCTGGCGTACTGACCCCGGTACAGATGCACACGATATTCTCAAAGTCCCGAATATAAACAAGATTGTCAGGATTATACCCGTTATACGTTAACGGATCAGTGTGCTGGAATACACCGCGAAGAACAAACCGCGATGGCATGGTGTTTTTCTGCCGGTTGCGGATAAAACCCCGGTCCAGTTCGGTCAACAGGCCAACAAAGCCATCAGCAAGAGTCTGTGGCCGGTTGGCAGCTGCTGCACGCAGAGTTGCACGGATAACCGAAATGGAGGCAATCGGCGGATCGGTACGAAGTGACACGCTAAACGCTTCGCGCTGTTTGTGGTTCCAGCACCGGTCGAGCCCTGTTTCACTAAACAGCTTATTCCACGTCACCCGGTCCAGCGCTTTGCGGCCGGTCTCGATAGACCCCGGCAGAGACTGCGGCAGGCCAAAAGCGTTTGGCTTCATGATCTCACTGCTAAAGAGACAGACCCCGGCCATTGTTGAGGCTTCTGCAATGAGCTGCATGCCCTCTTCAAATTTCTGCATTGCCGTATCGCGTATTGCTGCCAGCTGCTCGGCCCGCGATTGCATCTTCAGTTGTTGTTCAGCCATCACTTATCACCCTCATATCTTTCTGGCACGGGCTGACTGCCAATTCAGTCCAGCTCCGCCCGGTTCGGCAACCGGTTGCTGCGTGCCGTATGACTTTTAGGCGCGGAATTCAGCACCTGCATTCATCGCGTTGAAATTTAAAATCCAGCGTAAATCATCAGGTGATGTTTTTAGATTCCACATAAACGCGCCTTTAGTCACTGCTTTACTATTTACTATTCATCATAATTCTATCACTTCCCGGCTCAGATCTAAGAGACCTGACGGGATTAAATTGAATCATTTGTGAAATTCTTATTTTTCAGTGCGTTATATGTAATTAAATGTCAAGTGATGCGATTTACCTTTAATTAAATCCCATAGTATGAAAAATAGGCATTTATAAGCTTTCATAACGTGACGTTGTCACGTATATCAGTGGGATTTAGTCACTAGTAAAGAGTTAACTAGTGACTATCTGCCTAATCGGTGTGCTTGAACGGTGCACTCCAGGCCGGATATAAAAATTGATGAGAGATATACAGAAAATGATGGACCGGCTTAATAAGCCAGCCTTTCTTGGGAGGATTGATGCTGCTGAACACGCTATAAAGCGAAAATGCCCCTTTTTAACCTATAGGTAGGGCACTATGAGTAAGATACAATCAAATCGCCAGTCAGATGGCTAATTTCATGATGACCAAAGCGGGCTATTACAAGCGTTATCGCTGAGACGAGGCTTCAATGACAAGTACACTTGACCCATCACACAAGCAAATTGAAATGTGGCGCAGAGCTACCGGTTCCGAAGGTGGACTCAACGAATACCGCAACTGGGT
>Ga0079104_1002433_pt1 | contig 10055 bp, 11 predicted proteins | sample MedtruBG_FD_76829 | JGI IMG/M metagenome (GOLD analysis project Ga0079104, IMG submission 76829) | Root nodule microbial communities of legume samples collected from California, USA - Medicago truncatula BG | ecosystem: Host-associated > Plants > Roots > Nodule | place: USA: California... | reverse complement strand
CAGGCGTGCACGAATCTGGCGCGCGAACTGGATCGCGTGCGGTCCATCTCCGTGCAGGCAGACCGTCTGCGCATTGACGCTGACGATGCTGCCGTCGATGGCCACCACTTCCTTTTTCTGGATCAGCGACAGCGTTTGCGCGATGGCGTCGTCGTCGTTGTCGATCAGCGCGCCGGGTTGGCTGCGCGCCACCAGGCTGCCATCGGCTTCATAGCCGCGATCGGCGAAGACTTCCTCGACCGCGTTCAGGTCGGCGTGCCGGGCGGCGGCGATCAGTTCGCTGCCCGCCAGGCCGACCAGGCTCAGTTCGGGATTGAAGGTGCGCACGGCGGCGCAGATGGCATTGGCCAATACCGCGTCGCGGGCGGCCTGGTTGTAGAGCGCGCCGTGCGGCTTGACGTGGCGCAGCCGGCCGCCTTCGGCGCGCACGATGGCATCCAGCGCGCCGAGCTGGTATAGCATGCCGGCGATGACTTCCTCGGGTGGCAATTGCATCGGGCTGCGGCCGAAATTCTCGCGGTCGGGAAAGCTGGGGTGAGCGCCGATGGCGACATGGTTCTGGATCGCCCAGCGCACGCTGCGGCGCATGGTGGCGGCGTCGCCGGCATGCCAGCCGCAGGCGATGTTGGCCGAGCTGACCAGGGTCAGCAGTTGTTCGTCGGTATCGCAGCCTTCGCCGAGATCAGCGTTGAGGTCGATGTGCATGGCGTCTCCTTATTTTCGGTAGAGCGTGGCGCGCGACCAGTCGAGGGCGGCGATCGTGTCGCCGATCGTCTCGAGATAGCGTTGCTGTTCATCCCACGCTGCGGATGCATCGTTGAGGGTACAGGGTTGCAGGCGTAGCGTGGCGTTCAACGGCGCCTGCGCCAGCTTCCACAGATCGGCGCTGATGACCATGCCGATCTTGGGATAGCCGCCGGTGGTCTGGGCGTCGCCCATCAGGATGATCGGCTGGCCCGAGGGCGGCACCTGGATGGTGCCTGGCACCACGCCATGCGAGAGCATGTCGCGGCTGTGACGACGCTTGAGCTCGGTGCCTTCCAGCCGATAGCCCATGCGATTGCTGTTGGGCGTGACGCGCCAGGTGCTAGCCCATATCGCCGCGCGGGCAGCCTGGGTGAACTGCTCGAATTCGGGGCCGGGCAGGGCGCGTAGCGTGACGTGATGACTGCTGTCGTCATCGGCCACCGCCAGTGCGCTCCAGCGCGGCGAGCGCACCCCGAAGGCCGGGCCGTCGATACGGGTCTGCGCCACGCCGATGGGCAGCTGGTCGCCACGGCGCAGGGCCCGACCCTGATGGCCGCCAAAGCAGGCCTTGAGGTCGGTGCTGCGTGAACCCAGCACCGGCGGCACATCGATGCCGCCGGCCACTGCCAGATAGGTGCGCATGCTGTGACGCGGTGGCTGGCCGGGCGCGTCAGGCGCGCCGATGGCGAGCCGCAACACCTGGCCGGCCCGGATCGGCACGCTCCACCAGGCGGCGATCGGCCGCTCGTCCAGCGTGGCGCCGATGTCGTCGCCGCCCAGGGCGATGCGGGTGTCGCGCAGGAACCTGATTTCACAGGCGCCCATGGTGATTTCGATGCCGGCGCAATCGTCCCGGTTGCCCACCAGCAGGTTGGCGCTGCGCAGCGCCAACGCGTTGAGCGCGCCGCCGGGGTGGATGCCCTGCTGGCGATGGCCGGGACGCCCCAGGTCCTGCACCGAGGCCAGCACTCCGGGATGAACGATCTCGATCATGCCGCCACCCGTTCGACTGTGAAGCGCACGTGGTCGCCGGGACGCAGCAGGGTGGGGGGATCCTGCGCGGGATCGAACAGCGGCAGCGCCGTGCGGCCCAGCAATTGCCAGCCGCCAGGCGAGGCCATCGGATAGATGCCGGTCTGCTCGCCGCCGATGCCCACCGACCCGGCCGGGATCGAGACGCGCGGTTCGGCATGCCGTGGCGTGGCCAGTTCCGGCGCCAGCCCGCCCATGTAGGCAAAGCCTGGCATGAAACCGATGAAATACACCACGTAGTCGCTGCCGCTATGGCGCGCGATCAATTCGTCCACCGACAGGCCGGTATGACGCGCCACGGCCATCAGGTCGGGACCGTCCTGGCCGCCATAGACCACCGGGATCTCGATGGTGCGACCTTCGGTGTGGCCGCCCTTCAACTGTGGCCAGTGCTGCTGGATGCGCAGCGTGAGGGCGGCGATGTCGGCCACCGGGCGCTCGAGGATCAGCGTCAGGTTGTTCATGCCCGGCACCACCTCGGCCACTTCGGGCCAGGCCTGGGCCTGTTCGGCCAGGGTCCAGATGCGGCGCTGCTGGGCCAGTGTCGCCGGCGGCGGCAGGGCGCACAGCAGCGCGCGGTCGCCCAGCGGATGGATCTGAGGTTGCTGCATGGCTCACCCTTTTCGATTCGTTGCAGTGAAGGGTCGAGTACCCGTCATTTTCGAGGGGATATTACAGTCGATGTAAAACATAAACAATATGTCGATAAATTATTTGTTTGATGCTGCGATATAGTGTCGTCATTTCATCGCCCTGTGGGAAATCGTTCACGACGCCATCGACGCTGCGCTCCGGTCCATTCGAATTCGAGGACGCCGCAGCGGCAGCGGTGCCGGCGAGGCCGGTGCCGGGATCGCTTTGTTCCATCATCTGGTTTCGCAGCGCAGTGCCGCGCTGTCCGAGCTCGACTACGCGCTGCTGACGGCCAGCCAGGCCTTCAATCGCTGGATGATGCGTTGCATGGGGGCCGCCGGTGCCAAAAACATGAAACATGACGCCGATCGAGGTTTCGCTGCTGCGCCACGTCAGTCATCGCGGCCGCGAGAAGAAACTTGCGGACCTCTGCCTCGTGCTCGGCGTGGAAGATACCCATGTCGTCACCCATGCGCTCGAGAAACTGGTCAAGGCGGGTTATGTCGTCAGCGAGAAGGCGGGCAAGGAACTGCTGTTCTCGATCACTGCCGAAGGTCAGGCCTTGTGCATGCAGTACCGGGAAATCCGAGAGCGTTGCCTGAACGACGTGCCGGTGGAAAGCGGTATCGCCAACGAGGCCATCGGCGAGGCGGCGCAATTGCTGCGCAACGCCTCGGGCCTGTATGACACGGCCGCGCGGGCGGCGTCGTCGCTTTAGAAGTCGGTTATCAATCAACAGGATAGAACATGCGCGCAATCGAAATCAAGCAAGCGGGCGGCCCGGAAGTGCTGGTGCCCTGTGAACGTCCCATCCCCGTGCTGAAGGCGGGAGAAGTATTGATCAAGGTGCAGGCGGCCGGCGTGAACCGGCCCGACGTATTCCAGCGCCTGGGGCAGTATCCGGTGCCGCCCGGTGCGTCCGATTTGCCTGGGCTGGAAGTGGCCGGCGAAATCGTCGACGGCGAACTGGGCGACAGTGGCTTTCAAAAAGGTGACCTGGTGTGTGCCCTGGTGCAGGGGGGCGGCTATGCCGAGTTCTGCGCCGCGCCACTGGCACAGTGCCTGCCGGCCCCCAAGGGCCTGACGGCGTTGCAGGCGGCGGCACTGCCGGAGAATTATTTCACGGTCTGGAGCAACGTCTTCGACCGTGGCCTGTTGAGCCAGGGCGAGAGCCTGCTGGTGCAGGGTGGCTCCTCCGGCATCGGCGTGACCGCGATCCAGATCGCCAGCGCTCTGGGTCACCGGGTGTTTGCCACCGCCGGCAGCGATGAAAAGCGGCGCGCCTGCGAGGCGCTGGGCGCCGAGCGCGGCATCAACTACAAGACCGAGGACTTCGAGGCGGTGGTCAAGGAGCTCACCGATGGCGCCGGCGTCAATGTGATTCTTGACATGGTCGGCGGCGACTACCTGCCGCGCGAGATCAAGTCGCTGGCCGACGATGGACGCCTGGTATTCATCGCCCAGCTCGGCGGCAATCGCGGCGAGCTCGACATGGGCCAGGTGATGCGGCGCCGCCTGACCATCACCGGCTCCACCTTGCGCCCGCGCCCGGTGTCGTTCAAGGCCGCCATTGCGGCCCAGTTGCGCCAGCACGTCTGGCCATTGCTCGAGCAGGGCCGCATCAAGCCGGTGATCCACCAGACCTTTGCGCTGGAGCAGGCTGCGCAGGCGCACGCGATGATGGAGGGCAGCTCCCATATCGGCAAGTTGATGCTGCAGCTGTAAATTGTCGATGGGCCTCGCGTTGGTTTGACCGTTGGGATGGCAAGCGGCTACAATGCGAGGTTATCCAAATTCAAACCAATCTCGTTAAAAGACTGACTCATGCGGCGCAAACTGGTAGCGGGTAACTGGAAGATGAACGGCAGCCTGGCTGCCAACGCGGCCCTGGTCGCCGGTATCAAGCAGGGCTTGCCGGCGGAGGTCTGCGACGTCGCCGTGTGTGTCCCGGCGCCCTATCTGGCACAGGTGCAGGGCGAGTTGGCCGGTTCGGTCGTGGCACTGGGTGCGCAGGATATCTCGGCGCATGCGTCGGGTGCGTACACTGGTGAAGTATCGGCTGCCATGCTGGGCGAATTTGCTTGCCATTATGTCATCGTCGGTCACTCCGAGCGTCGCGCCTATCACGGCGAGACTGATGCTGCGGTAGCGGCCAAGACAGTGGCGGCACTGCGGGCATCGCTGGTGCCGGTGGTGTGCGTAGGCGAGACGTTGGAGCAGCGCGAAGCGGGGCAGACCAAGGAAGTCGTGGGTGGTCAGCTCGATGTGGTGCTTGATGCGCTCGGCGGCGAGGATGCGGCGCGCATCGTGTTGGCTTACGAGCCGGTATGGGCGATCGGCACCGGCAAGACTGCGACCCCGGAAATGGCGCAGGAGGTGCACGCCATGCTGCGCGCTCGCCTGGGCGCCAAGAGCGCCGAGGCGGCGGCCAAGGTGCGGATTCTGTACGGTGGCAGCATGAAGCCCGACAATGCGGCGCAATTACTGGCCATGGAAGATATCGATGGCGGTTTGATCGGTGGTGCGGCGTTGAAGGCGACCGATTTTCTGGTCATCGTCGAGGCGGCATCCGGAGTGGTTCTGTAAAAGGTTTGTCAGCCGGCGCTTGCATACTGTGGCGATGGCAGGCAGTTGAAACATCAAGAGTGGATTTGTTGAAATGAATACTTTGTTTTTGGCAGTGGTGGTAGTGCAGATCGTGTCGGCCCTCGCCATCATCGGCCTGGTGTTGTTGCAGCATGGCAAGGGCGCCGACATGGGGGCGGCTTTCGGTTCGGGTGCCTCGGGCAGCCTGTTTGGTGCGACCGGCTCCTCCAACTTCCTGTCGAAGTCGACTGCGGTGGCGGCCGGCGTGTTTTTCGTGGCCACCCTGGCGCTGACCTTCCTGGGTAATCATCATGCTTCCGGTGGTGGCGGTAGTGTCATGGACAACCTGCCAGCGGCAACTGCTCCCGCACCCGCCGCGCCGGCTGCGGCCACCGCGCCGGCCGAAGTCGCCAAGCCAGGTGACCAGTCCAGCCAGATTCCGAAATGATCTTTTGCAGAATTTGGAACAATGAATAAATAAAGCGATAAGAATCGCTGTTTTCGACGGATTGTGCATTGAACAAAAGTAACAAGAGAAGGTACAATTGCAGTCTCAGGCCGACGTGGTGAAATTGGTAGACACGCTATCTTGAGGGGGTAGTGGCGAAAGCTGTACGAGTTCGAGTCTCGTCGTCGGCACCATGAATGAAAGAAACGAAAAGCCAGCAAAGGACCTAGCGCCTGAGCTGGCTTTTTGTCGAGGAAGTTTCTGATTGATATTGAGAATCATTCCCACCGATTAAACCAAAGTAAAAACGGACAATCGTGAACCTCGAAAATTACTTCCCAGTACTTCTGTTTATCTTAGTCGGTATCGGCGTCGGTATCGCGCCCCAGGTCCTGGGTCGCCTGCTTGGTCCGCACAAGCCGAACGACGCGAAGACCTCGCCATACGAGTGTGGTTTCGAAGCGTTCGAAGATGCGCGCATGAAGTTCGATGTGCGCTATTACCTGATCGCCATTCTGTTCATTTTGTTCGACCTGGAAACCGCGTTCTTCTTCCCGTGGGGTGTGTCCATGCGTGAGCTTGGCTGGCCCGGTTTTATCACGATGCTGGTATTCATCGCTGAATTTGCCGTCGGGTTTTGGTACATCTGGAAAAAGGGTGCCCTGGATTGGGAGTAAGCCATGTCTATTGAAGGCGTATTGAATGAGGGGTTTGTTACCACCTCGCTGGATAAGGTAATCAACTGGACTCGCACCGGTTCGCTGTGGCCCATGACCTTCGGTCTGGCCTGCTGTGCGGTGGAGATGATGCACGTGGGCGCTTCGCGTTACGACCTGGACCGTTTTGGTGCAGTGTTCCGTCCGTCGCCGCGCCAGTCCGATCTGATGATCGTGGCCGGCACCCTGTGCAACAAGATGGCGCCGGCATTGCGCAAGGTCTATGACCAGATGCCGGAGCCACGCTGGGTGATCTCGATGGGTTCCTGCGCCAATGGCGGCGGCTACTATCACTATTCCTATTCGGTGGTGCGCGGTTGCGACCGCATCGTCCCGGTCGACGTCTACGTGCCGGGTTGCCCGCCGACTGCTGAAGCGCTGTTGTACGGCGTGATCCAGCTGCAGAACAAGATCAAGCGTACCAATACCATCGCGCGCTGAGAGGGCAGTAATGACAACAAAATTGGAAACTCTCGAAGCCGCACTGCGCAATGCGCTGGGAGGGTACCTGCAGAACCTGACGGTGGCGCTGGGCGAGGTCACCGTGGTGGTCAAGTCCACCGACTACCTGTCGGCCATGCGCGTGCTGCGCGATCATGCCGATACCCGTTTCGAACAGTTGCAGGACCTGGCTGGCGTCGACTACTCGACCTATGGCGACGGCGTCTGGGAAGGCCCGCGCTTTGCCGTGGTGTCCCACCTGCTGTCGATCACGCACAACTGGCGCGTGCGGGTGCGCGTGTTCGCTCCGGACGACGATCTGCCGATCGTGGCATCGGTCGATGGCATCTGGAACTCGGCCGGCTGGTACGAGCGCGAAGCGTTCGACTTCTACGGCATCCTGTTCGATGGCCACAACGATCTGCGTCGCATCCTGACCGACTATGGTTTCATCGGTCACCCTTTCCGCAAGGACTTCCCGATCTCGGGCTATGTCGAAATGCGTTACGACCCCGAGCAGAAGCGCGTCATTTATCAACCCGTGACGATCGAGCCGCGCGAAATCACCCCGCGCATCATTCGTGAAGAAAATTACGGGATCAAATAATGGCTGAGATCAAAAACTACACGCTCAACTTCGGTCCCCAGCACCCGGCCGCGCACGGCGTGCTGCGCCTGGTGCTGGAGCTCGATGGCGAAGTCATCCAGCGTGCCGACCCGCACATCGGCCTGCTGCACCGTGGCACCGAGAAACTGGCCGAGCAGAAGACCTTCCTGCAGTCGGTGCCGTACATGGACCGCCTGGACTACGTGTCGATGATGAGCAACGAGCATGGCTACGTGCTGGCCATCGAACGTCTGCTGGGCCTGGAAGTACCGCTGCGCGCGCAGTACATCCGCGTGATGTTCGACGAGATTACCCGCCTGCTGAACCACCTGATGTGGATCGGCGCGCACGCGCTCGACGTCGGCGCGATGGGCGTGCTGCTGTATGCCTTCCGCGAACGCGAAGACCTGTTCGATTGCTACGAAGCGGTGTCCGGCGCGCGCATGCACGCGGCCTACTACCGTCCGGGCGGCGTCTATCGCGACCTGCCCGACAGCATGCCGCAGTACAAGGCATCGATCGTGCGCAACGCCCGTGCCATCAGCGCCCTGAATGAAAACCGCCAGGGTTCGTTGCTGGACTTCATCGAAGACTTCACCAATCGTTTCCCGACCTATGTCGACGAATACGAAACCCTGTTGACCGACAACCGCATCTGGAAGCAGCGTCTGGTGGGTATCGGCGTGGTCTCGCCCGAGCGTGCATTGCAGATGGGCTTCTCGGGTCCGATGCTGCGTGGTTCCGGCGTCGAATGGGATCTGCGCAAGAAGCAGCCCTACGAAGTCTACGACCTGCTCGACTTCGATATCCCGGTGGGCAAGAACGGCGACAGCTACGACCGCTATCTGGTGCGCGTGGCCGAAATGCGCCAATCCAACCGCATCATCAAGCAATGCGTCGAATGGCTGCGCAACAATCCGGGTCCGGTCATCACCGACAACCACAAGATTGCGCCTCCGAAGCGGACCGAGATGAAGTCCAACATGGAAGACCTGATCCACCACTTCAAGCTGTTTACCGAAGGCTTCCGCGTGCCGCCAGGCGAAGCGTATGCCGCGGTCGAGCACCCGAAGGGCGAGTTCGGCATCTACCTGGTCTCGGATGGCGCCAACAAGCCTTATCGCCTGAAGATTCGTGCTCCCGGCTTTGCGCACCTGCAAGCCCTCAACGAAATGGCCAAGGGTCACATGATTGCCGATGCGGTCACGATCATCGGAACGCAGGACATCGTGTTTGGTGAAATCGACCGTTGATGTCGAGTAACGGGCGGGCCTCGCAGAGGGCCGTCCGGTTTTTGGGGAATATCCAATAACACCGCGCAGCAGAATGCGCATGGATGGCCACGATATGTTGTTAAGTCAAGAAGCTCTGAAGAAAATCGATCGCGAACTCGCGAAGTACCCGGGCGACCAGCGCCAGTCTGCGGTCATGTCCGCGCTGCGCATCGCCCAGGTTGAACATGGCTGGCTGCCCGCCGAGCTGCAGCAGGAGATTGCCGATTACATCGGCATGCCTGCGGTGGCAGTGCAGGAGGTGGCGACCTTCTACAACATGTTCAATACCAGTCCGGTCGGCCGCCACAAGATCACGGTCTGCACCAACCTGCCATGCCTGCTGTCGGGTGGCGAGCGTGCGGCCCATCATCTGAAGCACAAGCTGGGCGTGAACTATCGCGAAACCACCGAGGATGGCCAGTTCACCCTGATGGAAGGCGAGTGCATGGGCGCCTGTGGCGATGCACCTGTCATGCTGGTCAACAACCATCGCATGTGCAGCTGGATGTCGGACGACAAGATCGACGCGCTGCTGGAGGAACTGAAGAAATGACCTGCCTGCACGATCGCCACATCAAGCCGTTGATCCTCGCCGATCTCAATGGCGAGAACTGGCACCTCGAGGATTACGTCAAGCGCGGCGGCTACGAGTCGCTCAAGCGCATCCTCAACGACAATATCACGCCCGAACAGGTCATCGCCGAGCTCAAGGCCTCGGGCCTGCGCGGTCGTGGCGGTGCGGGCTTCCCGACCGGCCTCAAGTGGAGCTTCATGCCGCGCCAGTTCCCGGGCCAGAAATACCTCGTCTGCAACACCGACGAAGGCGAACCGGGCACCTTCAAGGACCGCGACATCATTCGCTACAACCCGCACTCGCTGATCGAAGGCATGATCATCGGCGGTTACGCGATGGGCATCACGGTCGGCTACAACTACATCCATGGCGAGATCTTCTCGGCCTACGAGGTATTTGAAGAAGCGCTGGAAGAAGCCCGCGCGGCGGGCTTTCTGGGCGATAACATCCTGGGCACCGGCTTTTCGTTCCAGTTGCACGCGCACCACGGTTACGGCGCCTACATCTGCGGCGAGGAAACGGCGCTGCTGGAGTCGCTCGAAGGCAAGAAGGGCCAGCCGCGCTTCAAGCCGCCATTTCCGGCCAGCTTCGGCCTGTATGGCAAGCCGACCACCATCAACAACACCGAGACCTTTGCGGCCGTGCCGTTCATCTTCAAGATCGGCGCGCAAGCGTACGCGGAGATGGGCAAGCCCAACAACGGCGGCACCAAGATCTTCTCGATCTCGGGCGACGTCGAGCGTCCTGGCAACTACGAGATCCCGCTGGGGACGCCTTTCTCGACCCTGCTGGAACTGGCCGGCGGCATGCGCGGCGGCAAGAAGATCAAGGCCGTGATCCCGGGCGGATCGTCGGCGCCGGTGATCCGTGGCGACGTGATGATGGAAACCACGATGGACTACGACGCCATCGCCAAGGCCGGTTCGATGCTGGGCTCGGGCGCGGTGATCGTGATGGACGAGACCCGTTGCATGGTCAAGTCGCTGCTGCGCCTGTC
>Ga0079104_1002431_pt1 | contig 10058 bp, 8 predicted proteins | sample MedtruBG_FD_76829 | JGI IMG/M metagenome (GOLD analysis project Ga0079104, IMG submission 76829) | Root nodule microbial communities of legume samples collected from California, USA - Medicago truncatula BG | ecosystem: Host-associated > Plants > Roots > Nodule | place: USA: California... | reverse complement strand
GGCACAGGACCGCGCGGATAAAGTGGCTGCAGCTACCTCTTCACGCCTGCTGAAGCCGGGCGGCATTACGACCACCACTATCAACAGCGGCCAGCAGTGGGATGCGCCAAACGGCTGGGCACCGCTGCAGTGGGTCGCAGCGGAAGGATTGCAGAACTATGGCCAGGAAAAAGTGGCGATGGACGTGACCTGGCGCTTCCTGAAAAACGTTCAACACACCTACGACCGCGAGAAGAAGCTGGTGGAGAAGTATGATGTCTCGTCTACCGGAACAGGCGGGGGCGGCGGTGAATATCCGTTGCAGGATGGATTTGGCTGGAGCAACGGCGTGACGCTCAAGATGCTGGACCTGGTTTGTCCGAAAGAGAAACCCTGCGACAGTGTACCGGAGAATCAGCCTGCGGCGAATGATGACGCCGCACCAGCGAAAAGCGCGGCGCAGTAAGGGTATTGCCGGGTGGCGGCTACGCCTTACCCGGCCCCCCCTCACCCCAGCCCTCTCCCTCAAGGGAGAGGGAGTCATCCATGCAGCCATTATTTTGTGGGGAATCCTCAGCCCACCGGGAGAGGGGTAAAGCTCATCAGAAGCTGTAACTCGCCCCTAACTGGAACGTCCGGTCACGCCCAATCCAGCAGTTGGTTGTGTCGTAACAGGTCAGCGTCTCTTTATTGGTGATGTTCTGCGCGCTGGCTTTAACCGTCAGCCCTTCCAGCGACGGCAGGACTTCGCCCATGCGGTAAGAGGCCGCCAGATCGTACTGCGTGGTGCCCCCAAGTTTGCCCGCATCGTTATTCGGTGAAATTTCCATCGGCCCGGTATAGCGCGCGCCAGCCCCCAGCATCAACCCTTTCAGCGGCGTACTGTCGAAGGTGTAGTCGCCCCACAGGTTAAAGGCATTCTCCGGCACCTGTGTTGGACGCTTGCCTTGGTATTTATCATCTTCCGTATTGATCGCGTGGGTGTAAGCGTAGTTCGCAATCAGCGTCAGGTTATCCGTCGGACGGCTGACCGCCGACAGCTCAGCCCCTTTGGATTCCACTTCCCCGGTCTGACGGTAGTTGAGGAAGCCGGGATCGGAGGTGACGACATTTTTCTGGCGAATGTTAAACACCGATGCGGTAAAGGTGGTGGCGTAGTCCGCCAGCAGGTATTTCACCCCGCCCTCAACCTGCTTGCTGGTGGTTGGCTTGACGTCTTTTGCCGTGAGCGTCCCCTGCGGCGAAACCGGTGCAAAACCTTCCGAGTAGCTGATGAAAGGCGAAATCCCGTTGTCGAAGGCGTAAAGCGCCCCCAGACGTTTGGTGACCCGATCCTGAGAAACATACGCTTTGTCGCCGTTTTGCAGGTAATTCGTGGTCACGGAGCGGTAATCGTCATAGCGCAGGCTGCCCAGCAGATTTAATCCGCCGAACTCCACCTGATCCTGCAGGTAATAGCCGTTCTGCTGATAGCTCAGACGGTTTTTCTGGGCGGTATACAGCCCCAGCGCGCCTTCATCGATCTGCGCGTGGTCAGGATTACGCATATCAATACCCGGTGTTGAGGAGGCATATCGGTAGTGGAAGTGCGAGTTCAGCTTCTGATAGTCAAACCCGGCCAGCAGATGATGTTTCCATTCCCCCAGCGCAACCGTTTTGGTGACCTGGTTGTCGATGTTGAAGCTCTGAAGGTCTTCATCCGTGGTGTAAGCAAAGCGATTGAGTTGATAGACCTCTCTCCCTGGCCCGGTTGAATAGACGCTGCGCTGATGGGTATCTACGTCGAAGTAGCGCGCTTTCTGATTAAAGCCCCAGCCGCTATCAAACTCATGTTCAAAGCTGTAGCCCAGCATCCACTGGCGCTGTTTGAATCCGCTCCACTCGTCCCCGGCATAGTCCCGGCGATCGGCGTAGCTCGAGCGCAGATAGGCGAGCGGCAGCGGGTCGGACGGCGACAGGCTCGGCGTATTTTGCGCCAGCGCATCAATGGTGAGACGCGTTTTGCTGTCCGGCTGCCAGGTCACTGACGGTGCCACGAGGTAGTTTTCGTAGCGCGTGGTGTGCGGCTGGTCGTCATTTTCCGTCGCTTTCCCCAGCAGACGGTAGTTCCAGTCGCTGTCAGCGATTTGCCCGGTTGAATCGAGGTAGCCCTCTTTCAGGTTACGGGTGCCGGTGTTAAAACCCACCTCGGTACGGGAGGCTTTTTGCGGCTTCTTACTTTGAATATTCACCAGCCCCCCCGGCGAGCCGCCACCGTACAGCACTGAAGAGGGACCTTTCAGAATATCAACGCTCTCAATCAGCAGCGGATCGATGCGCGCTTTGGTGTTACCGGTGACGTTATACGGCAGCTGCAGACCGTTATAGAATTCCTGGTCAACGGTAAACCCGCGGATTTTGTATTCGCTCATGTACGAGGTACTGCCCCTCACCTCGGTCGAGACGCCCGGGGCATAGCGCAGGATTTCATTCACGGAGTTCGCATGACGCTTTTCTATCTCCTGCTCAGAAAGGGTATTGATCACCTGCGGCGTTTTACTTTCTGCCACCGCCGATTTGGTCGCACTGTTCGTCCATGAAGGAAGCGCGCTGCCCTGCTCTGCGCCCGTAACTACGATAGTCGATTCTTCGGCGAAAGCCTGTGCCTGCAATGCCAGCGCCACGGCTCCTGCCAACGCACATAACGCAAAACGTGAGGTATTCATAATTGTCGTCTTTGTTATAGATAATACTGGGAACGACAATTATTATCATTTCGATTAGCAAATCAATACACGAATAAAAAAAACGGCCCTCAGGTGAGAGCCGCTTGTGAAGATGTTATGCCCGTCGGAGTAACCGGAATATGCCGAGTACAACGATCGCGCCGACCACCGCGACCAGGAAACTGTGGAGATCGAAACCGCTGATGCTGCCGCCAAAGCCAAACATCGTTGCCAGCCAGCCGCCGACAACCGCCCCGACCACACCGAGTACACAGGTCAGAATAAAGCCGCCACCATCATTTCCCGGCATGATCAATTTGGCGATAGCGCCGGCAATAAGACCAAAGATAATCCAGGCGATGATACCCATAGCGATGCCCTCTTGCAGGTTTAACGCATGCACGGAAAACCTTCCGCGCTGGTGACTTAAGTATAGGTCATCGCCCGAAAATCATTTTCATCTCACCGACTTAAATTACGGTGGCCAGTAAAAAAAATCACCGGTTTGTATTAAGTTTCATTTCAGATTGCCGATAACGCAGAGACAGTCTGTCAAATATCAAGGAGCAATCTGGCGTGAGTAATTACAGTGAGCAGTTCCTGAAACAAAATCCGCTGGCTGTATTAGGGGTATTACGCGACCTGCAAAAAGGTGAAGTGCCGCTACGCATGCGTTGGTCAAATAATCAGTTTATCAGCAAGATCCTGGACGTGTCGTCCGACCGTCTGATCGTCGACCTGGGCAGCCAGGAGCATGAGAACCGCGCCGCACAGCGGGCGGAAAAAATCGCGGTGATGGCTGAAACCCACGGCGCAAAGGTGGAATTTATTCTGCCGCGACTGGAGCTGAGCGAATATCTGGGGCTGCCTGCTTTTACCTCGCCGCTGCCTGATAACCTCTGGTTTGTCCAGCGTCGGGAATATTTCCGCATCAGCGCCCCACTCCATCCCGCTTATTTTTGTCGGGCAAAAATGCCGGATAAAAAAGAGATCCGCTTCCGCCTTTTTGACCTGTCGTTGGGCGGCATGGGCGCGCTGATGGACACTCCAAAACCTGACGGGCTGGTTGAAGGCATGCGATTCACGCAGATTGAACTGGATATGGGCGGCTGGGGACGGTTTTATTTCGATGCGCAACTGATTGCCATCAGCGAGCGTAAAGTGGTGGACAGCAAGAACGAGACCATTTCCACGCCCCGTCTGAGCTTTCGCTTTCTCAACGTGGGGCCGGGTGCAGAGCGCGAGCTTCAGCGCATCATCTTCTCTCTGGAGCGAGAGGCACGGGAACGGGCGAATAAAGTCTTGTGAGGGGCGTCGGGCAGCGAGGCCGCCCGACAACGGCGTTACATGGCGTCCATCGCTTTCTGTACTTTCCAGATATACCGAGGTGCCTGCGGTGACGGGTGGTTCTTCACTACATGTTCAAAGAACTCGTCTTTGTCCATGTCGTTTATCTCTTCAATCGCCTCTTTACGGTCGGACGAGAAGGTTCTGAGCAGCGCACCGGCACCGTTCACGTAAGAGACCACCAGCGCGTACTGCATCACTTCAGGATCTTCAATACCCTTCAGCACGCCGTGTTCCAGAATGCTCAGGTAAGCTGTTCCCATCGAGATGTTGCGTTCCGGGTTTTTCAGCTCGCTGGTCGACGGCTGACCGCGCCAGCCCATATAGCGGTAGACCTCTTTGCCTGCCGTTGATGCTTTAAGCTGCATCAGCCCCACCGCGTTGGATTTGCTGACGAGCGTTGGGTTGCCGCCCGATTCCACGGCAATGATCGCCGTAACCAGTCGCGGGCTCACGCCCCAGGCCTTCCCGGCTTGTTCGCTGATCGGCATCCACTGCATGGCCCTTTTCACCGGCACTTCAGGGTTCCAGGGCGGATTTTGATAATCATGTTTTGAACTACAGCCAGCAAGCAACACAATCAAAAAAGCAAACCATCTCAATTTCACGTCATCTATCCTTATAGCCGGTCGTCGCAGTGCGCCGCCTCTTGAAGCAGGCGGCGTATAAGCGGCATGATATAGACAATTAGTTTCTCATTCAGCAAGGAATTGCCATGTCTCAGTTTCATCTCATCGCGCCGTCGGGTTACTGCATCAACCAGGACGCGGCACAGCGGGGCGTTCAGCGCTTAATGGAATCCGGCCATCGGGTAGAAAATCAGACTATTATCCCCCGCCGCCTGCAGCGTTTTGCCGGAACAGAGGCGCAGAGACTGAATGATATCAACAACCTGGTGAACCTGAAGGGCGCTAACCAGATTGTGCTTGCGGTGCGCGGCGGGTATGGCGCGAGCCGATTGCTGGAGAGTATCGACTGGCAAGGCCTGGCAAAACGCCAGCAGCAGGATCCTCTGCTGATTTGTGGACACAGCGATTTCACGGCGATCCAGCTCGGCCTGCTGGCACTGCACAACGTCATTACCTTCAGCGGCCCGATGCTGGCCGGTAACTTCGGCGCGCCGGAGCTGGATGCGTTCACCCAGGAACATTTCTGGCGCGCGCTGCAAAATTCGACCTACAGCGTTGAGTGGCAGGGAAATGGGCCGCACTGGGAATGTGAAGGCCAGCTCTGGGGTGGAAACCTGGCGATGCTGGTGTCGCTGATTGGCACGCCGTGGCTGCCCCAGATTGAGGATGGCATCCTGGTGCTGGAAGATATCAACGAGCATCCGTTCCGCGTCGAGCGCATGCTGCTTCAGCTTTACCATGCGGGCATTCTCGGGCGACAGTCCGCCATCGTGCTCGGCAGCTTTAGCGGATCGGCACCGAATGACTATGATGCAGGCTACTCCCTTGAGACGATGGTTGATTTCATCCGTTCGCGGCTGGACATTCCGGTGATTACGGGGCTTGATTTTGGCCATGAGCAGCAGACCGTTACCCTGCCGCTGGGCGCTCAGGCGACGCTGACGCATAATAATTCAGGCAGTCGGCTCACTCTCAGCGGCCATCCGGTCTTAAAGGCATAAAAAAGCGCTTAAACCGCCTCAATAAAACGCTGTTCCTGTCGTTAATATGTTAGGGTTTTAATAACAGCGTTAACATTGAGGTGGGAGTACGACAACATTGGATGCCGCAGCAATAATCAGCCTTTTCATTCTGGGTTCTGTGCTTGTAACCAGCAGTATTTTATTGAGTTCATTTTCATCACGTCTCGGCATACCTATTCTTGTTATTTTCCTTGCCATCGGCATGTTGGCTGGCATTGATGGCATCGGCGGTATCCCATTCGATAATTACCCTTTCGCTTACATGGTGAGTAACCTCGCGCTGGCGGTGATCCTGCTGGACGGCGGGATGCGCACCCAGGCGAGTTCTTTCCGCGTCGCCTTAGGGCCTGCGCTGTCGCTCGCGACGGTCGGCGTGTTGATTACCTCCGGCCTCACCGGGATGATGGCCGCGTGGCTTTTCCATCTCAACCTCATGGAAGGGTTGCTGATCGGCGCGATTGTCGGTTCAACCGACGCCGCAGCGGTATTTTCCCTGCTTGGCGGTAAAGGGCTAAACGAGCGCGTCGGCTCAACGCTTGAGATTGAGTCCGGCAGTAACGATCCGATGGCGGTGTTTCTCACCATCACGCTGATTGAGATGATTCAGCAGCACGAAACCGGATTAAGCTGGATGTTCGCCTGGCATATCCTGCAGCAGTTTGGGCTGGGGATTGTTATCGGCCTGGCGGGGGGATACCTGTTACAGCAGATGATCAACCGCATCTCGCTGCCCGCGGGGCTTTACCCCCTGCTGGCGCTGAGCGGCGGTATTCTGATTTTTGCCGTCACCACCGCGCTTGACGGCAGCGGCATTCTCGCCGTCTACCTCTGCGGTTTCCTGATGGGCAACCGGCCAATCCGTAACCGCCATGCCATTTTGCAGAACTTCGACGGCCTGGCGTGGCTGGCGCAGATCGGCATGTTTCTGGTGCTGGGCCTTCTGGTCACGCCATCCGACCTGCTGCCGATCGCCGTTCCGGCGCTGCTGCTTTCTGCGTGGATGATCTTCTTCGCCCGTCCGCTCTCGGTGTTCGCGGGTCTGCTGCCGTTTCGCGGCTTCAACCTGCGCGAACGGGTGTTCATCAGCTGGGTGGGCCTGCGCGGCGCGGTGCCGATTATCCTTGCAGTGTTCCCGATGATGGCCGGTCTGGACAACGCGCGGCTGTTCTTTAACGTGGCGTTCTTCGTGGTGCTGATCTCGCTGCTGTTCCAGGGGACGTCGCTCGGGTGGGCGGCGAAAAAGGCCAAAGTGGTGGTGCCGCCCGTTGGCTGGCCGGTCTCCCGTGTGGGGCTGGATATTCACCCGGAAAATCCGTGGGAGCAGTTTGTTTACCAGCTCAGCGCCGACAAATGGTGCGTGGGGGCCTCACTGCGCGATCTGCATATGCCCGCCGAAACGCGCATTGCCGCCTTGTTCCGTGATAATGCCCTTCTGCACCCTACCGGCAGCACCCGCCTGCGCGAAGGCGATATTCTGTGCGTCATTGGCCGCGAACGCGACCTGCCCGCGCTGGGCAAACTGTTCAGCCAGTCGCCTCCTGTCGCGCTGGACCAGCGGTTCTTCGGCGATTTTATTCTCGAAGCCAGCGCTAAGTTTGCGGATGTGGCGCTGATTTACGGGCTGGATGAGGGGCTTGAGTACCGCGACAAGCAGCAAACGCTGGGCGATATCATTCAGCAACTGCTGGGCGCCGCGCCCGTCGTGGGTGACCAGGTGGAATTTGCCGGGATGATCTGGACGGTCGCCGAGAAAGAGGATAACGCGGTGCGCAAAGTCGGCGTGAGACCGAGGGAAGAGGACGTGGAGTAGTGTTTTTTTGCCGGGTGGCGCTTACGCTTACCCGGCCTACGTTCGAGGGTTTTGTAGGTCGGGTAAGGCGAAGCCGCCACCCGACACAAACATTCGTTACACCGTCACAACCGGCACTCTCGGTGCGAGCGCGCACATCAATTCATAGCCGACCGTGCCCGCAGCGGAAGCCACATCGTCGATTTTAACCTCATTACCCCACAGCTCGACCGGCGATCCGATGCCCGCCTGCGGACAGGGGGTTAAATCTATCGCCATCATATCCATTGAGATGGTGCCTACCGTGCCCGTGCGAACACCATCGACCCACACGGGCGTGCCGGTTGGCGCCAGACGCGGATAGCCGTCCGCATAGCCCCCCGCGACAATCCCGATGCGCTGCTCGCCCGCCGCACGGTAGCGGCTGCCATAGCCTACCGTGTCACCCGTCTTCAGCGTCTGCACGCCAATGATTTCACTGCGCAGGGTCATGACCGGCTTCAGGCCGCTGTTGGCGACGTCCTGCCACTGACCTGAGGGAGATGCGCCGTACAGTACGATACCCGGACGCACCCAGTTATAGTGGGCTTCAGGGTGCCAAAGCGTCGCCGCCGAGTTCGACAGCGAACGTGGGCAATCCAGCCCTTCTGCCGCCTGCTCAATGCGGACCATGGCATCGGCGATACCGTCCGGCTTTTCAGCATCCGCAAAATGCGCCATCAACGTCATTTCACCGACATTTTTCAGGGCACGCAGCTGCTGCCAGACCGTATGGACCCGCTCAGGCTGGAAGCCCAGGCGGTTCATGCCGCTGTTCACCTTGAGATAGATATCCAGCGGCGCGTGGAGCTTCGCATCCTGAATCGCCTTAATCTGCCAGTTGCTGTGAACGCTGGTGGTCAGACGGTATTTGTCCAGCAGCGGCAGATCGTCGGCGTGGAAAAAGCCTTCCAGCAGCAAGATTGGCCCTTTCCAGCCGCGCTCTCGCAGCAGAATCGCCTCTTCCAGATTGAGTAACGCAAAACCGTCGGTTGCGCTAAGGGCGCTCCAGATGCGGTCAATGCCGTGGCCGTAGGCATTTGCCTTGACTACCGACCAGACGCGTGTACCCGGCGCAGCACGGCGAACAATTTGCAGGTTATCCTTCAGGGCCTGCAAATCCAGCTGAGCCAGAATGGGACGGGACATGACGACTCCTTAGTTATGTGCGCCGTGCAGGTGCTGCGGACGCGATGGGGTAAACCCTGATTGATAACGTGCGGCACTTAAATCGTCAAACGGAATTGCTGGCGTGCGGCCAGATATCAGGTCGCTCAGCAGCTGACCCGAGCCGCAGGCCATCGTCCAGCCGAGCGTGCCGTGCCCGGTATTGGTCCACAGGTTTTTATACGGCGTGCGGCCGACAATCGGCGTGCCGTCCGGCGTCATGGGGCGCAGACCGGTCCAGAAGGTCGCCTGTTCGACAAAGCCTCCGCGCGGGAAGAGATCGCCCACCACCATTTCCAGGGTTTCACGACGCGGCTGCAGCAGTTCGGTATTGAAGCCCACGATCTCCGCCATGCCGCCTACGCGAATGCGGTTGTCGAAGCGGGTGATGGCGATTTTGTAGGTTTCGTCCAGAATGGTCGACACGGGCGCGCCGCTCTCTTCTTTCACCGGAATGGTCAGCGAGTAGCCTTTCAGCGGATAGACCGGAATATCGAGGATGCCTTTCAGCATGGCGGTGGAGTACGAACCAAACGCCATCACGTAGGCATCGGCTTTGATCACCTCTTCTCCACACTTCACGCCGTAAATTTTTTCCCCTTCCGACAGCAGCTTGTCGACAGAGGTGTTAAAGCGGAATTTCACCCCTGCCTGCTCGCACATGTGCGCCAGACGTTGCGTAAAGAGCTGGCAGTCGCCGGTTTCGTCATTCGGCAGGCGCAGGCCGCCCGTCAGTTTATGCGCCACTTCCGCCAGCGCAGGCTCCACCTGCCCCAGCTGGCTGGCTTCCAGCAGCTGATAGGGTACGCCCGCATCTTCCAGCACGGCGATATCGCGGGTGGCGTTTTCATACTGTTGCTCGGTGCGGAACAGCTGCAGTGTACCGCCCTGACGGCCTTCGTACTCAATGCCCGTCGAGGCGCGTAAGGCTTTCAGGCAATCACGACTGTACTCCGCCAGACGCACCATGCGTCCTTTATTTTCCATGTAGTGGCGGGTGTCACAGTTGCGCAGCATCTGCCACATCCACTTCAGCTGGAACTGCGTGCCGTCGAGACTGATCGCCAGCGGCGCGTGACGCTGGAACATCCACTTAATCGCCTTTAACGGCACGCCGGGGGCTGCCCACGGCGCCGCATAACCCGGAGAGATTTGTCCGGCGTTCGCCGCACTGGTTTCAAGCGCCGGGCCAGATTCACGATCGATAACGGTAACCTCATGCCCCGCCTGACTTAAATACCAGGCGCTGGTTACGCCAACGACACCACTTCCCAGTATGACAACACGCATAGCCACTCCATTATGTGCAAAAGAACAATCTTCTAATTACAGATTGATAACCTAGTTGAAAATATTATTCAACATACGACTTTTTTATGGT
>Ga0079104_1002427_pt1 | contig 10065 bp, 8 predicted proteins | sample MedtruBG_FD_76829 | JGI IMG/M metagenome (GOLD analysis project Ga0079104, IMG submission 76829) | Root nodule microbial communities of legume samples collected from California, USA - Medicago truncatula BG | ecosystem: Host-associated > Plants > Roots > Nodule | place: USA: California... | reverse complement strand
CTTGTTCCAAATCTTAATTTGGACAGGTTTATATGGAACAACTTCTAGTCAAGAATCATTACCATCAAAATCCCAATGAAACACTGCAAACAATATGTTACTTTTTCTAGTTTAGTGATACATTTAATTTAACAAGTATATATAGTTATTCTGTTACTCGGTTGCCAGAAAAACTGACTATGGATGCATCATTTATCAATGCACGATTTAAATTCATGTTGAATCATCGGAAATTAGATATATTTAGGTAAATAAAATTAAACGATACATATGCGTATGCCAATCGAAATGAGATACAGGTTCATTCCACAAACATGTATCTCATTTCTTTATTTGTATATACGCGCAGTTATGCATTAAGTTTACAATTTGTTAATCTTTAAGACTATGTTATTAACAAAAAATTTACATATAAATAACCTTTATAACTCAATTAATTAGAAGTTTAATTCTTTCATAAAATGATTATATAGGTCAAAATTGCCCTCATAGATAAACAAATCCTAAAATTAATTTATATTTTGAAATATATTCTAACTAGAAATATGTAACACACTTTTGTGGAATGTTTCATAGGGAATTTTGATGGATGTGATTCTTAGGCTATAAGCTGTTCCAAATGTGCTAGTTCAAAGCTTGTTCTTTGAAGCTAGCACATTTGGTACAACTTATAACCTTAGAATCACCCATGAAAATTCCCTAGAAACTGGAACAAAAGTGTGTTCCATATTTCGGTGAATTACATACTTAAATTTAAGTCATATGGTGTTTATCTACAGTAAATTCTTTGTATTCTTTTAGTTCTCTTATTGGATCTAGTTCATTATCTTCTTTCATGTAATCTAAGAAGAACTCATTTAGTTTTATGCTCTTAACTATATCCTGAAATGCTCTTTGTTTTTCTTCTATATTAATGTAGAAACATCCTCTGTTGTAATATAAAAAGCCTTCGTCATTATTTTCTTTTATTCCTTCGCTGATTATTTCTATAGCTTTATTAAAATCCCCTTCTTCTCTATATATAATAGCTAAATTTAAAAAGCTATAAGGATACTTTGGATTTTCTTCAATTGATCTATTATAGTAATCTATACTTTCTGCAACTCTATTTAGCTTATTTAATATCACAGCCTTATTAAAAAGTGCCTTATAATTTTTGCCATCTATTTTTAATGCCTTATCTATATAATGCAGCGCTTTTTCATTTCTATTAATTTCTTCTTGAATACATGATACATTAACATAAGCCCAAAAGTCATTTGGATTTATTTCAATCGCTTTTTTATAATAAAGTATTGCTTTATCCTTTTCCCCAAATTCATCATATATATTCGCTAGGAAGAAATAAGCCTTATCATAATTAGGATTTTTGTCTATGGCTTTCTCATAATAACTTTTAGCTTTTTCTAACTCGCCATTTTCATCATATATTATAGCTAAACCATAATATGCTATTGCCTCATCTTCATCTAACTCAATTACTTCTAAATATTTCTTTTCGGCTTCATCTGGAAATCCAATCTCATCATATAATAATGCCATATCCATAAGTAACTCAGTATCTTGCTTTCCCATACTTAACGCATATGCTTTTTTATAAAACGTTAGAGCTTTTAATTTATTATTTTCAGTTCTTAAATTTCTCGCCATATTTAAATAATTATTGTATAAATAATTTTTGTTTTCCATCAATATTTCATCCTTGTTATAAGCATTTTATAATTTTATATATTATATCACTAAAAGAAGAAAATACTCAACTATGCATTATAATTGAGTATTTAAGTATTTATATATAATTTTTACTTATGTGTTCCAATGTCTTTTCTATAATATGCACCATCAAAAGTCACATATTTAATATTTTCGTAAGCATCACTTCTAGCTTCTTCTACATCTTTTCCAAGACCTATAACAGATAATACTCTTCCACCATTTGTCTTTAAAACTCCATCTTCAGCCTTAGCACCTGCTAAAAAGACCTTATCTTTTACTTTTTCATCTATAGTTATTTCATATCCTTTTGTAAATTCTCCTGGATAGCCTTTCGATGCTAATACAACATTAATACAAACTCCATCATTCCATTTGATATTAGTTTTATATAATTCTTCTCTTAGTGCAGCCTCAATAACTTCAACCAAATCACTTTCCATTAAGTAAAGAACCGATTGAGTTTCTGGATCACCCATTCTAACATTATATTCTAAAAGGTAAGTCCCCTTATTAGTGATCATAATTCCAAAGAAAATTATCCCCTTATAATCAAAGCCCTCTTCTCTAATACCAGTTAATGTATTAGCCATTATATTATCCTCAAAATCTTTCATCACTTCTTCAGTAACATAAGGATTTGGAGCTAATACTCCCATACCGCCTGTATTTGGTCCCTTACCACCATCAAATATCTGCTTATGGTCTTTTCCTGATATAAAGGGAATAATTGTCTTTCCATCTGTAATAGATAAAATAGAAGCTTCTACTCCTTCAAGGAATTCTTCAATAACTATTTTTTGCCCTGCTCCATCAAATATATCATCCAGCATATATGACTTTACAGCATCTATTGCTTCTTCCTTATTGTCACATATAGCAACGCCCTTACCAGCAGCAAGCCCATCAGCTTTTATAACTGTTGGATATGGACATGTTTCTAAATATTTTAGTGCTTCATCTGCATTAGTGAAGGTTTCATATTCTGCAGTTTTAACTCCATACTTTTTCATGAATTCCTTTGAGAAACTTTTGCTTCCCTCAAGCATTGCTCCATTTTCAGCTGGTCCAAATATTTTTAAGCCTTCTTTTTTGAACTTATTAACAATACCTTTTGTTAACGGATCCTCTGGTCCTACTATTGTAAGGTCTATAATTTCTTTTCTTGCAAAGTTAACTAATTCATCGAAATCTGTTATATTAATATTCTCACATTTATTTTCAATTGCAGTTCCACCGTTACCTGGTACAACAAATATTTTTTCTACTTTTGGACTTTTAGCTAATTTCCAAGCTAAAGCATGTTCTCTACCACCTGATCCGATTAAAAGAAGTTTCATAGAATTATACCTCCAACTAAATTTTCAATTATTAATTTTTAATTTATCAATATTATTATGTTCAAGTTTTAATGCCCAATTTTCAAATTTCAATCATGAATTATAAATCACATCCTTACATTATTTATAATTCATATTTTGAAGTTCTTCATGAACTCATCTATTGAAAATTGATCATTGAGCATTAACCATTGATCATTTATTATTAATGTTTAAAGTGTCTGTATCCTGTAAACACCATAGCAATTCCATGTTCATTACAAGCATCTATTGATTGTTGATCATTCATAGATCCACCTGGTTGAATTATAGCCTTTATACCAGCTTTTGCAGCTTGATCTACTACATCTCTAAATGGGAAGAAAGCATCTGATGCAAGGATTGTAGCACCTTGACCTCTCTTTAAAGCATCCTCAGTTGGCCAGATTCTATTAACTTGACCACCGCCAATTCCAAGTGCTATTCCATCATGAGCGACAACTATCGCATTAGATTTAACATATTTAACCACTTTCATTCCAAACAATAAATCTTTCATTTCTTCATCAGTTGGTTTCTTTTCAGTTACAACTTTAATCTCTTCAATTAGCTTATTATCCTCTTCTTGAACTAACATTGCTCCGTCAACTGTAACCATATATTTATCAGCTTTTGGTGTATTGTTGAATTTAAGAACTCTTAAGTTCTTTTTTGTCTTTAATACTTCTAAAGCATCTTCATCATATTCTGGTGCTGCAATTACTTCTAGGAATATTTTAACCATTTCTTCTGCAGTCTTCTTATCTACTTTTCTATTAAATCCAATGATTCCACCAAATATTGAAGTTGGATCTACTTCATAAGCTTTCATATAAGCCTCATATGCGTCTTTTCCAACTGCAACTCCACAAGGTGTATTATGTTTTAATGCACAACAAGCTGGTTCATCAAATTCACTTGCACATTTCCATGCTATATCAACATCTTTAAAATTATTGTATGATAATTCTTTACCATTTAACATTTCAAAAGTATTCATAGCCCCATCAAGCATAGTTGATGAATAAACCGCTGCACTTTGATGAGAATTTTCACCATATCTTAACCCTTGCATCTTTTTGTATGATACAGAAAGATATTCTGGATATTCATCTTCGTCTGCAAGTAAAAAGTTTGAAATAGCTCCATCATAAGCACTCATTAAATTAAACACTTTTCCAGCTAATTTCTTCTTTGTCTTTAATGAAGTTTCACCACTCGCTTCAATTTCATCAATTACAACTTTATAGTCATTCTTATCAGAAATCACTACAACATCTTGGAAGTTTTTAGCCGCAGCTCTAAGCATTGTAGGACCACCAATATCTATAAATTCAACTTTTTCTTCAAATTCTAAATCTTCTTTAACTTTTTCAAAGAAAGGATATAAATTCACAACAACATAATCTATTGTATGAATATCTCTTCCTTTTAATGTATTCATATGCTCTTCGTTATCTCTTATTGCTAAAATTCCTGCATGAACTAATGGATGAAGAGTCTTAACTCTGCCATCTAACATTTCAGGAAAATTAGTAACCTCATTAACTTCAATTACATTTACTCCATTTTCCTTTAAGTATTTATAAGTTCCACCAGTTGATATAATTTCAACATCTTTAGATACTAAAAATTTAGCAAAATCCAAAACTCCATCTTTATCAAAAACACTTATTAATGCTCTTTTTTTCATAAAAACCCCCAGAAATTAGTTATCAGCTTGCAGTTAGAACAGTTAAATATTAAAACCAAACTCCCCCTACAGAGTTTTATTTTAACAATTAGCCATATAATGCCGCCGTAACTAGTTTTATTTTTGTTTTATAGATAAATATCACATGCATATTTTGCCTATTATAATTCTAAATTAAACTATATTTTAGCAAATATAACAGCTACTTCTTAAGTTATTATTATTTATTTTCTAATATTTTAGCTTTTCCATCAACAAATTCCACTTTACCTTCACTTAATAATTTAATAGCCTCCGGTAATATTACGTGTTCTTTTTCCAAAATTCTTTTTTGAAGAATTTCAGCATCATCTTCAAAAAAAACTGGAACAGCTTCCTGAAGTAATATTGCTCCTCCATCAACCTCTGAATTCACAAAGTGAACTGTACATCCCGAATATTTTACTCCACTCTTAATTACTGCCTCATGGACCTTTAATCCGTACATTCCTGGACCGCAAAAAGAAGGAATCAGGGATGGATGAATATTTATGATTTTATTATCAAACTCTTTTAATATTTCACCATCTAGAATCGATAAAAATCCAGCAAGTACTATTAAATCAACTTTTCCCTTTGTTAATTCCAATATCTTATCTGAAGATTTATCTCCATACTCGCGTCGTGTTACAAGAAATGTTTCAATATTATGTTTTTCCGCTCTCTCTAAAGCATATATATTATTTTTACTACCTATAACCATTTCTATTTTGACATCTAAATATTTATTTTCTACTGCATCTATTATAGATTGAAGGTCTGTTCCTCCCCCTGAAACCAAGACCGCTATTTTAAACAAATACCGTCACCCCCAGATGTTACATATCCTATTTCATAAGCCTTTTCTCCCATTTTTTCTAATGCTTCTATAATAGGTTTAACATCTTCATCTTTAACTGCAAGCACAAATCCAATTCCCATATTAAAAGTATTGTACATATGGTCTTTATCTACGCCTTTTTCAATAATTCTTTTAAATATATCTGGTAGCGGATATGAATCCTTATTAATTACAGCAGTAAACTCTCCTCCATTGAACATTCTTGGAACATTCTCAATGAATCCACCGCCTGTAACGTGCGACATACCCTTAATTTCATAGCTTTCTAATAATTTAAGGACAGGTTTTACATAAATTTTAGTTGGAGTAATTAATGTCTTCCAAACTTCTTCACCATTAAATTCTTCATTTAAATCCGGAAATACTTTTCTGATTAATGAATAACCATTAGAGTGAACTCCAGAAGAAGCTATTCCTATTAATTTATCGCCTTCTTTAATATTGCTTCCATTTATAATTTTATCTTTATCAGCAATACCAACTGCGAATCCTGCCATATCATATTCACCTTCTGCATAAAAACCAGGCATTTCAGCTGTTTCTCCACCAATTAAGGCACAGTCTGAATCAACACATCCATCTGATATACCTTTAACTAAATCTGCTGCAACTTCTGCTTCAAGCTTTCCACAAGCTATATAATCTAAGAAAAATAATGGTTTTGCTCCATGACATAAAATATCATTTACACACATAGCCACACAGTCAATTCCAACTGTATCGTATTTCTTGTTCTTAAATGCGATTTCAAGCTTAGTCCCTACTCCATCAGTTCCTGAAACTAAAACTGGCTTCTCATATCCTGATGGCAATTCAACCATTCCAGCAAAACTTCCAAGCCCATTTAAGACATATTGACTCATAGTTCTTGCTGCATATTCCTTTATAAGTTTAACTGATTTATATCCTTCTTCTATATTAACTCCTGCTTCTTTATAAGTAATCATTTATTAATCCTACCTTTCAAGATCTTCTACTGGTGCTGCAACTGGATAAACTCCATTAAAGCATCCCATACAAAATTCTTCTCTATCATCACAACTCTTATAAACGCCTTCTTCACTTAGGTATCCCAAATAATCTGCCCCAATCATATCTCTAATTTCTTCTACAGTATTATTAGCAGCAACAAGTTCACTTCTATAAGGCGTATCTATTCCAAAATAGCATGGATATTTAACACTTGGAGATGCAATTAAGAAGCTAACTTCTTTTACTCCTGCACGTCTAAGTGATTCAACTAAATGTTTTGAAGTAGTACCTCTTACTATTGAATCATCAATAAGTATTACTCTTTTTCCCTCTAAATTGACTTTTAAAGGGTTTAATTTTACTGCAACAGCTCTTTCTCTTATTTCTTGAGATGGTGAAATAAACGTTCTTCCAACATATCTATTTTTAATAAATCCAGTATCATAAGGTATTCCAGATGCTTTAGCATATCCTATAGCTGCTGGTATTCCTGAATCTGGAACCGCAATAACTAGATCTGCATCTAATGGATGTTCCTTAAATAATTGTTCTCCTGCTTTTACTCTAGTTGTATGGACTTCAAGTCCATCAATTTTCGAGTCTGGCCTAGCAAAATATATATATTCAAAAGCACATGTTTGACATTTAGTATTTTCAGAATATCTATATGAATGTATTCCTTCTTTGTCAATTATAACTATCTCACCTGGCTCTATGTCTCTTACATGCTCAGCACCTACTGCATCTAAAGCGCAACTTTCTGAAGTTAATATATAACCTTCTTCAATTTTCCCCAAACAAAGCGGTCTTATTCCATGTGGATCTCTAGCCCCAATTAATTTATCTTTTGACATAATAGTTAGTGCAAATGACCCTCTTATAGCTGACATAGCATCAACAACAGCCTTTGCAAAACCTTTTTTTGCACTTCTTGCTATTAGGCAGGCTATTACTTCTGAATCAGTTGTAGTATGAAAAATTTGTCCTGCATCTTCAAGCAATTCTTTTATTACATCCGCATTTACTAGAGTTCCGTTGTGAGCCATAGCTATTGGACCCATTTTTGACGTAGCTAGTATAGGTTGAGCATTTTCAATTCCCTTACCTCCAGCAGTTGAATATCTTACATGACCTACAGCTATATGCCCTTTTAATTTATCTAAATCTTCTTGTTTAAATGCTTCTGTAATTAAACCTAAACCTTTGTGTATATCAATTTTTTCTCCGTCTGCAACTGCTATTCCTGCACTTTCTTGACCTCTGTGTTGAAGTGCATACAGTCCATAATAAGTCATCGATGCAACATCTATCAGTTCATTAGCATAAACCCCAAAAACTCCGCACTCATCCTTAAATTTATCATTACTTGGATCCATTATTAATTCAAAATTTGGATTACTCATTTACACAATCCTTTCACTAACTTATTTTAAAGAAAATCTCAAACTTGATAAAAGTTTTATACATAATATAAGAAAGAATTCTCAATTCACCTTTTAATTATATTATGCATCAAACTTCTATGGGCAAAGCGAGAGGCCAAAAGTAATACTCCAAATCATTGACTTGGTTAAAAGTGAAAAGTTCTTGGTTGCAGCATAGCTGCTTTTTTATAGGTGCAGAACTTTCTCTTCGAGCATTTATATTTGGTCTCTCAAACTTCCCATTGAGCTTGCACCATCGTTGTGCACAATTAATTTACTCTAATATAAAGTTTATAATTAATTGAATTCTGACTCCCTATTATTTAGAAATTCTCTTTAGTATTTCAACATAGGCATCTTTAACATTTCCTAAATCTCTTCTAAATCTATCTTTATCTAATTTTTCTCCTGTGGTTGCATCCCAGAATCTACAAGTATCTGGTGAAATTTCATCTGCTAAAACTATTGTTCCATCAGCTAATCTACCAAATTCAATCTTAAAGTCAATTAAGTTGATGTTTTGCTCTTTAAATACAGCTTTTAATACATCATTTATTTTAGCTGTCATATCATACATTACTTTTAATTCTTCAAAAGTTGTTGCTCCGATTCCAACTGCATGATAATCGTTTATTAGCGGATCTCCTAGAGAATCATCTTTATATGATAATTCAAACACTGTAGTCTTAAGTGCAAATCCTTCTTCAAGACCTAGTCTCTTAGCCATGCTGCCTGCTGCAACATTTCTTACGATTACTTCAAGTGGTACTATTTCAACCTTCTTACATAATTGTTCTCTATCATTTAGTTTTTCTATAAAGTGAGTTTTAACTCCTGCTTTTTCTAAAATTTCAAAAATAACTGAAGTTATAGCATTATTCATAACACCTTTATCTTCAATTTGACCTTTCTTTTCTCCATTGAATGCTGTTGCATCATCTTTGTAATATACAATTACTTCATCAGCCTTATCTGTTGCGTATATTTTCTTTGCTTTTCCTTCATACATCATTTCTAATTTTTCCATTATAGTTCTACCCCTTCCGCATTTTCCTCAATGAATTTTTTCTTCATATCTGCTCTGAATTCTTTTAATTTATTTTTTAACTCTTCATTATTAACTGATAACATTTGAACTGCCAACATTCCTGCATTATAACTGTTATTGATACCTACAGTTGCAACTGGAATTGATTTTGGCATTTGCACTATAGAATATAATGCATCAAGACCTTCTATTGCTGCTTTAACCGGGACACCTATTACAGGTAGAATAGTTTTTGAAGCTATAACTCCTGGTAAATGTGCTGCAAGACCTGCCCCTGCTATTATTACTTGGCATCCTTGTTCTTGAATTTCTTCTAATGTTTCTTCTAATTTTTCTGGCACTCTATGTGCTGAAAGAACAAATGCTTTATATTCTATTCCAAATTCCTTTAAAGCATTTGCTGCTCCTCTCATTACTTCTGTATCTGATTTACTTCCGAAAAATATTGCTACTTGCATTTTAGCCCTCCTATTTTATATAAAATATTTTATCTTAACCCACGTTTTAGGGAGCATTCTGAAGAATATATATTCTTCAGAATGTATATGATTATATTCGCGTAATAAAATCTTTTTCAAAGGAAACTCTACTCACATTCGCTCGCTGGGTGCTCACGAAATAAGCGACCATCATCAAATCATAGATTCGAGATGTCTGCCTAAGTGATTCACACAAAATCATAGATTTTGGTTCTCTACTTAAAGTAATTAACTCCTGCTTTAAAGATCTTTTGATCAAAGTCTCCTGGAATATTTCTATATAAATCTGTTCCAATTCTTTCGCTATGACCCATCTTACCTAAAACTCTTCCATCTGGACTTGTTATACCTTCAATTCCGTACATTGATCCATTTGGATTGAATGGCATATTTAAAGATACATTTCCGTCAAAGTCAACATATTGAGTTGCAACTTGACCATTAGTAATCAAATCTTTAATCAAGCTTTCTGGAGCAACAAATCTTCCTTCACCGTGT
>Ga0079104_1002426_pt1 | contig 10066 bp, 5 predicted proteins | sample MedtruBG_FD_76829 | JGI IMG/M metagenome (GOLD analysis project Ga0079104, IMG submission 76829) | Root nodule microbial communities of legume samples collected from California, USA - Medicago truncatula BG | ecosystem: Host-associated > Plants > Roots > Nodule | place: USA: California... | reverse complement strand
ACACCAGCCAGGGCCACCGCCGAAATCACGAAGAAGGCAAAGCACATCCACACCACTTTCAGGCGCAGAAAGCCAAGTGCACTTGCCCCGGCCACGACTGCCGCGCCCGTGGCGGGCGCGGTCACCGGTTCCGGCCGCAGCGCGTGACGGTTCCAGAGCAGCAGCGCCAGCACGCACAACGGCAGCACGGAAGCGCACAGCAGCGCGGTGCGCCAGTCGGTGCGCCCTGCCACCGAGGTCAGGAACAACGGCGACAGCGCCCAGCCGATATTGCCGCTGATGCCGTGCACCGAGAAGCCGTGCGCCAGCCGTTTTTTCGATACGCGCTGGTTGAGCAAGGTGTAGTCGGCCGGGTGGAACACGCAGTTGCCGCAGCCGGCCAGGAAAGCGCCAACCATCAATTGGCCGTAGTTCTGCGCCGACGACAGCACCACCGCCGACAGGCCGAGCAGCGCCACACCGCTCATCAGCACCACCCGCGCGCTGAAGCGGTCCACCACGAAGCCGGCCATGGCCTGCCCCACGCCGGACACGGCAAAGAACACCGTCATCAAGAGGCCCAGTTCACCATACGACAAGTTGAACTCGGGTTTGAGCCACGGGATCAGTGCGGCCAAGATCAAGTGATAAAAGTGGGAAGTGCCGTGCGCCAGCCCGACCAGGCCGATCACCCGGGCGTCTTGCCGAAATAATTGTTTGTCATCCATTGTGCGCTCCTGTTGCTATTTTGAAACGCCAGTGTAGGCCGAAACGCGCCGTCTGATTTAAGATAGGACGACATCTTTTAGCGCGATTCCGCCACAACCCGCCACCATGCCAGCGCCGATCGTCACCCACACCTTGTTCAACCGGGTAGGCGTCTACCCTACCCTGCAGCGGCAAGTCACCATTGCCGGACGCAACCTTGCTGCCAACGCCGTGCTATTGCCGCATCACCATCCGTACGGCCAGTTCACGTACGCCATGCAGGGCATGGTGCGGGTGACGGCCAACAACAGCAGCTGGATCGTGCCGCCGCAGCGGGCGATCTGGATCCCGCCCGACATGGAGCACACGGTGACGGTATTGGAACCGACGCTGCTGCGGCCGGTCTTCGTGCATGCGAGCCGCTCGCCGTTTGCCGGCGACGATTGCAAGGTGGTACACGTATCGAACCTGCTGCGCGAGCTGATCGCCGCGCTCGAGCAGCACGACGAGCACGAACAGTCGGACCGCGAGCGGCTCCTGAGCGAGATGATTCTCGATGAAGTAACGCGCTGCGCGGTGCGGCCGATGCGCGTGCCGCTGCCAGTGGACAAGCGCCTGAAAGCACTGTGCGATGCGCTGATCGACGATCCGGGCGTGGAGCTGACCTTGCAGGATTGGGCAGGCCGGGTGGGGGCGTCCGAGCGGACCTTGACGCGGTTGTTCGAGCGCGAACTGGGAATGAGTTTTGTGCAGTGGCGCCAGCAGGTGCGGCTGGCGCACGCAGCGCCATTGATTGCGCGCGGCATGCCGCTGTCGCAGGTGGCGGCGCAACTCGGTTATGCGAGCCAGTCGGCGTTTTCGGCGATGTTCAAGAAAACGTTTGGCAGCACGCCGACGGCGTTTTTTAGTTAAGTTGCACGGAGATCCGTCATCCCCGCGTGCGCGGGGATGACGGTGTTGCGGCTTTACGGCTTTGCGGCTTTGCGGCTTTGCGGCTGGCTGCCAGCAGTTAGCTGTTACCTGAACGTTAGCTCGCCATTTTCCGCATCGACGTGAATCACGTCCTTCGGACCAAACCGCCCTTGCAGAATCAGCTTGGACAGCGGATTTTCGATCTGCTGCTGGATTGCGCGCTTGAGCGGACGGGCGCCATACACCGGATCGTAGCCTGCCTCGGCGATCTTTTGCAGCGCGGCGTCGGTGATTTCGAGCGCCATGTCCATCTTGCCCAGGCGTTGTTCCAGGATCGCCAGCTGGATCTTGGCAATCGCGCCGATGTTCTTTTCGTCGAGGCCATGGAACACCACGATCTCGTCGATCCGGTTGATGAACTCGGGGCGGAAGTGCGACCGTACCTCGGCCATCACCGACAGCTTGACCACCGACGGATCGGAGTCTTCCATCGCCTGGATTTTATGCGAGCCCAGGTTCGAGGTCATGATGATCACCGTGTTTTTGAAATCGACGGTACGGCCCTGGCCGTCGGTCATGCGGCCATCGTCGAGCGCCTGCAGCAGCACGTTGAACACGTCCGGGTGCGCTTTTTCCACTTCGTCGAGCAGGATCACGCTGTAGGGCTTGCGGCGCACGGCTTCGGTCAGGTAGCCGCCCTCGTCGTAACCGACGTAGCCGGGCGGCGCGCCGATCAGGCGGGCTACCGAGTGCTTCTCCATGAATTCGCTCATATCGATGCGGATCATCGATTCCTCGGTGTCGAACAGGAAACCGGCCAAGGCTTTCGACAGCTCGGTTTTCCCCACGCCGGTCGGGCCCAGGAACATGAACGAACCATATGGCCGGTTCGGATCGGACAGGCCGGCGCGCGAGCGGCGGATGGCGTCGGACACGGCCGAAATCGCCTCGTCCTGGCCCACCACGCGTTCGTGCAGCTTTTCCTCGATGTGCAGCAGCTTGTCGCGCTCGCCCTGCATCATGCGCGAGACGGGAATCCCGGTCGCGCGCGACACCACTTCGGCAATCTCTTCGGCCCCCACCTCGGTGCGCAGCAGGCGCTGCTTCGGCGGCGTATTCTTTTCCAGCGACACGCCGTTGGCCGCCGCCGTTTCGGCCTGCTTCAGTTCCGCTTCGAGTTCGGGCAGGCGGCCGTATTGCAATTCGGACACGCGCTGCCAGTTGCTCTCGCGCGTGGCCTGCTCCATTTGCAGCTTGATGCGCTCGATCTCTTCCTTGATATGGGTACTGCCCTGCACCACCGCTTTTTCGGCCTTGAGGATTTCCTCGTAGTCGTTCAGTTCGCGTTGCAGGCGCTCGATTTCTTCCTCGATCAGGTCCAGGCGACGGCGCGAGCCCTCGTCCTTTTCCTTTTTGACGGCTTCCTTCTCGATCTTCAGCTGGATCAGGCGGCGTTCGAGCTTGTCCATCACCTCGGGCTTGGAGTCGATCTCGATCTTGATTTTCGACGCGGCCTCATCGATCAGGTCAATCGCCTTGTCGGGCAGGAAGCGGTCGGTGATGTACCGGTGCGACAATTCCGCCGCCGCGATGATGGCGGCGTCCGAAATGGCGACCTTGTGGTGCAGCTCGTACTTGTCCTGCAAGCCGCGCAGGATGGCAATCGTGTCTTCCACGCTCGGCTCATCGACCAGGATTTTCTGGAAGCGGCGCTCGAGTGCGGCATCTTTCTCGATGTACTTGCGGTACTCGTCGAGAGTGGTGGCGCCCACGCAGTGCAGCTCGCCCCGGGCCAGCGCGGGTTTGAGCATATTGCCCGCGTCCATGGCGCCATCGGCCTTGCCAGCGCCGACCATCGTGTGCATTTCGTCGATGAAGACGATGGTCTGGCCTTCGTCCATCGCCAGCTCCTTGAGCACGGTTTTCAGGCGCTCCTCGAATTCGCCGCGGTACTTGGCGCCGGCCACCAGCGCGGCCATGTCGAGCGCGAGCACGCGCTTGCCCTTGAGCGAATCGGGTACCTCGTTGTTGACGATGCGCTGCGCCAGCCCTTCGACAATCGCGGTTTTACCCACGCCCGGCTCGCCGATCAGCACCGGGTTATTCTTGCTGCGGCGTTGCAGCACCTGGATCGCGCGGCGGATTTCATCGTCGCGGCCGATCACGGGGTCGAGCTTGCCGGCGCGGGCGCGCTCGGTCAGGTCCAGCGTGTATTTTTTCAGTGCTTCGCGCTGGCCTTCGGCCTCTTGCGAGTCGACCTTGCCGCCGCCGCGCACGGCCTCGATCGCCGCTTCCAGCGCCTTGCGCGTCAGGCCGCTTTCGCGCGCCAGGGTGCCGGCGTCGGATTTGTCTTCGGTGAGGGCCAGCAGCACCATTTCGCTGGAAATGAACTGGTCCGCGCGCTTTTGCGCTTCGCGGTCGGCCATGTTGAGCACGCCAACGAGCTCGCGGCTGGCCTGGACGTCGCCGCCCGTGCCCGAGACCTTGGGCTTGCGGTCGAGCGCATCCTTGAGTGACTTGGTAAGACCGCCAACGTTGACACCGGCGCGCTGCAGGATCGAGCGGGCACTGCCGTCGTCCTGGTTCAGCAGCGCCAGCAGCAGATGCGACGGTTCGATGTACTGGTTGTCATTGCCCACTGCCAGGCTCTGCGAGTCCGACAAGGCTTCCTGGAGTTTGGTCGTGAGTTTATCTTGCCGCATGGTGATGCTCCGATAGATTTGAGTTAGCGCACAGATAGGGTTGTACGATTACTTTTCAAGACCTGCGACCAGAACCATTTGACAACATCAGGTGGAGGCGGCCCCCTGCCATTTGGCCAGCGCCGCGTCGTCGCTCACGCGGGCATCGACCCACCGGGCGCCGTCGGGCGTGACTTCCTTCTTCCAGAACGGCGCGTCGGTTTTCAGATAATCGATGATGAATTCGCAGGCGGCAAAGGCCTCGCCCCGGTGCGCGGCCGTGGCCGCCACCAGCACGATCTGGTCGAGCGGCTTGAGCGGCCCCACGCGGTGGATCACCAGTGCCCCGAAGGTTGGCCAGCGCACCTTGGCCTGCTCGATGATGGCGGCAATCGACTGCTCGGTCATGCCCGGGTAGTGCTCGAGCTCCATCTCGGCCACCGACGCGCCGTCGTTGAGGTCGCGTACGGCGCCGACGAACGTCACCACCGCGCCGATCTTCGGGTTGGCGGCGCGCAGGCGCGCCACTTCCGTGGTCAAATCAAAATCCTCGGTCTGGATCCGGACCTGATTGAGTTGACTACCCTCGCTCATGCCCGCTCCGAACCGCCGATCCGGCGCAGCAGCTGCTCGATACGGCTGACGGTGCGGTCGTCGGCCAGCGCCGGCATCGCGCACAATTGCAGGTAGGCGGCGGTGGCGGACAGCGGTTTCTGGCCCGATTTGAGCGACGATTGCAGCACTTCCACCTGCATTTTCAGGCGCTCGCGCGCGAACTCGGCGCCGGAATCGACCCCGGCGACGATCTCCAGGCGCAGCACTTCGTCGAGAAGCTTGGCGCGATTGGCTTCCAGCTGCCTGGTGTACGACTCGCGTCCCGCTTCCAGGGCCGTCACGCCAGCCGCAAAGCGGCCTTGCAGCGCCTTGTCGTAGTCGCCGCCGAGCGGCGGCAGCGCGGTCCAGCGGGCTTGCCAGGCGTCGGCATTGAGTTGTTCGCCCTGCCCTGCAATCGACTGCTCCAGCGCCTGCACCAGGCGCAATTTGTCGCGCAGTGCATTGGCCTGGGCGGCGCCGGCGCGGCGCTTGATGGCGTCGGCTTGCGCTTGCACGCCGGCCACTGCCGCCTGGTAACGCTCGTTGATGCGGGTTTCGGCCGCGCGCGGCACCACGCCGGCGCTGTTCCACGTCGTTTGCGCATCGCGCAGGGTGTGCGCGATGGCTGCCAGTTGGGCTTTGTCGTCGCCGCTGAAGGTGGCCGTCTCCAGCGCCTTGCAGAGGTCTTCGCGCGCGTGCAGGTGGGCTTTGCGCTCGTGGTCGGCGGCGTGCGCGGTTTCCTTGCGCTTGGCGAAAATCGCATCGCACACGGTGCGGAAACGCTGCCACAGCGCCTGCTCGATCTTGCGCTCGAGCGGCAGCGCCTTGGCCAGCTCCTGCCAGCGTTCCTGCAGGCGGCGCAGCTTGTCGAGCGTGTGGCGGTCGGCCGGCTGCAACTGTTCGGCTTCGGCGATCAGTTCCTCGCGCTTGGCGGCCTCGATCTTGCGCTGTTCGGACAATGGCGCCTGCAACTGCCCCAGGGCCTTGTCGAATGCTTGGTCGAGCTTGCGCTTTTCCTTGCGGTCGATGGCGCCGAGACGGCCCCACACCTGGCGCAGGCGCTGCACGGCAGCGGCAACGTTTTTCAGGTCGGCGCCGTCATGGGCCGAGTCGGCCATGGCGCGGATCTCGTCGATCAGCGCTTGCGCCTTGGCGGCATTGGCATGGCGTTCCTCGGCCAGGTGCTTGAAGTGGGCGGCGGCCGGCGCGTAGGCGGCGGTGCAGGCAGCGTCGAACTTTTCCCACAGGCCCTTGGGCGCGTGGCCGGAGACGGCGTCGAGCTCCTTCCAGCGTTCGCGCATGCTGCCCACTTTTTGCGCCAGCTCGCTCATCGACAGGCCCTGGACCGGCAGTTCTTCCACGGCCTTGACCAGTTCCTCGCGCGAGACATTGCCGCTCCAGCGGGCCCAGTCGGCCAGGCGCTTGAGTTCGGCACGAACGTGATTCAGGTGGTCGGTCTGCTGCTGCGACAGGCGGATCTTGTGATCCTTGAGCCATTTATCGTGCTCGGCAGCGGCGTGCAGCGAGCCCTGCTCGAGGGCTGCTTCCATGGCCTCCAGCGTCTCGAGGAATTTCTTTTCCACTTCCTTCGACTGCTGCGGCTTCGGTGGGCGTTCTTTCTTGGGCGCGGGAGCGGCGGCGGTTGCTGCGGCGTCGGTGGCCGCGGGGCTGGTACCGGCATAGGCACCGGCGGCACTGGCGGCCGATGGATCGGCTGCCGTCGTGGCTGAGGTATCTGCTGCCGAAGCGCCCGGTGCGTCTGCGGCCGGGACGGTAGCGCCGGAGGCTGCACCTGCAGAAGCGCCGCCAGGTACGGGGGTGACAGCACCTGCGGCGGCCCGGCGTCCGGCAGCAGCGAGCGCAGCACGCGCCTGCTCGATAGCCTGGTTGTAATCGGACAGCAAATGACGTGGCAACGCCGCGTGCTCGGGCGCCTGCTGGTAGTCGGCCAGATCGGCCGCGTGGCGCGCCAGCGTTTGTTCGGACTCGTCCACCGGCAGTCCTGCATCCGGCAACTGGCGCACCACGGCCATGGCGTCGATGATCTTGCGCTGCAGCGCCACTTGCGCTTCCAGGCGGCCTGCCAGCGCGGCGCGGGCGGCCGCATACGGCTCTGCCACGGCCGGCACCGCCGACGTGATGGCCCACTGGCGATCGAGTTCGGCCACCTGGTTCGGTGTCAGCTTTTCTTCCTTCAGCAGGCGCTCGGCCTGTTCGAGGCAGGCCTGGGCTTTTTGCAGCTCGGCCTGCTGGTAGCGGATGGCGTCGAGCCGGCCCTGCATCAGCTTGGCCACGCGGCGGTCGGTGTTGCGCATGGCGGCCAGCACCTGTTCCAGCGCGGCCTGCGATTGCACGTGTTCGGCGGCGGCCAAGCGCACGCCGGCAAATTCGCTTTGCAGGATCAGGGCCACGGCGCCCGCTTCGTCGCCAGCCAGCGCGGCGGCGCGTTGCGCCTGCTCATCGCGGCGGCTGGTCGAATCCGCAGCCGCAGCGGCGGCGGCGCCCGCATCCGCCGCGCCCGGAGCATTGGGCGTGGCCTGGGTTTGGGCGGTAGTGCGCTTAAAGATGAAATCGAACATGGGGCGCTATGGAGGTGGGATAAACCACCATCATAGCAAAGCAGAAGGAATTTGCCCGGCGGGCGTGCCGCGGGCGTGTAATTCGTGACCGGACGGCGCGGCCAGCCTCAATTTGGCGGGCTACTGGCAGGCTGTTGCGCAGGCTACTTGGCCATGGCTTCATCGAGCAAGCCGTGGCGTGCCGCCGGCCGCGATCGTGCCGGCCGGGTGTGCGGCAAGTCCTCTTTTTCATCGTCATCGTCCACCAGCGGCAATACCTGCAACCCGGGTATGGTGATCTGGGCGTCAGTGAGTTGCCGCACCGCAGCACGTGGCGCCACGGCTGCCGGGGCACAGCGCTTCATTTCTTCCAGGTGCTTGTCGTGCATCATCAACTGGTTGGCGATGGAGAACCAGGTGTCGCCGGCAAATGCCGCACGGGCGATGGCAAACAGTTCCTGTTCTTCCTTTTCCAGCCGCTTCAGCATGGACGAACAAAAGGTTTCGATGCTGTCGCACACTTGTTCGACGCGAAAATCTTGCATACCGGCAAAAATACCCATCTTTTCCTGCAAGTTGCGGATGGCGGTGAGCGCCGACTGGTTCAGGCGGTTGAGTTCGTCAAGCAGGTGGTCGGCACGCTCGGTGGTCTGGCGCAGCGCGGGGATCAGGTACATTTCGGTTTTGCGCCAGTGACATGCCTGGTAGAGCTTGTGCAGCGATTCGCAAGCGAACTCGAGTTGCGAGAGCGTGATGCTGTTTTGCTGCAGCAAGGTATTACGCACGTATTGCTGGAACGATTGCAGACTGAGGCGGACGCTGGCTTGTTCCACCGACAGCGCAACCAGGGTATATGTGGCTGTTAACATTCTGACTCCCAAAACTGAAGTTGCGCGCCCATGGCGAGACAGCGAGAGCGGAAGTGGAAAGTGTAAATAATTCCGACACCTGCGCCTTGACCCAAGACAAACCTGGTCCAACGCGGTGCATGAATTGAATGTCCAATATATAACAGTCTGCGGGCGAAATCTACCTCAATGGCAGCTGCAAACGTACCATGCCGGGTTCCTGGTGCGGCAAAACCACGCCGCCGAAATGGCGCACCAGTTTTTGCACGCCGAGGTTCTCGGCCAGCGCATCACCAACGATCTCGGCCGTACCGCGCGCGCGGAAGTAATCGACCAGCTTGCCGAACAGGATGTAGCCGAGCCCTTTCCCCTTCAGGTCAGAGCGGATGATGATGGCGAACTCGGCACTCTGGTTGGCGGGATCGAGCACCGCGCGCACCACGCCCAGGGTTTCGGCGCCGCCACCGGCAAGCGGCCTGGTCGCGATGAAGGCCATGGCGCGGTCGTAATCGATCTGGGTCAGGCGCGCCAGCTGGGCCGGCGGCAGCTCGCGCATGGCCGTGAAGAAACGCAGCCGCACATCGTCGGCATCGAGCGCGTGGAAAAACGCCTGGTGCTGCGCGGCGTCCTCGGGCCGGATCGGCCGCAGCACGATGTCGCCGCCATTCCACGCCACCGTTTGTTCGAGCTCCTGCGGATACGGCCGGATCGCCAGCGTGCGGCGGCTGCGCGGCGCCGCCAGTTGCAGGCGCGCGCCCAGCGCCACCACCGCGCCGCCGATCGCCAGCACCGGGTTGAGGTCGAGCTCGGCCAGTTCCGGCACGTCGGTCAGCATGTCGGCCACCTGCACCAGCGTGCGCACCAGCGCCTCGGCATCGGCGGCGGTCTGGCCTTGCGCGAGCAGGCGCGAGATGCGGGTACGGCCCACCATGTCGCGCGCCAGCACCATGTTCAGCGGCGGCAGCCCGGCCGTGCGGTCGGCCGTGAGGTCGGCCACCCCCCCGGCCGCCAGGCCGCCCTGGCCGAAGAACACCACCGGCCCGAACACGCGGTCGATACCGATCCCGATACGCACCGCCGCCGGCGTGTGGCCGGCCAGCGCGGCCTGCTGCGGCGTGGCCAGGGCGATGCCATACGCGGCCAGCAGGCTGCGCGCCTCGTCGTCGCTCAGCACCACCGGCCCCTTGTTCTTTTCCTGTTCCTTGCGGTGCGCCGCCAGCGCCGCCTTGACCAGCGCGCGCGCTGCCGCGCGGGGCGGCGCGGCGGTGCCCGGCACCCCGGCCGGCACTTCCATCAGCAAGGACTGGTTGCGGCGGTATCGGGCCACCTGCAAAAAGCCGTGGACCGCCGTTTCCGGCGTCTCGAACGTGGGCAGGCCGGCGTCGGCAAACTGCCGCCGCGCCCTCGCCGACGAGGCGCCGCCCAGCCAGCACGACAGCACATTGCGGCCACCGGCCTCGAACAGCGGCGCCAGCGCCTGCGCAATCGCCTCGCTTGCCACCATGGCCGTCGGCGCGTGCAGGAACAGCAGCGCGTCGGTCTGGTCGTCGGCCAGCAGTGCTTGTGCCGCTGCCACATATATCGCTACCGGCGCATCGGCTGGCAGGTTGATCGCCAGGCTGACCGTCGAGTTTGCGGTTGAGTTGGCAGTACTGCTGGCGACAGTCGCTACCCCCTGCTGCACCAGGCGCTTGCGGGTGGCAGCCGACACCGGCGCCGGGCGCAGTTCACCTGCCGCCAGCGCATCGGCCGCGACCAGCGCCAGGCTGGCGCCATTGGTCAGCAC
>Ga0079104_1002413_pt1 | contig 10126 bp, 9 predicted proteins | sample MedtruBG_FD_76829 | JGI IMG/M metagenome (GOLD analysis project Ga0079104, IMG submission 76829) | Root nodule microbial communities of legume samples collected from California, USA - Medicago truncatula BG | ecosystem: Host-associated > Plants > Roots > Nodule | place: USA: California... | reverse complement strand
GACAATTTCCTCTTAACCCACGGCCTACGACCTGATAGGACAGCCGCAAAAGGCAGGCAACACAAATGACATCCAAAGACAAGCCCACGAGGCCCGGCGGCAAGGCCAAGGGTCGCGACACGAAACCTCATTCCGGCGGCGAGAAGGCTGCAGTGCGGGCAGCCGGTAGCGCGCCGGCCGCGTCGGCTGCGGGTGCGGAACAGCCACAGCGCATCTCGAAGATACTCTCGCGCGCAGGCGTTGCATCGCGCCGCGACGTCGAGCGGATGATCATGGAAGGGCGCGTCAGTCTCAATGGCCTCGTGCTCGACACACCGGTGGTCAACGCGACGCTCGCCGACAGGATCGAAGTGGACGGCCATCCGATCCGCGGCATCGAACGGACGCGGCTTTGGCTCTATCACAAGCCGGGCGGGCTCGTGACGACCAATGCCGATCCGGAAGGCCGGCCGACGGTCTTCGAAAACCTGCCCGAGGATCTGCCGCGCGTTCTGTCGATCGGCCGGCTGGACATCAACACCGAAGGCCTGCTGCTCCTGACGAATGACGGCGGGCTTGCCCGCGTGCTTGAGCTGCCGTCGACAGGCTGGCTGCGCCGCTACCGCGTGCGCGCACACGGGGAAATCGATCAGGCGGCGCTCGACCGCCTGAAAGAGGGTATCGCGGTCGAAGGTGTCCTTTACGGGGCGATCGAGGCTACTCTGGATCGGGTACAGGGCTCGAACGTCTGGATCACTATGGGCCTGCGCGAAGGCAAGAATCGTGAGATCAAGAACGTCCTTGGCGCACTTGGCCTCGACGTAAACCGACTGATCCGCATCTCCTATGGTCCGTTCCAGCTCGGCGAGTTGCCGATTGGTCAGGTTCAGGAGATTCGCGGCCGAACGCTGCGCGAACAGCTGGGCCCCCGGCTGATCGCCGACGCCAAAGCGAATTTCGACGCGCCGATCTATAACGACCAGTCGACTGCTGCCGAGCCTGAAGCAGAGCCTGTCGCCGATCACGGCAAGGCGGAATGGGGCAGCAAGCGCGAGAAGGCCGGAGACAAGCGCGAGCGTGCTCTTGCCCGCCTCGACACCCGCCGCGACGATGGCCGACCGAACGACCGCGGCCGCAGTCGTGGAAAGGCGGAGGAACGTCCTGCTCGCCCGCCTCTGAGACGCAACCGCTCTTCCAACGTCTGGATGGCGCCGGGTGCGCGTCCGACGGTCGAGAAAAAGCCGAAGGCTGCGGAAGACGAGCTTTCTCCGAAATCCACGCGGCGCGCGCCGGCGGACGTTAAACGCCGCGACCGTGCTAAGGACCCCGCCACGGCGAAGGCAGCCGGCTTTGATGAGGAGCGTAAGGGCAAGGCGGGTAAATCCGCCGGCCGCAAGGACGCCGCCGGTGGCTTCGAAAGGCGTCGCCCGCTCGAAGGCGCAGAGCGGAAATCACGCGACCATGGCGATCGTCCGCCGCGCCGTCCGGAGGGGGAGCGGGCTGCACGCGACCCGGCCGATGACCGCGCGTCTTCCGGCGGCCGCAAGGAGACCGCTCGGCCACCGCGCGGCGACGGCAAGAAGCGCTTTGCCGACGACCGGCCACGGGCGAACGCTGGCGGCAAGCCGGCGGCGGCAAACCCCTCCGCCAATCGCTCGTCCGAATCGCGCGCCGGAAAACCCGCAGGCACCAAACCCTCCGGCGGCAGGCGGCCCGGTGGAGGCAAGCCCGGTAATCGCCCGGGTGGCGGCAAACCCGGTAATCGCCCTGGTGGCGGCAAATCCTCGGGCAAGGGACCGCAGGGCAGGGGGAAGTAGCCGGCCGTGCGCATCGTCGGGGGAGAATTCCGCGGCCGCACGCTGGCCACACCGAAGTCGAACGACATCCGCCCGACCACGGACCGGACGCGCGAGAGCCTGTTCAACATTCTCGGTCACGCCTATCCCGAGGTCCTTGACGGGACGCGCGTCCTCGACCTCTTCGCCGGCACGGGCGCCGTGGGCTTCGAGGCGCTGTCGCGCGGTTGCCGTCAGGTTCTTTTCGTCGAACAGGGGGTGGAGGGACGTGGACTGCTGCGTGTCAACATCGAGGCGCTTGGCCTTCAGGGGCGGGCAAAGATTTTCCGTCGCGACGCGACCGACCTGGGCCCCGTCGGGACGATGGAGCCATTTCATCTGGTGTTTGCAGATCCGCCCTATGGCAAAGGCCTTGGCGAGCGCGCTCTGATCGCGGCCGCCCGCGGCGGTTGGCTCGTTGCCGGCGCCCTTGCGATCCTGGAGGAACGCGCGGATGTCCGGCCGCAGTTTTCCGAGAGTTTCGAATCGGTCGATGAACGCGCCTTCGGCGACACGCTCATGCATTTTCTTCGCTTTCGCGGCGCCTGAGATCGGCGCAAAGTCCGCCGGAGCTGCTCAGATTCCGCGTGATCTCGGCCTGCCTATTGTGCAGGATGGCCGGTGACGGAGGGATGCTGATGGACCAGAAGCTATCCACGACTCGCAAGGTTGCGGCGAACAAGGGGGAGCCGACCATCGCGCTTGCGCTGGGAGGCGGCGGTGCCCGTGGGCTTGCCCATATTCACGTCATCGACGCGCTTGACGAGATGGGCCTTCGGCCGGCGGTGGTCGCCGGTTCGTCGATCGGCGCGCTCATGGGAGCCGGCGTGGCGGCCGGCATGAGCGGGAAGGAAATTCGCGAGCATGTGCTTTCGACCGTCGGTCGCCGCGGGGAGGTGCTCAACCGGCTGTGGCGATTAAGGCCGGCAAGTCTTGCTGAAGCCATGGCGAGCGGCTTCCGCTTCGGCCAGTTCAACATAGAGCGCGTGCTGAAGGCCTTTCTGCCTGACGCAGTGCCCGTCCGCTTCTCCGATCTGGCCCTCCCCTTGAAAATCATCGTCACGGACTATTACGGGCAGACGGAAAGCGTCTGCGAGAGCGGCGATCTTTACAAGGCGCTTGCCGCCTCCTGCGCCCTACCTGCGGTTTTCATGCCGGTGAAGATCGATGGCCGCGTGATGATCGACGGCGGGATCTACAATCCAATTCCCTTCGATCACTTGCGGGGACTGGCCGACATCGTCATCGCCGTCGATGTCGTCGGCGGGCCCGATGGGGATGGCGAGACGATCCCCAGCCGCATCGACAGCCTGTTCGGCGCGACCCAGTTGATGATGCAGTCGATCATCACCATGAAGATGCAGGCCGGCGCTCCGGACATTCTCCTCAGGCCCGATGTGGGGCGGTTCCGCGTGCTCGATTTCCTGCGGGCGCAGGAGTTGCTTACCGCCACCAGCCGTACCAAGGATGAAACGAAGCGCGCGTTGGCAGAACGCATAGAACAGTGGAAGAAGGGAATGTAGACAGACGATGAGCCCTATGGGGCGCCCGCACCAGTAATCAGGGGGAGGCGCTTGCGACGGCCAGGCCAATCGTAGCAGGCTCATTCATGGACCGCCGAAGATGGCCGGCGATTACGAAGGAAATCCGTCCTCGCCGACTGCTGATGGATGCTTGAACCAGGCGTTAGCCACCTGGAGAGGGCGTCTGCTGCTTCGCTTATATTGGATGCTCAGAAGCGGTAGTTTACGCCAATCTTGCTCGTATCGAAGCGGAAGTCGGCATCGACAGGATTGCCGCCATCGACTGTATAGGTTCGCTCGCCGAAATCATGGTGCATATACTCGGCCTTGATCGACCAGTTCGGCGAGAAGCCGTATTCGACGCCAGCGCCGGCGACCCAGCCGGTGTCGTTGCGTATGGTGCTACCGCTTGTACCGGCTCCGTCATCCGTTTTTATCTCGAAGCGACCTATTCCCAATCCGCCAGTCGCGTAGACAAGCAGGTTATCGAAGCTGTAGCCTGCGCGGGCGCGGACGGTGGACAGCCATTTCGTATCGCTCGTGCATGAGTAAGCCGGATTAGGGCAGGGCGTGTCTCCATCGATGCTGGAACCCAGAAAGTCCGCTTCTGCACCGATGACGAAGCCGTCGATCTGCCAGTTATAGCCCGCCTGAACGCCGCCGAGAAATCCCTTACCGTCGTGATGGGCCGTCTCGCCGAAAGGCTGATACGTCCAATCCACATCCGCACGGCCGCCGCCTACGTTACCGCCGAGATAAAAGCCGTTCCAGTCGAACGCTGCCGGCGCGGATATGGCCGGCGGCGACTCGACCGGCGCAAGATCGGCGGCCACGACAGGTGAAAGTGCTCCAGCAAGAAATGCCGCACTTAAGAAATATCTTTTCATACTATGGTCCCCTCGTCAAAGGCGCCTCCTTGAGCGTCCTAAATCGTTTATCGCGAAATTTAATATTTTTATCAAGTATGTTTTGTCATAAAGTTAAGATTGATGCGATAAAGCCACAATTAAGGAAGGCTTATGACTATATAAGTTGCTTATACTTATAACTAGTTACCAATAATATACTACCTTAAGAAGTATTATTTATGTAAAACTTTAAGCTGTATGTTCCGTATTTTGAAAGATACAATTACAAGAGGCGCCCTCTTTAAGACGAAGTTATTTACGAGCGCAGTTATTTCGGAATAATATTCAGGCAGGAAGACAGGCGGCGCCGGCATCGAGTTCTGGCACCAGAGCCTTCTGGAGATAGAGCGTTTCCTGTCTGAATTGAAAGATGTCTGGCTCGACGGGTCGGCCGAAGCGCGCGGCCTGTTCGCTCGGTCGGCTTGGCCGGCTTGGGCACGGCGCGCGCTAGCCCATGTTCGTTCCCGCCTCATCGATGAAGACGAGGCGGGCGGAATCAATTCCGGGTGATGTTTCAGTCAACGTGCCCGGTGGCAAGCAACGTTGTGAGCGCAGTCACACACACAGCCGTTTCACTCCGTCTTTTCCAACGTCTCGCTCCCGGCGACGTTGCCCGGCAGGGCATCGGCGGGGTGAGTGACCTCGCGCTTCGGCTTGACCAGCGGTTCCGGCCGTACCGGTCTTGAGTGCAGCATGTCGCGGCCGGCGGTAATGCCCTCTGCTTCCTGGAGCACCAGCCTTGCCTCGTCGCGGCGGCGGATATCGTCCATGATGCCGATGGCTTCGTCGCCGTTCACGCCGAGTGCTTCGAGCGTCTTGCGGCCGAACAGCAAACCCGACTCGAAGGTCTCGCGCAATTCGTAGTCGACCCCGCGTGCGCGCAGCTCCAGTGTGTGCTGGCGGTCGTAGGAGCGCGCAAACACGCGTGCATTCGGGAATTCTGTGTGGACGAGATCGATGATCCTGTCCGTGACCTCCTTCTTCTGCGTGCAGACGGCGACGATCTTTGCTTTTTCGATCCCGGCAGCCCTCAATACGTCGAGGCGCGTGCCGTCGCCGAAATAGATCCGGAATCCGAATGTCGCGGCCTGGCGCACGCGGGCGGCGGAATGGTCGATGATCGTCACCTCGCGTCCGCCGGCCAGCAGGATTTGCGAAGCGATCTGCGCGAAGCGGGAAAAGCCGATCATCAGCACGTCGGCGCCGGCGCCCTCGAAATTCTCTTCGATCTCCTCGGCCGTTTCATCCTGCTGGTGCATCAGACGCCTGGAGAGCATGGCCGCAACCGGGGTCAATGCCATGGAGAGCGTGACGATCGCGACCAGCAGCGAGGCGGTCGCCTGCGAAAAGACCCCGGCCGCAGCGGCAGCGGTAAAGAGGACGAAACCGAATTCGCCGCCCTGCGGCAGAAGCAGGCCGATGCGGACGGCGTCGTTATGCCGTGAGCCTGACGCCCGGCAAAGCCCGTAAAGAACGAGACTTTTTACCAGCATCAGAACGGGAACGGCGATCATGATGTTCAGGAGGTTCTCCGCCACGACGTGGAGCTCGAGGGACAGGCCAACCGCCATGAAGAAAAGCGCCTGCAGGATACCGCGGAAGGGCTCGATATCGGCTTCCAGCTCGTGCCGATAGGACGATTCGGCCAGCAACACGCCGGCGAGAAAGGCACCCATTGCCATCGAAAGCCCGGCGAGCTGCATCATCGTGGCCGCGCCCATCACGACGAGAAGCGCGGCTGCGATCATCACGTCGCGCGCGCCTGTACGCGCGATCACCTGAAAGAGCGGGTTGAGAAGATAACGGCCGGCGGCGAAAAGTGCGGCAACGGCAGCTATTGCGATCGCGAAATCCTGGAGCGGCGTCGTCGTATCCTCCGGCGCTTGCGCCGCCATCAACGGAATGATTGCAAGCAGAGGAACGATCGCAAGGTCCTGGAGCAGGAGAATGGAAAAGGCGCGCTGGCCGTAGCGTGTATTGGTATCGTTGTTCTCTTCCAGGATCTGCATGGCGAAGGCGGTGGAAGAAAGCGCCAGGCCAAAGCCGGCGACAACGCTGGCGGCGCCTTCGAGAAGACCGCTGAGCGCGATCAGGAACGAAAGAGCGAGGCCGGTGACCACGACTTGTGCGGTGCCGAGCCCGAATATATCGCGTCGCATCTGCCAGAGTCGCGACGGTTTTAGCTCAAGGCCGATGATGAACAGCAGGAAGACGACGCCGAGCTCCGAGACATGCAGGATCTCTTCGCCTTCGGTGATCTGCTGGGCGACGGGCCCGATCAGGATGCCGGCGGCGAGATATCCGAGAATGGTGCCGAGCCCGAGACGCTTGAACAGCGGCGCGGCGATCACGGCGCCTCCAAGCAGCATGAGCGCTTGCGAATAGATGATCGTCGTCGTTTCCATGCTCGGTGCTTCCGCTATAACGGCCGGGGACACCCTTAGGAGAGGGGCGCACGTGGCCGAGTATCATTTTGCTGCTGGGACGGGAATCATGATGATGCCCTTGATGCATGCTTCAGTGCACAATAAATGGGACAGGATTGAAAGGTCAAAATCATGTCTGAGACGATCGATTCCGCCGTCCTCGAGCAGCGCGCCGCCGAGCTTGTCGATCAGGCCCGCCGCGCTGGCGCGGATGCAGCAGATGCGGTGGTGGTGCGCGGGCGCTCGCGTTCCGTTTCCGTGCGGCTCGGCAAGGTGGAGGCGACCGAGGCTTCCGAGAGCGACGATTTCTCGCTACGGGTCTTTGTCGGGCGCCGCGTCGCCAGCGTTTCCGCCAATCCCGGTTTCGATCTGAAGCTCCTTGCGGAGCGTGCCGTGGCGATGGCGAAAGCATCGCCGGAGGATCCTTACGCATCTCTCGCCGATCCCGATCGCCTGGCGAAGTCCTATCCGGATCTCGATCTTTTCGACAGCCGCGACGTATCCACCGAGACCCTCACCGAGAGGGCGCTCGCCGCAGAGGAGGCCGCACTCTCGGTCACCGGCGTCACCAATTCGAGCGGGGCCGGTGCATCGGCCGGCATGGGCGGGCTCGTGCTCGTCACGTCGCATGGTTTCTCCGGGTCCTATATGGCCACCCGTTTCGGCTGCTCCGTCAGCGCGATTGCCGGCGAAGGCACCAAGATGGAGCGCGACTATGATTTCGACAGCCGTCTCTATTTCCACGAGCTCCGCACGGCCGAGGATATCGGCCGCGTGGCGGGCGAGCGGGCGGCAGCGCGCATCAATCCCCGCCGCGTCGCGACGCAGAAGAACCTGACCGTCGTTTTCGATCCTCGCATCGCGCGCGGTTTCGTTGGCCATCTTGCAGGAGCCGTCAACGGTGCGTCGGTCGCCCGCAAGACGAGCTTCCTGCGCGATATGATGGGCAAGCAGATCATGAAATCGGGTATTGCCGTAACCGACGATCCGTTGATCGTCCGCGGTGCCTCATCGCGTCCCTTCGACGGGGAGGGGGTCAGCGGCTCGAAACTGTCGATGGTCGAGGACGGTGTGCTGCGCCATTGGTTCCTGTCCACGTCCGCAGCCAGGGAACTTGGCCTCGAAACCAACGGGCGGGGCGTTCGCGGTGGTCCGTCGGTCAGCCCGGCCTCGACCAATCTCGCTCTCGAGCCCGGCTCAATTTCGCGCGAGGATCTGATCGGCGGCGTCGGCACGGGCTTCTATGTCACCGAGCTCATCGGCCAGGGCGTCAACATGGTGACGGGCGAATACAGCCGCGGCGCTTCCGGCTTCTGGATCGAAAACGGCGAAGTCCTCTATCCCGTGTCCGAGGTAACGATCGCCTCCAATCTGAAGCAGATGTTCATGGCCCTGACGCCTGCCGACGACATCGACAGGAAGTTCGGTATTGCCGCGCCGACCCTCGCGATCGAAGGCATGACGCTCGCCGGAACATGAATGTGGGCGGCGCGTTGCATGATGGGGATGAGGGAAGTGTGCGCGGATTTTCCGCCCGTGCCCCGCGTCTAAACTCTTTGGAATCGATCGCGCTCATTTTTTGGGTCGATCCGACCTAAACATCGTGATCTAAAGGCGCCGCTCGTAAGGAGTTGCATGTCAGAAACAGCCCATTCGATCGTGCCCGCCTGGGGCCAGGATCTCGAGCTCATTCTTGCGGCAGCAGTCGCGGCGGGTGACACGGCGCTCGGCTATTTTCGCAAGACGCTGGACGTTCGCTGGAAAAATGAAGGACGCTCTCCCGTCAGCGAGGCCGACCTTGCCGCCAACGACATCCTCAAGAGTCGGCTGCTCTCTGCCCGGCCGGACTATGGCTGGCTTTCGGAGGAGACCGACGACGATGAAAGCCGTCTCCTTCGCGAGACTGTCTTCGTTGTCGATCCGATCGACGGGACCCGGGCCTTCATCGCGGGGAAGGACCTCTGGTGCGTCAGCGTCGCCGTCGTTCATCGCGGACTTCCCGTGGCTGGCGTGCTCTATGCACCGTCCCTCGGCGAGATATTCCAGGCGACCCGCGACGGCGAAGTGCGGAAGAACGGCAAACCGATCGCGGTGCGGGAGACGGCCTCGGGCGCGGTGCTGAAGGTGGCAGCGGCCGAGGATATCATGGGCAAGCTGGCTCTGCCCTATCGCAAGACGATGATGCGCGTATCACATGTACCGTCGCTCGCCTATCGGCTTGCGATGATCGCGGACGGCCGTATCGACGGAACGATCGTCAAGCGGAACTCGCATGATTGGGATCTCGCGGCCGCCGACCTCATTCTTTCGCGCGCCGGCGGCGCGCTTTGCGGTCTCGACAACGAGCCCTTGTTCTACAATCGCCCGACCGTCACCCACGGCGTTCTTGCCGCGGCATCGGGGGCGGCGCTACCGGCCTTGCTGGCCGCTTCCAGGCCTCTTGAGCCCCATTGACCTTTAGGGGCGAATGCCGCAAACCACCCCCATACCAGTAAGAACACAGATGGAAATTCCATGGCTCACGACTCCGAGAAAAAACAACGGCTGCACCTCGTCTTCGGCGGCGAGTTGGCGACGCTCGCCGACGTGCAGTTTCGCGACCTCGAAAATCTGGATATCGTCGGCATCTTCCCGGATTACGAGAGCGCGCACGCCGTCTGGAAAGCCAAGGCCCAGATGACCGTCGACAATGCGCATATGCGCTATTTCATCGTTCACATGCATCGGCTGCTCGATCCGGAAGTCAAATGATGCCGACGGCGCCGGACGCAGCTGAGGACGAGCGTTCATGAGTAGCGTGCGTGCACGGATGGCACTTGCTGGGTACCGCTGGCTTGGAACTGCCATTTATCCCTTCTTCTGGTCCTATCTTGCTCTGCGCGCGGCAAAGGGCAAGGAGGACCCGGCACGCAGGCGGGAGCGCTATGGCTATCCGAGCGCGCCGCGTCCGCAGGGTCCCCTCGTCTGGTTCCACGCCGCCAGCGTAGGAGAGACGAATGCGGTTACTCCGCTGATCAAGGAAATCCGTCGTCGCGGCATAGCCGTGGTGCTGACCACCGGCACGACGACCTCGGCGCGGGTCGCGGCAGAGCGATTGGGCTCGGCCGTCGTGCATCAATACGTACCGCTCGATTTCAAGCCCGCGGTAAGCCGCTTCCTGGAATATTGGCAGCCGGACCTGGCGATCATCGCCGAATCGGAAATCTGGCCGATGACGATCATCGAACTCGGCAGGCGCCACATTCCGCAGGTACTGGTCAATGGCCGTCTTTCGGATCGCACTTTCGCCCGCTGGCGGCGGCGCCCGTCCTTGGCTGATGCTCTCTTTGAAAACCTCGCGCTCGTCATCGCCCAGTCCGATGTGGATGCGGAGCGGTTTCGCACGCTCGGCGCGCTCCCGGTCACCGTTTCCGGCAATCTCAAGGTGGACAATGAGGCTCCGCCCCACGATCCCC
>Ga0079104_1002412_pt1 | contig 10139 bp, 8 predicted proteins | sample MedtruBG_FD_76829 | JGI IMG/M metagenome (GOLD analysis project Ga0079104, IMG submission 76829) | Root nodule microbial communities of legume samples collected from California, USA - Medicago truncatula BG | ecosystem: Host-associated > Plants > Roots > Nodule | place: USA: California... | reverse complement strand
AGCGTGGCGGTGACTCAGCTCGACGAAGCGCTGGGTCACGTAGGTCTGGCGAAGCCGGGCTCTCCGGCGCTGATCAATACGCTGCTGGCGGGCGGTTTCCTGCCGGTCGTGAGTTCTATCGGCGTGACTGAAGAAGGCCAACTGATGAACGTTAACGCTGACCAGGCCGCGACAGCGCTGGCAGCGACGCTCGGTGCGGACCTGATTCTGCTCTCCGATGTGAGCGGGATCCTTGATGGTAAAGGCCAGCGTATTGCCGAAATGACGGCGGCGAAGGCGGAACAGCTGATTGACCAGGGCATCATCACCGATGGCATGGTCATCAAAGTGAATGCCGCACTGGATGCCGCCCGTACACTGGGCCGTCCGGTGGACATCGCGTCCTGGCGTCACGCTGAACAGCTGCCATCGCTGTTTAACGGCACGCCAATCGGCACGCGTATTCTGGCTTAAGATCTGATGCCCGGCGGCGCGATGCTTGCCGGGCCTACATAAGCTTGTAGGCCGGATAAGCATCGCGCCATCCGGCACTGAAAATTAATGAGAAGGAAGCATGTTATGGCACTTTGGGGCGGGCGTTTTACTCAGGCAGCAGATCAGCGGTTCAAACAGTTCAACGACTCTTTGCGCTTTGACTACCGTCTGGCGGAGCAGGATATTATTGGCTCTGTGGCCTGGTCTAAAGCGCTGGTGACGGTCAATGTGTTGACCGCGACGGAACAGCAGCAACTTGAAGAAGCGCTGAACGTATTACTCGAAGAAGTGCGTGCGAATCCGCAGCAGATTCTGGAGAGCGACGCGGAAGACATTCACAGCTGGGTGGAAGGCAAACTTATCGATAAAGTCGGCCAGCTGGGGAAAAAACTGCATACCGGACGTAGCCGTAATGACCAGGTGGCGACCGACCTCAAACTGTGGTGCAAAGACACCGTGACCGAACTGCTGAGCGCCAGCCGCCAGCTGCAGGCCGCGCTGGTGGAAACTGCGCAGCAAAACCAGGATGCCGTAATGCCGGGTTACACCCACCTGCAACGCGCGCAGCCGGTGACCTTTGCACACTGGTGTCTGGCCTATGTCGAAATGCTGGCCCGTGACGAAAGCCGTTTGCAGGATACCTTGCGTCGGCTGGACGTGAGCCCGCTAGGCAGCGGTGCGCTGGCCGGTACCGCGTATGAAATCGATCGTCAACAGCTGGCAGGCTGGCTGGGCTTTGCATCGGCAACCCGCAACAGTCTGGACAGCGTGTCCGACAGGGACCACGTGCTGGAGCTGCTGTCGAACGCTTCCATCGGCATGGTGCACCTGTCGCGTTTTGCAGAAGACCTGATTTTCTTTAACTCCGGTGAAGCGGGCTTTGTGGAGCTGTCTGACCGCGTGACCTCGGGTTCCTCCCTGATGCCACAGAAGAAAAACCCGGATGCGCTGGAGCTGATCCGCGGTAAATGTGGCCGTGTACAGGGCGCGCTGACGGGCATGATGATGACCCTGAAAGGCCTGCCGCTGGCGTATAACAAAGATATGCAGGAAGACAAAGAAGGGCTGTTCGACGCGCTGGATACCTGGCTCGATTGCCTGCATATGGGCGCACTGGTGCTGGATGGCATTCAGGTGAAACGCCCGCGTTGTCAGGAAGCGGCGCAGCAGGGTTATGCCAACTCGACCGAACTTGCGGACTACTTGGTCGCCAAAGGCGTTCCGTTCCGTGAAGCGCACCATATTGTGGGTGAAGTGGTGGTGGAAGCCATTCGTCAGGGCAAACCGCTGGAAGCGCTGACGCTGGCAGAATTGCAGAAATTCAGTGCAGTGATTGGCGACGATGTTTACCCGATTCTGTCGCTGCAATCGTGCCTCGATAAGCGTGCCGCGCAAGGCGGCGTGTCGCCGAAGCAGGTTGCGCAGGCGATTAAAGATGCGCAGGAACGTTTGGGCTAAGTCTGAGAAAATGCCGGGTGGCGTCGCGCTTACCCGGCCTACGAATACTGTTCGAGCCTGGCGAAATGCCGGGCTTTTTTATGCAAAAAAAACGGACCACAGGGGGCCGCCTCGTTTCTGTGGAGTATTATTGACCAGAGGACTTGATAGGGATTATCGTTCGTTGCTATGCTATCTATCGCCATGAACTATCGTGGCGATGGAGGATGAATAATGAATATTCGTGATCTTGAATACCTGGTTGCCTTAGCTGAGCATCGTCATTTCCGCCGAGCGGCGGATTCCTGTCACGTGAGTCAGCCGACGTTAAGTGGGCAGATCCGCAAGCTGGAAGATGAGCTGGGCGTAATGCTGTTGGAGCGTACCAGCCGTAAGGTGCTGTTTACGCAGGCAGGATTATTGCTGGTGGACCAGGCGCGCACCGTGCTGCGCGAAGTAAAAGTGCTCAAGGAAATGGCGAGCCAACAGGGCGAAGCGATGTCCGGGCCGCTGCATATTGGCCTGATCCCAACCGTGGGGCCGTATCTGTTACCGCAGATTATCCCTATGCTGCATCAGACATTCCCGAAGCTGGAAATGTATCTGCACGAAGCGCAGACCCATCAGCTGCTGGCGCAACTCGACAGCGGCAAGCTCGACTGTGCAATCCTGGCGTTGGTTAAAGAGAGCGAAGCCTTTATTGAGGTTCCGCTGTTCGATGAGCCAATGATGCTGGCTATCTACGAAGATCACCCGTGGGCGAACCGCGACCGCGTGCCGATGTCCGATCTGGCCGGTGAAAAGCTGTTGATGCTGGAAGACGGGCACTGCCTGCGCGACCAGGCGATGGGCTTTTGTTTTGAAGCGGGGGCGGATGAAGATACGCATTTCCGCGCCACCAGTCTGGAAACGCTGCGCAATATGGTTGCAGCAGGCAGCGGCATTACGCTGTTACCGGCCCTGGCGGTACCGCCAGAACGTAAACGTGATGGCGTGGTTTATCTGCCGTGCATTAAGCCGGAGCCTCGTCGTACCGTCGGTCTGGTTTACCGTCCAGGTTCACCGCTGCGCAGCCGCTATGAGCAGCTGGCAGAGGCCATCCGCACGCAGATGGATGGCCATTTCGACAAACCGTTAAAACAGGCGGTTTAAGCCATTCAGCGCGGCTACCCGATAGGCTTCTGCCATGGTCGGGTAGTTAAAGGTGGTGTTAACGAAGTACTCGATGGTGTTACCTCCACCTTTTTGCTCCATTATCGCCTGGCCGATGTGAATGATTTCGGCCGCGCGCTCGCCAAAGCAATGAATCCCCAGAATTTCCTTGGTTTCCCGATGGAACAGGATCTTCAGCGTTCCCACATTCATGCCGACAATTTGCGCCCGCGCCAGGTGCTTAAACTGCGCCCGACCGACTTCGTACGGCACTTTCATCGCCGTCAGCTGCTGTTCGGTTTTGCCGACAGAACTGATTTCCGGGATGGTGTAGATGCCCGTTGGAATGTCTTCGATCAGGTGCGCGGTAGCTTCGCCTTTGACCAGCGCCTGGGCAGCAATTCGACCCTGATCGTAAGCGGCAGACGCCAGACTCGGATAACCGATAACGTCGCCGACTGCATAGATATGCGGAATGGCGGTCTGGTACATGCTGTTCACTTTCAGCTGGCCGCGGCTGTCGGTTTGCAGGCCGATGTTTTCCAGCGCCAGGCTGTCGGTGTTACCGGTACGTCCGTTAGCGAACAGCAGACAGTCGGCTTTGAGCTTTTTGCCGGACTTCAGGTGCATGATCACGCCGTCGTCCATCCCTTCAATTTTCTCGTACTCTTCGTTGTGGCGAATGACCACGCCGCTGTTCCAGAAGTGGTACGAAAGGGAGTCTGACATTTCCTGGTCGAGGAAGGCCAACAGGCGATCGCGGGTGTTGATCAAATCAACTTTGACCTCCATTCCGCGGAAGATCGACGCATATTCGCAGCCGATCACCCCGGCACCGTAGATGATCACGTGACGTGGTTCATGGTGCAGGCTGAGGATGGAGTCGCTGTCGTAGACGCGTGGGTGCGAGAAGTCGACATCGTCCGGACGATACGGGCGCGAGCCGCAGGCGATGATAAATTTCTCCGCCGTCACCGTTTCGACCGAGCCGTCATGGCACTCGAGGGCGATAGTGTGTTCGTCAACAAAGTGGGCGTCGCCCTGCAGAATTTCGCAGTGGTTTCGTTCGTAGAACCCCTGGCGCATCCGTGTCTGCTGGTTAATCACGCTGTCGGCATGGTTGAGAATGTCGGCGAATGAAGAACGAAGTAGTCGGGTATGGTCGCTGTAGAGAGGATTCTGGTTGAATTCGATAATGCGGCTTACGGCGTGACGAAGCGCTTTCGATGGGATGGTGCCCCAGTGAGTACAGCCCCCGCCGACGTTGTGATAACGCTCGATGACGGCGACACGGGCTCCTTGCTTAACCAGCCCCATTGCAGCGCCTTCGCCGCCCGGGCCAGAACCAATTACTATTGCATCATAATCGTAGGTGTGTGGCATGGTAAGGCTTACCTGTTCTTATACATAAAAGCAACAGAATAGTAACATAATTGCCCTGATAACCCAATTATCGTTGTGCTTTTTTCGCACTGGAGAGCACAAACCGCCCGTAAACAATCATTCACAAAGCACCTCAAACAGATTAGTTTTAATCTCTGGTATAGTGCCGACAAGGCAGATGGAAGGATTCAGACATCGTGATGGGCGTTAGAGCGCTACAAAAAGAAAAAACCCGGCGTTCGCTGGTGGAAGCTGCATTCAGTCAACTGAGTGCTGAAAGAAGTTTTGCCAGCCTGAGCCTGCGTGAAGTTGCACGCGAGGCGGGGATTGCGCCGACCTCTTTCTATCGTCATTTCCGCGATGTGGATGAACTCGGTCTGACCATGGTCGACGAAAGCGGACTCATGCTGCGTCAGCTTATGCGTCAGGCGCGTCAGCGAATTGCCAAAGGCGGCAGCGTTATTCGCACCTCCGTGTCGACCTTTATGGAATTTATCGGCAATAACCCCAACGCATTCCGTTTACTGTTGCGTGAACGTTCCGGCACTTCTGCGGCGTTTCGTGCCGCCGTCGCCCGTGAGATTCAGCACTTTATTGCGGAACTTGCCGACTATCTTGAAATCGAAAACCATATGCCGCGCGCCTTCACTGAAGCGCAAGCCGAAGCGATGGTCACCATCGTTTTCAGTGCAGGTGCAGAAGCACTGGACGTCGGCCCTGAACAGCGTCGGCAATTAGAAGAGCGACTGGTACTGCAGCTGCGGATGATTTCCAAAGGCGCGTATTACTGGTATCGCCGTGAACAAGAGAAAGTGCACACCATTCCGAAAAATGTGAAGGATGAGTAATGAAACAGACAGGTCAAGACAGAGGTACGTTGTTACTGGCGTTGGTCGCTGGTTTATCCATTAATGGGACATTTGCTGCCCTCTTCAGCTCCATCGTACCCTTTACCGTATTCCCCCTGATCGCGCTGGTGCTGACGGTGTATTGTCTGCATCAACGTTACCAAAATCGTACTATGCCGGTTGGGCTGCCAGGGCTTGCCGCCGCGTGTTTTATCCTCGGCGTGTTGGTTTACAGTACCGTCGTGCGTGCGGAATACCCGGATATCGGCTCTAACTTCTTCCCGGCCGTGCTGTCAGTGATTATGGTGTTCTGGATTGGTTTCCGGATGCGTAATCGTAACGCTGAAATCGCGGAATAATGCGGATGAGCCCTCTCAACGAGAGGGCTAAATGGCGGGTTACTTCTTCGTCAGCCAGACCCCACACTCCATGTGATGGGTATACGGGAACTGATCGAACAGCGCCAGGCGCTCAACGTTGTGCGTTTGACCTAACGTTTCCAGATTCTTGCATAACGTTTCCGGATTGCAGGAAATGTACAGAATACGCGGGTACGCCTGCACCATCTTCTCGGTTTCGCTGTCCAGCCCGCTGCGCGGTGGATCGACGAAAATCGTTTCACACTGATATCCCTTCAGATCGATACCCTGCAAACGGTTGAACTCACGAACGCCGTTCATCGCCTGGGTAAACTCTTCCGCAGACATACGAATAATTTGTACGTTATCAATGTGGTTAGCCGCAATATTGTACTGCGCAGCCGCCACAGAGGGTTTGGCAATTTCGGTCGCCAGCACGCGGTCAAAGTTGCGCGCCAACGCCAGCGAGAAGTTACCGTTGCCGCAGTACAGCTCCAGCAAATCGCCTTTCGAATTCTCAGTGGCATTCAGCGCCCATTCCAGCATCTGAATGTTCATCGCCGCATTTGGCTGAGTGAAGCTGTTTTCCACCTGACGGTAAATCATTTCCCGTCCGCCGACCGGCAAATGCTCATCAATAAAGTCCTGATCCAGTGCGATTTTGGTTTTCGTCGCACGTCCAATCAGATGCACGTTCAGGTTGGCAGCGCGTAACGCGTCACGCAGTACCGTGGCGGCGGCCTGCCATTCGTCATCCAGCTTCTTATGATAAAGCAGCGATACGATGGCCTGATTGCTTATGGTGGTCAGGTAATCAATCTGGAACAACTTGTGGCGCAGGACTTTCTCACCCTTCACGCCGTCCAGAACGGCTTTCATCAGCGCGTTAATCAGTTCGCTGGCCGCCGGGAAAGTATCGACACGAATGCGCTGTTTGGTCGCCTGATCGAAGATGATGTGATACAGGTCGTCGCCGTCGTGCCACATGCGGAATTCTGCACGCATGCGGTAGTGACTGACAGGTGAGCGGAACACCTCCGGCGCAGGCGCATTGTGTGGCGCCATCATGCTTTGCAGGCGGACAACTTTCTCTGCTAGCTGGGCCTCGTACTGTTCTGTCGGCAGGTGTTCGGGGGTCATGATGCTTCCTGAAAGAGATAAATAACGCGGCGATTGTAGGGAATGCTCACAGGATGTCCAGCCCTTGATGGCCTGGGACTGATGATTAGCAGTCTGGACATCTGCATGTTACTGAATGTAGCATCCTGTTTCCGGTCTTGTGAGTTAAAAGGGAATCCAGTGCAAATCTGGAGCTGACGCGCAGCGGTAGAGTAAGGCGAAATGAGAGCGTAAGCAGACACTGCCGGTAGGTGGGAAGTCATCGTTTCATTGCCCCGATTATGTTTGGGGAGCCTTCTAGCCCGAAGACCTGCCGGAGTACGTCGCAACGGATCCTCATCATCGCGAGCTACTGATGAGACCAGCGGCATCCTTCTTATTTATTGGATGCTTTTAACAATGATTAAAAAAGCTTCGCTGCTGACGGCGCTCTCCGTCACAGCTTTTTCTGGCTGGGCGCAGGATAGCAGCTCAGACACGATGGTCGTCACAGCAAACCGTTTCCAACAACCTGTCAATACGGTGCTGGCGCCGGTCAGCGTCGTTACCCGACAGGATATCGATCGCTGGCAATCTGCCTCTGTTACCGACGTGATGCGTCGTCTGCCCGGGGTGGACATCGCGCAAAACGGCGGTCTCGGACAAAGTTCTTCTTTATTTATCCGCGGCACCAACTCCAGTCATGTCCTTATTTTGGTGGATGGCGTGCGTTTGAATCAGGCGGGCGTCAGCGGTTCGTCAGATTTAAGCCAGTTCCCGATTAGCCTTGTGCAGCGTATCGAATACATCCGCGGGCCACGCTCGGCGGTGTATGGCTCTGATGCGATTGGCGGCGTGGTTAACATCATTACGACTCGTGAAAAAGACGGCACCACGTTGAATGCGGGTGTGGGCTCGAACGGCTATCAAAGCTACAACGGCACTACCCAGCAGAAACTGGGGGACAATACCCGGGTGACGCTCTCCGGGGATTACACCTATACCAAAGGCTACGATGTCGTGGCGGACGGGAATACCGGTGGTCAGCCGCAGACGGATCGTGATGGCTTTATGAGTAAAAGCTTGTACGGCGCGCTGGAGCATAACTTCTCTGATGACTGGAGTGGTTTTGTGCGCGGCTATGGTTACGACAACCGCACGGCGTATGACAACTCTCCTTATATGGGCGTGCTTGTTGATACTCGCAAGCTTTACAGCCAGACCTGGGATGCGGGCGTGCGTTTCAATAACGACATCTTCCATTCGCAGCTGACTTCCAGCTATAGCCACAGTAAAGACTACAACTACGATCCGCGTCTGGGTCGGTACGACTCCACGGCAACGCTGGATGAAATTAAACAGTACAACATGCAGTGGGCCAACTCGGTGGATGTCGGCCACGGCAACATTGGTGCGGGCGTTGACTGGCAGAAACAAACTACGGAACCCGGTACCAACTACGTCACAGATGGCTACGAGCTGCGTAACACCGGTCTTTTCCTGACGGCATTACAACAGTTCGGTGAGTTCACCTTTGAAGGTGCGGTGCGCGGCGACGATAACTCACAGTTTGGCGATCATGGTACCTGGCAGGGCAGTGCGGCCTGGGAATTTGTCGACGGCTATCGCTTCGTGGCGTCCTACGGCACAGCGTTCAAAGCGCCGAATCTGGGCCAGTTGTACGGTTTCTATGGCAACGAAAATCTCGACCCGGAAGAAAGTAAACAGTGGGAAGGGGCCTTCGAGGGCTTAACAGCGGGCGTAAACTGGCGTGTGTCCGGATATCGCAACGATGTCGATAATCTCATTGATTATGACTACAACCTGAATCAGTACTACAACGTGGGCAAAGCGCGCATTAAAGGTATTGAGGCCACCGCATCCTTCGACACCGGTCCGTTATCCCACACCCTGAGCTATGACTATCTGGATGCCCGCAATGCGCAAACCGATGAGCTGTTGTTGCGTCGGGCAAAACAGCAGGTGAAATATCAGCTGGATTGGCAGGTGTATGACTTCGACTGGGGCGTGACGTATCACTATCTGGGGACTCGCTATGACACTGCGTTTGACCCGAACACGTATACTTCAGAGAACGTGAAAATGGGCGGCGTCAGCCTATGGGATCTTGCCGTGTCATATCCTGTCACCTCTCACCTTACAGTTCGTGGTAAAATCGCCAACCTGTTCGATAAAGACTACGAGACAGTTTATGGCTACGAAACTGCAGGACGGGAATACAACTTGTCTGGCAGCTACACCTTCTGATCCACGTCCCACCGTCCTGGTGTTTGATTCCGGGGTCGGTGGGTTGTCGGTTTATGATGAGATTCGGCACCTGCTGCCGGATCTTCATTACATCTACGTTTTCGATAACGTTGCCTTTCCTTATGGCGAGAAGAGCGAAGCTTTTATCGTCGAGCGCGTACTCGAGATAGTCACAGCGGTTCAACAGCGTTACCCCCTTGCTCTGGCGGTCATCGCCTGCAACACGGCAAGCACCGTCTCACTTCCAGGCCTGCGTGAGAAGTTCGCCTTTCCTGTTGTGGGCGTGGTGCCAGCGATTAAACCGGCCGCGCGTCTCACGGCGAACGGTGTAGTTGGGTTGCTGGCGACGCGTGGAACGGTAAAGCGTCCTTATACACGCGAATTGATCGAGCGCTTCGCGAATGAGTGCCAGATTGAAATGCTGGGTTCCGCGGAGCTGGTGGAACTGGCGGAAGCGAAATTGCATGGCGAACCGGTACCGCTCGATGAGCTGCGTCGTATCCTGCGCCCATGGCTGAGAATGCCTGAGCCGCCCGATACGGTCGTTCTGGGATGCACACATTTCCCTTTATTGCAGAATGAACTGCTTGAAGTCCTGCCGGAAGGTACCCGACTGGTGGATTCCGGTGCGGCAATTGCGCGCCGAACGGTTTGGTTGCTGGAACATGAAGCGCCGGATGCCAAATCCTCAGATGCGAATATTGCTTTCTGTATGGCATCGACGCCGGAAACTGAACAACTTTTCCCCGTTTTGCAGCGTTATGGCTTCGAAAGGCTCGAAAAGCTGTCTGTTTAGTAGGCGTTTGAGCAAAAAAGAGACGGTTGAAAAGTTTTTTGCAAACAGGGCTTGTCAACGTCTCAGAACTCCCTATAATGCGCCTCCACTGACACGGAACAACGGCTCGCTAGCCGCCGGGTCAGAAGGGTTTCTCCGGAAATCCTGACAGAGAAAAGCGAAAATAAACGCTTGACTCTGAATGAGGAAAACGTATTATACGGGACCTCGAGTTAGCAAGCGAAAGCGCGTAACTCACTGCTCTTTAACAATTTATCAGACAATCTGTGTGGGCACTCAAAGTGACATGGATTCTTAAACGTCGAAAGACGCTAAATAGAATAC
>Ga0079104_1002405_pt1 | contig 10175 bp, 6 predicted proteins | sample MedtruBG_FD_76829 | JGI IMG/M metagenome (GOLD analysis project Ga0079104, IMG submission 76829) | Root nodule microbial communities of legume samples collected from California, USA - Medicago truncatula BG | ecosystem: Host-associated > Plants > Roots > Nodule | place: USA: California... | reverse complement strand
GTCCGGCGCCGCGCGGATAGTCGAGGCCTGTTACGCGGATGTCCCGCGCCTCAGGAAGCTTGCAGGCGAGCCAGATTTCGAGCGTTCGGGCGAGCTGTTCCAGCTCCCTTTGCGCAGGAGCTACGATCACGTCGGACATTGACCAGTTCCTCTCCGGCCACCGCACGGCCTTTGTCGGATCGCCGCGCCCGCTTCGGCCCAAAGCAGACAGGCGACGTAACGTCGATGCTCACGTCCCAGCAAGACGAGACAGGCGAGCGAGCCTTCGCTTCAGGCCGCGATCCCGCCGTCGACGGGCAAGACGCTGCCGGTCATGAACATCGCCATGTCCGACGCGCAGAAGAGGATCACCCGCGCCACGTCGTCCGCCGTACCGACCCGCCCTAGAGGGCTGGTGTCGATGCCCGGTATGCCGATCGCTTTGAGTTGTTCGGGCGGCATGTCGGCCAGGAAGGCCGTCTTCTCCGTCAGGCAGACGCCCGGCGCCACGGCCATCACGCGAATATCGTGCGCACCGAGCTCGATCGCCATCTGCTTGGTGAGGCCCACGACGCCATGCTTGGCGCCCACATAGGCCGCCTGCCGCGACGAGATGCCGCGCAGGCCGGCCAATGAGGCGACATTGACGATTGTCCCCCCCTTGCCGGCTTCGACCATGCGTCGCGCCGCTTCGCGCGCACCGACGAAGGTGCCCTTGAGGGTTATAGCGAGGACCTTGTCGAATTCATCTTCGGTGAGCTCGAGAAGCGGCATCGACGAGGGCAGGCCCGCGTTATTCACCCAGATGTCGATCCCGCCCAGGAGGCGCACAGCCTCGTCCACCAACCCGATCACCGAAGTGCTGTCGCCCGCATCGGAATAGACCGACAACACCCGAGCGCCCGTGGTCTCGGCAATTTCCGCGGCAGTCGCAGCTGCCTTTTCAGCATCGATGTCGCCAATGAGCACCGAAGCGCCGGCCTCGGCGAGCCGGAATGCGGTTGCTCGCCCCAGTCCCCACGCCGCGCCGGTGACGACCGCGTTGCGTCCCTCTAGCGAGACCAGATCGGTCAGCGAGCGTGTGGAAACGTCACGAACCGCCACGTTAAGCCCCCGGGCTAGACAGATCGGCGTGGTCCGCAGGCGCAACGAAGCCTTCCGCGGGCGTCAGCTTGATGTGCATCTTCTCGAGGCCGCGAATGATGAAGCTCGGCTCGTAGTTCAGGTCGGCCACGCCGCCTGGATGCTTCTCGAGATCGAGTTCGATCTTCGACGTCATCTCCAGGAACTTCTCCATGATCACGCGGACTTCCACGCGCGCGAGCGGTGCGCCGGCGCAGACATGCTTGCCGCGACCGAAACCGACGTGCTCCGCTACCTTCTTGCGCCCGACGATCAGTTCGTTGGGATCGTCCCAGCGCCGCGGATCGCGGTTGGCGGCGGAAAGCGCGACCAGAATCTTCGTGCCCGCCGGGATCTCAACGTCACCGATCTTCGTGTCCTTGCGCGCAAGGCGCGCGGTCTGCTTGGTCGAGCCCTCGATCCGCAGCACTTCCTCCAGGAAGGCGCCGATGAGCTTGGGTTCGGCACGCAGCCGGCTTTGCAACGCTTGGTCCTCGACCAGGTACTTCATCGAATTGCCGAGCAGCTTGGCCGAGGTATCCTGGCCCGCACCGAACATGAACATGCCGAGTTGGACAAGGTCGTAGATCTCGGGAGTCGTGCCGTCGTTGTACTTTGCATGGGCGAACTCGGTCAGGATGTCGTCTCGCGGGTTTGCGCGACGATCCGCCAGGTAGCCGTAGAAGTACTTGCCCATGATCGCGAACGGATGCTCGGCCCCGCCCGACATCGGATCCGTCCCGTCGAGCGCGCCTGGAACCGGCCCGCTCGCGATCGCGTCCATGAACAGCTGGCGGTCTTGGGTCGGCACGCCCAGAAGGTCGGCGACAACCTGGGTGACGAATGGCGTCGCGATCTTGCTGATCAACTCGACGCCGCCGTTCGCCACCGCGCTGCCGACCATCTGGTCGCAATAGTCTTCGATGAAGGCCTCGCTCGCCTTGAGGCGAGAAGGCACGAAGAGCGTGTTGATGAAAGCCCGCAGCTTGGTGTGCGGCTCGTCGTCGAGATTGACCACCTGGTCGCCGCCGGCAAAATCGGCGCGGTGGGCCTCGATCTGAGCGGTAATGTCCGAACCGTGCGGGGTGAAGGGAAGCGCGGCGGATGCGCCCTGCAATCCGATAATCGCCGAGAAGGCGTCATGATCGCGAAGCACCTCGAGCGCTTCCTGGAAGCCGGTGACGATGTAGTAATCCTTGCCCGGCGGCCGATAGATCGGTCCCTGCTCGCGGATCGCGTCGAAGAAGCCATAGGGGTCTCTGAGGACCTCATGATCCGAGAAATAGTCCCGCTCAATCAACTGTGTCACGCTTGGTCTCCACTCCGATCCCGGCCGCCCGGCTGCCGCTCCCATCCATCGCAGAGGATGAATATGGACAAGCGAGCGAATCCCAGACTATGCGATACTAAGTCGCATAGTTAGGAAGAGACCGTGCCGTCAAGCACTAAGGACGCGCGCACTGCGCGATCGGGCGCAGCCTTTCGCGAGGCCCTGCTGCACCTGCTGGAAAGCAAGCCCTTTGATCAGATCACGGTGCGTGACATATGCGCAGCGTCGGCGGTTCACTACGCGACCTTCTTCCGCCACCACCCCGGGAAGGATGCCCTTCTCCATGACCTTGCCGCGGACGAGATCGGCCAGGCCGTGACGCTTGCGTGGCCCGCTCACGCGCAAGCCAAAGACGGACCCGACTTCGCGATGCTCTGCCGCCGTGTCGGCGAGCGTCGCGCGCTATGGACCATATTGCTCAATGGAGGCGCGAGCGCCTATACGCGCCAGGAATGGCTGCGGCATGCGCATGCCCTCGCCGAAAAATTTCCGCCGGCCGTCGATTGGTTACCTAAGGAACTCGCCACGATCTGCGACGTATCCCTTGTGCTCGACACTTTGTCCTGGTGGCTCGCCCAACCCGTGGGCACTGTTGAACATCTGGAGATCGCTTCGATGCTACGGCGCACGCGCGCCTCGGTGCTGGCCACCGCCCACCGATGAAGGACACGCAACGTCCTTTAACGTAATGTCGTTCACGACCTGCGCTGAAACCTGCATAGGGGGACGGCGTCACATCCAACAAGAGCGGCGCTCCCCAATCAAATTATCGAGGTCTGCCGCGCGGCGAGAACAAGGTTTGCCATGGCGTGGCCGAGTGAAAATTTCTTGTTCTCGTCCCGGCAAAGAAGACCCGTCTCGACCATGGCAATCAACAGCGCGTGGCAGGTCGCGCGCTTGATACCGGTCTCCCTGACGATCTCGGCGAAGGATAGCACGGCGCGCGGGCGCGAGACGAAAGTCTCTATGATCGCCGCCATGCGATAGACTCCAGGAGATGCAGACATGACGGATTCCACCAACTGACGCGCGAAGCGGGATTTGCATGCAATTGCCGGCGATGAAGATAGCGCCCGCGACTTTGGGATTGACGCGGGTCCGAACCTCCTTTTTCACTATCGGACATGGATGAGCGAGCATCGTGACCCCGACAAAGGCCGGCCCGGCAGCAGCGCGAGAAAGCGACTCGGAGTCGGAAACTCTAAGCGATACACAGTCGCATAGATTGGATCGAACATCCGCGTCAAGAATCACCGATCCACGTCACGTCCGCAGCGCGTCCGCATTACGCGACGCCCTTCTACGCTTGATTGAGCACAAGGCGCTCGATGACATTACGGTCCGTGAAATCGTGAGCGAAGCCGGGGTCAACAATGCGACGTTCTTTCGTCACCACGCTGACAAGAAATCGTTCTTCGATCGGATCGCGACGGAGGAGATCGATCGTCTCGTCGCGGTATCCCTCCCATTCGGACATAGCCTCGATGGGTATATCGTGCTGTGCGAATACGTTCGTCGGAACAGGACGCTGTGGACCGCGCTGCTGACGGGCGGGGTCGGAGCGGTGATGCGGGAGCGATACATTCGCGTTTCGCGCGAAGTCGCATCAAAATACGCCGGCGTCAAAAGCTGGCTCCCGCACGATCTGTCCGTCATTTGCAGCACTGCGCTGATCGTCGAGACGCTCTCCTGGTGGCTGTCGCTGCCCCTCGACACACACTCGCCCACGGAAATTGCCGAAATCCTCGACAATCTCGTAAGTGGCACCGTGGCTCGCTCGTCTCCCGAGCGCGCGACCAGGACGCGAAAGTCAGCGCGTTCAACCTAACACCCGAAATTTGAAAGCCGGCGAAATCTCCTAGCAACGATTAGAGGCGGTGGCGCACCCGCATCCCGGAGCACTGTCCTGCCGTCTCGGATGCCAAAGTGGCATCACAGCTCTTGCTGCACGCGATCCGTCTCGGAACAGGCATTCCGCTCCTTGCGATTTAGCGCGATGGCACAGGCGGGAGGGCGGTCGCCGAAGCCGGCCTCGGCTTCGCGCCTAGTCAGCAATCTATGCGCCACATGATCGCACTAAGCGATTGTATCTCTGTCATCAGCTCGGGCGAGATTTCGCGCGTCGCAAGTGGGCGGGCGCGTCCTGGATGGAGAGCGCGCTAGCACCCATCTAGAAATAGGTTATATTTCAGCGCCTTAATGAAAGTCCGTCGTACAAACGTTTGTCTAGCGCGAGAACCGCGTTCTTCCCGACAGAATGCAAAACCATTTTGACCCCACACATTTTTCCGCCACTGTGCGACATCGAATCGCATAGAAAGGCGAGTGGGGGAGGTTTGCTTCGGGTTACGATGGTCGGTTGGGCGCAATGCGCGCCCCGAGCCGTTACCGGCTTCTCAGCGCAAGGCCTCGCGCCCGCCAGGACGATGCAGCTTGATGTTCGAGGGGCGGATAGCGCCCAGCGATGGGGAGGAAACATGCACGGAAATACCAAGGTCCTGTTGACGAGCTCGGCACTGGCGATCGCTTTCGCCGCTTCCTCGCCGGTCTATGCCCAGGCGAAGGACGGTGACGAAATCGGTCTGGAAGAAATCGTTGTCACCGCGCAGAAGCGCGAGCAGAGTCTCCAGGACGTTCCGATCGCGGTTACGGCTGTCACGCAGGAGAGCATCCAGGCGAACCGCATCTTCAGCGTCAACGACCTCTCGGCCATCGCGCCCGGCGTGACGGTCAAGCCCTCGCCCGGCGGGAGTTCCGTCCCCGTGTTCACCATTCGGGGTCAGAGCAGCTTCGGCGTCGTTCCCGGATCGGACAAGCAGGTGTCGATCTATATCGACGGGGTCTACGTCAGCTCGCCACGCGGATCGATCTTCGAGCTACCCGACATCCAGCGCCTCGAAGTCCTGCGCGGCCCGCAAGGCACGCTGTTCGGCCGCAATGCCACGGCTGGCGCGATCAGCATCACCACGCGCGACCCCACGGGCGAAGCCCACGTCAAGGTGGAGGGCACCGCGGGCAACCGTGATGGCTACCGCTTCCGCATGACGGCCGATCTGCCGCAGATGGGACCCTTCAGCGCGTTTGGCAGTTTCGTGAAAAATTACCGTCACGGCGAAGTGCTCAATGCCGCCGCTGGAACGATATGGAACCGCAGTGCAACGCGCTTCGGCACCCAGCGATCCCCCAAGTACCTCGGCACGGTGAATTCGGACTCTTACTTTGCCGCAGTGAAGTTCGAGCCGAGCGATGATTTCAAGATGGTCTACAAGTTCGACCGCAACGACGACAGCGGCAGCCCGGACGTCACAGGGCTGGTCGGCTACGATCCCAATTTCGCGCAACTTCCCGCCCTGGTCGGCAATATCGTTCGCGCGCTCTACACGAGCCAGCCGATCTTCGCCGCGCCAGACGGCAAGCGGCCCGACGTCGCGACCAACGGCTTCGCTGTGGACCGCACGCAGAAAGTGTTCGGTCACAGCCTGACCGCCACGTGGCAGCCGACGGACAGCATCACGATTAAGAACGTCGCCGCTTACCGCCAGTCCGAAGTCCTCGGGCCAACGCCCATCGACGGCGTTTCCAGCCTGACCTTCACGCAGGCCGCGCTGGCGCCTTTCGTCGAGCTCAGCGTGGCGAGCATTCCCGGTTTCTTCACCCTGCCGGCCGCGCAACAGGCCGCGATCCGGACCGCGACCTCGGCAGGCCTCCAGGGCCAGGTCGGCAACCGCATCATCCTCGTCGCAGCGCAGTCCGCTTCGGTTTCCAAGCAGTGGAGCGACGAGCTGCAGGTGAATTTCAGCTCGGGTAATCTCAACGCCACGCTCGGCGCGCTATGGTTCCATTCCAAGGACGTGGCTGGTGGGCCCGAAGGCCAGCAGAACACGCTCGCTTTTCCAACGTTCATCCCGCAGTCCGGCATCATCCCGCTTGGCAACGAAGGTCGATATTTCAACAAGGCGACATCGATCGCGGCCTATGCGCAGCTCGAATACAAGCTGACGCCGCAGCTCGAAGTGGTGGCCGGCGCGCGTATCACGCACGACAAGAAGACGAGCTCCTTCCTCTACAACACCCGCAACGCGACGACGGGAATTGTCGGGCCGAACAATATCATTACCCCGCCCGACTTCAAGAAGACGAAGCCGAACTTCCTGATCGGCCTCAACTGGACGCCGAATGACGACACGCTGATCTATGGAAAGTTCTCAAACTCGTTCGTATCGGGCGGCACGACGGGCGGTATTCCCTATGCTCCCGAAACCGCGAAGTCCTTCGAGCTTGGCGTCAAGGCGGACTTCTTCGACAACAAGCTGCGCACGAACCTCGCGCTGTTCCATGTCGACTACAACCACTTCCAGCAATCGCAGTCGACGTCCGCACCAGCATCGGCAGCGATCGCGCTTGCGGCACTCGAGCCGCTATACGGCGCGGCGGCCGCTGCCGAAATCCTTCCCAAGCTCAGCGTGTTCGTTGGCGACCAGGGCAAGGTGCGGGCGCGAGGCTTTGAACTGGAAATGCAGGCGGCACCTACCCGGGGCCTGACCCTGGGCGGCAGCTTGAGCTACACGGACATCTCCTATCCATTTATCACGCCTGCAGTTCTGGCCGGCAACGGGGGGCGGCTCGACGTAACAGCGCGGCCCGAATGGACTGCGAGCGCCAATGCGACCTACGAAACGGTGCCGCTTTTTGGCGACACGACGCTTCGCATCCGTGGTGACGGGTTCTTCCAGTCGGGCATGAACATGTCGGCAAACCCGCTTCGGGAAATCGGCGCCTACAACGCGAACGCGGCGCGCGTGGACGGATATTGGACCTTCAACGCACGCGTCTCGCTGCGTCACCTGAAGATCGGTCCGCTGGACACCGAACTTGCAGTCTGGGGCAAGAACCTCAGCAATCGCGGGGATATCACGACGGCTCTCTTCACACCGTTTGCAACCTCGGCAAGCTATGTTCCTGCACGAACTTACGGAGTTGATCTCACCGTCGAGTTCTGATTCCCTGCTGAGGTCGTGCCTTGCCACGAGGCAGGCACGACCTCCTTTTCCAGCGCACCGTGAAAGCGATCCATGCGACCTTCATCGGCGGCGCGGTAGCCTGCGAGCGGGGCGCTCGGACCCGATTGAGCTACGGGGAAGATCCCCATCGCAGTGCAGTTCAGGTCTAATGGAACCGCGGTTAGCGGTGACCGGCTTCGCCCATCAGCGATCAAGACAATGCCAAGGTCTCACAGCTCGCCTCGCCCCGCGCGCGAGGCGAGCACTAACCCGGGTTCCTTAAGCAATTGACAGACAACCCGCTCCAACCGCATGAACTGGTCTGACCAATAAAAGGACGATGGAATGCATGCAGCCCTCTCCAAGCGCAGCGCCCTGGCCGCGGGAATGGGCGCTGTCGTGCTCGCAAGCTTGACCATGCCCGTTAGCGCGCAGACCGCTGCCCAAGTCGGACCTTCTGCCTGGATGGACCGGTCGGTGGTTTCCGAACAGAACAAGGCGAAGACGCTCGCCGAACGCGAAGCCACAGCCAATCGCCGTGCCAAGCTCCTAATTTCGGCGCTGAGCCAGGAGCAGAAGCTGCAACAGCTCACGGGCAGCCGGCCCGAGATCGTACCCGAGCTGCCCAACTGCTTCGGCGCGCGTCACGTCCGCGGCATCCCAGAGCTTGCTATTCCCACTTTGCGGATAACCAACGGTCCAGTCGGCGTCGGCCAGAACGACTGTGTGTCGCCCAGCGTTGTCGATGCCAAGGCTGCAGGCATCTTTGGTGCCGCGATGGCCGTCGCCTATACCCATCCCACCTCGGCAAAGGCAACGGCGCTGCCCGCGGCGATCGGGGTGGCAGCATCATTCGACCCGGATATCGCGACCGTCTACGGCGAGGTGATCGCCAACGAGATGAATGCGCTCGCGCTCCACGTCTTCGAGGCGCCGGGGCTGAACCTGGCGCGCCTGCCGATCCTGGGGCGAAATTTCGAGTACTTCGGCGAAGACCCCTATCTGACGGGTGTCATGGGGACGACCGAGACGCGCGCGATACAGGCGAAGGGTCTGATCGTCATGCCCAAGCACTTCGTGGCCAACGAGCAGGAGACCAACCGGCAAACGATCGGAACGACGGTCGATCGTCAAACCCTGCGTGAACTTTACCTCCTGCCGTTCGAAATGGCGGTAAAGGACGGCAAGGCCGGCTCGCTGATGTGCGCCTACAATTACGTCAACGCAGTGTCCTCGTGCGAGAACCGCGAGATGCTGACCGACATCCTGCGCGGTGACTGGGGCTTTACCGGTTATGTCCAACCTGACTTCTTCGCGATGAAAAGCACGGTCGCGACGATGAAGGCGGGCCTCGATCATGAGATGCCGCAACCCATCCAGTGGTCTGCAACCCGGCTCAAGGCTTCGCTTGCAAAGGGCGACCTCACGGTCGCCGACTTCGACCGCGCGCTCGAACGGCGATACACGCAGATGTTCCTGGCGGGCATCTTCGACAGGCCCTTGGTGCAGAAACCGCTCGACGTGAAAGGCCACGGCGCAAAGGCGCGCGAGATCGGCGTGCGCTCGGCAGTGTTGCTCCAGAACAACGGCGCGCTTCCGCTGCGCGCCAATCTCGGTTTGGTCGTGGTCATCGGCAAGGCAAGCCAGGTCTACGCGCAACAAGCTGTTGCCGGCGGCGCCTTGACCGGCAAGCCGATGGGCTCAGGCGGCGGCAGTTCGGATGTTGTGCCGCATTATTCGGTGACGCCCGTCGAGGGCATTCGCAACGCGCTCAAGGCGCAGGGCAACGGTCAAGCCACCGTAAAACTGATCCTGGTTGACGACGTAAACCGCACGGCGACGATCGATGGCGCCGCGACCGACTTCGACGCAGTGCTGGCGCAGGCCGCGAGCGCAGATGCCGTCATCCTGATGGCCGGAACGATCTCCGAAGAAGGCGCCGATCGCGCGACTTTCACGCTGCCGGACGGCAAAGTCCTCGCGAGTGCCGCCGCCCAAGGACAAGGGCTCGACTGGTATGCGGACCGCTCGGACGTCATCGCGGTGCTCGATCCCGGCAAGAACCCGAGGGCAGCGCTGGCGAGGAACAGCCAAACGCTGGCGATGATCGAGGCCGTCCTGGCCGTGCGCTCGACTTCGGGGACCGACATGGCGCGCAAGAGCGTTCTCGTGCTCAAGGACAACGCCGGCCTTGCGATGGACCCCGCCCTAGTCGGCCCCCAAGGTCCTGCGATCCTCGAGGCCTGGTTCCCAGGCCAGGAAGACGGTAATATCGTCGCCGACCTTCTCTTCGGCCGGCGCAATCCATCGGGCAAGCTACCGGTCACCTTTCCCTATGCCGGCAAAAGCTTCCTCGACAGCATCACGCCCGCGCAGTTCCCGGGCGTTCCCGGTCCGGACGGGAAGACGCCGACCGTCGAATATTCCGAGAGGCTGGCTATCGGCTATCGCTGGTATGACGCGAACCTGAGCGGGAGCTGCGCCGCAGTCGCGGGCCGCAATCCTTGCGTGGCCTTCCCCTTCGGCCACGGCCTTTCCTACACGCGCTTCGCGATGAGCGGGCCGACCATGACCTTCGATCGCGCGCGCAAAGTCTGGCGGGCTTCCGCGCGCGTGACCAACCGCGGTAAGCGCGCGGGCAGCGAGGTCGTGCAGGCCTACCTCTCCCTACCCGCCAGCGCGAACGCAGTCGGCGCGCCCCAGCCACCCAAGCGGCTGGTCGGCTTCCAACGCATCGAACTGAC
>Ga0079104_1002401_pt1 | contig 10184 bp, 10 predicted proteins | sample MedtruBG_FD_76829 | JGI IMG/M metagenome (GOLD analysis project Ga0079104, IMG submission 76829) | Root nodule microbial communities of legume samples collected from California, USA - Medicago truncatula BG | ecosystem: Host-associated > Plants > Roots > Nodule | place: USA: California... | reverse complement strand
CGCTAGGCCATGCATTGTTGAAGAAGACCAGCGTCAGCCTGGCACAATTGGCCAGCGAGCGCTTCATCCTGTATCCGGCCCGGCCGCGTCCCAGCTATGCCGACCAGGTGCTGGACATCTTCGCCCAGCGCGGCCTGCATCCCAATATCGTCAAGGAAGCCAACGAGATGCAGACCGCCATCGGGCTGGTCGCCGCCGGCGTCGGCGTGGCCCTGGTGCCGTCGTCGGTCAAGGGCCTGCATCGCACCGACGTGGTCTACCGGCCGTTGTCCAGCAAAGGGGTGTACTCGCCAGTGATCATGAACGTGCGCGCCAGCGACCGTTCGCCGTTGCTCGATGAATTGCGCTCGCTGGCCGATGCGGTGGTGGCGCAACTACCGCGTTGACGGATTCGCGCCGCTTCACCCGCGCGCCCAACTGGCGGCCAGCACCGGCGCCAGCGCCTGGCTGACATGGGGGGCCAGGCGCGCGCTGCCGCTGGTGGGTGCGGCGAATGCGGCCATGGCCTGTACCAGCGTCTCGACCCGTTCGTGCGACAGGATCCGGTCGTCGCCGGCCACGAAGCGCGCCACCCGGTTGGGCAGGTCGGGATACCAGTCCCTGATGGTCATGCCCTCGGATGAGCCGACCAGGGAGACCAACAGGTCGTCATCCTGACGTCGGAACCAGAGGCGGGCGGGGTCGAGGCTGGTGCCGAACGCTACCGTGCCCTGCGGGCGGCCCGGGTTACCGTCGCTATGGGCATACAGGGTGTCCTGGCCGTCGCCGGTATCGAAGAAGTAGACGTTATTTTCGGCGTTGCCCAACGCCACCAGCGTATCGTTGCCGGGACCGCCGTCGAGCACGCCGCGCCCGATCAGGGTATCGTTGCCCTCGCCGCCGTAGATGAGGTTGTTGTCCTCGCCATCGACCACGTAGTCGTCGCCGTGGCCGGCATGGATCAGGTTGTTGCCGGGAAAGCCCTGCAGGACGTCATCATCTTGCGTGCCGAGGACGGCAATATCCATGGCCGCGATGTCGGCCGCGCGCCAGACGGTGCCGTCGGCGAAACTGACCTGCGCCAGCTGGAAAGCCGGTCCCTTGAACCAGTCCACCAGCGTGATCTGGTCGTTGTGGTCCATGGTGAGGCTCAGATGGTGGTCGTCCCGCACCAGGCCCACCGCCGAGGGCGACACGCCCGCCCCGAACTGCAGCATGCCCTGGCCGGAGGCGACCGGCTGGTCGCCGGCGGCCGAGATGGTATCGAAACCGTCGCCCTTGGCGTACTGGTAGACATTGCCGCTGGCGTCGCCGGCGGCGGCGATCATGTCGTTGCCCGGGCCGCCGTTGAAGATGCCCGCGCCGACCAGGGTATCGCTGCCGGCCCCGCCCAGCAGATAGTTGAAGCCTTCTTCGTCATAGACATCGTCGTCGCCGTCGCCGGCCTGGATGATGTCGTCGCCGGGGCCGCCCCCAAGGGTATCGTCGCCGGCGCTGCCGCGGATGATGGTCGGGCCCGGTGCGGGTGTGGCATTGGCATGCCTGGCGGTCACTATGCTCATTTCATTGCTCGCGTTCAAGTCGATGGGAGAGATCATCCCCGTACCGTGACGATAGTCCCGGCGCGGGAAAGGCGAGTTTGGACAAGGCCGCCGGCATGGCGCCTTGTCCCCATCGACTCGCGAACGAATTCGATAGAAATGTGAGAGCGCCGGCCGCTACCCGAAGGCGCGGACGGCCTGGCGGACCAGGGAAGGGATCAGCCCAGGAAGGCCGCAAGCGCGGCTGTGAATGGTGCGGCTGCCTCGATATTGGAGAGATGCGACGCCGGCACCTCGACGTAGTGTGCCCCGGCAATGCGCGCATGCATGAAGCGGGCATCGTCCACTGTCGTGACCGGATCGTGTGCACCGGCGATGAGCAGCGTAGGCAGCGTGATGCCGTCGATCTGCTGGCGCAGGTCGGCTTCGGCCAGCGCGCGGCAGCAGGCGGCGTAGCCGTTGGCCGACGAGGCTGCTAGCGCATCGGTCATGGCCTTGACCAAGTCGGGCGCGCGCGCGCAGAAGTCGGGTGTGAACCAGCGTGCCGGCGCACCGGCGGCCAGCGCTGCCATGCCGTGCTGCGTCACCTGCTGCGCCCGCGCATTCCAGGTTTCGGCATTGCCGATCCTGGCTGCGCTGTTGGCCACCGTCAGGCTCAGCAAGCGCTGCGGCGCATGCACTCCCAGCCACAGGCCGGTGATGCCGCCCATCGAGATGCCGCAGAAATGGGCCCGTTCGATCTGCAGCCGGTCCAGCAGGTCGATCACATCCTGGCCCAGCCGGTCCAGCGAAAACGCGGCATCGGCAGCCAGGCCGGTGACCGCGCTGGCGCCGTGGCCGCGGGTGTCATAGCGCAATACGCGCCAAGTCGAGCGCAGCGCCTCGGCCTGGCGTTGCCACATCGACAGGCTGGTGCCCAGCGAATTGGACAGCACCAGCACCGGGGCATGGTCCGGGCCTTCCAGCGTGTAATGCAGGGGTTCCGATGGGAAGGCGGTCATGGCGCAAAGTGCACGCGGTCGACGTCGGCCTTGGGCAGGTCGGCCTGTTCGCGGTGCATCGTGAAGTCGAACTCGATCGAATAGAACGGCGCATCGAGTTCGTTTTTGCGGATGGCGTCGGCGTCGGTGACGTGGGTCAGGGCCGGCACCAGGCCGTCGCGAGTGGCGAAGGCAAAGTCATCCCACAGGAAGGGGTCGCCCTCGATGTTGATCTGGGTGGTCAGCTTGCGCAAGCCTGGCGCCGAGATGAAGAAATGGATGTGCGCCGGACGCGTGCCGTGCCGCCCCAGCAGTTTCATCAATTGGTCGGTCGAGCCGCCTGGTGGCACGCTGTAGCCCACCGGCACCCGCGAGCGGAAGCGATAGCGGCCCTCGGCATCGGTGCGGATGCTGCGGCGCAGGTTGAACGGCGACTGGGTCGGGTCGAAGAACGAATAGCCGCCCAGGTGATTGGCGTGCCAGACTTCCACCAGCGCGTGCGGCACCGGTTGGCCGTCCATGTCGCGCACCTGGCCCTGCATGAACAGCACTTCCCCTTCCTGCGGGTCCTGGTCGAGGCGGGCGAAACCCTGCACTTCGGGCGCACCGGCCACGTACAGCGGACCTTCGATGGTGCGCGGGGTGCCGCCGACGACGCCGGCGCGCGCCTCGGCCTCGTCGCTGCGCAAATCCAGGAAGTGTTCCAGGCCCAGGCCGGCGGCGATCAGGCCATATTCGCCATTGCGGCCGGCATCGGTCAGGTAGGCCATGGCCGACCAGAACTCTTCGGGCTGTACGTCGAAGTCTTCGATGGTATGGAACAGGTCGTGCACGATGCGGTTGACGATCTGTTGCACGCGGCTGGCCGGCCGACCGGAATCGGCGCCCTGGATCTTGCGCAGTACTGCGTCGATAGCTTGCTTGTCCATGTTGGTCTCTCTCTCTCTCTATTTTGGAATGGGTGCCAAGGGTGACTTGCGTCACCGATGTTCGTCGATCAGCGGTCGTCCTCGTGGATCGACGAGGGATGGCGGCACAGTGCTTCCACCTCGATCTTCATGTACGGGAACAGCGGCAGGCTGGTCAGCAGGTCGTGTAGCGCGGTGGCGTCGGCCACGTCGAAGATGCTGACGTTGGCGTAGCGCCCGGCCACGCGCCACAGGTGACGCCACTTGCCTTCGCGTTGCAGGCGCTGGGCCAGTTCGCGCTCGGCGTTCTTGAGGGCGTCGGCGCTTTCCTTGGGTAGGGTATGCGGCAGTTGCACATCCATCGTTACCTTGAACAGCATGGGGTCTCCTTTTAGCGGCGGTCGCGCCGCAGATGATTGATGCGCTCTTCGTCGAGCGTGATGCCCAGGCCCGGGCCGGTGGGCAGGCATAGGCTGAAATCCTGATAGGCCAGCGGCTCGGTGAGGATCTCTTCGGTCAGCAACAGCGGACCAAACAACTCGGTGCCCCAGGCCAGGTTGGAAAAACCGGCGAACAGCTGGGCCGAGGCCATGGTGCCGATGGCCCCTTCGAGCATGGTGCCGCCATACAGGTCGATCTGGGCGGCGGCGCCGATGGCGGCTACCGCCTGCGCGCCGGCCAGGCCGCCGGACTGGTTGATCTTGACGGCGAACACGTCGGCTGCGGCGTGCTGGGCCACGCCCAGGGCATCGGTGGGGCCATGCAGCACTTCGTCGGCCATCAGCGCCACCCGGTTCTTGCAGCGCAAGCGCGCCATGCCGGCGATATTGGCGGCGGCGATCGGCTGCTCGACCAGGTCGCAGCCGGCATCTTCCAGCAGCGCCATGCCCAGCATCGCATCGCTCTCGCTCCAGGCCATGTTGACGTCGACCCGCACGCTGGCGCGCTCGCCCACGGCGCGCTTGATGGCAGCCACGTGGGCAGCATCCTCGCGCACCGTGCGCGAACCGATCTTGAGCTTGAAGATATTGTGACGACGCAGCGCCAGCATCTTCTCGGCTTCCTCGATATCGCGCGCGGTGTCGCCCGAGGCCAGGGTCCAGGCGATCGGCAACGCGTCACGCACGCGACCGCCGAACAGGGTCGACAGCGGCACCCCCAGACGGCGGGCCTGGGCATCGTAGAGCGCGGTCTCGATCGCGCATTTGGCAAAGCGGTTGCCCTGCACGTGCTTGCCGATCAGCTGCATGCGGGCTGCCACCTGGGTCGCGTCCTGACCCTTGAGCAGGGGCGTCAGGTAGGTGTCGATGTTGACCTTGATGCTTTCCGGGCTTTCCTCGCCGTAGGCCAGGCCGCCGATGGTGGTGGCCTCGCCCAGGCCGGCGACGCCGTCGGCACCGGTGATGCGCACCAGCACCAGGGTCTGCCGATACATGGTGGCCATGGACAGCTTATGGGGGCGGATGGTGGGCACATCCAGCAGGATGACCTCGACTTGTTCGATGGCAATGGCAGATTGGGTCATGGCGGTCTTTGGTAGCGATGACCGATCTTAGTGACGACACCGGCGCGCTGTCCAAGACCGATTGCGGTGGGCTTCATACCTTGTGGGTATAGTGCTTCACGGCGTCGGCGACTCCGGTTCTTCCCGGCCGAACATCTCGGCCAGGGTGTCGCGCAACCAGGCGATGCCGGGGTCGGCGGCGAAGCGGGTGTGGGTATGCAACCGGACCGGAATGCGCGGCATTGGCAGCGGCAGGTCGAGCAGCACGCAATCGCGCGACAGATTGACCTGCTCGGCAATGCTGCGCGGCAGGATCAACGCCAGGTCGGTGCTGCGCACGATCTGTGGCGCCACCGTGAAGTGGGGAATGCGCAGTGCGATGTCACGCCGGATGCCGGCCTTGCGGAACACATCCTCGGCCAGCTTGTGGCCGGTGGTATTGGTGGCGGTATAGATATAGCGCAGGCGGCTCAGGGCCTCCATGGTCAGCGGCGCGCTCGCTAGCGGATGGGTGCGGCGCAGCATGCAGATGTATTCGTCATACAGCACCGTCTGGCTCACGCAATCGTCGGACAGGCCCGGCAGATAGCCGAAGGCCAGATCGATATCGCCATTGCGCATGGCGGCGCTGAGGGCTTCGATCGGCATCTGCTCCACCTCGAACGACACGCGCGGCGCGGTGTGCGTCAACTCTTCCATCAGCAGCGGCAACACATGCGCCGATGACATGTCCGACATCACCATGCGAAAGGTGCGGCTGGCCGTGGCCGGGTCGAAGTGGGCATGGTTCTGCAGCGCATCGTGGATGATGGTGAGCGCGCTGGCGATGGGCGTGTGCAGGCGCACTGCGGCATCGGTGGGCACCATCGCCGTGGGCGTGCGCACGAACAGCGGATCGTCGAATATCTCGCGCAGCCGGCGCAGCGCGTGGCTCACCGCCGGCTGCGTCAGGTGCAGCCGTTCGGCGGCGGTGGTCAGGCTGCGTTCTTCCCAGATCGCGATGAAGGTCTTGAGCAGATTGAGGTCGACCGTGGCGATATTCATTTGTTTCATGCGGAACATTCCCGACAATCATTTGACGGCGAAATTGCCGAGGCACTATCGTTGTTCATGACGACGGTGCCATAGAGGCGTGACCGTGGCGGTGGAAGCAATCGGTGTGCCTGGTGTCTCCGGGTACGTCGCCAGCGCGTAGCGCGAGCGCATCACCTTGTATTTGATTTTCATCTGCGCCGGATAAGCGGCTCTTATGCGGTCTGTTCCCGGATGTGCGGTCGATCCGGTGCATGCAGAAGCGCCGAGCATAACGCCGTCGCGCGCGCACTGTCACTTGAATTTTTTTAGGGGTCCCATCATGCAAACGGAATTTCGCAATGCCATGGCGCGGTTGTCGGCGGCCGTCAATATCGTCACCACCGATGGTCCGGCCGGGCGTGCCGCGATGACGGTCAGCGCGGTGACATCGGTGTCGGACAGCCCGGCCATGCTGCTGGTCTGCATCAATCTCAAGAGTGCAGCGCAGCCGGTGTTGCTGGGCAACGGCCGTCTGTGCGTCAACATCCTGGCGGCCCATCACGAACAGCTGGCGTGCCAGATCGCCGGCATGACCGGGCTTGCCCCGGCCGAGCGCATGGCCCAGGTACAGTGGCTGACCGGCGCGCATGGCCAGCCTACGTTGCCGGATGCGCTGGCTGTGCTGGAAGGCGATATCGTCCACGAGCAACGGGCCGGCTCACATAGCGTGCTGTTCGTCGAACTGCGCCACATCCGGGTGGCCGACTCGGCCGAGGATGGACTGGCCTATTTCGAGCGGCGGTTCCATCGCATCGCCGCGCCGCAGGTGGCCGCGGTGGCCTGAACCCCGCTCAGGGCAGCAGGATCGACAGTTCCTGCGCGCCCCGCAACAACACCGGCAGGAACTCGTTTTCCATCTGCTGTCGCGACACACGCGTGGCCTGCGCCCCCACATTGAGGGCCGCCACGATGGCACCTGAGGCGCCACGTACCGGCACGGCGATGGAGCGCAGGCCAATCTCCAGTTCCTGATCGTTGATCGCATAGCCGTCGCGGGCGATGCCAGCCAGTATCTCGCGCAGGCGCCGCTGCGACACCACGGTGTTGTCGGTGAACGCGCGCAGCTTGACGCGGGAGAAATAGGCATCAAGCTCAGCGGCCGGCATGGCCGCCAGCATCACCCGCCCTAGCGAGGTGCAATAGGCCGGTAGCCGGCTGCCGGTGTTGAGCGCCACCGACATCACGCGCGAGGTGGCCGAGCGCGCCACATACAGGACCTCATCTTCATTGAGCACCGCCAGCGACGACGACTCGCCCAGCGCGCGGGTGACGCTGTTGAGGCAAGGCTGGGCCGATACTGTCAGCGGCGTCGACGACAGGTAGGAATAACCCAGCGTCAGGGTCTTCGGCCCCAGTGAAAAATAATGGCCATCGGCGTCGGCATAGCCCAGCGCCACCAGGGTGTGCAGGCAGCGTCTCACCGCCGCGCGCGGAATCCCGGTGCGCTGGCTGAGCTGTGCAATCGTCATGGCCCGACGCATGTCGCTGAAGGCGCGAATCACCGCCAGCCCGCGCGCCAGCGAGGTCATGAAGTTGGGATCGGCCATGGCGTCGATCTGCTCGGCCACGCTGGGTGGCTCGTCGGGCACGGTGGCGGGCGCCGCGGGTGCGTTCCGGCGCTTGCGTGGAGGGATGGCGGTCATGACGTCTCTCGGATTCAATGTGTGCGAATTTTAACCAGGTGTTCGGCAATCGAACACAAATTCGTCGGGTGCATTGACGCCCGGATGACGCGGTCGCTACACTTTTTGTGCGAATAATGACATCTTGTGCGGTAATCGCACCACTGATCGATCAACCCAGCAATAAGGCACAACCGTGATAGACAAGACCATCGCATCACTGGAGCAGGCCGTGGCCGGCATCCAGGACGGCGCCACCATCATGATCGGCGGCTTCGGCAATGCCGGCATGCCGTCGGCGCTGATCGAGGCCCTGATCGACCAGGGCGCGCGCGAGCTGACCATCGTCAACAACAATGCGGGCAACGGCGAGACCGGCCTGGCGGCGTTGCTCAAGGCGCGCCGCGTCAGCAAGATCATCTGTTCCTTCCCGCGCCAGGCCGACTCCCAGGTATTCGACGCGCTCTATCGCGCCGGCGAGCTGGAGCTGGAATTGACGCCGCAGGGCAACCTGGCCGAGCGCATTCGCGCTGCCGGCGCCGGCATTGGCGGTTTCTTCAGTCCCACCGGTTACGGCACCATGTTGGCCCAGGGAAAGGAAACCCGTACCATCGACGGCCGCCAGTATGTGCTGGAGTCCCCGATCCACGCCGACTTTGCGTTGATCAAGGCGTATCGGGGCGACCGCTGGGGCAACCTGGTCTATCGCAAGACCGCGCGCAATTTCGGTCCGATCATGGCCATGGCCGCCAAATGCGCGGTGGCGCAAGTCGACGAGATCGTCGAGCTGGGCCAGTTGGACCCCGAACATATCGTCACTCCCGGCATTTTCGTGCAGCGGGTGGTGCAGGCATCCAAGGAGAGCAAGTGATGAACCGCTATAGCCGTGACCAGATGGCCGCGCACGTAGCGCGCGACATTCCCGAGGGCGCCTACGTCAATCTTGGCATCGGCCTGCCGACCAAGGTGGCCAACTACCTGCCTGCCGACAAGGAAATCTTCCTCCATAGCGAGAACGGCCTGCTGGGCATGGGACCGGCGCCCGCGCCCGGCCAGGAAGACGAGGACCTGATCAATGCCGGCAAGCAATCGGTGACCCTGCTCGCCGGCGGCGCTTTCTTCCATCATGCCGACTCGTTTGCCATGATGCGTGGCGGCCATCTGGATATCTGCGTGCTGGGTGCGTTTCAGGTCTCGCAGCAGGGCGACCTGGCCAATTGGCATACCGGCGCGCCGGACGCCATCCCTGCGGTGGGTGGAGCGATGGACCTGGCCATCGGCGCCAAGCAGGTATTCGTGATGATGGAGCACCAGACCAAGAGCGGCGAGAGCAAGGTGGTCGAACGCTGCACCTATCCGTTGACCGGCATCGCGTGCGTCAGCCGCATCTATACCGACCTGGCCGTGATCGATATCACCCCAACCGGCCTCGAAGTGCGCGAGATGGTCGAGGGACTGACCCTGGACGCGTTGCAAGCGCTGACCGACGCCCCCTTGCGCCTGGCCGCCTGAATGGAGAGCCCCATGAAAGACGTATTCATCTGTGATGCCGTTCGCACGCCCATCGGCCGCTTCAGCGGCGCATTGAAGGAGGTGCGCGCCGACGACCTGGGCGCGGTGCCGCTGCGCGCGCTGATCCAACGCAATCCCCAAGTGGACTGGAACGCCGTGGACGACGTGATCTACGGCTGCGCCAACCAGGCCGGTGAGGACAATCGTAACGTGGCGCGCATGTCGGCGCTGCTGGCCGGCTTGCCGCAGGAAGTGCCGGGCACCACCATCAATCGCCTGTGCGGCTCGGGCATGGATGCCGTCGGTACCGCCGCGCGCGCCATTAAATCCGGCGAGGCGCAGCTGATGATCGCCGGCGGCGTCGAAAGCATGACTCGCGCACCGTTCGTGATGGGCAAGGCGGAGTCGGCCTTTTCACGCAACGCCAGTATCTTCGATACCACCATCGGCTGGCGTTTCGTCAATCCGCTGATGAAGGCGCAGTATGGGGTCGATTCGATGCCCGAGACGGGCGAGAACGTCGCGGCTGACTACCGCATCAGCCGTCTCGACCAGGACCGCTTTGCCCTGCACAGCCAGGCCAAGGCCGCTGCGGCCCAGGCCAATGGCGTACTGGCACAGGAGATCGTGCCGGTCAGCATCGCCCAGAAGAAGGGCGAGCCATTGCTGGTCACGCAGGATGAACACCCGCGCGCCACGACGCTGGAGTCGCTGGCCAGGCTCAAGGGAGTGGTACGTGCCGATGGCACTGTCACCGCCGGCAACGCTTCGGGCGTCAATGATGGCGCCTGCGCATTGCTGCTGGCCAGCGCCGAGGCGGTGGAGCAATACCAGTTGATACCCCGCGCACGGGTGCTGGGCATGGCCGCCAGCGGCGTGGCGCCGCGTGTCATGGGCTTCGGTCCGGTACCGGCTGTCAGGAAGCTGCTCAAGCAGTTGCGCCTGGGCGTCGAGCAGATGGATGTGATCGAACTCAACGAAGCATTCGCCTCGCAAGGCCTGGCGGTATTGCGCGAGCTTGGCGTGGCAGATGACGATGCCCGTGTCAACGCCAACGGCGGCGC
>Ga0079104_1002394_pt1 | contig 10221 bp, 8 predicted proteins | sample MedtruBG_FD_76829 | JGI IMG/M metagenome (GOLD analysis project Ga0079104, IMG submission 76829) | Root nodule microbial communities of legume samples collected from California, USA - Medicago truncatula BG | ecosystem: Host-associated > Plants > Roots > Nodule | place: USA: California... | reverse complement strand
GGAAACCACCGTCAAGAACATCGCATTTAATTACATCGTGAGGCTCGCGTAATGAGTGAATTTTCTTTCTCTGACACTAACCAGGCTCTGTGGTTGTTCCACTTCGACGCCAAGGGTGTGTTTATCGGTAGTGGGCTGACCATCATACCGGCGGGTACGGGATTACCTGCCAATACCACTACAGTTAAATGTGAGCCGCAGAGTGGCTTTACCGGCGTTTGGAATGGGACAGGCTGGGATTACATGCGTGATAACCGTGGGACACGCTACTGGGATAAATTCGGTAATGGTTCAGTTATCGTGGAATTGAGTGAAGTTATTCCTGACGGTATGACGCTTATTGAACCACCTAAAAAACTCGCGGGATATGTATTGCTGTTCGAAAATGGGGAATGGCAACAGCTTGAGGATAAAACCGGGCAAAAATATTACGATAATCTCGGCGGTATTCATATTGTCCCTGAGCCATATTTCATACTCCCGGAAGGTAATACATTTGTTGAACCACCAGAGCCTAAATTAGGGTTCGCGACCCAATGGGCAGGTCTGGACTGGGTTTATGTTGAAGACCACCGGGGAAAGACTGCCTATCACATTGAAGATGGTTCGCCTGTCGTCGTTTCAGATGTTGGCGCGTTGCCTGACACCCTGACATTCATTATGCCCGCCACTCCCTATGACGAATGGAATGGCACCGGCTGGGTGACCAATCAGGATGCAGTGGTAAAAAACCAGGTCGCGCAGGCCCGCCAGAAAAAGAATGCATTACGCAATGAAGCCGATGAAGAAATTGCCGTCCTCAGTGACGCCGTTAAATACGGCATCGCCACGGAAGATGAGATTGCCAAACTTGAAGCCTGGAGCCGCTACCGCGTCTTGCTGATGCGTGTTGAACCCGAACTTGCCCCCAACATTGAATGGCCTGCGAAGCCCTAAGGAAGCTCCATCATGTTCCATATTGACAACCCAAGCGGCGTCGAAGTAATGCCAAAAGTTAGCGATGTTGAAAGCACCAGCATTCGCTATTTTACCGAAGAAAAAGACAAGGCGTCCTACCCAGGCGCAGACTGGTTTAATATCGTCATGCTTGAGCTGTTAAATATTCTCAAGCTATCAAATGTCGCACCAGACAAGTTTAAATATAACCAAATCTCAACGGTTATTGTTTCATTGATAAATGAACGACTTTCGGCGCAATCCAGCGTATTTGATACGGTTGAGGAGGGACTGAGTAAAACCGAAAACGGACAATATTTTAGTGTTCCCCAGGGGTTGGATAGTGAACAATCGTTCAAATATTATCAGAACGACAATGGCACTGCGTTACTCATTACTGACGCGCCCAGCTCGAACTCAGTCAGGATTTTGAATGACTTTATGGCTGTACTGTCTGCACAACAGGCGTCGTTGCAGAAGACGACAGAGGTTCTAAACCAGTACAGTTCAAACAATTGGCAATGGATATTATCGAGCCTACGTGGGCCTTCTGAAACGGCTCTCGCGCTTGATAATGATTTTGGCCTGTGGGTAGCAGGACTGAAGTCATCACTGCAAGATTATGTCGAGCAACTTATTCCGAAAGACCTGGCGAACCGCTATCAAAATTTGCAGTACGCTATCGTTACCAGAAATGGGATTGATGGCCTGTTGACGATTAACGACAACGGTGACATTCGCATCGTCGGCACCGATGATGTACTGCAAGAGCGCTTAGACACACTCTGTTCAACAACGTTCTCTCGCACCATTGTGGGGTTCCAGCACGTCATTTTTGCCGCTGATTTGAAAACAGCTCTATTCGCTATTGATGATAATGGCGGCGTATTCATTCCTGGTGTTGATGGGCCGCTGCAAGACAAATTGGGCGAATCACGAGCCAAACTAGTGACCTCTGGCGGGGTTCCTGCGGCCGCATGGGATAATACGGTGGTGTGGTCTGAGCGCCCCGTTCTTACCGTTCAGAAACTGACTGATGCCGGGATGGTTTTCAGCTACTTGCCTGGTGGCGAAGCTGCTGCTGGTGCAGGCGTTATGTATATCCCGTCTATTCGTGAAATGCCGCTCGATGCGACTGAAATTCATGGCGGTGGATCGACAGGCCAATCCTTGAATACCCCATATGACAAAACCGGAAATACAAACGTGGTGAACCGTGACCCAGCCTATCGTGGGCGGTTGCTCGCTGCCACCAACGGTAAACCAGAAGGTGATGGCGGGCGCGGAATGGGGAACGCTGACAGAACGACGATCAATGATATGTCATACCCAGGTTATCGGCAGGGTAATGTCTTGCCGCTCTACAATAAGCTGATGTCATTTACACCGGGTAACGTGGTCTTTATGCACGCAGGGTTCGCGGTTGGTGGTGCCCCGTTCTCCAAAATCAAAAAAGGCACTGTCCCGTACAACAAGGGGTTGGCATTAATTCAACTCTATAAAACCGCTGCTGATGCCGTTGGGAAACCCTATTCATTTAAATTCCTGACTATGGAGCATGGTGAAAGCGACAACGACAATGGCGATAACCCAAATCCAGGCGATTATCTGGCTAAAGAGACAGAGTATTTCTCTGATTTCCAAGCCGATGTAACGCCTATCACGGGTCAAACCGAACATTTCTTGGTTGTTATTGGGCAGGTCGGAAGCCGTGTGAATACCAAAGCGGGTGAAATTGACGAAGAGGGAAACCCTACCGGGGAAACTATCGTCGTACAGCCATATTCAGTCACTGCTGTTGACCAGACCGCGTATGTGCGCCACAACCCGGATACAGCCATCATGTATGGTCCCAAATATCCCCTGAACTGGCTGTTTAGTGACGGCACGATGAGCCATTTAAATGCGGCCGGTAAAGTCCTCCAGGGCGAATATACGGCTCAGGCTATCCACTGGCATCTCTACGACACGGAAAAGAAAGGCACGTGGACTGGACTGAAAATTCGAAATGTAACGCTGAACGGCGCGATTGCGGATTTACTCTGTGATGTCCCTTATACCCCAATTGTCATCGACAGCGCATTTATCCGTGATTGCCCTGGTAAAGGCATCAGCCTGGAGCGCAATAGCGCCACCGTGGTGAATGTCTCAATCGTAGACGGTAATACGATCCGTGTTGAATTTGATAAGGCTCCGGCTGCTGATGACGTGTTGCTAATCGGATTTACGAATACGCAACCCCACGCAAACGGCAGTGTTTACCCCACAACGTGCTTTCGCGACTCGTCGCCTGTCATTTCTAAATGGGTGACGCGTTCCGGGGTTCCGTTCCCGCTTTATAACTGGATGTGCTTAGACCGTATTCCCTTGACTGGAGAAATCTGATGGTAGCTGCAATTAACACAGGAAAAGCCTATACAGGATTCCGTCCCGCACTTGACCTTTCAGCATCGATTCTTGATCCGCAAGCATTGTTTGCTAGCTACAAGAGCCGCGTGCTGGCGGACGGTGGGCATATTCCCGACGAAGTAGGCTGTATCGAACGGTTTAACTTCCTTTTGCTCAATGCAATGTTTGAGCGAACTGTTGTATCTCTGACACCGGCCTTTGGCATCAAAACGGACAGCGCAGGTAACGTTCTGACCGTATATAACTTGCTCGGTGAGGCAGGCGATCTGTTGGCAGTATCAAAAGGCACACCACCTGGCCAGATGCTGTATGACGCATCGACCCGTTCGATCAATGTTCAAATTACGTCTAACGGTGGTACCTGGCTCCAAAGCCGGGGCAGTATTGTGATGCAGAAGGCCGCGACATATCTCTTGGCTGGTTGTATGAGCGACAGTAATAGGGCTGACGCTAATGGTATTACGTTCGGTTACCCAATCTCCGGTCTGCCTATGGCGTATATGCGAACGATGATTACGAACAACCAAGCGATCACTGAGTCTTGGCGTTTTGGTACTCGAGATTCAGGCTGGCCAGCGGCTGTTGGTGGCGCGTTGATGGTTGGAGCCACACTGTATGAAGACTACGTGCCAGCGGCTGGATTATTCGATGTGACATCCGGTGTTATCACCGGTTATGAAAAAGGTAAGTTCGCGATGAAAACGACCTCGTCAACGGGGGCCCTTGCAGACCTGCGCGATCGGACAGCTTCCCTAGTAGTCGGTACACCTGGCAGTACTACAACGGGCTGCTATGGAACATTCAGGGATATGTTACACCTACATTCGGCGTCCGAAGCGGATGCGGTGCTCGCATCTCGATTGGGTATTTAAATTCGGGTAATTTGATAATAATTAGAAAAGTTAGCGGGTTCTCATTTTAAGTGGCCCGCTTTTTCATTTTTCGCGACGCGCAACAAGCGGTGCCAGAAACAGCAGCAGGAAAATGATCATCCACAGCAGGTGTTTCTTCAGGCCAAATTTGTCGGTGACAAAACCAAAAATCGGCTGGAACACCAACGCAAACAGCGCCATGCAGGCGAATACCAGACCGGTTTGTTGCTGGTCGAGTTGGTTGACGTCATGCAACCAGATCGGGAAGAACGGCAGCACCGCCCCCATGATAAAGAAATAGAAAAAACAGAAGGCACCGAAGATCCAAAAGTTCTTGTTCTTTAAATAAAACATGGCTCACCATCCCATTTATGACGGCGCAGGAAGCCCCGCGCCTTGTGCGTTTTGAGGAGGTAATACAGTTAGTTTGGCGATCAGTGGTAGGCGGGAAGCCAGTTACCGTGGGCCTCAATCAGTTCATCGCAGAGTTTACGGATATCATCAATCGAAAGCTCGGCTGAAGTATGCGGATCCAGCAGTGCCGCGTGGTAAATCGCTTCGCGTTTATGGGTTACCGCGGCTTCGATAGTCAGCAGTTGGGTATTGATATTGGTGCGGTTGAGCGCCGCCAGTTGCTCCGGTAAATGACCGACGTAACAGGGCGAGATGCCCTGCCCATCCACCAGGCAAGGCACTTCAACACAGGCCTCGGCAGGCAGGTTGGTAATTAAACCGCTGTTGAGCACATTGCCACCAATCTTGTACGGACGATCGGTTTCCATCGCTTCAATAATGTAAGACGCATACTCATGAGTGCGGGTATGAGTCAGGTTGGCGTCATTGGTCAGCGCCAGCTTGCGCTGTTGCCATTGTTCAATCTGCTCAATACAGCGGCGCGGGTACTCGTCCAGCGGAATATTGAAGCGCTCAATCAATTCAGGATAGTTACGCTTGATCCAATAAGGCATGTACTCGGCGTTATGTTCCGAAGACTCGGTAACGTAATAGCCAAAGGTTTTCATGATTTCATGGCGCACCATATCATCATGTTTGCCCTGCAGCGCATTGGCGCGACGCTTGATTTCCGGGTACAGATCCTCGCCATGGCGGCGAACGTCCAGCAACCAGGCCATATGGTTAATGCCTGCGATGTGGAACTGGACATCATCGGTAGGCATATCCACGCTTTTCAGCAGCGTCTCTGCACAGACCTGCACACTGTGACACAACCCCACCGTTTTCACTTCGGTATGGCGCAGCATGGCACCGGTTAAGGCCGCCATCGGGTTGGTGTAGTTCAGCAGCCAGGCATCCGGACATACCGCTTCAATATCCCGGGCGAAGTCAAACATCACCGGAATGGTGCGCAGCGCACGGAAGATGCCACCTATCCCCAGGGTATCGGCAATGGTTTGCTGCAGGCCATACTTTTTAGCAATGGTGAAATCGGTGATAGTGCAAGGATCGTAACCGCCAACCTGGATGGCGTTAACCACATAATTGGCATTTTTCAACGCCGAACGACGATTTTCCACCCCGAGGTAGGGAGTGATCTTCGCCCTGCCGGCGTTAATATTGCGATTGATATTGCTGAGCATGGCGAAAGATTCATTGAGACGGGCGCTATCAATGTCGTACAGCGCGATATCCACCTCTTTCAATGCCGGCGTTGCCATGATATCGCCGAGTACGTTCTTGGCGAAGATGGTGCTGCCTGCGCCCATAAAAGTTACTTTAATCATCGTATTTCTCCGCTGCACTGGTTTTCGATAGGCTGAAATTACCCTGCAATCCCTAAGCCGGATATGGATGAATGTGACCTCATTATGGCGAAAAACGACGCAGCGCAAAAACTGTGAGCCAGGTCTGGATTTGGCGTTTACCCACCTAGCGCATGGCCGCTACACTGTTAGCGTGGACAAGAAAACCAGGACATCGCCTGATGCATAAGAGTTTCACCCTAAGCCGCACCGACAATATTGAGCTGAATCTGTACCAATATGGTGAGGAGAACTGCGACAAAGGGCACAGCTTCGGCCCGGCGGTGCGGCAGCACTATCTATTTCATTATGTGATAAGCGGAACCGGCGTACTGCACAGCGAATACGGTGCATTTCCGGTAGTTGCCGGAGAGGGTTTTTTGATCCACCCGCACGACGTAACCACCTATCGCGCCGATAAAAAAGATCCCTGGCATTACATGTGGCTGGAGGTCGACGGACTGGTGGCCGGCAAGATTTTCGAAGAGTGCCGCCTGAGCCGCCAGTTCCCGATTTATCGCCCCCGCAAGACTGACGAGACTCCCCAGGCCCTGAGCTACCTGCGACAGCTCGTTAGCCATGATGATGAACATCGATTGAAGACCCTCGGCCTGAGCTATCTGTTTTTTTCTGCGTTGATCGACAATGCGCTACAGGGCAGCGACGAACACCCCAGCGACAAGACGCAACATCTGCACAAAGCGGTCAAACTGATTGAAAACCGTTACCACGAACACCTGACCATTGAACGCCTGGCCGCCTACTGCAATATCAACCGCAGTTACCTGTGCCGATTGTTCAAGGGGGCTTACGGTATCGGGCCAAAGGAGTACTTGCTTAACTTTCGCATGACGCTCGCCACCAGCCTGCTGCGCAACAGCCGGACGGCGATAAAAGTGGTGGGGATCTCGGTCGGCTATGAAAACCAACTGCATTTTTCTAAAGCCTTCAAACAGGTCCACGGCGTATCACCGGCCCAATGGCGGCAGGAAAATCAACCGGACAACGCCCCGCCTTGCCACAAAGGTTAAGCCATCACATCGTTGACCCTTCCCCCCACTCGCCATCGGTCTCTGAGAGCGATGTTCAGAGAAGAAACTTTTCTCTTCACCTTGTGAAATATTCAATAAGTTAATTAATTAAATCTCACCCTCTCGCATTATTGTGATGAATATCACTAATTTTATCGAGATATCAGCAATAATGCTTAAGTATTTTTTAGTGCTGTTACCTAAACGTTTATCGACTCATTTATCCACTTGCCGTTACGCCCAATATTTGGCGTTGCATCAAAACGACACAGATGCAGCCTCAATTATGACGGGTTTAAATCATAGAGGAACAACTTCAATGTTATTAAAGAAAACCCTTTTGGTATTAGCCTCATGTTCATTATTTTCCACCGCCGCATTGGCTCAGGAGCAAGTTTCCACTACCAAAGAGCAGGCTTCGGCACAGCTTAGACACGGTTCTGTCGCTACCCCTATTTCACGCCAATATCAATGTTTTAAAGAAGGCGGATTTTATTGGCCGGCGGACGGTTCAGGTATAAAAGAGAGTGATTGCAGGGCGGCATATCAATACATTTACAATAAATATCTTAACAAGCCCGGCTTTGTTTCACCGAAAAAAGAAGGCAATAAAAATAGCAGCAAGCAAGAAGTTAACCTGATTGAACAGTCTAACTACCAATTCAGGCAATGGAATGAAGTCTCCAAAAACGTCGCCGATTACAACAACCCCGCCGCCGTTAAGGCCGCGATACCCGATGGGCAGCTCTGCTCTGCGGGGAACGTGGGTACCGAATGGGATGACAGAGACAAAGTCTGGAATGACAAGTCAGGGTTGGACGTTAAAGCCCCTTGGCGCACTAGCGATATCCAGAAAAATGCAAATGGTAAAATCGATATTGTTTATGATGCAACGGCAACGCATGATCCAAGCTTCTTTGAAGTTTATATTTCCAAAGCCGGTTACGATGCTGAAAAAGCCGAATTAAAATGGAGCGATCTTGAGCTGTTAGGCAAAGTTGAAAACGTGACTCCGGTGAACCAGCAATATAAATTCGCCGTCGATGCGAAAAACTATACCGGCAAACATGTGCTCTACGTTCGTTGGCAGCGCATAGACCCGGTTGGCGAAGGTTTTTATAGCTGCAGTGACGTCAATATCAAAAGCTGAATATTCATCGCTTGATGCCCGGTTCCTTGGCTGAACCGGGCCTTTCGCATCAGATATCGGATGGGTATTTTTCCGCCACATCAGGCTGTTTTAGCCGCGGATATTTCCACAGCCAACGTCCGCTGACCATACGCCAATAAAACAACGCACCGCGCACCGCCCAATCCATAAACATCCCTAACCAGACGCCGACCACGCCCATCCCCAGCACAATGCCCAGCGTATAGCCGGCTACCACGCGGCAACCCCACATGCCCAACATGGATACCCACATGGCAAAACGAGCGTCGCGCGCGCCTTTCAAACCGGCGGGCAGCACCCATGAAGCGGCCCAAATGGGCATAAAGGCGGCGTTGAGCCAGAGCAGCACCTTCACCACCTCCTTCACATCATCTTGTTGCGTATAAAACGAGGCGAACATTCCCGCCAGCGGCGCCGTGCCCCAAGCGATCACCGTCAGTCCAATCGTCGCCAGCCAGAAGATGTGCCGCAACTGCCGTTCCGCCTGGGCTATCTGCCCTTTACCCAGACGTTTCCCGACAATAATGGTCGATGCAGACCCCAGGGCGTTGCCCGGCAGGTTGATCAATGAAGCGACAGAGAAAGCGATAAAATTACCGGCGATGACGTTGGTGCCCATACCGGCGACAAACATTTGGGTCAGCAACTTACCGCCGTTGAACAACACCGACTCAATGCTGGCAGGAATACCGATCCCGAGGACTTCCCACAAAATCGTCAGTTTTAACGGACTAAAGTAACTTTTCAGCGTGATATGCAACGCCGGGTTAAAGCCGATCATCAGCACGTAGATAATCGCTATCGCGCCGATATAGCGGGAAATGGTCAGCCCCAACCCGGCACCGACAAAGCCCAACCCATGCCAGCCCAACATGCCATAAATCAGGATGCTGCTGATGATAATATTCAGGATATTCATGCCGCCGTTGATCAGCAGCGGGATCTTGGTGTTCCCGGCCCCGCGCAACGCACCGCTGCCAATCAGCGCAATGGCCGCCGCCGGATAGCTCCAGACCGTTGTTTGCAGATAAGAAAGCGCCAATGCTTTCACCTGCGGCGTGGCGGCACCGGCGATCACATCAATAATCTGCTCGCCCGCCAAATGGATGCCCACCGCCAGCACCAGCGCCACCAGCGTCATCAACACCAGCGACTGGCGTGCCGCCGAGCGTGCTCTTTTGCGATCGCGCTTGCCCAGGCTGAAGGCCACCACCACCGTGGTGCCCAGATCCACCGCGGCGAAGAAGGAGATAATCACCATGTTGAAGCTGTCCGCCAGCCCGACCCCGGCCATCGCCTCTTTACCGATCCAACTCACCAGAAAAGTGCTCAGCACTCCCATCAGCAGAACGCAGGCGTTCTCCATAAAGATCGGCACCGCCAGCGGCGTGATTTCACGCCAAAACAGGACGCGATAACTTTTGCGTTTTGGGTACCAGGGGGTATTTTCTACTCGCTGACGCAAGACGGTATATGGCTTCAAGATCGGCTCATGGAATAAAAGTGAAACAACATTTCAAATAATGAGCGACAGATGCTTATCCTGCAAAGAATATTTTAAACGGAGATGGGGATTGTGGGATGACGGGCGCCACATGCCGCGCCCGTACATGCGGGGACTACTCCATGTAGTCTTCGTGATCGGACTTGGCTGCGGCAACAAAGTTTGCAGTACGATTGTTCAGCGCGGCACATTTGTCCGTCAGCAACTGACGATCCTCCAGTATGGCCAGATAACGAGCCTGAGCCAGTGCCGGCAACTGCTGATAACCCGCTGCCTGGGTGTCCCAGCCCCGGTGTTCCGCCACTCGCATCGCAGTACGTTGCAATTTGACGTCATCCGGGATGTCCGAACGGTGACAGTTTTGCCGCAGGAAGTGACTACCAGCCAGCATGGTGGAAAGCTTTTCCAACTGCACTTGCAGTGGTGGCGGCGGCTGATGTGCCTTTTGCTGGCAGCCCACGAGGAATAACAAGGCCGCAGCGCCCAAAACTGAAGTGCGTAACACAGTCAACATAGTGATTACCCATAAAAAAGTGAT
>Ga0079104_1002393_pt1 | contig 10222 bp, 17 predicted proteins | sample MedtruBG_FD_76829 | JGI IMG/M metagenome (GOLD analysis project Ga0079104, IMG submission 76829) | Root nodule microbial communities of legume samples collected from California, USA - Medicago truncatula BG | ecosystem: Host-associated > Plants > Roots > Nodule | place: USA: California... | reverse complement strand
ACAGATGGAGTCGAAGGCACTTGGCTGACGACCTACCGGCAAATGGTCCCGTCGAGTAAAGCGATCGTATTCGGCGACGTTGAGGAAGCGCACTCGACTATTCAGGGGGCGCTTCGCGATAGGATTGACTCGCTTCAAATGCGCTGACGCACGCGCTACGCTGAGACGTTGTTGAGTTTCGTCACTCATAATTCCGACTCCGGAAAAAGACGAGGCTGCACAGCGCCGTTCGCATATACCGTATCCATGATGGTGGTGGCGAGCGGCTCATCGCCGCCCCAGCCGTCGGGCCAGGTCTCCAGAGCGATCAGCTCGCGGATGCGCGCCTCTTCCTCGGCATTGATCAGGTCCACCACTGGTCGGCGCAGCGAGCAAGCAGCGGCGTTGATCTCGGCCTGGACGCTCAGGATCAGTTCCAGGCCCATCAGGCGCGCCTCGAACGTGAGCGGGCCCATGCGCTGCGGATTGGCGGCCGTCTTGCCTGATTTGAGGATTTCCAGACCTGCCTTGCGTAGCCGGTGCTCGGGCTTGCGCAGCTCGCGCCACAGCGGCTTTATGCGCTTGAGCGGCGCCAGGTAGGCCCATTGCGGGCTAAGTAAGATATTGTCGAGCGCCATGTCGGTATCGACCAGCGGGCAACCAGTGCAGCCGGTGCGCGCGTTGATTTCCTCCGCCTCGTCGCCGCCGTAGGCCTCGGCAATCGCGGCCGTGCTCCAGTCACCGAATTCCTCTTGAGGCGCCCAGTGCCGCAGCCACTCCCACACGTGGCAGACGCGCCAGTGCAGCAGCGGCGCCAGGGTGGCCAGACGGCCGCGCAAGCCCTTGGCATTCGGCAGCACCTGCTGATACCAGCCCTGCCCGCACTCGGCGCCATCCTTGCTGCAACTCATTTCGATGCGCTGGTCGCGGATCGCGCTTTCACCTTGGCGCACGCCGGTAATCATCAGCACCTGGCCGTCGAGTTGCTCCAGGCGCTGCTCGAGCGCGTGCTGCATCGGATCGATCTTGATCTGGCGCGTGCACCAGCGCAGCGTGTTGTTGTTCGGTGGCGGCACGCCGCGCCCGAGGATGTAGACCATGAAACGCTTGTCCATCGGCGCGGTTACCACTTCGACTTGGATGCCGCGCTCCCGCAGTTCGTCCATGATCTGCTGCGCCGCGATGGCCAGCGGCGGCAGTTCCTGGCGCGTGTCGGCGTAGAACACGGTGAGCGTCTTCGGGCGCGGCACACGGCCGGTGTCGAGTAGCCAGGTGATCAGGGTCAGCGTGGTGCTGCTGTCCTTGCCGCCGGACCAGGCTATGCCCCAGTGCTCGTGCGTGGCGCCGTAGGCCAGCAGCGACTGGATGGTCAGCTCGATGGAATCGGTCATTTGCAGCCGGACGGCGCCGGCGGCGAAGATGTCGGCCTGGTTCATGCACCCCTCCCGCTCCGCGAGGCAACGATCTGCCGCACCAGCAGTCGCGACAGCTTTTCAGCTACGTGCGGCAGGAAATGCTTCTCCAGCTCGACGGCGGATATCCGGCGAAGCGCGCTCTCACTGATCGCGTAGGCGACATCACCGTCGTCCAGCCTGACCATGCAGTGCATCTGCGCGCCCATGGCGTCGCCGATGACCTTCACCTCCAGAAGGCGCAGGGTTTCGATGTGCATCTCGGACGCAATCGATACCGAGAATTCAGGGCCGCTGCACAGCGTTGCAGTTACGGGCTGCTGGACTCCAACGCGGTAGGACCTGGTGCCCGAGCCCAGCATGTACTCGTAGGTGAGAGGTTCGCCGGCGGCGATGGCGAGCGGGCCCACCATGTCGCGCACGTCCTGTACCCAGTCCAGCATGCGGCTGATCTTGCTCGACTGCTCGGCCAGCAGCGCGCGGTCGATGCTCATTGCCTCGTGCAGGCTGCTGACTGTCAATTCATTGGCGGCCAGTTCTTCGCGCATGCGGCGGCGCTGGTTGCGCCCGAAGCGGCGGCTCACGATGTCACCCCGGGAAACGCTGCATGGAATGCCGGATGATCGTCACCGTGCACGCGGTAGCCATCACCGAACACGAAGCGCGCGGGCCAGCGGCCGCCGGGGAACGTGAAGTCCGCGAAGGCGCGGTACCCGCCGCCAGGCTGACCCGCCTCCAGGCGTGAGCCGTAGACATAGCTGTCGGTGACCACGGCGCCCGGCAGGCTGAGCTCAATCAACTCTTGCAGCGCCACCCGGGCGGCAGCATTGCTGCGCTGGCCGGCGAAGTCACGCGCCATGCATGCCTCACAGCAGTACGGCGCGCCGGCGGCGCTGAAACAGCGGTCTTCCTCATCGCTGTAGACCCAGGTCGAGCAGGTGTTGCGTGTGCATTCGTAGCGCCAACCGTGGTCGATCAGCACGGCGGCCGGCACGGGACCGGGCGCATAAGCATCGAACTGCGGCGCCCGCCGGCACGAATCGACCTCGGTCCAGTCTAGGTCGAGCTCGTTGGCGCCCTCGCGACGCGCGGTGGCGTTGTTCGTGGCGAAAATGACGGTGGCGCCGCCGTCGCCGTCGTGGACGGTGTAGGCTTTGAGTGCGGTCATGGCTTTACTCCCAGCTCAACCATGCGCCCAGCCACCCAATCCCGGCGCTCGTTGAGGCGTGCGGCAATCTCCTCTGGCGCCGCCGCCTGCCACTTCTCGGTTCCGTTCTTGATGGCCTCGTCGATCGTGTCGCCCTCGCCGATAATTTGGCTTGTCTCCAAATGCGTGGCGATGTATGGTTTGCGCATGTAGTCGATCGTCATGTGAACGATGAATCGCTCGGGGGAGCCGGGAATGCTGAACTCCTCGGCGATCACCTCGAACACTTCGGTCATGCCGATAATTCGCGCCCTCATGGTCGCACTCCCATCGCACGGTTCATGGCCGAAGCACTCAGCCCGGCCAGCTTGCAACCGTCCTGGTTGGCGTGGAAGTAGCGCAGGTCCAGCAGCGCGGCGCCGGCGCGCACGAAGCCAGCGGTAAGCAGCCGGTCGAGCGCGGCCAAGTCGCGCCGGTTGGCTAAGTACTGGTTGCGGAAGCCCCAGCGGCACTGCGGGTGGTGCGACGTGGCGCCCAGCATGTGGTGCAGCACGTCGAGGTCGTCATCTTGCAGCGTCGCGACGCGCGCGGCGAACAGGCAGGCGACGCAATGCTGGTGCTGCACCAGCTGCTTGGCCGGCGCAGCCTTGCCGCAGGCGCAGCGCTGCGCCTTGAGTACCGGCGCGGGCTTTTCGTTGGCGATGGCGCGGTGGCGGCGCTCTTCGCGGGAGAGGTCGTAGATCATGCTAAGATTCCTTTATGGCAATCAAAATTAAACATTTCAAAACCCGTGTTGTCCGTTATCCGGCTTTTGCTTTCGCAGGATTGGCGGCCATGGTGGCGCTTGGCTTTGAGCGCGGACTGAGCAAGGCGGATTGGGGAACCTGGGTTGGCTCGATTGGTACGGTTGGCACGCTGGTTGGCACCATCTGGCTGGCAACCACTGAGCGTAGGAATCGAAGCCGGCAGGAATACGCATTGGCCCAAGTGACTGCTGCTAGCTTCGTGGAGGAGATTCGAGTAGCCACCCACGTACTTGAGAAGGGAATTCAGTACCTGAGACACCGCATTGGCAACCCTGAGGTAGCCGATTTGGAGGCACTGCATCGGATTAACGCCATCGGTAGAATTTGGACTCCGGCCGAAACCGTCCCGCTTACCGCACTTCACGGCAAAGTAGCTATGAGGCTCAGCGAAGCATCCGCGAAGTTCAATACAACGCAGAGAAATCTCTGGGCAGTTTCGGAGAGCATGGAAACGCTGAGCGATGACGAACTTCGTAGTTTTTTCATCCAGCAAATCAGCGAGTACGAGCAGCTGACCAAAATCTTTGACGACGTTACAGGCATACTTCGCTACGCGTGCCTTGATCACTAATCGGATACCGTCCTTCATGCTGCATCCTGCATCGCCAAGATTACGTCGCGCGCCGCCGGCGGGCACACGGCGTTGCCCAGCATGTGGACGGCGTCACGGTGCGCGGCGGGCAAGATGTAATCGGCGGGAAAGCCCATAGCCGCCCTGCACTCCTGCGCCGACAACATGCGCATACGGCCGCCGTCAATGATTGCATGCCGGTCCTTGGTCGTGATGGTGCCGATGGGACGCGCAATCGACCGGCCACCGGTCGAGTTCCCGTAGAAGCTCGAAATGAAGCGCTCACCGTGCTGAGCGCGGCCTGCAGCGATCCGCGCCAGAGTCGCTGCGGCGCGCCCCGGCTTCTCGATCGGTTGCCAGTTTCCGGCGCCGAAGTCGATAAAGCTGCTGGCGGGAATGTGGGCACGCTTCGGCACATTCAGCCAAAGTGGGTGCTTGGCACGCACGCCGGCGATGAAAAGGCGACTGCGGTGCTGCGGCGCGCCGTGGTCGGCGGCGTCGATAATCATCGGCGTTATGCTGTAGCCAAGCGCCTCCATGGCTGAGCACCATGCTGGGTATAACGACCATGACACGAACTCGGGCACGTTCTCCACCACGAAAAACTTCGGACGGTGGAACTCGGCAGCTGACACCACTGCCCACGCGGTTGACCGGCTAGCGTCGTGCTGCGGGTTACCGTTAGCCTTGCCACGTGCCTTGCTGTGACCTTGGCAGCAAGGCGACGCCATCAGCAGGTCGTGCGCGGGCACGTCCGCCCAGTTGGTCTGGTGAAGATCTTGGCAGGCATGTTCAGCCCCCGGATGGTTTTGCTCGTGGATGGCCACAGCCGCCGGCCAGTGGTTCGCCGCCCACGCGACATCGACGCCAGCCATGCGCGCGCCGGTGGAAAATCCGCCGGCGCCGGCGAAAAGGTCGATGGCCTTCATGCCCGCACTCCCGCAGCACGACGCGCAATGGTGACGGTAGAAACTTGGGGCTCGCGGCGGTAGGCCGGGCCGGCCACCTGCCCAACGTACGGCGCCGCCGGCGCCAGGACATTGCGCGCTGGCGTGGTGATGTCGTACACCAGGCCGACGACGTAGGCGTGTCCGCCTTCGACGAGGCGGTTGAACAGTTCGCGCTGGATGAACTCGGCGCGGTTCGATTCGATGTCGATGTTCAGGCGCTCACAGATTTGGTAGAAGGTGCCGGGGCCGTCGAGCAGGCCCGTCAGCAGCTTGCGAGCGCCGCTGCTCGGTTCAGGAAGTTTTCTCATGGATTGCCGCCCTCCACCTTCATGAGCTGGTCGGCGCAGTCGCGCAGCTTCTGCTCGTTGTGGCGATGCTTCGTGCGCGCGCGGTCCTTTTCGGCATCTGGCGCGCCGATCTTGGCCTTGTCGGTGGTGCGCCAATCCTTGACGGCCGCCAGCGTTTTGCTCTCGGTGTAGTTGATCGAGGTCGTCATGGCTCGGACCTCGCTTGCTTGTGTGATATCATCGCTTTTCCTTGAAGTTGATTTGCTAAGCCGGCCTGCACGCCGGCTTTTCTATTTCCGCGATCAGTCGTACTGCCCTGACCTCTCGCGGATTTCCTGCACGTTCATGCCGAAGTACTCATGAATGTGCAAAATCTGTTTTGCCGTGAGGCGCTGACCAGCCCGCAACAGGCGGCTGATCGTGGCGCTTGTCTCGCCCATCTCCCGGGCCAGCGCGGCATAATTTTTCAAACGGTGTTCGGTGATCAGGTAATCCAGCAGTGCGCGCACGCTGGGCGGCACGGGGCCTGGTGTCATGGCGGTGCTCCGGCCGAGGTCGAGTAGCTCATGGTTTGCACAGCTCCAGCGCCTGCTGCTCGGTGAACCCTTCGGCCACAAGTGCCAGATACTTGGCGCGGCTGATCTTCGCGCTGAGCTGCGCTATCTCGATGTGGGCGGCCAGGTTCTCGCGCATTTCGCGCACCAGCACGGCCAGCTTGACCCGGCCTTTGTCTTCGTCGTGGTGGTTCACAGTTCGGCTCCTGGCACGGCCGGCGCCGGCAAGTACACTGCCAGCGCGCCCGGGCTTTGCTTCGTCGCCCACAGCGTGGTGCGGCACTGGCCGATGCACGGAATTTCCTGCGGCTCGATGTAGCCGGCCACCTTGAGTGCGGCGGCGCGCGATTCGATGCGCTCGATCATGGCCAGCACGAACATGCAGCCGACGTCCATACTCATGTTGGCGCCGTCGGCGGCCAGCGCGAGGGCCTCGGCTTTCAGTTCCTGCAGTTCAGGTCCGTCGATATAGGCGGCCCAGTCTGCAAGGCCTGGTACTTGGAGCGCGGCAGGCGCCGGTGGCGGCGTGGTCATCGCCAGGTGCAGCGCGCCAGCGGCGGCTGGCGACAGCGTGATCGAGCGATCCATAACCTCGGCGGTGGCCAGGTGGTCGCGCAGCTCGGGCAGCCCGGTGTCGGTGACGGCCGGCGCGTGCAGCAGGCCGGCGTCCAGCCCCATGTTCCAGGCGGCGCGCGCGTGCTCGTTCAGCGCCATGCGGATCTCGCTCGGCACCAGGCCGCCCAGGTCGTCGCGGAAGCACCAGTCGGGCAGCGCCGGCAGCGGGCCAGCGGTCGGCGCGCTATTCATTTCGTTATGCATTCGTATCTCCGTCAGTGATGGGCGAGCTGGTGCTCGACCTGGTACTTCGCAAATTCGCCCGCCACCCAGTTCACGCCTTTCGGAGTGAAGCGCGCGCTGTTGAATGCGTGGTTGTTCGCCTGGGCGTGGCCTGCTTTAACCACGAACCGACCGGCGTCGAGGTGCGTGGCCATGGGCGCCAGCGCGCCGCCGAGGCGGTACATGATTTTTTTCTCGATCAGGAAGTCGCGGAAGATGTGCTCCTTCACTTTCAGCACCTTGGCCACCTGGCGGAAACCCAGCGCGCCGGTGGCATCGCAGTAGCGATCGACGAACTCGACGGCCGGCTTCGCCGCCTCCAGCGCGACTGCCTGCTGCTCAATCACCTCGGCCTGCTCGGCGGCCAGGCGCAGCGCTTGCGCAAATGTCTGCGGCACTCCGGGCAACTGCGGCTTGACGTTGGCCTGCTCCAGTTCGCACATGCGGTCGAACACTTTCGCCTGGAGCGTGTAGCTGTAGCTCATGGCGACGAGACAAGCCTCGCGCTTCGGCAGCAAATAGATGTCGCGCTTATTGTTGTTACCGTAGACGTGCGTTCCTAAAAATTTAGGAGCGTCGGCGCCCAGCACTTTGGGAATTTTCGCCATCAGGTTGTCGTGCCGCAGTTCGATGAAAGGCTCGACGGGAGTGGCGTGCGCCCGGCGATCTTCGTTGATGAACTCGACCAGCTCAAGACTGGTCATGATCACTACTCCGGCGATGATTGAATCCACGAAAGCTCCTTGCGGTGGTTGGCTGCTGGTCGGCGGGCCGTTGGTTGATTCAGGAACGCATCGGGCGCAGCGCACCGCGCGACACGCGGCGCACGCCCTGGGCCTGCCCCGGGAACGAGAAGGCCCGGCGCAGGCCTGCACCAGCCCCTTCTTGGCGGCTCGGGAAGCGGGTAACCTGCTGGTGTGCCGTTGCGATGCGCATGCCAGCCTGGCGGAGGAAGCCGCTGAGGCTGATGTCTGCGGCAGCGCAGTGGCTCTGCAAAGTGGCCTGCTCCTCGTCGCCGAGGTAGACCTTGACGACGTTCAAGCGGGGATCCGGCTTGCGTTGGGTGATGCTCATGTGTTGCTCCTATAGTGATGCGGACTTCAGGATTTAAACCGGCAGGTCTAGGGCCGGCGACGTTACAAATTCGGGGTGGTGAGCGCCGTCAGCCAGGCAGGCCGGATGCGGCAGCGCCAGTTGCGGGACGGACGACTGAGCAGAGATCGGCGCATGCGGTGCTGCGCGCCGTGACCGTGATGTCGCCCTGCTTCGCCAGCACTTCGAGGAGCGTGGTTTGCTTGCGCAGCTCGGCCAGGATCAGCGTGAGTGGCTCGTCAGGATGAGGTTGCGACGCCAGTTCCGGCCAGATCGATGCCCATGTTTTCGGGAACAGCTCCTGGCGCGTTACTGCCCCGCCAGTCGCACGCTCGATGGCGGCGCCATGCTCGACGGGAATGGGTCGGTGATGCGTAGCCCACTGGTGAACTGTGGGCTGGTGCACGCCGACAGCCTCGGCGAAGCGCAACTGATTGCCGCGTGAAAGCGCGAAGTAATCTGCGAGATTCATGCAGCTTCTCCGGCGCGATTGAGCGGGGTCACGGTAGCGGGTACGGTGGAGGCGCACGATGGCGCGAGTTCAGGCCAGATGTCCCGCCAGTCGTCAGGACGGAGGTCTTTGCGCACAACCTCCCCATTCGATTCGCGCTCAACCGCTACGCACGTCGCGGCGCTGAGAAGCTGCCGGCTGCTTACCGCCTTGCGCAGGTACCCGACACTGGTCCCGCAAGCGGCTGCAAAAACGGTGCGAGCGTCCGGTTGTAGGCCATTCAAAAATTTAAGTAGTTTGTCCATGAGCGTAATTTACCCATGGGTAAACAGAAAGTCAATACCTGTAGGGAATTTACCTATCGGTAAATGAGTGATGAAATAGCGGAATGGATAAATACGAACAACGCCGGCAGAATTTGATCGCCCTCATGCACAAGCATTGCGAGGGCAAGGCAGCTCGGCTGGCCGAGAAAATCGAGGTATCGGCCTCGTATGCGTCGCGGATGCTGTATGACCCCTCCAAGGACGGCTACAAGCGAATTGGCGAGGACATGGTTGACCGCATCGAAGCGGCCTTCAATCTTCCCAAGGGCGGGCTCGATGTTCCTGGCGACCCGACAACCCTTGTCCCTGGGTCAATGCGGGTGGTCATTGCTGAGCCTGGCGACCCTGATTTCTATTTCATCAAGAAGGTGAAGTTGCAGCTGCGCGCAGGCGTCACGGGCTTTCAGACGATCCCTGACATTTACGACGGTGACACGGTGAGCCTGAAAAAAAACTGGGCGGACCGAAAGAATATCAACCCCGCTACCCTGATCGCCATGACAGTGGCCGGTGAAAGCATGGAGCCGAACCTCTACGAGGGCGACGTGGTGATCATCGACACGGCCGACAAGGTCATGAAGGACGGCGCTGTCTACGCTTTCAACTACGACGGCGAATCGGTGATCAAGCGCTTGGTGAAAGAGCGCGGAGACTGGTGGCTTTTCTCGGACAACCCCGACCAGACGCGTCACCGACCCAAAGGCTGCCGTAGCGGTGACTGCGGCATCATAGGGAGAGTGGTAAAGCGAGAGACCGATCACATCTAGTGATAATTGGATAGATTTCCAATTGTAAATAAAACATATAATTTAACAAGCAAGTCGTTTGCTTCGCGCCTGCGCGCTTCCACCTTCACCACTCAGCCTTAGGCTAATCGAATGAAATTTACGGCGAAAAAAATTGCGGTCACGGTTTTCACCTTCTCAGTCTTAACTGGTTGTGCTTCTCGACGCCCTTTACCAGTTGAAGCCGTCACATTTCCAGAAGTGGGCAGCGTTTCTACGCGCAACGTTGGCGAAGCGCTGATTAGCCACGGCTATGCTCGCATAGTACCAAGGCTTGTCATCGCGGACTCCGAGAAGATCGGCGAGGTTTCAGTGCCTAAGGGAGTGTATTACTTCAATGCGGAAAACGCCGACCGGATCAAATTTGTGCTTGGCAATCTTGAACTGTACCTCTATAAAGACAGCAAGAAAATCTGCGTTGACAAGGGAAAATGCTCCGATATGACCTACAAAATCGAGAACTCGCTTGGCGCCCCAGAAAAAAATCAATTCCAGCAAACTTTGCTTTATAACGGCAAGATCGGGAATCGAATCTCTCTCGGATACAGGGAATTCTCCGGCGACGTAGCGCGGCCGGCCTTCTCGAACGAAGTCTCCTACGACCTTTCGGAATCCGCAACCTTGGGCTACAAGGGCGCTCGCATCGAGGTCATCAAGGCGACAAACACCGAGATCACCTACAAAGTAGTCTCGGGTTTCATTCAGTAGTTCAGGAAGCAGCCCTGCCAACCGCCATTGGCGGCGCGGCGCGTAAACACGATCCAGATGCCAGCTAATGCAGTGCGTGCCGCGACTTCAGTACCAGAGCGTTATCCGGGAGCTCCTTGGAAGGGATGTCCTTTGTGGCCACTCAAAGCCTCCAGTCATTGTATTTTTTAATGACACGGCACATTTCGGCATTAGCGTTACAATGATGTAAACACGAAAATGCAACCAGATGGCAATTTTGACACAAACTACTGCTCACGAAATTAATGAGCAAATTGGGGACCTACTGGATTTGGGGGTCCTATTTTCGGAGGATG
>Ga0079104_1002381_pt1 | contig 10265 bp, 9 predicted proteins | sample MedtruBG_FD_76829 | JGI IMG/M metagenome (GOLD analysis project Ga0079104, IMG submission 76829) | Root nodule microbial communities of legume samples collected from California, USA - Medicago truncatula BG | ecosystem: Host-associated > Plants > Roots > Nodule | place: USA: California... | reverse complement strand
GGCATGGGAACCGGAGGAACAACAAGCGGTGGCATGGGAACCGGAGGAACAACAGGCGGCGGCATGGGAACCGGAGGAACAACAGGCGGTGGCATGGGAACCGGAGGAACAACAGGTGGTGGAGCAGGAACCGCAGGAACAACAAGAGGTGAATCACCAATAAGAAATAGACTTTTTTTTGACTAAATTAAATACCAGAAACAAAAAGGATGTGATATTATTCATATCCTTTTTGAAAATGAAAAGAAATTAAACGAATTTCTATCAAGTTATAAATTTCAAATGTATTCAATTCATCGAGTTATTCCAGTTATTGTAAAACCAGAAATGGATGTTTATCATATAAACCACTATACATGGACTGTTAAAATTAGAAGTTTGAATCATATTAACATTCTTTCAATTTTACTTATTAATTCTATTGGCAGGTCACCTCTTAATGACCTTTCTAATAAATCAGGATTTCTTATTTCATTTGTTAATAGATATACTTCTATTAGTTTCGCTTTTTCTTTTTTGTTGGGGCTTAATTGGTAAATTACATACCAATCTTCCAAGGACATTAGTGGGATATCTATCTCATTAATTTTCGTTAATTCTGGGATTGAGTCAGAATGAAAAATATATTTGAATGTGCCATTGCTATGATTAATCTTTAAACCTGATATTATGTTAACTTCAAAGCCTTCTATAATAGATCTGTGAAAGTATTTTGGTGAATATAATTTACTTTCTTTAGTTAGTGTTTCATTACTAATATCGTTAAGTATTTTATCAACTTTTTCAATGTCATTTATATCAATAAAAATATATATATCATCAGGTTTATCTGTAATTCCAAAATGACTTAATAATACTGATCCCCCAACACCCCAAATGATATTTAAATCATTAAGCTTACTTCCTATATTACTTAAAGCATTAAGCATTTTCTTCACCTCTTGAAATCATGTAAATAATATTACTTGTTAATATTATTTATATTTAAAAATCTTTTATTCATTAAATGCAAAATATAAATAATGACCTATTTAGGGGAATAAGTCATTATTTATACCTTTGTTAGCATTTATATAATTATTAATTATGGGGAGAAATAATAATGTTTAAATTATCATCTCAAGTATAATATATATCATTATTGTGTCAATGGTATGTCAAATATGAAATAATGACCAATTTAGAAGACTTTTGTAATAGCTTGAAAGACTTAAAATACATGGTATAGTAGTTTATAGATAATATAAAATTAGCGAAAGTGAGGTAAATTATGGAGTGGATTGATTCAGTAAAAGGATACAAACCTTGCAATGAACAGGAAACGAAGGATAAGGAAATTATATTAAAGTATTCCAGAATATTTGATGATATTTTAACTAGAAATAATGAAATCATACATATGACAAGTTCAGCGTTTGTATTAAATAAAACTAGGGACAAGGTTTTAATGGTTCATCACAATATATATAATTCATGGTCCTGGACAGGTGGGCATGCTGATGGAGAAAAGAATTTACTGTTTGTTGCAATTAAAGAAGCGGAGGAGGAAACTGGTGTAAAAAATTTAGTGCCTATTAATAGTGAAATAGTTTCAATAGATATTTTACCTGTTTTTGGGCATATAAAAAAAGGGGGATTTGTTTCACCACATTTACATGCTTCTCTAGCATATCTTATTGAAGCTGATGAGAATGAGGAACTTGTTGTTAAGCCAGATGAAAATAGTGATGTTAAATGGATACCTATTGATGAAATAAACTTATTTTCTAACGAAACACATATGAAGAAAGTATATGATAAAATAGTTGCTAAGATAAGGAATTTATAGTTATTGAGGCTTTATCACATAAATTGATAGTATAATAATACTAATAAATATTTACATAATATTTTATTGTAATGAAAAAATAAAATTATAAAGGAGAATTTGATTATTAACTATAAATTTAATTACAGTAAGTTTGATTATGTAAGGAGAAATAGATATGAGATATGTAATGGTCTGTGTAGTAAATGGTAAAGCAGGAGAGTTTAATAATAATTTGAGAGAAGAACTTTTTAGAAATTTTAAGGCGAAGTCATCTAAGCTCCCTGCACATTTTACAATTAAAGCACCTTTTGAATATGATGATGAAATCACTGACTTAAATAATGTTCTCGAGGAATTTATCAAAGAGGAAAAAGCAGAACCATTTATAATTGATGGTTACGATCATTTTTATGACAGAGTTATTTTTATGAAAGTAAATATGTCTAAGGAAGCAAAAGAAGTTCATGATAGATTAATAGATAAAATAAATGACATACCATATATTAAATTTGATAGAAAAGATGGTAAAAATAAAACCTTTCATGTAACTTTAGCGTCAAAAAATCTAAATCCTATTTATAACAAAGTTTGGGATTACGTTCATCAATATGATTGCGAGTTTAAGTGCAGCTTTGATAATATAACTATTTACAAATGGGAAGAAGGAACTTGGAAAATATATAAGAAGTTTAGCTTAAGTTAATTGAATTCTAATTTAATACAGAGTAAAAAAAACTATTTTATTATCTAATATTCAAGATAGTAGATAACAAAATAGTTTTTTTATTGCTTACAATAAATGAAATGACGTTTATGCAGGTGTATTTTTCTTTGAGTGAATATTTAAAATCAAAAGCCTTGAAGAGATTAATGCAGTAATAGGAATTATAAGAATAATACCTATTCCGCAGCTTAAAACTTGGAATACTTCAGAACAAAAAACTTTTTCGTTTATAATGGTAGAAATAGGGTAATTAAGTTCATTAAAATATATTATTAATGTCATAAATCCGCTTATATATGCAAAAAGCAGAGTATTAGTCATAGTTCCTAAAATATCTTTACCAATATTCATTCCAGATTTAAATAAGCTGCTTTTTGTTGATGCAGGATCATTTTTATAAATTTCATTCATTGATGATGATATTGATATAGAAACGTCTATAATTGCTCCCAATAGCCCAATTAGAATTTCACATATTACAATTTTTGAAAAGTTTAATTGAACATATAGGGAAAGGAATGCAACAGTTTCTGCCTGTTCATTACTGAAGCCTTGTATTTGAGCATTTAGGCTCATATTATATGTTATAAACATGACTAAGAAAATAACTATTATAACAGATAATAAAGAAGAAAATGTTTTTTTGTTAAAACCATTAATAAAAAATAAACTAAAAAAACTAATAAAAATAGCACAAATAAAAGTAACTTTAATAGGATCAATTTTGGCGCCGATTAGAATAAGCATAAAGAAGAACGTAAAAAAATTTAGAATTAAAGTAAAAAATGATTTGATTCCTCTTGTGCCTCCAACAATTGTCATAAGAATAAACAAAATGATTAATAATATTAGTACTATATTCATGATCTTAGGCTTCTCCAATCTTATGGTTTTTAAGAATAACAATAGATGTAAAAATTGTAATAGGAATACTTAAAACTATTCCTATGCTTCCGATAAGTGCTCTCATAAATTCTAGAGAAAGATTTATATTTATAATATAAGTTATAGGTAACCCGTTTCTAAGTAGAAGTAATATAATTGGCATACTGCCGCTTAGATAAGCAAAAACTAATGTGTTTGACATTGTTCCCATAATATCTTGTCCAATTTCTCTTGCAGATTTAATTATTAATTTACTATCAATATTAGGGTTTTTATAATATAGCTCATCTATAGCAGAAGATATAGAAATTGCAATATCCATTATTCCACCTAGTGTACCTATAATAAGTTCGATGAAAAATATCTTTTCTGGAGGATGAGTAAGAAATTCCATTTCTTCAAAGTGAATTCCGCTCCAATTATTTAAATTTATTACAATACTAGCTATTAGCATGGATGTTAAGGTACCAACTAAAGTTCCAATTATAGCAGAAGCTGTTTTTTTATTTTTTCCTGATACTATCAATAAAGAAGAAATTATAAAAAGTATACTTCCTATTATAGAAATTATAGCTAAATCACAGCCTTTGGAAAATAACCCAATTATTGAAAATACAATTAAAATATTAATAATAACACTTACTAAAGATTTAAAACCTTTCATTCCTCCAACAAGCAATATTAAAGCTATGAAAATGTTAATCATATAAATAACATATTTGTCCCTCTTTAGTTCTAGAATTTTCGCAGAAATTATTTCGTGGTTATCATTGCTTTGTAGTGATATAAAAATTTCATCATTTACTTTTAAATCTAAGTCGTTAACTTGAGAAAATGATGTTGTATTATCAAGTTGAATAAAGTTTCCTTTAAACATACCATTCATGATAACCGCTTCAATTTTTTGGCTCTTCATAGGTTCTATTTTTCCAGTAGAATTTTCTTCTTTAGATTCATTTTCAATTATTGATGTTATTTTAGCTATTGGGTTGCCGTATAAATTTTCATTAGTAGAAATAAAAAGCAAACTAGCTAAAGATATAACAATTAATATCAATAGAATTAAAATATTCTTTTTATTGGGCTGGTTATTTGTATTTGTTTTTAATTTAAATAAGTACTTATTTACTAAATTCTTAGTCATACACATGTATCTCCCTTACAATGCACAATTATGTAATTATAACAAGCTGCAAATTCACATTCTAAAAAATTATACTCTTCTAAAGTGGTATAATCAACCATCTTATATTCAAAAAATGTAAGATTCCTAATTGCTTTATTTTACATAATAAAATAAAGAATTATGGAATCTTTTTGTTATTGTAACATTTTTGACTAAATTCTGTGACAAAACTGTAAAAATCCTTTTATATAATTAAGAAAAGATAAATTAATAAATAAGTAATTGAAATGCAAAATAACATATTTGAAAGGAAGTAATTTAAATGAAAAATAAAAGTATTAAGAGTAAAGTTATGACAGGCGTTATTTTAGCAAGCATGGTAGTATCTGCGAGTACAGGAGTATTTGCTGCAGATTCTATAAATGTTGCAAATACTAGATCAGCAGTTCAACATCAAGGTAGAGCAAATGGATTCCAAGCTAAATTAGATTCTTTAGTAACAGCAGGATCTATAACTTCAGATCAAGAAACTGCTATTAAGCAAGCCTTAATGCCACAAGATGGATTTAAAAATGGAGGACATAAAGATTTTCTTAAAACTAAACTATCAGATTTAGTAACATCTGGAACAATAACAGCAAATGAGCAGACAGCAATAGAAACAGCTCTTGAAAATACGAAAGGGAACTTTAAAACAGTTTTGGATAGTTTGGTAACGTCAGGAACACTAACTTCGGACAAAGAGACAGCAATAGAAAATGCATTAAAGTCAGAAGATAAAAATGGAGGACATAAAGATTTCTTTAAGACTAAACTATCAGATTTAGTGACATCTGGAACAATAACAGCAGATGAGCAGACAGAAATAGAAACAGCACTTGAAAATGGAAAAGGGAACTTTAAAACAGTTTTGGATAGTTTGGTAACGGCAGGAACACTAACTTCAGACAAAGAGACAGCAATAGAAAATGCATTAAAGTCAGAAGCTAAAAATGGAGGACATAAAGATTTCTTTAAGACTAAACTATCAGATTTGGTAGCATCTGGAATAATAACAGCAGATGAGCAGACAGCAATAGAAACAGCACTTGAAAATACAAAAGGGAACTTTAAATCAGTTTTAGATAGTTTGGTGACAGCAGGTACATTAACTTCAGATAAAGAAACAGCAATAGAGAATGCATTGAAACCACAAGAAAAAGCTGTAGGAGAAAAAGAAAAATCCGAAGGAGTTGAAAAACATAAAGATATGGTAAAAACTAAATTAGATGGATTAGTGACAGCAGGAACAATAACAGCTGATCAAGAAGCAACTATAATAGAAACTCTTACACATTCCAAGTAAAATTAAATCAATATTAATATCTTAAGATTCAGAAAATATAACATGAGTTATAGAAAATAAGCTTTAATAATAATAATCAAAGAAGATCAGTTATTGACTGGTCTTTTTTTGTTATATAAGGAATTATAGAAGCTAAAATAGATTCTAAGACTATATGAAATATATCTTTACTTTATTTTACGTATATGTCGTAATCAGGTTTCTGTATTTTAGTTTTAGTTCAGCACTTAGCTTATTAGAAATTTAAACGTAAAAAAATTACTACAATGCATATATAAATAAATAGTATCAAAACATTGAATAATAATACTGTTTATTGTATAATTATACATGTGGAAATAGTATATGTATTAAATAAAAGATTATTAAATACATATGTATTGTAATAATATATATGATTTAAAATAATAAGGTCATAGTATATACTAAATTTTAATGTATAAGCTTATTTACAATATATATACTAAATACAATAAATTTTTTATTTATAAAAATATTATAGATAGAAGGAGAGTAAGCATGGCAGTAAATTTAAGGGGAAGAAGTTTTTTAAAGTTATTAGATTTTAAACCAGAAGAGATTAGATATTTGTTAGATTTATCTAAGGAGTTAAAAACATTGAAAAGAACTGGAATTTTACATGATAAGTTGAAAGGTAAGAACATAGTACTGTTATTTGAAAAGACATCCACAAGAACAAGATGTTCGTTTGAAGTAGCCGGAAGAGATTTAGGGATGGGAGTTACATACCTAGATTCAGCAGGATCCCAAATGGGGAAGAAAGAAAGTATTGCAGACACTGCAAGGGTTCTTGGAAGAATGTATGATGGAATAGAGTATAGAGGTTTTAGTCAGGAAATAGTCGAAGAATTAGCTAAGTATGCAGGAGTTCCGGTATGGAATGGATTAACAGATGAATTCCATCCAACTCAAATGATTGCAGACCTTCTAACGATAGAAGAAAAACTTGGAAGATTAAAAGGTGTTAATTTTGTTTATATGGGTGATGCAAGAAATAACATGGGGAACTCTCTAATGGTAGCTTGTGCAAAGATGGGACTAAATTTCACTGCTTGTGCACCTAAAGAATTATTTCCTTCAGAAAATTTAGTAGGAAAATGTAAGGAAATAGCTCAGGAAACTGGAGCTACGATAACTTTAACGGAAGATGTTGATAAAGGAACTGAAAATGCAGATGTAATCTATACCGATGTATGGGTATCAATGGGTGAACCAGATGAAGTTTGGGAAAGTAGATTAAAATTGTTGCTCCCATATCAAGTAAACAAGGATGTTATGGATAATGCAAATGAAAACGCAATATTTATGCATTGTTTACCGGCTTACCATGATTTAAAAACTAAAGTGGGAAAAGATGTAGGAGAAAAATTTGGCATTACTGCATTGGAAGTTACGGATGAAGTATTCGAAGGAAAACAATCTGTAGTATTTGACGAAGCAGAAAATAGAATGCATTCTATAAAAGCAATAATGTTAGCAACAATTGGTGCATAAATCCACCATAGCTAATGGGAAGTAGAAGACCTTTTTCATAAGGAGTATACAAATAATAATGTATTGTTTGTATACTCTTTATGAAGAAGGCTTTTGTTTTTTATAATATTATAAAAGGCAATAATTAAATTTGGTGAAAATCACAAAGAATGATGTAATATCTTTTTTTTATATTAGAGTATGAGATAATAGATAAATGGAATAATTAATGTAATTAATTGACATAAGGGGGAAAGGACAAAATGAGTGGTAAGATAAAAGATATGACGGAAGGAAAACCTTCGAAGCTTATTTTTATTTTCGCATTACCATTAATTTTTGGTAATATATTTCAGCAATTATATACAATCGTGGATACTATAGTTATAGGAAAGTTTATAGGTGTTGAAGCTTTAGCTGCTGTAGGTTCGGGTGCGTGGCTTAATTGGATGGTAATTGATATGATAATTGGCTTTACACAAGGCTTTTCCATACTTATTTCACAATACTTTGGAGAAAATAATATAAAAAAATTGCGTAAGACGGTTACAATGGCCATAATACTTGCAACCATTTTAGGAATTCTTATGACAATAATTTCATTACTTGCTGTAAGGCCTATATTAATAGTATTAAATACTCCAGAAAATATTATTAACGATTCGCTTTCATTTCTAATAGTTGCTTTTTGTGGAATACCTGCAATTTTAGCTTATAATACGTGTTCAGCAATATTAAGGGCTTTAGGAAATAGTCGTACACCACTTATTGCTATGGTTGTAGCTTCTGCAATTAATGTATTATTGGATATTTTGTTTGTAGTTGTATTTAAGTGGGGAATTAAGGGACCCGCTATAGCAACTGTAATAGCACAAATATTTTCGTTTATATATTGTGTAAATAGTGTTAGACAGTTATCAATACTAAAAATTACTGCTAAAGATTTTAAAATCGATATGGTTATGATAAGAAAATTAATTTTTTTAGGGACGCCAATATCCTTTCAAAATGGAATCATAGGATTCGGTGGCCTTGTGGTTCAATATGTTATAAATGGATTTGGATTTGTATTTGTAGCAGGATTTACAGCTACAAATAAACTCTATGGAATATTGGAATTAGCAGCAGTTGCGTTAGGTTATGCAATGTCTACATTCACAGGTCAAAATTTAGGAGCTAAAAAATATGATCGTATACGTAAAGGAATGAATTCAGCTTTAAAAATGACTGTTGGAACATCTATTGCTCTTTCTTTAATAATATTTTTCTTTGGACGCTATTTTGTACTGATGTTCATATCGGGAAGTCCAGCAGAAGTTGAGTTAGTAACAGATGTGGCACACAAATATCTAATGGTTATGAGCAGTATGTTATTTATATTGTATATGCTTCATATTTATAGAAATGCATTACAAGGAATGGGAGATACTATTATACCAATGATTTCGGGGATTGTTGAATTATGCATGCGTATTTCAGTAGCGCTCTTTTTGCCTTTATTAATAGGAGAAACAGGAATTTATTTTGCAGAAGTTGCTGCCTGGCTTGGAGCTGAATTGATTCTGATGACTGCATATTATATAAGAGTAAAAAAACTTGGTAGCGAAGAGTTAGAAAAGAACTTAGAATGCTAAATAAATATGAAATTTAACTATACAATAAAGTATCAACTAATTTAGAGAGAGTTAACTATACTAACTCTCTTTAAATAATTTTAATGTATTCTTGAATAAATGAAAATAATCATGAAATGTCTAAATATTATCTGAACCAAACATCTTCATATTCTTTATGTGAAACAAATTCCTCCTCTGCAAACCAACATTGTGGTATTATCTTTTTGCTATTTTCTCTAGCAAAGTCCACAACTCTTTTGACCAGTTGCTGACCAATATTCTTGCCTCTAAGCTCTTGTGATACAAAAGTGTGATCAAGTATAATGTTATTTTCTCCACTATCTATATATGTTACTACAGCTTTTATATTATCTTCGTTATCTCCGATGTAAAATTTATGGTTACCTTCCTTAATCTCAATCAAAATAATTCTCCTTTCTAAGTAAAGTCTAAATTTATTTATTAAAACTTATTATACTTTAATAGTTTATCCAAAAGCTAAAAATAATGTACAAATTTTAAAGCATTAAAGGTTTAGTCTGAAAGTGTTTTTAATTAATTGCAAAACTATGTTAAAAAAATATCAATAATTTACCCAAAACTTAACAAAGAGATTGAAGTCAAATGTGTATTTCTTATTAAGTAAAAATAGTGAATTGCTAATTAATGTTTAAATAATCCACCTATTTAAATTTCAACTGGGAGTTTGAATGTTAAAGAATTAACGTCTTGAAAATGTTAATTTAAAAACTACCCTTTAAATTGAAAAAATAAAGGTTTATAATAAAACAAAATACCAAATAATTCATTAATTAATAAGGTATTACATTTTATGTATTATATTGAATGTTATGAAAACGTATATTTGTGAGGTGATATTTCATGTTATATTTTTTGAGCGGATGAAAATTAATAGAAATATGTTCGTGTAATAAGTTATAAGCAATTTTAAGGAGTTTGATAACGATGAAAACAGAACAAGGCCTAGTAATTGAGGTGGTTGGAAATTCGGCAAGAATTAAAGTTGGCAGACATAGTGATTGCAAAAACTGTGGTGCTTGCCCAGGAAGCGAAAGTTTAATCTTAGAGGCGAATAATGAAATAGGGGCAAAGCCAGGGCAAAGAATAATTCTTGAAATAAAAGAAACCAATGTTCTAAGGGCAGCCTTTATTGTATTTATCTTGCCGCTAATTGCTTTATTTATTGGTGTGATGTTAGGAGGGATTATAGGTCAATATATAGGAGTTAATAAATTTATGTTCCA
>Ga0079104_1002378_pt1 | contig 10275 bp, 10 predicted proteins | sample MedtruBG_FD_76829 | JGI IMG/M metagenome (GOLD analysis project Ga0079104, IMG submission 76829) | Root nodule microbial communities of legume samples collected from California, USA - Medicago truncatula BG | ecosystem: Host-associated > Plants > Roots > Nodule | place: USA: California... | reverse complement strand
GAAGCGTTACCTTTGAAATCCACTATAAATTAACATCTATTAACATTTACCACTACCATCAATAGAGCAACTATTTACAACCTTCTTAGGCTTTTCTATATCCAAATAATCAAATATGTCTAAAGTTTTTGTTCCATCTTCTAAAATAAAAAATGGAATACCTATTTTGCCCTCTTTAACAACATTAGTAAAGATTTTATCATTATCACGATAAGATAAAAATTCCTTTAACATTTTAGTACCCTCAATAATATTTTTATAATCTAATTCTATATCTTTATGTTTTTCTAAAATAGCTTTTGCTTCAACACAATCTGGGCAAATTGCTGCCCCATACATTGTTATTTTCATTTTATTATCCTCCCTTTTTTAATATTTAATATACTTAGTTTTATAATTATACTTTTTGTATTAAACCAACACACAAATATCAAACCTATGTTAAGTTATAGCAATGCATTTCTGTTAGTTTCCTTTTTCTGAATTCTCATATTTCATGAGCTCTTGAAACTTTATGTTAATTATGCCCAATTATATATCCTTTAATTTTTTCTTATCTATTTTTCCAGAATCATTTAAAGGTAGGCTTTTTACAAAAAATACTTTTTTAGGAATCTCTACTGGCATAAGCTTATTTTTTAGCTTATTAAGAATATCCTCTTTATTAATATCTTCATTGGTAATTATAAATACAGCTATTTCATTCCCCTTAAAAGAATTATCATAAGAAACAGCTGCACATTCTATTATTTCTTTTATTTTTTTTATTTCTTGTTCTATTTTTAAAAGGCTAATCTTTATCCCATTCTTATTTATTATATCTTCTTTTCTCCCTTGAAGAAACAAGTATCCATCCTTATCAATATGTCCCGTATCATTAACAGTGCACGGAACTTCTACTCCAAAAACATGGTATTTTGTATCCACATAAATGCAATCCTTTTTGATAAATACTTTGATTCCTGGGAATGGCCTTCCAACACTTAGTGGCTTTAAATTCATTTCATCATATGTTATATATGTAATAAAACTCAACTCACTCGCACCATAATAAAGTATTATTTCAGATTTAGGGAAATTATTTTTTAAATTATGTGCTATATCATTAAAAAGTAATTCTGACCCTGCGAATATACTTTTAATATTACTTATTTCTTCTTCTACTACTTGAGATAACAGTTTTAATTTAGAAGGAATAAGATATATATTAGTTACAAAGTTATCTTTCATTGATTTTATCCATCTTCTTGGTGATAAAGTCTCAATTGTAACTATTGTTCCTCCTTCATATAATACTGACAATAATGTGTTTAAATTTCCTGTAAAACTTAGACTTCCATTCATAAATAATATGGACTTTAAATCTATCTTAAATATATTGTTTTGTGTATAAAAATAATCTGTCCAACTTTCATATGATCTATACAATACTTTAGGTGTATTAGTTGAACCTGATGTAAAAGCTCCAAAACATATATTTTTATGATTTAATATTTTATCTTTTGAATTAAATTTATATACATATATGTGTTTAATGTCTTCAGATAAACCTTTTACAATTTCTTCCTCATCAAATTCTAATTTTTCATCACTAATAACGTAGTTTATATTATTTTTTGATATTATCTCCTTAAGTAATTTATAAGATAAACTGTGGTGGCATATAATAGGAATATTATTAAGTGCATTAGAAACAAAAAAACTTATTACCTGAAAATAAAAACTCTTAGAAAAAATCAATATATTATAGCCATCAAATTTAATACTATTTTTTAATATTCCTTGTATGTTGTCAATTTCTTCATAGATGTAATTATAGTTATATACCCTTTCATCTATGATTAAAAAATTTTTATTTCTGTTATTTTCTCTAATATCACATAATAAATTAAAATAGTTCATCCTTAACTCCTTTTAATTAATATTGAAGATCCTATTCCACCTGCTGCTGCTACTGTTGCAATTCCATATTCTCCCTCTAAATATTCTAAACTTTTTAGAAGATGTAACATTATTATTACTCCAGATGCGCTATATGGATGACCGTATGCTAAAGCTCCTCCTAAAGTATTATATCTATCTATTAATGTAGGATTTTTTCTTTGAAACATGACATCAATAACAGCAAAGGCTTCATTAAATTCAAAGGCTGAAATATCACTATACTTCATTTTTCGTGATTTTAGCAATTCATCTGTCACTATTATTGAACTTTCTGGACTATATAAAGGATTGGCTCCCTTTAATGCAGTTTGTACTATTTGTGCTTTCTGCGTTATGTTATTATTTTTTATGTATCTTTCTGAACATAAAATTACAAATGCTGCACCATCATTAGTCAAACTGGAATTTGCTGCAGTAATAAATCCATTTTCACTTACTAGAGGTTTTAACCTGTCAATAAGTCTTTGATTCATCCTATTTCTTATACCTTCATCATAATCACTTTCATCTATAGAACAAATAATGTCATTTAGAATTTTTTTATTTCTTGCCTTAACTGCTCTTTTATGACTTTCTAAAACCCAAAAATCAAGTTCTTCCTTTTTCATATTGTACTTTTGTGCAACTCTTTCTGCTCCCATTAACATTACATTCTCTTGATCTTCATAAGGTGAAAACTGTGCTACTTGAAAATATGGTTTTTCATTACTATATCGTGGATCATTTTTATTATAATATCTTAATGGTTGTAATGAACTACTTTCAAATCCACCTGCAATAATTAAATCACACATACCACTTCTTATTTTAGCAAATGCCATGTCTATACTCATACTGCCAGATCCACATTGCATATCAACAGTATATGCTGGAACTTCCTCTGAAACTCCTGCATATAAACTCATCAGTCTAGCAATATTTCCTCCTGTACCTACTGCATTTCCACATATTATTTCATCAATATTATAAAGGTTATATTTAAAAATTAACTCTTTTAAAACTTCTGCTCCTAATTTTTCTGGTAATATATTTTTAAAAACGCCATTTTTAATTCCTATATGACTTCTAAGTCCACCTAAAATATATACACTTTCCACTTATAAAACTCTCCTTAAAATTACTGTGATTTTACAGATGTATATAAAACATTATTTAATTTTACTGCTAAATAAGAACCCACAAGGCACTTACAAATATCACCAAATATAAATGGAACCACTGCTAAACCTAATGCAGATATAAGAGTAATTTTTAATACTAAGCACATAAAAATTGCTCCAAAAATATATAATATAGGCATTCCAACAAATATTGTTATAGCTAAATATCTTTTAAAGCTATTGTTTTTTCCTTTTAAATAGCTCATTATTGGGGCAATAGCTAAAAATCCTAATATAAAACCACCTGTTGGTCCAAATATTTTGCCAAATCCAGATCCCCCTCCTGAAAAAACAGGTAATCCAAATGCCCCTAATAAAATATAGCCTAAAACAACTATAAATGATTTTTTAGGTGTAAGTATTAGTGCTGTTAGATTAATTATAATTGTTTGTGCAGTTATCATTGCAGGCGTAAAAGGTAGTGGAAAAGAGATATATGCTGATATACAGATCAGCGTTATACAAATAGACATCTTTGTTAATTCTCTTGTTTTCATTTTAATTCTCACCTTTCCATATATTTAGTAAAATTACATTTAAAACATAATGCATTAGCAACATATCCTAAAATAGTCTCATGTTCTTTTTTTAACGAATCTATTTTTTCCTCCTTCCTAGTTGTAAATTTGAGATTATTATATTTAAAATTAACTAAATTAATAGTTAAACTTGCTATAAGAATATTATTGGAATATGCTTCACTTATAATTTTTGAAAACCTATAATTAGATTTCTCAACATACACCTTATAATCATATTTTCCATTACATCTATTAAATATTTGTAATTTTGCTTTTACCATATAGCATTTTCTATATTTCTCATCGTTTATTTTTGTTAAAGATCTCGCAAAATCTTTTACCATATAATCAAACATATTTTATATAATAAGCTTTATCTCAACAATTGTCAACCATTTACAAAAATATAAGTTGACAATCAAAATGTTGTTCATACTCTCATACTGACTTACACTATACATTTATAACACTGATTTCTCACTTTATTTATCATTACTTATTCTAAATCCTTATAAAAATAATCCCAGACAATACTACATTAGTATTGTCGAGGATTTGAATGGTGGAGGCGAAGCGTGACCTTTAAAATCCACTATCTATTGCTATCCTTTAATTTATCATGCCTTCCTCAAAAGTGAAAAACAGCCTAGAATATTTTTCTATACTCTAGGCTATATTAATAAATTAACTTTATTTTTCTAACTGTTGCCTTATTTTTTTAGTCGCTTTAATCATATTAATAAGACTATACTTTGTTTCTTCCATTCCTCTTGTTTTTAAGCCACAATCTGGATTTACCCATAATTTATTTATATCTAATTTATTTATCATAATCTTTATAAACTGCTCTAATTCTTCTTCTGATGGTACTCTTGGAGAGTGAATATCATATACTCCTGGCCCTACTTCTGGTATAAAATTATTCTTTTTCAAAAAGTCCAATAATGAAAAATCTGAGCGCGCAGCTTCAATAGTGATTGCATCTACATCCATATCTTGTATTTCCTTAATAATATCAGAAAACTCGCTATAACACATGTGGGTATGAATTTGAGTTTCAGGCTTTACTTTAGTTGCAGTTAACCTAAATGCAGGAATTGCCCAGTCTAGATATTCTTTTTTCCAGTCCTCTTTTCTAATGGGCAGTTTTTCTCTCAAAGCAGCTTCATCAATTTGTATTATTTTAATTCCTGCCTTCTCTAAATCCAAGACTTCTTCATTAATTGCAAGTCCAATTTGATATGCTATTTCTCTTAAGCTTAAATCTTCCCTTGGAAAAGACCAATTTAAAATAGTAATAGGGCCTGTAAGCATACCCTTCATTATTTTAGTTGTTTGCTCCTGAGCATACTTAATCCAATTAACAGTCATTGGCTCTTTGCGTTCCACATCTCCGTATATTATTGGTGGTTTTACCCCCCTAGTACCATAAGATTGAACCCAGCCATTTTGCGTAAATAAAAATCCTTCTAACTGTTCACCAAAATATTCAACCATATCATTTCTCTCATATTCACCGTGAACAAGTACATCTAAATCTATTTCTTCCTGGAATTTAATAACTTCTTTAATTTTTTCTTTTATATTATCCTCATATTCCTTTTCAGTAATTTCACCTTTTTTAAATTTTAATCTAAGGCTTCTTATGTCCGATGTTTGAGGAAAAGAACCTATTGTAGTTGTTGGTAAAATAGGTAACTTAAATAATTCTTTTTGAATTTTATTACGTTCTTCAAATTTCTCTTTACGGATAAAATCTTCTTCCTTTAAGTTTTCTATTTTTGAACGTATTTTAGCATTATAACATATAGAATTTGTATTCTTTCTTTTTAAAACTTCTTGATTTCTCTTAAAAATATCACTTTCTATATATTCGGAATTTGAATCCAATCTTTTTAAGTCCGCTAATTCATCTAATTTTTCTTCCGCAAAAGCTAAGCTTTCTTTATATTTTTCATTCATATTCACTTCTTTGCGAAGTGTATGAGGCACATGAAGCAATGAACATGAAGTACTTATACATATATTATTAGGTTCAACATATTCTTCTAATTTTTTAATTATATCAATGCTTTTTTTATAATCATTTCTCCATATATTTTTTCCATTTACAATTCCTGCTGCTAAAAGCTTATTCTTAGGGAAACCATATTTCTGTATAAGCTCTAAATTTTTTCTTCCTTCATGTAAATCTAATCCAATTCCATCAAAATTAAGCTCTATAAGAGTATCATAAATATCTGTAACATCACCAAAATATGTTTGTATTAGCATCTTTGTATTTACTTTAGTATTTAATAATTTTGTGTATGCTTTTTTAAATAAAATAATATCTTTTTCTGTTAAATCTGTTGCTAATATTGGTTCATCAATTTGAATCCACTCAACTTTATCATCTTCAAATTTATTTAAAAGTTTTATATATACCTCTACTAATTGTTCTAAACATTCTTCAAATGTTTTTGTAATTTTTAATCTTGATAATTTTAAAAATGTAAATGGCCCTATTATTACTGGTCTTGTAATTATATCTAACTTTTTTGCTTCTCTGTATAAATCATATGGCTTTGTATAATTTAAAGAAAATTGCATATCTTCTTCTATTTCTGGAACCATATAATGATAGTTTGTATTAAACCATTTCTTCATACGAAGAGCTTTTACATCTTTATCATTTTTTTGATACCCCCTTGCCATAGCAAAATAAGTATCAATTGGCAAAAGGTTTAATTCAGAATACCTTTTAGGTATTGCGTTTAATAGAACTGCCATATCCAACATACTGTCGTAAAACGAAAAATCATTAGATGGTATATAGTCTATTCCTTTTTCTTTTTGAGTTTCCCAATATTCCTTTCTTAATAATTTTGCAGTGCTTTGAAGTTCATTTAAGTTAAAATCGCCTTTAAAATAACCTTCTACTGCCTTTTTTAATTCTCGGTTCACACCGATTCGTGGATACCCCACAATTGTTGATTTTTTCATGTTCTTCCTCCTTCTCTTCAGTCCCAAAGATTTATTTTTTTTACATATAAGGCAGGTCTCCTGACTTATTTTCATCCTACTTGTTTCCCTTCCCATATAGATTTACAGTGGCATATGAAACTTTCGTCTAAAACACAGTAGTGGGCGCTGTTCAAGATTCTAACTTGATTCCCTATTATCTTTCTTTTAATAAAAGAAAGCACCTTATATATTTTATAAAATAAAAAACTCTTCTTAACTTTTTATGATAAGAAGAGTTTTTATTCTCATTATTCTTATCGTTGTTAGCAGAACCACCTTGCAATTACAGGTTGGTATAGGGTCACCGAGCTAACTCTCTACCCTAATTCTTGATAATTTTTTATTAAATTTTAATTATTATAACATGTAATCTATCATCTGTAAATATTATTCTAATCTACAAAATATTGTATTCGTAAATTTTTAACTTGTATTATTTAATTTTATTTTTCTTATTCTCTATTTTATTTCGCTCTACTAATCTTCCCATTAAGAAAGCAATTACACCAACTCCAATACCTGTCTGTACACAGAAAAGTAAACTCTCTATTTCACCTGGCAATTCCCCACCAATCCAAGTTTCCATAACTGGTGTAAACCAAGGCTCATACTCACTACCTGTAATTTCAGAAACTACTTTACTTCCTGCATCATCTGATCCACCAAATTCGGCACCTTTTAATGTGAATAATGGTATAACAGCAATTAGTCCAGCAATAATTAATAAGCTTATAATTGTTTTTTTAGTTTTTGACATTAATCTTCGCCTCCATTCACTAATCCAAGACCTTTCAGTTCAGGTTTTGCATAGGTTTCAAGACCGATTATAATAACAACTGTCAAAATCCCTTCAATAATTGCTAGTGGAACCTGTGTTGGTGCGAATACTGCAAGGAATTTAGCAGCCGATACCATAACACCACCATTTTCGGACGGATATGCAAGTGCAAGCTGAATACTTGTTACACAATAAGTAAATAAATCTCCAATTGATGCTGCCAAGAATATACCTACATATTTATTAATCTTTAATATTCTACATAATTTGTATATTCCATATGAAACAAATGGACCTGCAATAGCCATAGAAAATGTATTAGCACCAAGAGTAGTTAATCCACCATGAGCTAGCAATATTGCTTGGAAAATAAGTACAATAATTCCTAAAATACTAACTGCGCTTGGTCCAAATAATATTGCGCCAAGTCCAGTACCAGTCATATGTGAGCAACTTCCTGTTACTGATGGAATTTTTAAAGATGAAAGTACGAAAACAAATGCTCCCGCCATAGCCAAAATCGTGATTGCTCTACGATGCTCGGACAATGTCTTCTTAATTGATAAATAACCTGCTACTATAAATGGAACGCAAATAACACCCCATATAATGCAAAATTGTGGCGGAAGATACCCTTCCATGATATGCATCGCATTTGCTGCTGGAGCTACTCCAAAAACTAAAGTAAATGCTGCCGCTAAAGCGACAATTCTCTTTTCTTTTTTATTCATTTTTCTCCCCCTCTACAAACTTCTAATATTGACATTATAAAAAGCTAAATAATAAAATTATCTAATTATACATATATTCCTATTCTCCAAGTATTTCTTTAAATTCCTGTATACTTTTAGGATAGGCTTTTATATCTTTTAAAATCTGTTTTTCTACAAGAGATTCATATACCTTCAATAAGGTTGGCTGTTTTAAATTTGCCTGTTTTAAAATTTCCATATTTTGAAACATCTCTAATGGTGATCCATCTGCAATTATTTTCCCTTCATAGAACACAAGAACTCTTTCAGCCCATCTATATGTAAAATCTACATCATGTGTAGAAATCAGCATTGTTTTCCCCTCTTCTCCAAGCTTTAACAAAACCTCTTCCAACATCATTGCATTTAAAGGATCTAGTGAGGCTGTCGGTTCATCAAAAATTATAATTTCTGATTTCATAGCAATAATATCAGCAATACTTACACGTTTCTTTTCGCCACCACTCAAATAATGTGGTGGGCGATCCTTCAAATGAGAAATATTCATATATTCCAGTGCTTCATCAACTCGTTTTAATACTTCTTCTTTTGGAAGCTTTAAATTCATAGGTCCAAATCCAACCTCAGCGCTAACTGTAGATGCAATAATTTGATTGTCAGCATCCTGAAATACTATTCCAATGTTTTTTCTAAGTTCCTTCAAATTCTTTTTATTAATAACTATATCTCGATAAAAAATTTTCCCTTGTTCTGGTGTAAGTACACCGTCTACGTTTAAAAAAAATGTAGATTTTCCTGAGCCGTTGGAACCAATAACAGCGATTTTCTCACCTTCATAAATATCCACGCTTACTCCATCTAATGCAGACTTTCCATTTCCGTAGGTATAATGGAGATCTTCAATTTTTAATATTAGTTTTCTCATAATCCTTCCTTTCTATCTTGTAAAGTTCCAAAGTAAAATCAAAAAAATTATAAATACTGCTGCGAGAGCAATCTGTATTATTTCTATCTTTTTATCTTCCTCCAAAAATACAAGATCTCCATCATAGCATCTAGCTTCCATAGCATCATAATAAGCATTTGCTTTCTTAAGTGAAATAATAAGCATATTACTTGCGATACTTCCAAATGTATAGAAAGAAGTTTTAAAGTCGCAATAACCCTGACGTGATTTTGCAGAATTTTTCATTTTAGTAGATACATCCATTAAGATAAATATATAACGATAAATAAGACTCATCAATTCTACAATAATCTTTGGTACATATGCCTTTCGTAGCACATAAATAATCTCAGAAGATGGAGTTGATAATGTCATCATCTGTAGAGCACTGATAGCGCCAAAAACTTTTAAAAGCAAGAAGGCCATTTTCTCAAGCTTCTCCTGAGAAGTAAACATATAACAGAAGCCAAGATACAAGTTGTACTGTCCTATAGGCTGTTTTGAGAAATCAACAGCAACAGTAAAAGTGCTAAGCAAAATAAAAGTAATTGGAATTACAAGTATTGACAAATATTCAGTTACTGGAATATTTCCTTTGATAACTGTCAGATATGCCATTGCAATTATCACTGTAACTGATACATACGGATTGTCCAATACAATACAAAGAATCAGTGTCAAAACTGATAAATATACTTTAAAGGTAGCATTCCACTGTCTGATTTTTGAAGCATAAGCATAAAAATCAATTGAGTATCCTTCCCCATGTTTATGTCCTATTTTATAGTTATGATGATGTGGCGCACTACTATGAGCATGCACTCTTTGATGTTTCCATATGAATAAAAAGACAGTCATCAGGAACACAGCACATAAAACAATAATTTTTTCCATATCATATCTCCCTTGAAACTTTACATGGTTTTTCTACAAAATAAAAAAGTCCTTCTAACTAAAGTGTTAAAAAGACATAATAACAAAAATACTCACTCATATAAAATCAGTAAATAAATCTTCATCCAAACGCCCCCTCTATCACTCGTAGAGTTAATGGTGCAAAATATAGGCAGGTCTTCTGACTTAAGACTCAACATTTAAATACGCCTTCCCTGTTTATAAGTGGCATAATATATTTAAACTCCTCTAATACAGCTACGGGATAGTTTAGGATTCTTACCTAATTCCCTTTTAATTAATCAATTTTTTT
>Ga0079104_1002375_pt1 | contig 10281 bp, 6 predicted proteins | sample MedtruBG_FD_76829 | JGI IMG/M metagenome (GOLD analysis project Ga0079104, IMG submission 76829) | Root nodule microbial communities of legume samples collected from California, USA - Medicago truncatula BG | ecosystem: Host-associated > Plants > Roots > Nodule | place: USA: California... | reverse complement strand
ATGTCGGCGTTGACCGAGACGTGGTACTCGGACAGGTTGTGATTCATGAAGCGCCCCAGCCGGTGATCGCAATGGGTTTCTTCGTGCAGGGCCTGGCCAATGCCCCACACCACGCCGCCGATGATCTGGCTGCGCGCGGTCTTGGCATTGATGATGCGTCCTGCCGCCACCGCGCTGACCACGCGCGTCACGCGCACGGTGCCAAACTCGGGATCGACGCGCACCTCGACGAACACCGCCGAATGGGTGGCGCGCTGGAACTTCATCTGTTTGAGCATATTGGGCAGCATCAGGTATTTTTCCTCGAGCGGCTCGTCGATGCCGGCCAGCACCTGGGTGAGCGGCACGCTGGTGCCGGGGATATTGCGCAGCCGGATGACGCCGTCGACGAACTCCACGTCGGCCAGGCGCGCGGTGGCCAGCGGCGACCCGGGCATGTCCTTCGCCCGCTTGAACACGGTCTTCTGGAGTTTTTCGCACACGCCCGCCACGGCCGAACCGACGGTGGCCACGTGCGACGAGCCGCCCTCGATCGGCGCCACCGGCAAGGTGGAGTCGCCAAGCTGGAACCGCACTTTTTCCAGCGGCAGGCCCAGCGCTTCGGCGGCGATGATGCTCATCGCGGTATAGGTGCCGGTGCCGATGTCGGAGGCCGCGCTGCTGACCACCAGGCTGCCGTCCGCGTGCAGCACCGCGCTGGCGCGGGCGAACATCTGCATCGCGTCCCACATGCCGGTGGCCATGCCCCAGCCGATCAATTCGCGGCCCTCGCGCATGGTGCCGGGTTCCAGCGGTCGGTTTTCCCACCCGAAGCGCTGCGCACCCTGCAGGTAGCACTCGCGCAGCTCCTTGGTGGAGTATGGCAGGCCGTGGGTGGGGTCGATCTCGGCGTAGTTTTTCAGGCGTAGCGCCAGCGGGTCCATGTTCAGTGCATACGACAGTTCGTCCATCGCTACTTCCAGCGCATGCACGCCGTGGGCGGCGCCCGGCGCGCGCATGTCCATCGGGCTGGCGTGGTCGAGATCGACGATCTTGTAGCCGAGGCGGATATGCTCGCACGCATACAGCTCGCCCGACCAGTTGACCACCACTTCCACGTAGTCTTCGTAGCGCGAGGTTTCGGCCACCGCTTCGTGCACGATCGAGGTCAGCGTGCCATCGGCGTCGGCCGACAATTTTAATCGCTGCTGGGTTTCCGGCCGGTGGCCGAAGGTAAACATCTGCTGGCGCGTGAGCACCACGCGTACCGAGCGCTCGAGCTTGAGCGCGGCCATGACCGCCAGCGGCAGCTGGTACTGCGGGCGCAGGCCGGAGCCGAAGGCGCCGCCCACGTACGGGTTGCGCACGGTGACCTTGTCTTTCGACAGTCCAAACACGTGCGAGACGTACCAGCGGCTGTTCTGCGAGCTTTGCGTCTTGTCGTAGATGGTGAGATGGCGGTCGGCGCCGTGAATCACGGTGGTGGCGAACATCTCGAGCGGGTTGTGGTGCTCCACGCCGCTGTAGTACGAGGCCTCGATTTTCACGGCCGCCTTGTCCCACACTTCGTCGGGATGGCCCTTGACGTCGGGCGGCGGCGTGTAGCCGGCCTTCAGGCGGCTCGGCTTCTTGGCGCGGCCCTGGTGCTCAAGCAGGTAAGTCTCGTGCGGCTGCACATCGTACTCGACGCGCACCAGCGCGGCCGCGTGGCGGGCCGCTTCGAAGGTTTCGGCCACTACCAGCGCCACCGGCTGGCCGCTGTAGTGCACCTCGCTGTCGTACAGTGGACGATAGGGCGAGCCACCTGGCGCCGTCATGTCCTTGTAAAAAATGTCGAACGAGCGGATCTTGGGGCGGTTGTGGTGCCAGATCACGTCCACCACGCCGGGTACTGCCAGCGCAGCCTCGGTGTCGATGGCCTTGATATGGCCCCTGGCGATGGCGCCGCTCACGACCACGCCGTACAGCAGGCCGGCTTCAGTAGCGTCGGGCGTGTATTCGGCGGCATAGCGCGCCTGTCCGGTTACCTTGTCGCGGCCGTCCACGCGCGAGACGGCGTCGCCGATTTGGACCTGGCCGGTGCGGGGGTCCGCGCTCGGGGTGCGCAATGCGTGGATCAATTCGGTCACAGTGATGCCTCGTCGTCGGTCAGTTCTTCGGTGTTGTCATGGGTGCCCTCGACTGCTTGCGTGAGGGCGCGGATCACGGCGCGGCGCGCCATGGTGAGCTTGAAGTTGTTCTGGCCCTGCCCCTGGGCGCCGGCCAGCAGCAGGTCGGCCGCTTCGGCAAACGCCGTTTCATCGACCTGGCGGCCGATCAGCACCGCCTCGGCGGCCGGCACGCGCCACGGCTTGTGGGCCACGCTGCCCAGCGCAATGCGGGCGTCCCGCACCATGCCGTCTTCGCCCATGTCGAGCAGCACGGCCACCGAGACCAGCGCAAACGCGTACGAGGCACGGTCGCGGAACTTCAAATAAGCCGAATGGCGGGCGAATTGCGCGGCCGGCGGCAGGTCGATATAGGTAATCAGGTCGCCGGCAGCGAGCACTGTGTCGCGCTCGGGCTGTTCGCCGGGCAGGCGGTGGAAGTCGGCAAAGTCGATGCGCCGTTCGCCGGCGCTCGAACGTACGCCCACCACGGCGCCCAAGGCAGCGAGCGCCACACACATGTCGGACGGATGCGTGGCGATGCAATGGGCGCTGGCGCCCAGGATCGCGTGCTGGCGCGTGAGGCCGCCGATGGCCGAGCAGCCGGTGCCCGGCGCGCGCTTGTTGCACGGCGTGGTCGTATCGTAAAAATAATGACAGCGCGTGCGCTGCAGCAGGTTGCCACCGTTGCTGGCCATGTTGCGGATCTGCGGCGAGGCGCCGGCCAGGATCGCGGCCGTAAGAACCGGGTACTGTGCGCGCACCAGCGGGTGATACGCGGTATCGGCGTTGCGGGCGATGGCGCCCAGGCGCACACCGCCGTCGGGCGTGGGCGTGATCTGGTCGAGCGGCAGCGCATTGATGTCAACCAGCTGCTGCGGTCCCATCACGCGTTCCTTCATCAGGTCGAGCAGGTTGGTGCCGCCGGCGATGACCTTGGAGGGGCCCGCGTTGGCATCGACGCCCGCGTACAGGTGGGCCAGCGCGCCGCTCACGTCTTCGGCAGAAAAATAGGTGATCGGGTTCATGCGGGCACCGTGCCAGGCTGGAACGGACGGGCCGGATCGTCATGACCGGGGATGCCCATCACCTCCGTGACGGCGGCAACGATGCCGGGATAGGCGCCGCAGCGGCAAACGTTTCCGCTCATCAGCTCGCGCACCTGGCCGGTGGTGCAGGCTTTGCCTTCATTCATCAGGCCCACGGCCGAACAGAGCTGGCCCGAGGTGCAGTAGCCGCACTGGAAGGCATCGTGGTCAATGAAGGCCTGCTGCAGCGGATGCAACTGGTTGCCGTCGGCCAGTCCTTCGACGGTGGTGACTTCCTTACCGTTTTGCATCACGGCCAGGGTCAGGCAGGAATTGATGCGGCGGCCACCGACCAGCACGGTGCACGCGCCGCACTGGCCGTGGTCGCAGCCTTTCTTGGAGCCGGTCAGGCCGGCATGTTCGCGCAGCAGGTCCAGCAGCGTAACCCACGCTTCGACCTTGAAGTCGTGCTGGCTACCGTTGATGTGCAGGGTAAGCGGATACGTTTGCGCTACTGCGCCCAGGGGCGCGGGGGTTTCGGGAGCATTCATGGGGGCTTCGCCAGGTAAAATGGATTAACCCCACTGTAGCCGCGCGCGCCGCCGCGCTTTGTGGGACAACTAACGCTGCCCCGTGCCCCACCTCAATTATTCAACCGCCATGCCCGCCTTGACGTCGCGACAAGACACTTTATTGCCTTTTTTGAGCTCGGCGGCCTCGATGCGCTCGCAGTCGGTGTAATCCGCCACCACCACGAACACGTAGCCGACGACGGACAGCGCCACGGCGGCCATGGCGCCGAGGATGAGAATCTTGGATAACTTCTGGGAGGACATGGTATTCATCTAAAGCAAAAAGGCGGATGTCGATGATACCACGCCCGGTCTGCCGGCAAAATCGGGGCATGCGTTAGAATTTCGGCGGAAATCCTGCACCCGTTCGTCTGGTGCCATGGGGAGACAAAAATATATGCAGTCAACAATAGATCAGGACCGGGTGGCCTGGGTGAGCGCCCATGTGATTCCATTCGAGGCCGAGATGCGCGCGCGGCTGCGGCGCCTGTGCCGCCACCCGGCCGAGGCCGATGACCTCATGCAGGACATCTACTTCCGGCTATTGCAGGCGGAGTCGGTGGAGCACGTGCGCGAGCCGCGCGCGTTCGTGATGCAGATCGCCAAGAATCTGATCATCGACCGCGCCCGCCGGGATGCCGTGGTGCACATTGATCCGGCCGCCGCCATCGAGCATATCGCCGATGTCGATCCGTCGCCGGAACGGGTGGCCATGGCCAGGGCCGAGCTGAAGTGGGTGCTGGGGCTGATCGGCGAATTGCCCGACCGCTGCCGGCAAGTGTTCCGCGCGCGCCGGATTTACGGCATGTCGCAGAACGAGACCGCGCAGTGCCTAAGAGTAACGGAAAACGTGGTGGAGAAAGAAACCATGCGCGGCTTGAAACTGCTGTCCGACATGATTGCCCGGGTGGGCGTGGACCAGGCCGAACAATTGCAACAAACCAGACAAGGCGCTGCGGCGGACAAGAAACCATATGTCTAATATCGATCATCAAGCGCTGGAATGGCTGGCGCGCCAGGCCCGGGGTCCCCTCCCTGCCGCCGACCAGGCCGCGCTCGACGCCTGGCTGGCCGCCAGCCCGCGCCACCAGGGCGCCTGGCTGCGCGCGCACGCGCTCGACCACACCCTCAGGCAGGCACTGCTGCCCGAGGGGGTGCGGCCGGCTGCCCTCGCCTTCGATGCCAGCGCCAATCCAATTGACGGTGGGGAGGCTGGTGTCTTCGACGCAGCCGATTTCAACGCCGCGCACACTGCCGGTGACGCAAAATTTGCCGATGCTGCCGGTGCCGCTGCTGCCATGAAAGCTGCCGGTACGAGTACGACGGCGCGCCGGTCAGCCACGGCAGCCGCGCCTGTGCACGTCCTGGCAACCGAACTTGCACCGTCGACCGATCCTGGCGCCCGGCGCACTGGCCGTGTCTTCGCGCTGGCTGGCGCGGCAGTAATGGCGCTGGCGGTTGGCATCGGCTTCCGGATGGCCGGCAGTGACGTGCCGACGACGCTGCCGTTGCAGGCGGCAATACCGGCACCGGTATCCGCACCGGTCCTGGTACTGGAAACCGCCCGCGGCGAATTACGCAAGGTGCCGCTGGCCGACCGCTCGCTGGCCAGCATCGACAGCGCCACCCGGCTCGAAGTGAGCATCGACGCGCGCCAGCGCCGCATCGGCCTGCTCAAGGGCCAGGCCTGGTTCCAGGTGGCCAAGGATGCCCAGCGGCCATTCGTGGTGTCGGCCGGCGCAGTGAGCGTGACGGCGGTGGGAACGGCGTTTGCCGTGCAGCGCCAGCCCGGCGGCGCCGACGTGGTCGTGACCGAAGGCGTGGTCGAAGTCCGGCGCGGCGCCGACCACGCCCCAGTGCGGATCGCCGCCGGTCAACAGGCCTACGTTACTGAACAGGGCGGCGCCGTCACCGTGCGCCGCCAGGCCGACGCGGCCACCCGCCAGCTGGCCTGGCGCGAAGGCATGATCGTGCTGCAGAATGACACGCTGGCGCGGGCCGTGGCCCAATTCAACCGCTACAACCGGCGCCAGCTGATAATTGCCGACCCGGCCCTGCGCAGCAAGACCCTGGTGGGCCGGTACCGGGTGGACGAGGCGGAGCAGTTCGCCAACGACGTGCAGACGCTGCTCAAGGTGCCGGTGCGGGTGTCGGCAGAGCAGATCAGGATCGGTGGACGGTAGCCGGTAGCCGGTAGCCGTATCCTCCATGCCGGTCGCGGCCAGCCCGCCTGCACTCGGAGCCAGCCCCGGCGCAGGTCCCGCTGCGGTCGGCCCGGGCGGGTACTACCTGGTGTTACGGCTTACGCGTTGCCGACGGCAGCCACCACCGCGTCCATCACCACGACATCGTCGGCGGTCGCCATCACCACCAGATGCGGCCGCCTCTGTGAACGCGACTGCAGCTCCAGCGACAGTTGGCCGTCCGCGCGCAGCTCGAACAGCCACCGCCGCCCGCGCAGCTTGATCAGTACGCGCTGCCGCCCCGCCCCTTGGCCGACGGCAACCACGCCACGCGGCTGCCCGCCCGTGCTGTCGGCCCGGGCATATTCCAGCAAATAGTGCAGCACGCCGCCCAGCCCGGACAGCGCGAACACGGCGCCGAAACCCGCCACGTCCGGCCAGGGCATCAGCAGCCAGTGCGGACACGGGCATGCCAGGTTGGCGCTCGCATACGGCAGGTGGCACAGGTGGCAGCAGCGCTCGGCGTGAGCGCGGGCGTGGCGCTGCGCATCGGCGCTCTGGTGGCCGCAGCGCTCCAGCGCCAGCATCGTCAACAGGTAAGGCATGGCGCTGGTGGCGGGTGGACGGCCGCGTGGCGCGCTGTGCAGCATTGCGGGCAAGGCGCCGCCGCCCGTCTCCATGGTCTCGATTGTCATTATTCTTCGCTCCAAAAAAAATGACGCGGACCAGCCGCGCCGAAATCCCGGGATCGGGAGGAGGAGATACGACGATAAGACGGGCCGGCGCGCCAAATCCGCCGCGCAAGCGAAAAAAAATCGATAACCGTGCAAACGGTCACGCTGCTGACCGTTCATCGCGGCGGCGGCGGAATCCATACGGTTGACCGTCTTGATGGCGAGGCTGGGATGGAACCCGCGCTCGCAGAGAGACATCAACAATAATGGAGACCGATAATGCATGAGATCGATCAGCACCAGTGCCGGCACCAGCAGGGCCGCATCCGCATCAAGCGCCTGACCTACGCCGTATCGCTGGCCCTCGCTTCGCTGTCGCTGCTGGCCGCGCCGGGCGCCGCGGCGCAGGACACCGCTGCCCCGGCCCGCCCGGCCAGCCCAGCCCCGGCCGCCACCGACGACGAAGTCACCAAGGTCATCGTCAGCACCCGCCGCTCGCAGCAGTCGTCGATCGACCGCAAGAAAAATGCCGCCACGGCAGTCGATTCGGTGGTGGCCGAGGATGTCGGCTCCCTGCCCGACCGCAATATCGGCGAGGCGATCTCGCGCATGGCCGGCATTGCCATCGACCGTGGCGACTATGGCGAGGGCGTGAGCGTGGCCGTGCGCGGCAACGGTCCCGAGCTGACCCGGGTGGAACTGGACGGCATGGCCGTGCAATCGGCCGGCGGCAGCGACCTCAATGGCGGCGGCGACGGCCGCGGTTCGGAATTCCGCCAGCTGTCTGCCGACCTGATCAAGAGCGTGGACGTGATCAAGGGCCAGACCGCCGACATGACCGAAGGTTCGCTGGGCGGCGGCATCCGCATCGAAACCCGCAACGGACTGGACTTCAAGAAGCCGTTCGTGTCGGTGCGCACGTCGGGCACCCAGAGCAGCCTGAACAAAAAGTGGACGCCGGACGTCAACCTGATCCTGTCCGACAAATTCCTGGAAGGCCGGCTCGGGCTGCTGCTCAATACCTCGTTGCAAAGGCTCAACAACGAGTCGCACCAGTTCCAGACCTCGGGCAACGGCCGCCAGGGCTATGGCCGTTTTGTCGATATCGACAACTCGCCGGAGAAGACCTTCACGTTCCAGCCCTCGACGCTGGACCTGAGCAATCCGGCTGCCACCCTGCCGATCAACAGTTATTCGGCCAACAACCAGGTGATTTTCCGCGGTGCCACGCCGCTCGACCTCTTGACCAAGTCGGCTGCGGCGCAGACCAAGCAGGACTGTTACGGCGCATTCCCGGCGCTGGCCACGTCGTCGCCGGCGCTGGCCGCGCTCAGCGTCGCCAACCGCACCAACGCCGTCAACCAGCGCAGCGGCGAGCTGCTCACCTGCCTGAACCAGTGGAACGACTACACGCCGCAATTGCTGCGCTCGTTCGTCAAGCGCCAGATCGATGAGCGCAAGAATATCGACCTGCGCGCCGACTTCCAGATCGACCGCGACTTCACGGTGTACGCCAAGGGCGCCTACAGCAAGCGCACCGTCGATGACAACTTCCTCACGTATTCGCTGGGCCAGTTTGGCGCCAACGGCACCCAACAGAACGGCCTGCCTGCATACACCGATGCGAACGGCGTGCGCACCGCCGTACCCGGATCGGGCTGGTACACGCTGCCGGGCAGTTATAGCGGCGCGAACGGTGTTGCGCCGGCCCAGGGCGCGGTGGTGAATTTCAACCCGGCCACCGCCGTGGTGGACAAGAACCATCACCTGACCAGTTTTACCACCACCAACAGCAGCGTGGGCACCGACCAGATCCGCAACCTGATGCAGACCAGCACCCGCTACCTGCAACTGGGCGGCAAGCTGCGCCGGGGTGGCCTGCTGTCAGAATTCCTGGTGGGCGACGCCCGCTCGGACTTCAACCGGTCCAACCTGCGCACCTCGCTCAGCTACGTGTATGGGCCCGAAACCCGCATCAGCGTCGGCCCCAACGGCACCTGGGGCTATGATTTCGCCACCCCGCCCGATCTGACCAATCCGGCCAACTACACGCAGCCAGTAGTGACCGCCGTACCGGTGCCGGGCGCGCCCATCGTCACGCGCGACCGCACCATCCTGTGGCAGGCGCCGCAAATCCGCGAAACCTTCGAGCGCACCGCCAAGGCAGACCTGACCTGGACGCTGCCGGAAGCGGTGCCGTTCTTCAGCCGCCTGAAAGGTGGCGCCAACCTGCGCCGCAACGGCAGCGACGGCTGGGGCGGCGGCGGCTACACGGTATCGCCGGCCGTGGGCACCGCCGGCACGGCGGGCTACATCCCCGCCGTGACCATGCCCAGCACCGAGGTGCGCGGCACCATCCGCGGTTGCCAGGATACGCCGGCCTCGCTGGGGACGGCCAGCGCCTGCCAGTTCGGCCTGCAGCCGGGTACCGCGCCGTCGCTGTCGAGCACGTACGTGATGACGATGCCGGACTTCCAGAACTACCTGTCGCAAATCCTCAGCGCGCGCGCCACCGACACCAAGCTGTTCAACGGCGCCAGCGGCCGGCCCGACAACGTGGTCGATAACTGGCAGCAGATCGACGTGCTGAAACTGGTCAACCTGCTGGGCCTGCCCAACTACGACTACAACTGTACCAAGCGCTGCACTGCCAGCGACGGCAAGGTGTACGAGCAGCCGGTCACCCGCATCCGCGAGGAAACCAAGTCGGCCTATTTGATGGCCGACTTCGCCTTCGACAAGATTCCGTTTACCGACCGCGCCCTGCCCTTCGGCTGGGAGCTCGACGGCAATGTCGGCTACCGCTATGTGAAGCGCAAGGTGAGCGGCACCGGCCAGATGACGTTCCGCACCATCCTGAAAACCGCCGACTACCAGCCATCCAATCCCGATGCGGCAGGCGGCACCGTCACCAGCGGCATTACCCGCAACACCACGCTCAACGCCTCGAACCACATCTTCCTGCCCAGCTACAACCTGGCGCTGTGGGTGATCCCGGACAAGGCGGTGCTGCGCTACAGCGCGGCAAAAAGCGTGGCCATGCCACCGGCCTCGCGCCTGGTTGCCGCCGGCACCTGCACGTATGACGAACGCCGGCTCGACAACAGCGCCGAGGACGACGAGGAAAACATGGCCTGCACCACGGTGGGCAACCCCGACCTGCGCGGCCAGAGCAACTTCAACCAGAACCTGAGCGTGGAGTGGTACCCGAACCGCGACACCATGTTCAGCGCCGCCACTTACCGCCAGGAAGGCCGCATCGGTCCCAACGAAACGGCGGGCGTGTTCGACGTGCCGGTGTTTGCCGGCACCTCGGAGGTCAATCCGGCCAACGGTAAACCACTGTCGGACCTGCTGTTCAACTACAACACCTACCGCAACGGCCCCGTCTCCACCCGCAAGGGCTACGAGTTCAGCATGAAGACGGCATTTACGTCGTTGCCGTGGCACCTGCGCTACACCGGCTTCGACGCCAATTTCACGCGCCAGAAGTCGGCCATCGTGCGGCCTTACCTCGATCCGCTGACCGGCAACGCGCTGCCGCCGGCCGGCGCTTCGCGCTACTCGTTCAACTACGCGCTGTGGTATGACGACGGCAAGTTCCAGGCGCGGGTGGCAGTGCAGACCGTGAGCGAGCAGTTCCGCTGCATCGCGCCGTGCGGCGACAGCGGCACCGGCTTGAACACCTACCCGATGTA
>Ga0079104_1002370_pt1 | contig 10292 bp, 10 predicted proteins | sample MedtruBG_FD_76829 | JGI IMG/M metagenome (GOLD analysis project Ga0079104, IMG submission 76829) | Root nodule microbial communities of legume samples collected from California, USA - Medicago truncatula BG | ecosystem: Host-associated > Plants > Roots > Nodule | place: USA: California... | reverse complement strand
CAGGCATTACGGAGACGACGGTAAGAGGTTCTGCGTTAAAAAACACGAGCACTTTTTTCATTCGTTCTCCGGATGGATGTCGGTCTGTCACCTGTCCTAATTTAAAGACTATTTATCTGATAGCGTCGTGCGTATTACTTTCTGAATTCGGCAATTGCGGAAACAGAAGCAGGACGTTGCCAGGTGTAAATATTATCGGCGGTGATCATTGCTGATTTGCAAAAAATGCATTTTGCACCGAACGGGTTTTTTTCAGTCACATCGAAGGATGAAGTCCGATATTGTGAACCGTGGCAGCAAGGGCAGCGGAAGTGAATTGAGTCAGTAATAATCAAGCCCTCAGCGTGGAACCACGTTGACAGCGGAAGGACCTTTAGGACCGGCTTCAACGGAGAATTCAACTTCTTGATTTTCATACAGAGTACGGAAATCGTTGCTTTGGATAGCAGAGAAATGTACGAAGACATCTTTGCTTCCGTCTTTTGGTGTAATAAAGCCGAAACCTTTTTCAGCATTAAACCATTTAACAATACCAGTCTGGTTAGACATGTTTTTTTACCTTTAATTATTATTTGGCCCGCAGGCAGTGTTGGTTTGAAAACCTGTTGTTTCTAAGAAAACTGAAGAAGGTACATCAAGGAGAGAAAATGATGAGGACGACTTAAGAGAACTGTTTCAGATAACGTGTATGTTCAAACCGATAGAGCATTAACGCACGGTTCACTTTATTTAGCAAGGCTTATCTCAAAAGATTTGTCAGAGCCGGGAAAAGTCTGCATTGTTAAAAATAAAAAAATGAATGAGGGCTTTTCGCGGGCTATTGAGGTATTGTTTTGCGCCAACATATAAGGAATACACATGGCTGAACGTAAAAATCGTCAACTTCGCCCTTCCCAACCCGCAGAATGTTCATGTCCGAAATGTGCAAAGAAATCAATGCACAGTCCATCAAGAATTAAGAAAAATAGTCCTTTGCTCTGCCCCTATTGCGGCACGCTCTTTTCTGCGTCGCAACTCGCTGCCAGGTAATTAGACACCTTTCTGCTGAGGCACGCGCTTAGTGCATTACCCTGAGCGCAGTCAGGCATCAGGTATAGAAACGGGAACCCAAAGGTTCCCGTTTTTGTTATCTGCGGCGCAGCACCTTTACAGAGATTTATCGACTGTGGTGTCTGATCCTCTGGTCAGGATGCGGACTTTGTCGCCCGGATTAAACACGACTCCGCCGGTATACGACTGGACCACGTCGATAGTGGCGCCTGACTCGGTTTTTATCAGCAAATCGACCTGCTGTGGCGCCTGCTGCGTGCTTTGATGGTAGCGTGATGCGCCTGCCCCGGCGACTGCGCCAGCTGCGGTCATTGCGGTCTTGCCTTTACCGTTGCCGAACTGATGACCTACCACCCCGCCCAACGCCCCGGCTGCGAGTGTCCGTAAAGGGTGATACTGCCCGTTAGCCTCGCTGATGACACGACTCTGCTGAACTACGCCGTATTCCACCAGCGTTTTGCTTCCGGCAAAACTGGACTGGCTGGCGAAAAACATAAAACTGATTGCGATGAGTGCACTTTTTTTCATGATGGTCACTTTTTATCGTTTTAAACGTAGTCGCGATTCTGCCAGTCCGGGCGAATTTCCTCTAAGTCATTAATGCTACAGCACTCCCTGAGAGGCTTTACCAGAGCATACTTGTGCCTGTTGCTGCCACGGCGGCCTTGACACTGAGTATCCATACAGTATAAAACTGTGCATCTAAACAGTACTAAGGAAGCAGTAATGTTCGTCGAACTGATTTATGACAAACGTAATTTCGCAGGCTTGCCTGGCGCACAAGAAAAGATCCTAAGTGAACTCACCCGTCGCGTTCACCAGATTTTCCCGGAAGCAGACATTCGCGTTAAGCCAATGATGACGCTGCCGGCGATCAACACTGACGCCAGCAAGCATGAAAAGGAACAGATAAGCCGCGCCGTTCAGGAAATGTTCGAAGAAGCGGACATGTGGCTGGTCGACGAGTAACGCGCTGTCAGCCGCGATTCACCGTTGCCGTAAAGTCATCAAAGGGAAGTGGCCTGGAGAAGTAGTATCCCTGCACCAGTTCACATCCCATTTCCTGAAGCTTCTCAACCATCTCCAGCGTTTCAACACCTTCAGCCACCAGCGGCACGTTAAAGCTTTTGGCGAGCGTCAGCACCGACGAAACCACCGCCGCATTCTTCTCATTGGTCAAAATATCAGAGACAAACGTTCTATCGATTTTCAGGCAATCGAACGGGAATGAGTGCAGATAAGAGAGGCTCGAATAGCCAGAGCCAAAATCATCAATCGCCACGCTCACGCCCAGACGGCGCAGATACTTCAGCGTATCGACAATCTGGTCGGTGTGTTTCATCAACGTACTCTCGGTGATTTCCACGCAAATGTTGTCGTTCATCAGCTCGTTCTCCTGAATACAGGTAAACAAATGCGAGGCAAAATCAGGCTGCTGCAGCTGCATGGCTGAAATATTGACGTGCAGTTTGAAATCTTTCGGCCCCCCGCGCGCAATAAACTTCGCCAGTTGCTTACAGGATTCGGCAATAACCCAACGCCCAATCGGAATGATCAGCCCTGACTCTTCGGCCAGGCTAATGAATTTGATCGGCGAGATAAACCCTTCGTCCGGCGTATGCCAGCGAATCAGACACTCACCTTCATTGCAGCTATCCTGATTATTCAGGTTGATGATCGGCTGCATGACCATATGGAATTCGTCATTGGCGATAGCATGCTGTAATTTTTCATGCAGACGAATATTCTCTAGCCCTTGTTCCTGCATTTCCTGCATAAAGACCAGTGACTCACCGTTACCAATCTTTTCCGCGTGCTGCACCGCTATCCCGGAATTCAAAATCACTTCCGGCATACGTTCCTGAGTCATACGACCAAAGAACAATCCCGAATTGCCGATAAAGCAGTAACGTTCCGTTTCCGCGTCGCCATCAGATTTAATATCCAGGAAAAGGGAATGCAGAGTATCCTCAAAGAAGGTTAAATCCTTTTCTTCGTAAACTTCAGGGAATATCGCCAGGAAACTGCCATAGTCATCACGGCACAGCAGCGTTCCGCCTGGAAGCGCATTCTGCATCCGGCTGACAAAGCTACGCAGGAAACGGCCGGAATACTCAAGCCCCATCACCCGGGAAATGTTTGCGGCATTGCTGAGGTGGATGCGAGCAAAGAGGTTTTTGCCTTCATAAGCTTCAGGCTTACTGAGCATCCCGGCGCGCGTTGGCAGGCCCGTCAGCTGGTCTTCCTCAACCAGCTTGCGGTGCTTTTCGGTTCTGGCCGCCAGCTCATGGGATAATCTGAAGAAACTGGTGTCCAGTGTCGCCACTTCCGGGAAGAGGCGTTTCTTCTCTTCCGGCTTCCACTGCATATTGAGCAGGTCTTTGGTTTTACTGATAATATTGTTCAGCGGGCTGAAGAAATTGCGCAGAATTAGGGCCGCAATCAGATACATAATGGCGAAAAGGATCAATATCTTGATCGCAAACGTGATAATCGTTTTCTTGATGTTACCCGAGAGCGAGTCTTTCGAGGTGATCAGCAGCACATGGCCCTGAATCAGGCGATCTGAACTGCCATATTTCATCGAATGGACGAAATACGTGTCGCCGGTATCCGAGGTTATCTCGGCCGGGCTATTTGGCTGGGTGCTCAGCTCAAGGATCTCTGGCGTTAACAGTTTACGCAGCGCATCGGTTGAAAGCTTCTTCCCTTTGGCCTGATGATGTTCCTTCGCAGAAGCTGCCTCCTTCTGCTGCATAAGCGCAGGAGGAATGGGCATTTCGGATGACGAAACAATATTATTATAGCGACCCGTTATGAGTATGGTGTTGTCTTTAAAGGGCAAAACCTCACAGACGTAGCGGCTCATGCTGTCGGGAAGAATATCAGAGGAGACGACCCCCAAGAGTTTTCCGGCACGGTTATACACCGGCGTTCTGTACGACAGCATTCTGTCACTGTGGTTGTAAGCGCGCTCATAGATTTTTGACCAACTCGACGTTCCGGCCTGTGTGACTTGCTCCAGCCACGGTTGCACGAGTTTATTAAAATCATAAACGGTATTCACAATCCGCGAGTATTCCGTCGACCCTTCATAAACATTCAGAATGTTATGCGCATCTCCGGACGTCTTCTCCATGCTGATGATTTTTTTGTTATGAACATCAAGGCGATTGAACGCGACATAATTTCCGTCAGGCGTGGTGAAGGACATCCTGTCGACCGAGACATGACCAAACAGATTGGTTTTGATTAGCTTTTTTAATGTTTCAGCAACCTGCGTGGCGTTTAATGCATCGAGATCGCTGTTCTCGAAAGTACGCGCAAAAAGCTGGTTAGTGACGGTCGGAAGATCCATATAGTCTTCCAACGTTTGCACGACATTCTCCCCGCTGGACTGTATGAGTCTCTCGCCGGTATAGCGGATGGTTTCATCCATGCCGGTGCTGACAAACATAGCCAGCATCGCTCCTGCAATGCAAAACGATATGATGGCCAACCCGGCTAAAGCGCAGGCCAGCGATACGGGATATTTACTGTGGGAAATCGTGTTTTTCATGCCGCTGTCACTAAAGGGTTATATGACCAAGAACATCTCGTCATGCAAGCACGATAGAGGAAGCAATACTTCTCTTGATTCATGTTCAGAAATTAATGTTTATCGAGCGTATAATTAGGACACAAACGATTATTGAGGTCCTGACATTCTGTGCGGTAATCGCAAGAATGCTCTGAGTAAATCCTGAATGGGGTGAATTTTAAGGGGGAGAGACAGCCTGGTCGGGTTTGAGCATGCGCAGTGCGCCGGTTAGTACTCTTCCGGCAGCGTTTTATCAATTGAAATCAACTTTCCTTTTTCCATCGTGATATATCCACCTTCCTTGAGATCGGCAAGTACACGGAAGACATGCGTTCGGGAGAGCTTGGTGCGTCGCATAATGAAATTCGCCAGCCCTTCCTTCTCGTTCTCAAACGTCCGTGCCCGGTAGAGATAGCGATGCAGCATCGGTTTGATGGTTTGATAGCTGGTGAGCTGTTTTCTTTCCGCCAGCAACTCCAGTGAAAATATGGTCATGAATACCAGGATCTTTGACAACACACTCATGTGTTCCGGGCTCTGATAAAAGAGTGCCATAAATTTTTCACACGATATTTTCACAGCAGTGACGGGCGTCATGCACTTATATTCAAAACGTAACAGCGGACAGTACTCTTCCATCAACCCGATAGGCATATATTCAATGGTATTGCCCACAGTCAGTTCATTATCTTTGTGCGAAATAGCCACTGAACCATCGAGAACAATATAAATAAAGCCAGGATGAAGTTTGACACAGTCAGTAGGTGCCAGTGTGAAAATATCACCACCAATACTAATATCATCAATATAGCGCCCTAATTCCAGCGACTTATAATAATGGTGGATATTCTCAAAATTGGCTTTCATGTGACACCTGAGCACTCTCTTAACTTATTACGCAGTATAGCATCTGAAAGCGTAACCGTCTTTTCCAAATGACTCTCCGCCTTTATCTTCGCATAACAAATAACCAGTGCCATTTGGGACTATTCAAATAATATAAGGCGCATAAAATATCTGCAATAAATCCCAACCAATCCGGCGACGGCAGCCCAACATTTTTTCAATAATTTCAGCGTTGTACGTTGCGTTTTTCCGTTTTAGAACTACAGTTAAAGCAAATCATTGTGCTGTGATTTCGGTGTTGACCAAAAATCACGCGATATTCAGTAGAACTGAACATGCTAAATCATACCAGGAGGTTGAACGAATGAGATTGAATATGATTGCCAGGAGTCTGGCTGTCGCGGGGTTACTGACTACACTGTCGGTGACTGCGGCAACCCAGGCCCCGACCAATGATGCCACTGCGGCAACCAAACAGGCAAACGAAGCGCTTTACAGCAAACTGCCTTTTTCCGATAACACCGACTTTACCAATGCGCACAAGGGCTTTATTGCTGCTCTGCCGCAGCAGGTCATTAAAGGTGAGCAAGGCAATACTGTCTGGGATCCTCAGCATTATGCCTTTATTAAAGAAGGCGACAAAGCGCCAGACACGGTCAACCCGAGCCTGTGGCGCCAGTCCCAGCTGATCAACATCGGCGGCCTGTTTGAAGTCACCGACGGCGTTTATCAGATTCGTAACCTTGATCTGTCAAACATGACAATCATTGAAGGTAAAACCGGGATTACCGTTATCGACCCGCTGGTTTCTGCGGAAACGGCTAAAGTCGGTTTGGATCTGTATTATCAGAATCGTGGTAAAAAACCTGTCGTCGCAGTTATTTTCACCCACAGCCACGTTGACCATTATGGCGGCGTTCGCGGTGTCGTTGACGAGGCTGATGTAAAATCCGGCAAAGTTAAAATCTATGCGCCGCAAGGCTTCATGGGTGCGGCTGTAGATGAAAATATCATGGCGGGTAATGCCATGAGTCGTCGTGCAAGCTACATGTACGGCAACCTGCTGCCAGCTGATGCCAAAGGTCAGGTGGGCGCGGGTCTCGGGACGACAACTTCCGCAGGTACAGTGACACTGCTGGCACCGACGGATTACATCACCCATACCGGTCAGGAAGAAGTCATCGATGGTCTGACTTACGACTTTATGATGGCCCCAGGTTCTGAAGCACCTTCAGAAATGCTGTGGTACGTCAAAGAGAAGAAGATGATCGAAGCGGCAGAGGATATTACTCACACCCTGCACAACACCTATTCTCTGCGTGGTGCGAAAATCCGCGATCCGCTGGCATGGTCTAAATACATCAATGCCGCTATCGATCGCTGGGGCAATGATGCCGAAATCATTATCGCTCAGCACCATTGGCCGACCTGGGGCAAAGATAACGTCGTGAACCTGATGAAAGGTCAGCGCGATATGTATCGTTATATCAATGACCAGACGCTGCGTATGGCGAACGAAGGTCTGACCCGTGACGAAATCGCCGCTAACTTTAAGCTGCCAGAGACTCTCGAGAAGACCTGGGCCAGCCGTGGTTACTACGGTTCAGTCAGCCACGATGTGAAAGCTACCTACGTGTTCTATCTCGGCTGGTTCGATGGCAACCCGGCAACCCTGGATGAACTGCCACCGGCAGACGCGGCGAAGAAATACGTCGAGTACATGGGCGGCGCGGATAACATCCTGCAAAAAGCCAAAGCGGATTACGACCAGGGTAATTACCGTTGGGTCGCGCAGGTTGTGAGTAAAGTTGTGTTCGCCGATCCGTCGAACAAAGCGGCGCTTAATCTGGAAGCCGATGCGCTTGAGCAGATGGGTTATCAGGCAGAATCTGGCCCATGGCGTAACTTCTACCTGTCAGGTGCTAAAGAGCTGCGTAACGGGGTTGTCAAAGCGGCAACGCCAAATACCGCAAGCCCGGATACCGTCCGTGCTATGACGCCGGAAATGTTCTTCGATTATATGGCAGTGCATATTAACGGAGAAAAAGCGGCGAATGCGCATGTGACTCTTAACGTCGACTTCGGTGACCAGGGCGGGAAATACAAGCTTGAGCTGGAAAACGGTGTGCTTAACCACACGGCAAACTCTCAGGCCGATAAAGCCGATGCCACCATCACGCTTTCCCGCGATACGCTGGACCGTATTGTGCTGAAACAAGAGACGATGCAGCAGGCTAAAGACAAAGGTGACGTGAAAATCACTGGCGATGCTAACAAGCTGACTGAGTTGCTGAGTTATATGGACAAGTTCGAATTCTGGTTTAACATCGTTACGCCATAAGCTGAACTGAAATAAGAAAAGGGAGCCAATGGCTCCCTTTTTTATTTGACCACAAAAGCGATTATTTTTGTGGGAACAGGAATGTCACATTCAGTCGTAAACCCCATCCTGCTGGGCCGTGATCATCATCACTGACTGCCCAATATCTCACCCCGGTACCGAACTGCATAATTTGCCCACCGACCTTTACCACCTGATTCACCATCAGGTTAACCGGCACACTCCACTCACTTTCTCGCCAGTCATAAGTCGACTCTGTATTCATGACGAGGGAAGTCGCCGTTGGCCACGTATAGCTTGCAAACGGCTGAAGTAACGTCTGGCTGGTATGAGTACGATTACTTTTTCCTGCATAATCCCAGATATGATTAACCAGCGCGCCGTAGGTCCATGGCCCTTGTTGCTTGAGGACGATTGCGGTTGGCCCCGCCCCCCAACTTTTGCTCGATAACGAAGAACCGGTAGGAATGGTCAGCACCGGACCCAGACCCCAAATGTAACCATTCGATGTTTTTTTCTTCGGTGAATACCAAAAGCTTTGAGTAATATCCCCAACAGCCGTTTGTATTCCACTGCCAGGCGTCACATTCCTTTCACTGACTACCGGGATAATTGTTCGGCTAATGATTATCGCATCATCCGAAAAATCAATGGGCATGACGGGCTGTATATTGAGAAGGTTTCTTGAACCTTTACTCGAGCCAACGTCCTTATCGTAATCATACTGAAATGGCACACTGATCAGATTAGATATAGGGTTATTCAGTTTTTTTGCTAATTCCGCGCTATTGTCAGCAGCCAATGCGTTAGTGGCCATCCCGAAAGCTATTGCAGTCAGTACTATTTTATTTGCAGTCATTTTACATCTCAAAATTTAAAGTCTGTGTACTGGTATTATTAAATATAGCAGAACCTGTTAGGATACAGATTAAATGACTAACTAGTCAGTCATTTGTTATTTAAAAAAAATTAAACGTCGAGCGCACGCCAGAAAAGACCAAACCCACTCTCTGTATACTCTACGGTTTTATCGGGGTGTTCTAGTATGGAAGTGACTGTAATATCTGATAAAGATGCCATAAAGGCAGAGATGAACCCCTCCCCTCCGTATATTTCCACTTTGCTGAGCTCACGCAACAGGTAATACACGCTTTCAAAGAGCGTTTCCGCTATGACACGGGTCTGCGCATTAAGAATTTTCGATAAATGAAGTTGTTGCACTGCACTGTGTTTTTCAGGATGCCTGACAGCCCAGGAAATATAGCACGTCCAGACATGATAGGTCCTGTCCTTCAATGAGGCAGTGAAGGGGAACTTATACATAAGCGCAGTGGCAACTTCCGATTTAATATCGAGGTATAGCTGGTTTAGCAGCGAATTTTTATCGGGGAAGTAAGTAAATAATGAACCGGTTGATATTCCCGCTTCTTTCGCAATAAACGCCGTGGTCGCGCTGAGCCCTTGCTCCGAGATAATCCGCGCGGATGATTCCAGAATTGCCCTGCGCTTCTCTTCACTAAATGGTCTGGCCATGACGATACCTTGATTGAGTCGTTAATGACAATACAGGGATCTTCGCTAATGTAACGTCTGAGCAAGGCTGAGCCTAAGCGAGGAATCTTATGAAATCACAACGATATCGTGGGGTCTTGCAGTACGCTAAGACCCCACGATATGACGTTGATTTACCACTAAACAATCCGAAAATCGATACTGGCAAACTCTACGCGATGGTCAGTTTTAATTGACCCATACCTGATTAATCACTGGAACTCGGGGTCAGGTTTTTTCGTAATGCGATTTCGAATATCACGTCGCACAATCTCAATGGCCCACATCCAAAGAATATGGCCGAGCGTCTCCGAGAAAAGCTCATCGAAAGGCAGTTGCCATAGTGGCGGAGCCCAATGGAATACCGGCAGCATCACACCATGGAACCCAATTGTTACGAGAATGGCAAATGCAGCTCCCTGCCAAAGTTTGATTGCCGGGAATACCTCTGCAACGAGGCAATAAAACATGGCAAAACCAATTGAGAACATATGGTGGATGCCTGCCACGCCCCAGTTCACAACGTGACCAGAGTAGTGGTAAACCATTTCATTGACCTTCAACCCGACGTCCTGAAGCATTTCAGCAGGTGGGATTGCTCGATCTGCAGTACGCGGAGGCATAGGGTTTTCAGTCCCCCACTTCACGAAACTCGATAAGTTTCCGCCTAAAAAGCCGGCCCATAATGCGACGCCATAGTTTCGCGCTTCAGCCTTGGTACTCTTCAAAAAATCCATAACACACTCCCTGGGGTTAATTTCGCCGCAAAGATGCAACAAAGTCACAACTTAAATTTAGCTTTAAATGCTAAATTTTCAAATCGCGTGTTAATGGGTTGTTTATTTATAAATAATCCATTCGAGAGTTATGTGCTAATAATTTAGGATTAGATATTCATGCGTATATGTTTTTGTCATAATTTAT
>Ga0079104_1002369_pt1 | contig 10294 bp, 9 predicted proteins | sample MedtruBG_FD_76829 | JGI IMG/M metagenome (GOLD analysis project Ga0079104, IMG submission 76829) | Root nodule microbial communities of legume samples collected from California, USA - Medicago truncatula BG | ecosystem: Host-associated > Plants > Roots > Nodule | place: USA: California... | reverse complement strand
CGACGTTGCCGCCTTCCCTCTTCTCCCGGATTTCATTCCGGTCGATCAGGGTCTTCGCGCGCGCATCAGCCCCTGATCCCTTTCCCTCTTGAAAACCGATTTACGGCTCGCTCCCCGCGGGCCGGTCCCTCACTGCCCAGAGAAAGGCGTCTGCCCATGACCACCACCAACCTCCGCCCGTCCCGCCCGCTCGATTTCGCTGGCAACTACCTGTCCTATCTCGACGCGATCGATGTCGAGAACCAGTCGCGTCATCTATATGGCGAGCCCCTGATGGCCTACCCGACATACGAGGACTTCCTCGACCTGTGCGTGGAGGAGGCTCTCGCATCCGAGCCGCGCGTGCCTGCTGTCTTGCACGACACCATGCACCACGTCCTGGAGGCCGACGCGTCCGAGGAGATCGGTCTCTCATGGTACCTTCCGCTGCCGGAGTTCGGGATCGCCTCCGAGGATGAGCAGGACACGGCGGGCTTCTACGAAGTCGACCCTTGGGAAACCGCCTACGGTTCCTTTGCATTCGTCAGCTCGTCGAAGCACTAAGGAGGGGCGACCATGAACGCACGTATCGCGCTTGAGACCTATCACTCGCTGCGCCACGGCTTTGATCCGTTCAAGGTGTCGGATGTTCTGACGACGTTCGCCGATATCGACGACGACTATATGGGCGGCCCCATCACGACCACGGAAAGAGGAGGTGAAATACGTCCTTTCACCTGAAGAGGAAGCAGGGTTCGAGGTGACCTGGTGCGCGGTCCCCGCTAATGCGGACCGGTCCTTCTCGATGAAGTCGACATCCTCCTGCCGTCTGGTCGCCGCGTATCCCGGCCGCAACACGTTCCTCTACTTCGAAAGCCTGTTCGAGTTCAGTTGCGCGCAGTATTTCTGGGCACGGCAGGATGTCATCGACCTGCGAACCCAGCAGGTCGTGACCTACGAGGACGAGTTCGGCACGCAGGAACACTACTTCGATCTGGTCGTGACGTTCTCGAATGGCGAGGTCGTCCTCTTCGCGTGCCGTCCGGAAGGCCGTGACAAGTCCGGCGATCTGGCGGCGACCCTGGAAAACATTCGTAACCAAACTTTGCGTTTTCACGGAGATCGCTGCGAAATGCTGACGGATCACGACATCACTGAAGCGGATGTTTACCGGGCCCGTGAAATTCTCCGCTCGCGAATGTTCAGGAACCGCAGCAACTGTAAGCAGCTCCTCGATCTCTTTGAGAAGATTGGCAAACCCGTACAGGTTTTTCAGCTTCTCGAGGCATTCGGCGACGAAGGTGCGGGCTGGAACGCGATGTGGAACCTCATTGGGGACGGCCGCATCGAACATCTGGCTCCGAATGCGAACAGCACTTTGACCCATGTCTCATGGATCAAGGTGAAGGGGTATGATGCATGAGCGAGCGCGACGAGGAAATCCACTACACGACCTTCGGGTTCAACGAGGACGACCGCGTCCGGCTGTATGGGAGAAAATACCGGGTGAAGCCCCGCCCGGATGGCCTGGGCTACATCTTCTCGCCGACCGATGGCGGGGATGTTTACCAGCCTCGTCATCTGGAAATCTCGCGATTGATCAGCCAGAGGGAACTCCGGGTAGACCGCCACTGGTTCGCCGAGGAGAATGCCTTCAAGCGGGCGGAGGCTGCGGATCACGGAGACCTGCCGTCCTATGCCATCGCCCGTTATCTCATGGTCACCAAATTTCTTGAAGGGTACAAGGCCGGGATCTGGAAGAAGACCCCCGACAGCGCCGCCGAATTCTACGAGTTCTGGGACGGAATGCGCGAGAAGAAACGCGGGGGTACCAGACGGGACGACTGGGATCCGCTGGAGCGGGTCCAGCCTCGGCAGTTTCTTCGCCACGTGGAGAGCTTCCTGAAGGCGGGTGGGAACCCGTACTCGCTCGTGCTGAACCACTCCGGAAAGACGAAGCACAAGTCGAAATTCGCCGACGACGTTCGCGAGGTCGCATACGAATACATCCTGAAGATCCCGAGCGCGAAACGGCCCGAGGCTTCCGACCTATACGAGGACTTCCTCGACGACCCGCTGATCTCTCTCATCACCAGCAAGGACGAAATCCCTTCCCGCCGAACCTTCCAGCGGTGGGCCGAGAGGCGCCTTCAGGATCTTCATCTCGCCCTTGCACACAAGGGACATGATGCGGCCAAGGACGAGTTCCTGATGGCTGGCGCGGGGCCACGCAGGTACAAGCCGCTTGAACGCATCGAGATCGACGAGACCAAGCTTGACGTGATGAAGCTGCTCGAAGGCACGCGCCTCGATGGCCTTCTCAACGAGCGGACAAAGAAGAAGATCAGGGCGATGCGGTTCTGGGCTTCGGTCGCCATCGATGTAGGGACGAAGAGCATTCTGGCCTTCAGGTTGCTCGACTCGGATCCCGGTGGACGTTCCGGCGTGGAAACGCTGGCCATGGCGGTCTCGCCGAAGGATGGCGTCGCGCTGTTGGCCGGAAGTACGTCTGCGTGGCCCATGGAAGGTCTTCCGGAGACGGTGGCCACCGATTCCGGCGCCGCCTTTGATCAGCGCGACTTCCAGTTCGCGGTCGTCAATCTCTGCGGCACACACCTCATTCCGCCAGTTCGAAACGCTCGCAACCGCGGCACGATCGAGCGATATTTCCGTACCCAGAATCAAAGATACATGCATCTCTTCAGCGGCAGGACGTTCGGAAATCCGCTCGCCCGCGGCGACTATGATGCCGAAGCCAACGCTGCGCTCAATTTCCAGGAATTCGCTCGGCTCCTCGTCCGTCTCATCGTCGACTGCTATCACCGCACCCCGCACGAGGGTCTGAACGGCCAGACCCCTCTCGATGCCTGGTCGACTGAAACCCGCAAGTACCAGGTACGCACGCTGCTCGACAGACACGAAGGCATCTTCGACGTGGTCGTCCACGGGGTGCATATCGGCCGCAATGGCGTGAAGTTCCTAGGCATCCCGTACTTCGACAAGCGGCTCCAGAAAATCCGAAACCAGTATAAGAACGGCAAGGTCAACATCCGCGTCAATCTCTGGGATCTCAGTTCCATCGGTCTGCAGACGAGCAATGGCGAGGGCTACGTCCAGTTAAAGACACCGATCCCCGGCTTCGAGGGCCTGTCGGTGACACACTGGCGAAGCGTTAAACGATGGATGGACCAACGCTTCAGCATCAATCAGCAGGCGGATCTCGGAGTCCGGCGGCAGGCGATCCGGGAGACCAAGCACGAGATCGCGGTAGCCGAGGAGCGAAACGATGTCGCCTCTCATAACGTGACCGAGGCGGACCTCCTTCACTGGGATCGAACGGAATTCAAGAACGACATCTTCCAGCCGAAAGCTGACCAGGATTGGGGTGATTACCCTCCCGCGGAAGCAGATGTCGAACCACAGGAGCTGAAGCCTGTCCCGGCCATGTCCAGCAGGCGCGACATTCTCGGGCCGAGTTCGTCCACCGATCTCGATCCGGACCGCTTCGCCAAGGCACGGAGCGAGGCGGGCTTCAGCGAACAGCCCTCAGCGCCTGTTCGTGCTTCGCGATCAAGGAAGAAGAACAGCGAGGGCTTCGATGATGCAGCCGTCAGGAAATCCGGGCAGAGCCCACGCAAGCGGCTTTTCAACGCCGACTGGAAGACAGACGAGAAGTGAGACAGAATGCCATGGATGATCTGAGCAACGACGGCCCAGAGGGAACCCGCTTGCGTCGGGCGAGTCTGGATCCCGAGAACCAGCGCATCTTCGACGTCATGTCGCGGGTCAGGAGTGCCTACTTCAAAACCAGGAACGACGACGAGCTGCTGGTCAGGCTCAGGCGCATCGAGCGCGGCATCGAAGACGAGTTCGAACCAGGGCACGCACTCGTTGTTTTTGGCGAGTCCGGCACCGGAAAGACCACGGTCATGCGAAAGGCCTTGAAGTCCCTCACCAGACTTCAGGACTACGACGACGGCTATGGCAACATGATGCGGCCTATCCTGTATATCACCGCGCCCTCATCGTGCACGATGCCCGATCTCGCCGCGGAGATTCTCGAACGCCTGGGATACGAGAACAGCGTTATCGGACGGGGTGCTCCGGTCTATCACAAGGTGCAGCGGAGCCTTAAGAACTATGGCACCAGGCTCATCGTCATTGATGAGTTTCAGCACCTGCTACAGGCCCCGAAGATCAAAGGTGCGGCGTACGTTACCGATACATTGAAGAACATGCTGCAGGACAGTTCGTGGCCTGTCCACCTCGTTTTCGTGGGACTGCCTGAAATCGAGACCGTGATCGAGCGTGATCCGGCGGAGCAGTTGGAGCAACGCACTGACCCGCTCCCCATTGAAAATCCCAGCTTTGAAGAGGATGCCGACTACATCGAGTGGATCGTGAACGAGCTCGTCGAAAAACGTGCAGGACTTCAGCTCGCTGCTGATCAGCCCAACGAGTTGATCGAGCGGCTCATGCACGGCGCCCGCAGCCGTTTCGGCCTCATCATGCGGATCATCATTTGGGCGATTGAGGATACCTTGGAAACTGGCGCTGACGAGGTCGCTACTACAAACTGGATCGAAGCCTATGCTCGCCTCGCGAAATGCAAGCGAGACGAGGACAACGTTTTCGCCGAACCAGCATGGCGTGGCATCATCCGGCCAGTGAACCGCGATGGTACGCTGGGGCCAGTCGTACCTGCGAAGCCTAAGAAGAAGGGGCGCTGACCGTGGGACTGATCAAGGTTCCTCTCATGGAGGATGAGAGCCTCACGAGCTTCACTTCGCGGTTCGCCCATGCGAATGCACGCAATGCGGCAGAGCTTTGCTTGGACTTCGGTCTGTCGTGGAGGTCGGTCTCATCTGGAAGAGAAGAGGCGATCACGCAAATTGCGGAGCTTTCCGGGATTGATCGCGCGCGGCTCGAGGTGGCCGCGGTGAAACTTTACAGCAAGAAATCACTCTGGGTGGCGGGCGAGGAAACGCCGCTCCTCTTCTATACTCGCGGCGTGATGAAGTTCTGCCCCGCCTGCTTCGCTGCCGACGAGGAGCGGCACGACATCAAGCCGGGTTCAAGAAAATACATCCGAAAAACGTGGTACTTCCGGTTCGTCCGGACGTGCCCGATCCATAATCAATCGCTAGTCTCAGCCGGAACACACGGACACTCCCGCTACATCCATGACCTCTGCTGGTCATTGGACTATCTTCGCCGTGACATCGCCATTGCCTCCAGAGAATCGGTGCGGCAGGAATTCACAGCGTTCGAGGAATACGCCCGCTTGCGGCTAAGCGGAGATAAACCGGGCAACGACTTTCTCGACCCGCTCCCACTCTTCGTTGCGGGCGACGTCTGCGAGCTGGCAGGGCTTGTTGCAATCCATGGGAAGCAGGTGAGGATCAACGGCAAGACGGAACGGCAGAGGTGGGAGGCGTGCGCCAAAGGCTTCGAGCTGTTCACCGCGGGTCTGCCTGGCTTTCACCGTTTCCTCGACCGTCTTGCCAGTGACGGCGTAAAAATCCGGCGAGCGCAGGTCGGTGGCAACGAGCTCTTCGGAAAATTTCATGAAAATCTTGCAAACTGGAAGGCCGACACTGCGTACGAACCTGTCAGGGAGGCTGCAAGAACCTACGCCTTCGCCACTTTCGCGCTGACCGACACCACCAATCTTTTCGGCAAGGGCGGCAAGGCCGGATTCGTCAGCTTCAACTCCATGGCCACCAGGTACGGTCTCTCTGAAGGTGTGATGCGGAAGTACTACAAGACGACAGGTGCCGACATCGTCATGCCAGGCAACGGTTTCACGGCTATCCCCGTCGCCGATGTCGAGAATCTCGTCGCCACCATGAAGGACCTGATCCGTCGTTCCGAAGCAGTAAAGATCCTCGGCGTTACGAAGACGGGCTTCAATCTGCTCTTAGACAGCGGGTTGATCGTGAGTGCCATCAACCGCGACGGAGCAGCGCAGTTCGCAGCCAGATATTCGAAGACGGCCGTTTCCGATTTCCGGGATACGCTGCTGGCGCGGGCAACGACGCAGGACCTCACTGGCCTGATGCCTCTCAGGGCCATCCCAAAGAAGCTTCTCACCACGACGGTTTCGATCATCAGGATCCTGCTGGGAGGAAGCCTGAAGAGAGTTGGCATCGATCCCGCTGAACATGGCATCATGTCGCTGATGCTCGATCCTGACGAGGTAGCGGGCCTGCTGCCAGCGCCTGCGAAACCGGAAGATGGCTTTCTCGTGCCCGCTGACATGGTGATCGCTCTGGGGGCTAGCGCCGCCTCGATCGGTTTCCTTATCCGAGAATGCCACATCGAAACCGTTCCCAGAGCGCATGCGAAGACAGGCTACCCCCAACGCGTGGCTACAGAGCAGACCGTCAGGATGTTTCGGGAAAAGCATGTCACGCTTTCGGAATGCTGCCATCGCTTAGGCCGACGCCCCCCGACCGTGCGCAGCATCCTCACTGCCGCCGGGGTCGAGCCCCTTTTTCCGAAGGACATACTGCGGGAGCAATTCTACCCGCGTATGGATGCAATGACAGCGCTGGGGCTGACCGATCCTGAGGAAGCCGAGATGACCTCATGAATGATTTCAGACGGCTGCATTCCAAAGCCAGAAATCGATTGCCGGAGATCGCCTCCGGGCACACCTTGCCGTCAGCCATAACGAATGGCGTGACGGTCTTCGGCGATCAGTCTCATAGCCCCCGCTGCGAGTGACATAGCCGTCGGCAACGATCGATCCCGAAGAAGATCTCGATCCCCCGAAACCTGCGGCCTGACCATCTCGCTGCCGAGTTCGGCGTACCGAATCCAGGCTTGTACCGTCCGGCTTCTGGCTCGCAGCATGGAGCCTAGATCCCGCTCCACGGTTTCGTCGTCGGAAGAGCACGTGAAAGTGAGCATCGCTCCTCGCTCGCCCCCGAGCTCGGCTGGCTCAATGAAGAATCCGCTCAAATGAGCCTGTCGCTGGAGATTTGCGCCAGTCAGCACGACCTCGCCCAGATGGACGTAGCAGATTTGCATGAGCGCATCAGTCGACAGTAGATCTGCAAACGGGTCCGTGCAGCAGGGCAGGATCTCGTCTCTCCTGTCTTCGACATCGTAGATGCGGCCGCCTCCCTGGCCCCATTTGAAGCAGACATCCTCAAGTCGATCCGCAAGGAACCCACGATATCGGCGCTCCTGCGCCCCGAGGTCTCCGAACGAGGAGTCAGTCAGCGCGCCCAGAACCCCGACATAGGCCTTCTCCATTCGGGCTTCGGTCTCATGTGCGACGGCTGCAACCGCCGTCTTCCTGAGGCGCATCATCGCGGCATCGTAAGCCTCCGTCAGCTTGGCAAACTGCTCCGGAAAATAGATCGGCATCGCTAACTCCTGCACGTGGATCCCATGCAGGGATGATCGGATGCCGGCGCGCAAGGTTGAACCGACGGCGACATAAGATAAGGCCGTCGCTCGATGGCGCAACATGTGGCGTAATGTCATTTCTAATGGCGCGAGGTCGAAACATAGGCATTGCTTTTACAGGTTTATTAGCACCATTGAATGGCAAACCTAGTGTCGCGGTACAGAACTTCGGTCATGAATTTTGGAAAGCCCGGGGATCATATCCCTGGGCTTTCGCCGTCTGAGGGACTGAAACACATAAAGGAATGCGCATCTGCGCAACTCCTAAAAACACCAAAGCCGAGACTTGGCGGTCTCGGCTTTGGATACCACGAACAGGCTGTCGCTCTCGTGGGGCAAAGAGAAGCTCTCTACCCTGTAGCAAGGTCACTGTATGGGGAGTCTTTCTTGGAGTCGAGTTGGGTGGCAGCATTCCTCCCATGCGCAAAGCGCAAAAGGACAGCCGAATGAAAACCGACAAAGTAATAAGCGCTCACAAGCTGATTGAGTATGCATTTGCAAGCCCGCAAAAGCGTGTGACTATTATCGAGAATGCTCTTCAGCCACCGACATTCATAATGGATACGATGTATCCCGACATCGAGCGGGCAACCAGCCCATTCCTTGTCTCACTGTGCAGCGATTCAAGTCGCCTTGATAGTCTGGACAGAACTTACCAGCATCGAGAGGCTAATACGGATCACCAGGAACAGCGTCTCCTAAATGCGATGGACGCAATCTCTCATGTTAAATCCATGTCCTGGCACTTACCTAAGACCTGCAAAATCGAACTTGCCGGAAATATGCCAAATAGTATGGAGCTAGGTGGCATTAATGTGCGGATAAAAGCGCCTGTAATTTTGAAGAGAAGGCAGACAGGCTTCCGAGACCCCTTCATCGGCGTAGCCAAGCCCTACTTCGGGAAAAACTGGCCGCTGCGCTCTGCTGAAAGTGCAGAACGCGGCGTACTTTTCGCAACGCTGCTTCATTGGTTTGCCGAAAACAGCCTCAGCCATTTGGGCGATGCGGACATCGGTATGTGCTTGATCGCCGACGTTTTTGCTCAAGAAGTGCATGTTGCGCCAAAACGCTACGCACAGAGGCGAAAGCAATTGCAGGCACTTGCGCAAGAGATCGCGGACAGATGGGGTCCCATTGCGGATCGCTTACAGTCTAAGTCAGGTGGTAGCTCTATCTCGACTAAAAAGTGATCGATATGCCGGCTGTTCACTCAGAACGGCCGGCACATTATCGAATTTAGGTTGGCCGGCAGGCATTTTCCTTCCCGATCACGGAATTGCCTCGCTGAGGCATTGCCTGAAGGATGCAACCGGGCACCCGAAGATGCCCGGCGCATTTATCGATCAAACAACCTTCGCCAGTGCATCCACCGCAAAGATCGCGTCAGCGACTTCTTCCGCCGTGAAATCGCTGCGCAGGTTCTGCAGCGTGTCGTCCTTGCTGTTTGCGAGTTGGCCGACCTTGATCAGGTCTTCGCGGGAAACGCCTTCCAGATGCAGTTCGGCGAGCGTCACCGGCATTTTGATCGAGCGGTAGAAGTCGATATAGCCGGCGATCTCGTCGTCTTCGCGCTGTTCGAGGATCATGTGGGCGAGCGTGCCGTAGGCGACCTTTTCGCCGTGGGTCAGGTGATGGATATCGCCGTGGAGCGCGGTGAAGCCGTTGTGGATCGCGTGGGCGGCGGCGAGACCGCCGTTTTCGAAACCGAGGCCGGAGAGAAGCGTGGCTGCCTCGACGACCGCTTCGACGGCCGGTGTCACAAGCTTCTTTTCGACGGCCTGATAGGCGCTGATGCCGTAAGTGAGCAGCGTCTTTTCGCAGGCTTCGGCAATCGCCATGCCGGCGATGGTGGCCGAGCCGCCGACCATGGTTTTGGAATTGGAGCGCTGGACGGCGAGTGCCTCAACGTAAGTGGCGAGACCATCGGCAATGCCGGACGCGAAGAGACGTACCGGTGCCTGGGCGCAGATCCAGGTATCGACCAGAACCAGATCCGGGTTCTTCGCGTAGAAGCGGTATTTTTCAAAAACGCCGTCATCGGAATAGATGACCGAAAGCGCGCTGCAGGGCGCATCTGTCGAGGCAATGGTCGGCACGATGATGACGGGGGTCTTTAGCTCGTCGGCCACGGCCTTGACCGTATCCAGCGTCTTGCCGCCGCCAATGCCGACGACGAGGTTGGAGCCGTTCTTTTTTGCCACTTCGACGAGACGATTGATCTCGTTGGTGGAAGCTTCACCGCTGAATTTTTCGCGGGCAAATTCGACCTTGCCGGAGACGGCAGATTCGACTTTCGTGCCGATCAGGCCCCAGACGATATCATCGGAAACCAGAAGGGCCTTGGTGCCCATTTCGGAAAGGTAATCACCCAGTTCGGCAATGACGCCGCTTCCTTGAATATAACGGCCGGGGGAGGCAAAAATTCGCTTGGTCATGTCTGTCACTTCCAGTTCATCAATGGAAAAACTACCACGCGGATATCGACCGGCTGGCCATCCAAGGCAAGGCTTTTGGGCGCAACCAACGAAACCGTTACCGACCAGCATGCAGCGGCAGGCGAAGAGTTCCTTGAGCCAGATCATTGCAGGCAGGGGAATTAAATCGAGCAAAAACAACGAAATGGGGTTTCGCCTCGTTTGCGGACGAGCGCGGACAACCGGACGACCATCATATGATGGACGCTGTGTTTCCAATCTGGAACATCTATCTCTTAAAGGTAGGAGGGCTCAATCGGCGGCCGAGAGGAAATGCTGTTTGAGGCGGGCGACGTCATCGGGCGACACGGCCGGATCCGTCAGCGGAATCCAGGCATCGATATAGTGTTCCGGCGCATAGACGTGGCCATGGCCTATCGGTGAACTGGTGGCAATCGCCATGTCGACCGCCAGCTGCAGGC
>Ga0079104_1002364_pt1 | contig 10309 bp, 10 predicted proteins | sample MedtruBG_FD_76829 | JGI IMG/M metagenome (GOLD analysis project Ga0079104, IMG submission 76829) | Root nodule microbial communities of legume samples collected from California, USA - Medicago truncatula BG | ecosystem: Host-associated > Plants > Roots > Nodule | place: USA: California... | reverse complement strand
CTGGCGAAAACAGGTTTAAAAGCTATAATTCGTCAACCATTTTAAGGTGGAAGATATAATGATTAATTTGAAAGCAGTCATTCCGGTAGCGGGTCTGGGCATGCATATGCTGCCAGCCACCAAGGCAATTCCTAAAGAGATGCTGCCGATCGTCGACAAGCCGATGATTCAGTACATCGTCGACGAGATTGTTGCTGCAGGGATCAAAGAAATCGTTCTGGTCACGCACTCCTCGAAGAATGCGGTTGAAAACCACTTCGACACCTCTTACGAACTCGAAGCGTTGCTTGAGCAGCGCGTTAAGCGTCAGCTGTTGGCAGAAGTTCAATCTATCTGCCCGCCTGGCGTGACTATCATGAACGTGCGCCAGGCGCAGCCGCTGGGTCTGGGCCACTCGATTCTGTGCGCGCGTCCGGTCGTGGGTGATAACCCGTTCATCGTCGTTCTGCCGGATATCATCATTGATACCGCATCTGCGGATCCGCTGCGTTACAACCTGGCGGCGATGGTGGCGCGTTTCAACGAGACGGGCCGCAGCCAGGTGCTGGCGAAACGCATGGATGGCGATCTCTCTGAGTACTCTGTCATTCAGACGAAAGAAGCGCTGGAGACGGAAGGGCAGGTGAGCCGCATTGTTGAGTTCATCGAAAAACCGGATCAGCCTCAAACGCTGGACTCCGACCTGATGGCCGTTGGCCGCTATGTTCTGAACGCAGATATCTGGGCCGAGCTGGAAAAAACGGAGCCAGGCGCCTGGGACCGTATCCAGCTGACCGATGCGATTGCTGAACTGGCGAAAAAACAGTCCGTAGATGCCATGCTGATGACCGGTGACAGCTACGACTGCGGCAAGAAAATGGGGTATATGCAGGCGTTTGTGAACTACGGCCTGCGTAACCTGAAGGAAGGGGCGAAGTTCAGAAGCCGCATTGAGAAGTTGCTGGCTAACGACTGATTTGTCTCTGTCTGTTTGAAAAAGCGGCAGTTATCATTTGGTATGTGTAAACATAACCAAAATGGTAACTGCCGCTTTTTGTTATTAATTCTAGTGATAACATGGAGTTATCTGATTCAAATGTGGACTGATTTGTAACGATTTGTGCTTGTTTCCTGGAGCATTTAGGACGACAATTAACGCCAGTTTTTTGTCTGTAATCAGACCTCAGAATCCTTTATTCAACATTCGCTCAGTGCACTGGTAGCTGTTAAGCCAGGGGCGGTAGCGTGTAAAATTTCTGAAGCCGCTATTATTAATCGGCTTCCAGAGCATCAATATCTCGATATACCCATTAGATGGAATAGCTAACGTGAAGATTCTTGTTACGGGCGGTGCCGGTTTTATCGGCTCAGCAGTGGTGCGACATATTATTAATAATACCCAGGATGCAGTTGTCAATGTGGATAAACTGACGTATGCCGGTAACCTGGAGTCACTGACCGACGTTAATGATAGTGATCGTTATGTCTTTGAACATGCGGATATTTGCGATAAAGCGGCAATGGATCGCATTTTCGCCGAGCACAAACCGGATGCGGTGATGCACCTTGCGGCAGAAAGTCACGTTGACCGTTCTATTACCGGCCCCGCTGCGTTTATTGAGACCAATATTGTCGGTACCTATGTGCTGCTGGAAGCCGCACGGGCTTACTGGTCGACGCTGGATGACGCGGCCAAAGCGGCGTTTCGCTTCCACCACATCTCCACTGACGAAGTGTACGGTGATTTACCTCATCCTGATGAACATCCGGCCTCTGCTGAGCTGCCGCTGTTTACCGAAACCACAGCCTATGCGCCAAGTAGCCCGTATTCTGCTTCTAAAGCGTCCAGCGATCACCTGGTTCGCGCATGGCTGCGTACCTACGGTTTCCCAACGATTGTGACCAACTGCTCCAATAACTATGGCCCGTATCACTTCCCAGAGAAGCTGATCCCGCTGGTAATTTTGAATGCCCTGGACGGTAAAGCGCTGCCTATTTACGGCAAAGGCGACCAGATCCGCGACTGGCTGTATGTTGAAGATCATGCGCGTGCCCTGTACACCGTAGTAACTCAGGGTAAACCCGGTGAGACGTATAACATCGGTGGGCATAACGAGAAGGAGAACCTGGACGTGGTGCACACCATCTGCGATCTGCTGGATGAGATTGTGCCGAAAGAGGGATCATATCGCGACCAGATTACTTACGTTGCTGACCGACCGGGACACGATCGCCGCTATGCGATTGATGCGCATAAAATTGGTGCTGAATTAGGCTGGAATCCGGAAGAGACGTTTGAAAGCGGCATCCGCAAAACAGTTGAATGGTATCTGAGCAATCAGGATTGGGTAAATAACATTCGGAATGGCGCATATCAAAATTGGGTTAAAGCAAACTACGAAAATAGATAAGCCCACATTCTTCGTTATTGAAAAGATTAATTTAACCAATTAAGTGAATATTAAAATGGAAAATCGCAAAGGTATTATTCTCGCTGGTGGATCAGGCACTCGCTTATACCCTGTTACCATGGCAGTGAGTAAGCAATTATTACCCGTATACGACAAGCCAATGATATACTATCCTTTGTCAACACTGATGCTTGCCGGTATCAGAGATATATTAATTATTAGCACACCTCTTGAAACTCCTCGGTTCCAACATTTATTAGGTGACGGTAGCAAGTGGGGCATTAATCTTCAGTATAAAGTTCAGGAAAGCCCAGATGGACTTGCCCAAGCATTCATTATTGGTGAAGAATTCATCGGCGATGATTGTTGTGCTCTAATTTTGGGTGATAATATTTTCTACGGACATGATTTGCCTAAAGAACTTGAAATTGCAATGCAGCGCCAGTCTGGGGCGACTGTATTTGCTTACCATGTTACCGATCCTGAACGCTATGGCGTCATCGAGTTTGATAAGCAAGGTAAAGTCATCTCTCTGGAAGAAAAACCAACAGAGCCAAAAAGTAACTATGCTGCCACAGGTCTTTATTTTTACGACCGCCAGGTGATTGAAATGGCTAAGAAATTGAAGCCATCTGCACGTGGGGAATTAGAAATTACTGATATTAACAACTTGTATATGCAGCAGGATGAACTTTCAGTAGCACTCATGGGGCGCGGATATGCCTGGCTCGATACCGGAACTCATGAAAGTCTGATTGAAGCAAGTAACTTCATCAGAACGCTTGAAACTCGCCAGGGGCTCAAGGTGTCATGTCCTGAAGAAATTGCTTACCGTAAAGGATTCATTACTGCAGACCAAGTACGTGCCCTTGCTAAACCACTGGGTAAAAATGATTACGGCGCGTACCTTCTTCGTATGGTTGAACATGATTTATAACCATCAGTCGGTATGACGACACGTTAATATTTGTGAAGTTCAAAGTTTATGATCATTTAAGGTTAACCAAATGAGTAACAATAAGATCACCGTTTTTGGTTCTGGCGGTTTTATCGGTTCAGCGGTGTTTGCAAGACTCGATAAGGCAGGTTTTCAGGTCGAGAAAGGTGACTGGCAGTGTAATGATTTTTCTGGTCAATCGTTAGGAACAGTGATTTATTGCTGTGGAGTAGGTGATTGCAAGCGAACTGAAGATGTCATTTACTCTCATGTTGATGCATTGCGTAATATAATTAATTCGGCTACCTACGATAAAATAGTGTATGTTTCATCGACCCGAGTGTATCTCAATAATGATGATTCAGCGGAGACGTCAGCGTTACGTCTGTCATTCGATGATAAGCGTTGCCTCTTTAACCAGGCAAAATTGCTTGGCGAGAGTGTTGCACTGGCACAAGAGAAGCCATGTTTGATCGTCAGGCCATCAAACGTATACGGTAAAGCATTCAATAGTCCGCTTTTTCTGCCATCATTGGTTCGTGATGCTATTACTAAAGGTGAAATCAATCTTTTCGTATCCCCGGATTACGAGAAAGATTATGTTTATATAGATGATTTGGTCGATTTTATTTTGAACGCTGTTCAGAATCATGTTATTGGAACGTATAACATTGCTTCCGGCGAAAACGTGAGTGCAAAAAAATTGGTTCAAATTATTGAAGAGTATACCCAATGTAGCTCTGTTTGGCACCCTGTTAGTAGCGAAGACATCTTTCCTGTGATCAATATAGATAAATATAAATCATTAGATTTCTCTCCGCGAAAAGTAGAAAGCCTTTTAATTGAGATGATCCATGAGTTCAGGAAACAGTTTGCTTGAGAAGATCGAGAAAGTTAATAATGTTGTTGTTGGTTTAGGAACCAACCTGGTTGGGAATGTCATTATGTTCCTGACGACAATTTATATAACGAATAATGTAACAGAACAGGTTTATGGGGAGTTTAGATTAACATTTGCACTTATTTCTATTCTTGTATTAGCCTTGATGCTAGGTCGAGATAGTTCTGTTTTGTATTTCTATCAAAAAGAAAAGAAGGATAGTGTAATACTCGAAGAAGTTATGAGCGGATTACTGCTTATTACTATCGGGTGTATAGTATTATATGTATTTGATGACTTTTTTATAAGAACATTATTGAGTAACCAGGTAAGCACTGGAAGTTATCACTTATCATTATTGATGATCCCTTTATGGGCTGCATATAACCTCCTTACACCCGTGGTTCGAGTTAAAGGATTTGTAAACTCCAGTTTCATATTATCTAACCTTTTACAGCGGTTTTTAAGATTTCCATTTTTAGTCGTATTTGTCATTTTAGGCTATACAGGTTTTGCTGGCTTGGCCTGGAGCATGATTTTGTCACAGATCCTTCTTCTTGGGATCTTGTTATATTATTTATTTTCTGTAGTGCAGTGGAGCACTCCAGCAATAAGTAGTTTTTTTACGAGGTTTGGATATGCCCTAAGCCTGGGAGTCAATTCTATTATGCTTGCTATTGCAGGCAAAATAGATGTTCTAATTTTGGGCAAACTGTCTTCGGTGGTGGATGTGGCTGTTTACGACATTGTCACTTCCTTGGCTATAGTGTGCTTATTCCCTTACATTGCATTATCAAAATCATTTGAACCACGCCTGTATCAATATTTTGTTCATCCAGAAAAACATTGTTCCTATCGATTAAATTTATCTTTAGCAATGACACTTACTACGCTAGGCGGCGTATTTTTCATTATTTTTAGTCGCGAAATACTTGCGCTATTTGGTCGAGAGTATGTTCGCGGCGATTTTGCATTTTTACTGGTGTCCATTTCATATATTCTCATAAGTTGCTGGGGTGCTGTAAGCGAATGGATGACGATGAATGGGTATGCTAAGTATAATTTCGCTTTTCTTATAATCAGCGCTGCGATCAATATTGCATTATGCTATCTGCTTATACCCTTGTACGGTTTGACAGGGGCAGCTCTTGCTCTAGGAGTAGGACTCTTTCTCTCAAAAATGATGGCATTTATTTTTATCATCTTTAAGGGGCCTGTTTTAAAGTTGGTGGCTGGACCTTTTGAAATCATACGCATTGTCATCTGTATAGCCATAGCTATCTATTTCCGTGAACAATCATTTCTAATTAAGTGCGGGATTTACTGTATTGCCGGTATCATTTTTGTTTTAAGTGACCAAAAGATAAGGCACTATATTTTTAAGATTATTAGAAATAAAAAGGTTGCTGCATGATTATATACATAGCAGTTAGTTTCCTTACTGTTTTTGTTCTTTTAGCCGCTACGGTTCCTGTCTTTCAACGATATGAACGACTGCTAGTCGCATTTTCATTTTTTACAATTTGGCTTATCGTCTCATTTAGTGTAAATGTTGGACCTGATTATGAGGCATATAAATTCATGTATGACTCACTCAATGAAAACTTTTTCCTTCAGGAGTATTTGTTTCGCCAGTTTGGATATTTGTTCAGAGCGAATGATTTACCATTTTCTGCATTTTATTTTTCACTGACATCAGTATATATATACTGTATTTACCGTGTATTTTTACGTTACAGAAATTTAGCTGTTCTAAATCTTCTTATTTTTATAATCATGCCTTATGGGCTTATAGAAGGTGGTTTTAATTACTTACGACAGAATATGGCGGTTGCTTTATTCTATCTTTCAATAGTGTATTTGGTACGCACTCAGTTTATACGCTATTCTTTTTGTAATGTTCTTGGTGTTTTGTTTCATAAATCAGCACTGATCTTAATTCCATTGTACTTTGTCATTAAAATGAATATAAGTGCTCGGAAAAGCCTATTTATATATTTTGTTGTACTCGGGGCAACATTAAGTCTTGAAGTCCCATTCATTAAAAACAGCCTGCTCATGATATTAGGAAGTATACCTGGGTATGGTGGTACTTATGTTAATTTCAGAGATGGTGAATTTCTTAATGCATTAAGTACTAAAGGAGTGTTTAGCTATATCTATCAGTGTATTCCTATTTTGCTCCTGATAATTTATAAAGATAAAGTGATTGTAACTCGAAACGAGCAAGTTTTATTTAATATAACTTATTTGTCGCTTATAACATTGACTATGGCATTAGAATTAAGAATTATGCTCCGAGTGGAGTATTATTTCGTATTGGCGAAAGTATTCACATTGCCTCTTTTAGTTAGGCTATGTAGTAATGATAAAACACGCACACTCTTTGTTTTATCGCTGATACTTTATTTTTCCTTGTATTTTGTTGCTGTTTATCTGACTGGAATAGAGAAGAATTTGCTCCCGTATAAATCTGTGTTAGGGTTCGAGGTTAATTAATGGCTGAAGTTGTACAAAAAAAATTACTTTTAATATCTCCGGTATTCTTCGGCTATGAGAAAAAAATACAAAGAGAATTGGAAGTTCAGGGATGGGACGTTACGTTTATTGATACAAGGCCTTCTAACTCATTTCTTACAAAAGTATTGATTCGATTAGGATTGAATTATTTAATTCGATCCCAACTTAGAAATCATCACGACAGAATTTTAAATCTTGTCAAAAATAATGATTTTTCAAAAATATTGTTTGTAAACCCTGAAGGTTTTAATGAGCGTTTTTTTCAGGATCTCAGAGAGTTAACAGAAGATGCAGATGTTAGACTTTATTTGTGGGACTCTATAGATAATAAGCCGCTGATAAAACCAACGCTAAAATATTACAATAAATGTTTCACTTTCGATCGTTCGGATGCGAGCAAGGTTGATAATTTTAATTTTCTACCGCTGTTCTATTCAAATGATTATGAAAATATCAGCCTGAAAAATAAACGTGATTATGATTTTGTTTTTATTGGTACAGTACATAGTCAGCGAATGAAAGTTGTTCAGTATTTTAGAGATTTTTCTTTACGCAATAACAATAATTTCTTCTATTATCTTTTTATACAAAGCAGAATTATTTACTGGGTCCGGCGTTTAACAGATGTGAGCTTTTCTCAATATAAAGACTATTCTTTTAATTTCAAATCACTGTCGGTTAATGAAATTATAGATATCTTTTCCTCAACTAAATCGGTTATTGATATCGAGCATGATAAGCAAAATGGCTTAACAATGAGAACTTTTGAGGTTTTGGCTGCTGGTATTAAAATTATTACAACCAATAAGGATATTGTAAATTATGATATATACCACCCGGATAATGTACATATTATAGACCGCTGTGACATTAAGTTTGACTCAGATTTTCTGAGTACCCCCTTCAGACCGTATCCCCCTGAGGTTATAGGGAAATACAGACTGAGTGCATGGGTCAAATCACTAGTAGAGTAAATGTGAAAAGAAAAAATTAATCATGAAGAAAATACTGACTGTTGGTTATTATGCTGATTTTTCCAGATTCTTTAATCAAATCAAATTAGAAACATCAAAGATATCTTCCGACTATACATTTTACCATATTAACCTGCATTTAAGTGGATACATATATTCACTCATGCATAGACAGAAATCGGTATACCTTCCATGGGCATCTAACAGGCATAGATCCAAAGGTGAAGGGAGTATTCAGGAAGATTATGAACGCTTTATTAAGTACCACGTCACTCTAAATCCCGGCATTGACAAAATTAAACTTCAGCAGCAGACTGCAAAGTATTATGATTATTTTGAGGTTTTTTTAAACGACTATCGTCCTGATTTGATAATTGTTAGTGGTGATTCTCGTATGCCCATTGAGGTCCTGCAGTTCATCGCCAGTCAACGTTCAATTGAGGTTTTACATTTCGAACAAGCACCACTTGGACGAACAATTTTAGATTCCAGGGGAGTTAATGCAAATTGTTCATGTAGAGATGTAGGTGCACTTGATTTAAATAAAGTTAATGAAACGGATGAAATCAAGCCCTATAAAGAAACCAAATGGGATGGTTATAAAAAATACAGATTTATTGATATTTTTATCGAGAAATTTTTGCCTTTCATGCAACCTATTGAACATATCAGGCCAAAGCGCAACATTGTAGATAAAAAATTATATCATAGCCTGCAATTGAGTCGATTTTCTCAAAATGATGCTCTCAACAAGGACGTTTATCTTCTCGTCCTGCAGGTTCCTGATGATGTTAACATGATTTATCATAGTCCGTATTTTTCTAATCACTATGAAATTGTCAAAGCTGTACACCGAGCTCTTCCTGAGGGCAGTGTTCTGGTCGTTCGTGAACACCCATTATTTAAGCAACTCTACGAGCCAGAATTGTACACTTATATCAATGAACATATTGACGTGTTCTTTGATTGTTCCGCTCGTCTTTTCGATGCAATGAATACTGCTAATGTTGTGGTAGTTAATAACTCAACTGTGGGTCTAGAATCTATTGAAATTGGTAAGCCTGTGGTCATCTTGGGTAATGCCTATTATGATCAATTCCCATTATGTTTTAAATACAAGGGTGAGAATCTGGAACAACTTCTTGTTGATGCTTCATGCGAATCGACACAAGAAGATTTAATGCTCAGGAAAAAATATTTGGTTTATCTTTTTAATCATTACTTTACTCCGGGACACTTCAGGGACTTAAACGGTCCTGCTCCTGCAAATATTGCTAAATGGATATCTGAAAATGTACATTAAAGTACTTTGGCTTATACGTAACTTTTTTTATAGAATATTATTCTTTAAAAAAGCAGGGCTATATGGTTACATCGGCAAGCCAATCTATTTTACAGGCCTGAGAAACGTCAGTGTAGGAAAAAAATTTAGGCTCTATCCGATGTGGCGTTTCGAAATATTAGACTCAGGCACGGTAACAATTGAGGACGATGTTTCGATAGGTCAATTTTTTCATCTGGTATCCTTGGGCAGCGAATTAGTGATAAAAAAGGGTACCGTTATCTCTGCAGATGTTCTGATCACTAATTCTGACCATCGTTTTATGGAGATTGATGTTCCTATCTATCGGCAACCTATGAATAATAAAATCACTATGATAGGAGAGAACTGTTTTATTGGCGCAGGTGCGAAGATTCTGGCGGGAACGACGTTAGGTAAACAATGCATTGTTGGTGCCAATTCAGTGGTGAAAGGCAATTTCCCTGATTATTGCGTAATCTCTGGAATTCCCGCTAAAATTATTAAAAAATATGATATTGAATCTGAACAATGGTTAACTGTTTAATCTGGAGATAGTATGTTAGTGCATGACACTTCCGTTGCTGGTTGTAAAATCATTGAACCTAAGGTTTTCGGTGATGAACGTGGTTTTTTTTTAGAAGTATTTGAACAAAAACGCTACGCTGAAATTCTTGGGGATGATATCTCTTTTGTGCAGGATAACTCTTCTCGCTCCAGAAAAAATGTATTGCGTGGATTACATTTTCAAAAGACCTTTCCTCAGGGGAAACTTGTTCGTGTTGTGCGTGGCGAAGTATTTGATGTTGCGGTTGATATTCGCCCAGACTCACCGACCTTTGGCAAATGGGAAGGGGTGCTTCTTTCTGAAAGCAACAAAAAGCAATTCTGGATCCCGCCTGGTTTAGCACATGGCTTCCTGGTTTTATCCGAATTAGCTGATTTTGAATATAAATGCACCGATTACTATCATCCGGAAGATGAAGCCTGCTTGATCTGGAATGACCCGGATGTAGGGATTGCCTGGCCTGCATCGGAACCGTTGTTGTCGGAGAAAGACGCAAAGGGACTTTTACTAAAAGAGCTTTTATCAACGATAAAAACTAAATAGCCTATTTCGTGTTTTCCGGTCATGATAGGTTATCATAGCGATTTGTGTTGAATCATTTTTTTAATGTGCAGTAAAAAACACCTGACAGGAGTATGTAATGTCCAAGCAACAGATCGGCGTTGTCGGTATGGCAGTGATGGGGCGCAACCTGGCGCTCAACATCGAAAGCCGTGGTTATACCGTCTCCGTTTTCAACC
>Ga0079104_1002359_pt1 | contig 10326 bp, 6 predicted proteins | sample MedtruBG_FD_76829 | JGI IMG/M metagenome (GOLD analysis project Ga0079104, IMG submission 76829) | Root nodule microbial communities of legume samples collected from California, USA - Medicago truncatula BG | ecosystem: Host-associated > Plants > Roots > Nodule | place: USA: California... | reverse complement strand
TGGTTCCGCTGGCGACTTGTCACCTGTAGAGTTCGAAAAGCGCTACGCGCTAGATGACTTGTGAGTGTCTACTGAAGGCTGGTCGGTCCAACATAGATATGACGCTCTAAAAGAATATAACTGGAAATTCAGTTTTTTGACGATGGATGACTTGTCAGTGCCGCCGGCGTCCAGAGATATGGTGTTGAGATTTGGTGAGTTGCTGTGGCGTGCAGATAATCGCTGGCCGTTGCTGTGTATGGAATGATGCTTCTTTAGCGCTTTTGTTTTCCTTTGTGCTGGATTTGGCACCTGATGTTTTTTGGATTCTTTTTTGTGCCACGACGGTAGCTCTTTGTATCGATGGTAAATACGGAAAACTTCTAAGGAGCCACTCCGAGCCAAGGCAATGAATTTAATTCAGCTTTCATCTTCTCAGCGAATTCAGCATCAACCATATTGGCGAAATTGATTAAGCCGAGAATATGTCTGTACGCGCCTCCGGCGGAGTCAAATTTTCTTCTTTCAATATGGTTTTCGACGCCATGCTTTTTCAAATAATAAAGATGCTGCCTTAGCTTGTCCTTAAATTCACGTGGAAGTGCGGGGACTACTCTGTCGACTAGCAGCCCTAGAACAACCTTTCTGGCACCGGGTGGGACCACATTGGTTTTTTTCTTGTTCAGATAAAGTCCTTTGACTTTTAAAACTGCAGCGACCATTTTGATTAATTCGCCAGCTTTTTCCCGTGTGAAATTATCGTCTACCGTGGAAAAGGTCATGTCATCGCTATAGCGAGTAAACTGCAGGCCATATTCAGCTGCGATTTGCGTTAAAGCTTTGTCTAAGTCACACATCACTAGGTTGCTGAGTAGTGGACTTGTAGCAGCACCTTGCGGAAGGGCGCCTACATACGCACATGTGTATCTGGAGATGCTGAATTTCTTACTTCTACCGTGCCAAAAGTTGGTCCCAGCATATTTCCTATAGGCTGTGAAGTCTGGCCACGTGCAGAGACGTGTTAGCTGGAATGAGACTAGATTGTTGTAACCGAGGCGCTGGAATACCTTATAAACTTGTGGCTCCGAAATGCTTCCAAAGAAGTTAGCAATATCAAGCTTGACAAGCCATTTCGCCTCGCAATGGACTTGAGCGCAGTTGACGATAGAGTTACCTTTTTTGAAGGCTTGGCTAGCTGAATGCACGGGTAATTCGCATAGAATATTTTGTGCAATCCATCGCTGAGTCGTCATCAGCGTACTAGATGGAACGTAGATGTCTCGTAGACCGCCGCTGCGTTTTCGAATGCTAAAACCGCGGTATGCGGTTTCGCTACGCGTAATGACCCTATCCAGATAGGCCGTATCCGATTCAACAGTCGTGGCTAGATGACTAAGGCTGAGGAGGGGGGGTAAAGGCGGATTATGTGAGCGTAGCCGCTGAATCTGACGAACAGCCGATTGCAGAATCTTTTTATCAATCCCGAGTTTTATACCTTCAGCAAGGTAGCGTTGAGGAGACCACATGAGCTACTTTGACTCCTCTCCGGAGGGAGGACGCGGCTCAACCCTGAGACCCCGTAGATAGGGCGAGGCGTGTCCTCCTTCCGAGTGAGCGCTGGCTATTTCAGTGGGAAGCGGAATCCGCCACCACCCAGTCACCGACGAATCGACTTTCCGGAAGACCTGGTTAACACTAACCCTTTTCATGACCCCCTCAACGCAAGTGGATAATAATATTGAGTTGCATCAGTTGGCACGCTTTTTTTCTCTTTTTGCTTGATTCTTTTGGTTTGCTCAAACTCGCGTCGGCCGAATTCAGTCAATCTAAGCCGAGGAGAGACTAAGCCAGACGCAATGCATCGTTCCAGAATTACGCTGGTTTCGGCCCTGTCCAGGCCGGTAACGCCCTCCAGGGCAGCCAGTTTCCGAGTTCCTCGAGAGAGCATGGACATGACGGCCAACCAGGCTGCTGGCAAAGGGCGTTCAACCACTTGTCCGACGACCGCAGCTATTCGTCTTTCTCCGGCAGCCAGAAGCATGTGTGTTGGTGTACGTCTCTGAAGTTCTGTCGGAAAGACAGACATTAAATCGCTATCTAGTCTTCTGTTGTGGAATAGTGCCGACCAAGTATTAATTGGGTTCCAAAAAATCGGAGGACAGTTGTTTGGACAGCCGTGTTCAAACACTATTAACGCACCGGTCGCCAAGAAGCCAAGTGGTGCGGGAATCTTGTGTAGTTTTGCGTATTTTTTACACAGGTCGATTGCTGCTCTCTTGTGACTGAGTTGCAGAAAAGCAGAGGAAACGGTTGGACAACTGCGGACAACGTGAAGGTCTGGTGACATCGCTGTCGCTCGCCTTAGCGTACTTGCTCCAGCATCGGTCGCGGCGTAGGCCAAGACGTTGGTTCTAAATTTTTTGTACGAAAACCAGGACTTGATGGTCTTGTGGCGATAAAACGCATCGAGATAACTCTGGACACGCCTTCCACTTCCAATGAAGTCATCCACAAAAAATATCGCATGACACTTATGCTTACGGAGGTCTTGAAGAGAGGGATGGACGAGATATTTTTTTTTGTCGTACCGGGCAAGATTGCGAAGAATCGACGCAATCTTGCCTTCGCTTCCAATGTCAGAGCCACGCGGCGTGGTATCGGCAGCGTCGCCGGAAGCGTCAAAGATATACTCGTTCGAACGAACCTCCCTGACGACAAATAAGGCGACGTAGCCAGCTTCTTTTTGCGCAGTTTCTTCGATTAGCCGAACTAGCCGGCGCTCGAATTCAGAAGATGAAATTAAGCGCAAACTGCTTGTAAGCTGGCGCGCGGTATTTTTATCTTCATCACTAAACTGCGCGAGCCACTTCTCCCCTCGGTCGGTTAACAGAAGATTTTTCGCTCGCGGTGCCTGCCCGTTTTCGATTTCTTGTTCGAGTGATTGATAAGCCATGTGTCTGCATGCGGCGAATTGATGAGTCCCCGACTGGAATATACTACTTTTGTAAGATAGACACTGCTTTGATGATATTCTTCCGACGCTTGCGAACGGCTGGCGGCTTGAAGCGTACGGAGACGCCCGCGGCGCTTATGCGACGAAAGTCAATGTTGACGGTTACTATTTTTACGGCGATAAGCCGATATTCCCCAAAAAATCTGTTCGTACAACGCTTTTCAAGTCACAACCAGCGTGCACTTATCCGACTCTTTGCCACGAGTGCATCACGTCATCTAGCTACGGACCATTTTCCCGGTTAAGCGGTCGCGACTTTAGCGGGCTGCAGGCTGCAACAATGGTCCTTCCGAACATACAACTACTTGCCGGGCACCTCTGGTCAACGCGACATATAGATTTTGTGCTGTCATCAATTCAGGATGAAGAATCACGGCGACATCAGCCTCAAGTCCTTTTAGCAGCAGCGTACTGCCGACTGACCTGCGGGAAAGGGGGCGTCCGAGATGGCGATTTTGCTCGCGCACTTGCACAGCCGCTGCATGCAAAGTGACAGCGCTAGTGGTTGCCGTGTTCATAGCTGAAAGGCAGCAGCGAAGAACCTCGGGACGAAAGCGATGTATCCCTGGTTGCTCGGACAACGCCTGTAGAAGCTGCATTGCACCAGCCATTGACGGTGCATTCGAGTACGCGACAGCAATTTCTTCTACGGGAGTTGGTTGGGTGCGATTTCTTCCATTCCTGATCGACTCCACCCGCGCTAGTAGCTGAGCGGAGCCAACTTGCGTCATCAAACTGGTGGCAAACTCAGTGAGTTGTCGCAGCGAGTCCGCTTGAGCAGGATTGAAGTTTCTCGCGAAATTCACTAAATCTGCCATGTCGACTGTTTCTACCGCTGTTGCGCCAGGAGTTTGGCTGGTTAGCGTGAATCGCGATTGTGTGTTCGCTGCGTTACCAATAACAAGTACCGTTCCCTGGCCAGGTGCTTGCGTTCGGGCCGCTGCTAAACGTTGCTGAAGAGCGTTTGCAGCATTGAATTGAATCCATTGGACCTCCTGCGGAGCGGTACGAAGGTCAATGCTGTGACCAGCCTCCAATTGAGCGCGTACTGCAAGTAACCAGTTTCCTAGGTTCTCGGTGCCGGCGAGACGCCACCGCCAAGGTGTCTGAAGCACTCCGATAGGTGGGAATTGTGTGACTACATCTGTGGCCCAATCCACAAGTGTATTGCCACGGAAATTGAAGATGGCTTGCATAGGGTCACCGAGAACACAGGTAGGTAGAGCCTGTGCTGCCCATGAGACCATGTAATGTTGTGTGAGATTGCAGTCTTGGTATTCGTCCACCAAGAGGCGCGAATAGGTTGCAAGAAGAATGTCGTTGATATGGCCAGCCTGGAGGAGGCGGTAAGCTGAATCACGAATCGCTGGGTAATCTCCGGCAGGGTTGGCCAAGTCAAGTATCTGAGGATTGTGCCCACTTCGCAGGGGAAACTTACCAATCAACCGCATCGCAAAGCCATCTATAGTCGCGATTCGATATGCCGAGCTCGGTATGTTTGCCCTTTGCATTCGGGCCTTTAACGCAGCTACACCTGCATTGGTATGCGTGAGGATAAGTATCGGTTTGGGGCCGACATGAAGCGCGAGAGTGTCCGCAATAAGCTGCGTCTTTCCACATCCTGCAGGTGCGGTGACCGAGCCTCTCGCAACGGGGAATAGGTCAAGCTCCGGGGGCACGAGTCCAGTTCCATAGCTGATTGATGATGTCGCGGAAGCCCACATCGGCGGCGGCGTAATTTGGGCCGACAATTTCCTTCCCGATTTTCTGGTAGGTGGTGACCGATTTAAACCATCCGCTGCCGCGGATTCGAGAGGCTATCACTGCCCCTGGAAGACCTACCGCCACCTTGGCGTCGTTTCAGTACATCTTGCGGCTGAGCTTTGCTGACATCGATTTCCTAAGTGCCAATGCCTCACCACGGAGCCTAGCAAAGGTCGCTTACGCCTTCACGGCAAGGCAGGCGGGAAGCGTCCTTGATTTCGTGGGTGGACTTCCTGAATACATCTCAGTCGTTGTCGTGCACTGCGAAGGTGGTTACTCGCGGTCCTGTGCTATCGCGAAAGCGCTGAGTCAGATATGTGGCTATCAGGTCAGTGAGAATGACCTTGTTGACGCGAACCCTTCGGTGGTGGGGGTCATGCAAGAGGTTGCTGCTGAGCGGAGTGGGGGTAAGGGCCGCAGAGAGTGACCGGATGTGGCGTGATTATTGCGGAAACAGGAATAAAAATGCCAAAAAAGCCCACGTACGAATGGGCGATTTTGGCGTTCCGAGCAGCTGCAAAATCAGGCAGTAATGAAATACCCATATTTTCATATGGTGACCGGGATTGCAGCCGATTCAACCCCCGAAAAAACGCCTGATTTACGTTAAAAAAGTAGTGCTTTCATTGTCGGGCCACACATTGCAGTCAAAGTCTGCCCACCCCTCACTCCACCGTAACCGACTTAGCCAAATTCCGAGGCTTATCCACATCAGTCCCCTTGGCCAGCGCAGTGTGGTAAGCCAGCAGCTGCAACGGCACCACATGCAGGATCGGTGACAGCACGCCATAGTGCTCGGGCATGCGAATCACATGCAAGCCTTCGCTGGACGTGATCCGTGAATCGCCATCGGCGAATACATACAGTTGTCCACCGCGTGCCCGCACTTCCTGCATGTTCGACTTCAGCTTTTCCACCAGTGCATCGTTGGGCGCAATGGTCACCACCGGCATCTGCTCGGTCACCAGTGCCAATGGCCCATGCTTGAGTTCGCCGGCGGCATAGGCCTCGGCGTGGATATAGGTGATTTCCTTCAACTTCAACGCACCTTCCAGTGCGATCGGATAGTGCAGGCCGCGACCCAGGAAAAGCGCGTTCTCGCGACGGGCGAAGGCTTCGGCCCAGGCGACGATGCTGGGCTCCAGCGCCAGCACGCTCTGCAACGCGGCCGGCAGGTGGCGCATCGCCTTGAGGTGGTCTTCTTCCTGGGCTGGCGTCAACAGGCCCCGGGTTTGCGCCAGCGCCAGCGTCAGCAGGAAGAGCGCCGCCAGTTGCGTCGTGAAGGCCTTGGTCGAGGCCACGCCCACTTCGACCCCGGCACGGGTGATATAGGCCAGTTCGCATTCGCGCACCATGGCGCTGGTGGCGACGTTGCAGATCGTCAGCGTGTGCGGCATGCCCAGCGAGCGCGCATGCTTGAGCGCGGCCAAGGTGTCGGCCGTTTCGCCGCTTTGCGAGATGGTCACGACCAGCGACTTCCGATTGGGTACGCTGTCGCGGTAACGGTATTCGCTGGCGATCTCGACGTTGACCGGTATCCTGGCGATCGATTCCAGCCAGTATTTGGCCGTGAGGCCGGCGTAATAACTGGTGCCGCAAGCCAGGATCAGGATCGAGTCGATTTCCTTGAAGACCTTGTAGGCCTTGTCACCAAACAGCTCGGGCATGATGCCGACCACCCCTTCCAGGGTGTCGGCGATGGCGCGCGGTTGCTCGAAGATTTCCTTTTGCATGTAGTGCTGGTAAGGCCCCAGTTCGACCGCGCTGGTAAACGCCTGCACCGTGCGCACTTCGCGCTCCACGGGGCGACCCGCAGCGTCGACGATCCAGACCCTCTGCAATTGCAGGTCGACCACGTCGCCTTCGTCCAGGTAGATGATCTGGTCGGTGGTGCCGGCCAGCGCCATGGCGTCGGAGGCGACGAAATTCTGACCCTCGCCGACGCCCACGATCAGCGGTGAACCCTGGCGCGCAGCGACCACGCGGTGCGGTTCGTCGGCGCTGAAGACGGCAATCGCATAGGCGCCGGTCAGGCGACGCACCGCCTGCTGCACGGTGGCGAACAGGTCTCCGTCGTACAGGTGGTCGACCAGGTGGGCGATCACTTCGGTGTCGGTCTGGCTCTCGAACACATAGCCGACGCCCTGCAGCTCGGCGCGCAGTTCATCGTGGTTCTCGATGATGCCGTTATGCACCAGCGCAATGCGCTCTCGCGAAAAGTGCGGGTGCGCATTGTGCGTGGCCGGCGCACCGTGCGTGGCCCAACGCGTATGAGCGATGCCGGTGAAGCCGGCCAGGCCCGTTTGCGCTACCTGCTGGCGCAGGTCCGCCACGCGCGATGTGCTGCGCGAACGCTCCAGCTTGCCATCGACGTGCAGCGCGACACCGCACGAGTCATAGCCGCGGTACTCGAGACGCTGCAGCCCCTCGAGCAGGATGGGAGTGACATTTTGCTGCGCAACGGCGCCGACGATACCGCACATGGAAAACCTCGCTTGAAGATGTATGCAGGTATCTTAGGTTAGTGGTTATGAAATATGATTTCTAAAATTTATCGGTATTGGATTAATATTGCGTTTAATGCTATCGATGAAATTAAATTTCATTTTTTATGTTTTATTGCATAAAAAGCTTATATAGATCCATAAAGAGTCAAAGGCAATGCCATGAAGCTAGAGCTGGACGATCTTGACTTGCGCATCCTGCACGCCCTGCAACAGGATGCCAGCCAGACCAATCAACAGTTGGCGGCCTGCGTGCATGCCTCGCCGCCGACTTGCCTGCGACGGGTGCGCCGGCTGGTGGAGGAGGGCGTGATCGCGCGCCAGGTGGCGCTGCTCGATCCCCAGCGCTTGTCGGCCGCGCTGACGGCGATCGTGGAGGTCACCCTGGATCGCCAGGGCGACGAAGAGCAGCAGGCATTTGAGGGGATCGTGGCGCAGGAGGCGGCGGTGCAGCAGTGCTATCGCGTCTCGCCGGGGCCCGATTTTGTGCTGGTGGTGCTGGTGGCGGATATGCCGGCTTATCACGCGCTGGCGCATCGCTTGTTCGCCTCGCAGAAGAATGTGCGCAACGTGCGAAGTTATTTCTCGATCCGGCGCAGCAAGTTCGAGACGGCCGTGCCGCTGGAAGCGGTGGAGCGACGGCCATAACGGAAGACGCCAGGTCCCGGCGGTCCCACTGGCCACCGTGCGCATGTGAGGGGGAGCGATCGACTGGCGAGCGCCTGCCGGCAGGCGCTACTCCTGGCCAGTCTTACTTCTTGATCTTTACCGGCCGTACCCACCCCGCCAGTGACATCTGCTTGGCGCGCGACAGGGTCAGCTGCTCGGCCGGTGCATCCTTGGTCAGCGTGGTGCCGGCGCCAATGGTGGCGCCACGGCCCACCCGCACCGGAGCGACCAGTTGGCTGTCGCTGCCGATAAAGGCGTCGTCTTCGATGATCGTGCGAAATTTATTGGCGCCGTCGTAGTTGCAGGTGATCACGCCTGCGCCCACGTTGACCCCGCTGCCGATATCCGCGTCGCCGACATACGCCAGGTGGTTGGCCTTGCTGCCCACGCCAACGATGCTGTTCTTGACCTCGACAAAGTTGCCCACATGCACGTCGCGCGCCAGTTCGGTGCCGGGACGCAGGCGGGCATAGGGGCCGATCTGGGCTTGCGCGCCGACCTTGGCGCTGTCGATATGGGTAAAGGGCTTGATGTTGGCGCCGGCGCCGATAACCGCATCCTTGATGACGCAGTTGGCCCCGATGACGGCGCCATCGGCGATCTCGACCCGGCCTTCGAAGACGCAATTGACGTCGATGCTGACGTCGCGGCCGCATTGCAACGTGCCGCGGACGTCCAGCCGGGCCGGATCGGCCAGGGTTACGCCTTGCTCCAGCAGCCGGGTAGCGATGTGGCGCTGATGCAGCCGTTCCAGTCCGGCCAGTTGCACTTTGCTGTTCACGCCCAGGGTCTCGGCCACATCGTCAGGCTGGGCCGAGACCACCTCGACGCCATCGGCCACGGCCGCTGCGATCACGTCGGTGAGGTAATACTCGCCCTGGGCGTTGTCGTTCGACAGCGCCGCCAGCCAGCGTCGCAGGGCAGCGGTGGGAGCGGCGATGATGCCGGTGTTGACTTCGGTGATGGCGCGTTCGGCTTGGCTGGCGTCCTTCTGCTCGACGATGCGCACGATCTTGCCCTGCTCGCGCACGATGCGACCGTAGCCGGTGGGGTCGTCCAGCGTCACCGTCAGTACGCCCAGCTTGTCGCTGCCTGCCGCGTCCAGCAAGCGCTGCAGCGAGGCCGCCGTGGTCAGCGGGACGTCACCGTAGAGCACCAGCGTAGTGGCGCCATCGGTCATATGCGGCAGCGCCTGCATGACCGCATGGCCGGTGCCCAATTGCGGTTCCTGCTTGGCGAACGACAGGCCGGCATCGGCGAAAGCGCTGGGCACGGCGTCGCCGCCATGACCATAGATCACGCATAGCTGCTGCGGCGAGAGAGCGCGCGCGGTGTCGATCACATGGCCGAGCAAGGGTTTGCCTGCGAGGGGATGCAAGACCTTGGGGAGCGCAGATTGCATGCGTTTGCCCATGCCGGCGGCGAGGATGACGATGTTCATGTGAGGGCAGTCGTGAAGCGGCTGAAAAGCGAAAGTCTAGCATGCGTCTACGCCTCGGACAGTGCTGCAAGAGGCATCCAAAAGCAAAGCTGATGGTCATTTATGGTTGTAATTTGCGCTTTGCGTGGCGGTGCGGCAATTATGATGGCAGTCTGCCCGCGCCATGCCTCGAAGGCGGACGTTGCTGCCGGGCATTGTGGTGCGCAGGCTTGCCGCGCAAGCGGACCGCATACAAGACAGCCAGGGATGGCTATTCCCGCCTATGGAAAGCAGTGCATGAAGATTCTTCTGTTGAATGATGAGTTCTACACCACAGGTGCCAGCATTGCCATGCTGCGGCTGGCCGAGCGCCTGGTGCAGAATCATGAAGTCCTGGTGATGCCGCGTATCGACGGTGAAGGTGAGATCAAGAAGCGATTCCAGGAAATGGGCATTCCCATCGTCCGCGAGACCAGCGGCGCCGATGTCGTCATTTCCAACTGCATCCTGTCCGGTTCGGCGGTGGCCGATCTGGCGCTGAAATGCCCGGTCATCTGGTGGATCCACGAAGCGGAAATCGGGCGCGATCTGGTGTTGCAATATCCGTCGATGGCGGGCGGCTTCAAGCGCGCTTCGCATATCGTGTTCCAGACCGAATTCCAGCGCATCGTGTATGGCAGTTTCCTGTTCGACAGCCCGGCCAAGGTGCACGTCCTGCCGTTCTGGAACGATGCCATCTATCGCCAGCAGGATCTCATTCCCAAGCCCAAGACAAAGAAGCGCATCGTCTGCATCGGCACCATCGAGTCGCGCAAGCGTACCGAGGACGTGGTCATGGCTGTCGATGCTTTCGATACCGCTTTGCGCAACGATGTCGAAGTGCTGTTTATCGGGAAGTACCTAAGCATGAGCGAAGGGGCACGCAACTTGACCGAGGCCTTGCCCGATCGCTATCGGATGCTGGGCGAGTTGCCCAA
>Ga0079104_1002357_pt1 | contig 10329 bp, 9 predicted proteins | sample MedtruBG_FD_76829 | JGI IMG/M metagenome (GOLD analysis project Ga0079104, IMG submission 76829) | Root nodule microbial communities of legume samples collected from California, USA - Medicago truncatula BG | ecosystem: Host-associated > Plants > Roots > Nodule | place: USA: California... | reverse complement strand
GGCGCCGCGGCGGCACCCTTGCGCTCTTCGCTCACATTGTCCTTGGGGGTGGCATTGGCGTCGTCGGCGCTGGAGTCGCGGGTGCTGTCGCGCAGCCGGCGCTTGAACAGCTTGGCATTCTTGGCGTCGACCGCTTCAGGTTCGGGCCGGGGCTCGCCGCCTTGCGCCACCAGCAGGATCAGCAACTGGCGGTGGCGATCGATGCCCGCCACCGGCTGGCAGACGATACGGGCAAAGGAATCTGCCGAACGGGTCTCGACCAGCGCGACGGTGGCCACCCGCAGCCCGGGGGGATAGATGCCGTCGATGCCCGACGTCACCAGCATGTCGCCCTTCTGGATATCGGCGTTGGCCGGCATGAAGCGCAGGTCCAGCACGCCGGTCTGGCCACGGCCGTAGGCCACGCTGCGCAGGCCGTTGCGCACCACCTGGACCGGAATCGCCTGGTCCTTGTCGGTCAGCAGGGTGACTTCGGCGCTAAACGGAAACACCCGGGTCACCTGGCCCACGATGCCGATGTCGTCGATCACCGGCTGTCCGGCCACCACGCCCTGCTGCGAACCGCGATTGAGAATGACCTTGCGGGTGAACGGGTCGCGCGCGTCGTACAGGATCTCACCCACCACGGACGGCACCGGCACCCGTTGCTGCATGTCGAGCAACTTGCGCAGTTGCACATTCTCGGCCGCCAGCAGCCGCTCTTGCTGCAACAACTGGGCATTGCCGATCTGCTGTTTGCGCAGGGCCTGGTTTTCCTGCTGCAGCACGGTCAGTGCGGTGAAGTAGTCGGCTGCCTTGCCGACCGCGTCGCGCGGGACCATGGCCACTGCCTGGAACGGATAGAGCGCCGCGCCGATGGCCTGGCGCACCTTGTCCAGCACATGCATGCGCGCGTCGACGATCAGCATGACGATCGATAGCAGGGCAAAAACGGCCACGCGCGCACGGGCCGAAGCGCCTTGTTTGAAAAGTGGTGGAATTTCCATAAACACGTCAGGCGTGACGCCCGCCGCCATCGGCGACCCATTACATCACGCTATGCAAACCCTTCGCTTCACATCAAATGTCGATTTCACCCATGGCACGGGAACCGCTGGCAGCATTCCACGCCTAAAAGCGCGCGAGACGACATGCCACTTTACGCACAAATACCCGAAAATAGGAGAACTTAGTGAGAAATATCGTATTTATTCCGATTGGTGCCGTCGCAACAGCGCTGATCGTCACCGGTTGCAACAGCATTGCCACTATTCGCGACACCAGGCATACGAATTCGGCCTTCCAGGAAAACGCCACCAAAGCTGAGGTCATTGCCCAGATGGGCCAGCCGGCAAGCAAGATCGCGATCCTCGATGGCCGTGGCGAATGTTTCAACTACATCCGCGTGGTGGAAGGCAAATCGCGGCCATTCTATGTCGGATTCAACCAGGACAACATCGTCACCAATGCCGGCTACGACAGGGACTGCGCCCAGGCCGTGGCTGAGGGACGCCTGGCCTATCGCTATCCGGGCATGACCAACGAGCCACCGAAGAAACGTTAAGATGGCGTCGCGGCGCCCCATGGCGCCGCGATGCCTGAAGCCTTTTATTCAGCCGAGAAGATCGAGCCCAGCTTGTCCATGCGATCGAGCGCCATGCCCGAACCGCGCACCACGCAAGTCAGCGGATCTTCGGCCACGATCACCGGCAGGCCGGTTTCTTCCATCAGCAACCGATCCAGGTCACGCAGCAACGCGCCACCGCCGGTCAGCATCATGCCCTTTTCGGCAATATCGGCACCGAGTTCCGGAGGCGTCTGCTCGAGCGCGTTCTTGACCGCGGACACGATGTTGTTGAGCGGGTCGGTCAGCGCTTCCAGGATTTCATTGCTGGAAATGGTGAACGAGCGCGGGATGCCTTCCGACAGGTTGCGACCCTTGACTTCCATTTCCTTGACTTCGGAGCCGGGGAAGGCAGAACCGATCTGCTTCTTGATCGCTTCAGCCGTCTGCTCGCCGATCAGCATGCCATAGTTGCGACGGATGTAGTTGACGATGGCTTCGTCGAACTTGTCGCCGCCCACGCGCACCGACCCCTTGTAGACCATGCCGCCCAGCGAGATGATGCCCACTTCAGTGGTGCCGCCGCCGATGTCGACCACCATCGAGCCGGTGGCATCGGACACGGGCAGGCCGGAGCCGATGGCAGCGGCCATCGGTTCTTCGATCAGGTACACCTGCGAGGCGCCTGCGCCCAGGGCCGATTCGCGGATCGCGCGGCGCTCGACCTGGGTCGAGCCGCACGGTACGCAGATGATGATGCGGGGCGATGGGCGGAACAGCTTGGAGTCGTGCACCATGCGGATGAATTGCTTCAACATCTGCTCGGTGACGGTGAAGTCCGCGATCACGCCGTCCTTCATCGGGCGAATCGCCTCGATGTTGCCCGGCACCTTGCCCAGCATCTGCTTGGCTTCCTTGCCGACGGCCTGGATGGTTTTCTTGCCGTTGGGGCCGCCCTGCTGGCGAATCGCCACCACCGACGGCTCGTCCAGCACGATGCCCTGGCCGCGCACGTAGATCAGCGTGTTGGCGGTACCCAGGTCGATCGCCAGGTCGTTAGAAAAATAACTGCGCAAAAATCCAAACATGAATTGTCCTGATGCGCCCGCACAGGGCGCCTAGCATTTAAATAGGGGGAGTTCTTTCATGACTGCGGCGACACGAAAAACCGGCGCCCGCGAGGCATTAACCCAGCATTCTACCTTATAATCTCATGGATACCAGCAGCCGGACGGGCCAAAAATAGCAGCGTTTCGAGGCCCTGTGGCGCGGCTTTGCAGTCTTTCGACAGCAGAATCGCAGGACTTGGAAATTATGTACAAATTCCAAGATTCCAGATCCTCCGGACGCCATCCAGCCATGCCGCTGGAGCGCCGCAGCACAGGTGGCTATCCTGACCTGCGGCGGCTCTCAATCTCAACATCCTGCAGCGCCCGCGAGCGCCATTTCATCATGTCACTAGCCCTTTCCGACGTTAAACGCATCGCCAACCTGGCCCGTCTCGAATTGACCGAGGACCAGGCTGGCCAGACACTGGACAAGCTCAACGGCATCTTTTCGCTGGTGGAACAGTTGAAGGCGGTCGATACCACCGGTGTCGAGCCGCTGTCGCATCCAATTGCCGCCATCGAACCGGCGCTGGCCCTGCGCCTGCGCGAAGATGCGGTGACCGAACCAAATCGTCGCGACGACTACCAGCAGCCGGCGCCGGCCACCCAGGACGGCCTGTACCTGGTGCCCAAGGTGATCGAATAAACGACCGGCTGGCGCAGCGCCGCCCACGTTCCCCTCTACGCAGCGACACTTTCATTCCATGCACAAGCTCACCCTCAAAGAATTGTCCGCGCAGCTGCAGGCGCGCAAGATTTCGGCCACCGAGTTGGCCACGCTGTTCCTGGACCGCATCGGCCAAAGCGACCTCAATGCCTTCCTGCACGTCGATCGCGATCTGACGCTGGCTCAGGCGCGCGCCGCCGATGTCCGCCTGGCGGGCAATGACGCCGGCCCGCTGACCGGCGTCCCGATCGCCCACAAGGACATCTTCGTGACCCGCCACTGGCGCACCACGGCGGGCTCGAAGATGCTCGAGAATTATGTGAGCCCCTTCGATGCAACCGTGGTGGAACAGTTCAACGCCGCCGGCGCAGTCACGCTGGGCAAGTTGAACTGCGACGAATTCGCGATGGGTTCGGGCAACGAGAACTCGTTCTTCGGCCCGGTCTGCAATCCGTGGGACAAGCAGGCCGTGCCGGGCGGCTCGTCCGGTGGCTCGGCCGCGGCCGTGGCCGCGCGCCTGGCGCCGGGCGCCACCGCCACCGACACCGGCGGCTCGATTCGACAGCCGGCGTCGCTATGCGGCGTCACTGGTATCAAGCCGACCTACGGCAGCGTGTCGCGCTTCGGCATGATTGCCTTCGCCTCGTCGCTGGACCAGGGCGGCCCGATCGCCAAGACCGCCGAAGATTGCGGCTTGCTGCTCAACGCCATGACCGGTTTCGACCCGCGTGACTCGACCAGCCTGGAGCGTCCCAGGGAAGATTTCACCCGCTCGCTCAACCAGGATCTCAAGGGCCTGCGCATCGGCGTGCCGCGCGAATTCTTCGGCGCCGGCCTGGCCGCCGACGTCGAACAGGCGGTGCGCGCAGCGTTGGCCGAGTTCGAGAAGCTGGGCGCGACCCTGGTCGACATCTCGCTGCCCAAGACCGAGCTGTCGATTCCGGTCTATTACGTGATCGCCCCGGCCGAGGCATCGTCGAACCTGTCGCGTTTCGACGGTGTGCGCTACGGCCACCGCGCCGCCGACTACGGCGATCTGGCCGACATGTACAAGAAGTCGCGCGCACAGGGCTTCGGCGACGAGGTCAAGCGCCGCATCCTGGTAGGTGCATATGTGCTGTCGCACGGTTACTACGACGCCTATTACCTGCAGGCACAGAAGATCCGGCGCCTGATCGCGCAGGACTTCCAGAACGCGCTGGCCGGCCCCGACGCCCGATGCGACGTGATCATGGGCCCGGTGTCGCCCACCGTGGCCTGGGACCTGGGTGACAAGGCCGATGACCCGGTGGCCAACTACCTGGCCGATATCTTCACGCTCTCGACCAGCCTGGCGGGCTTGCCGGGCATGTCGATTCCGTGTGGCTTCGGCCAGGGCGACAAGAACGGCCGCCGGCCGGTCGGACTGCAAATCATCGGCAATTATTTCGACGAGGCGCGCCTGCTCAATGTGGCGCATCGTTTCCAGCAGGCAACCGACTGGCACTTGCGCGAACCGGGCTAAGCGCCCGCAGCATTGCAAACAGCTCACCTCTACGCTATCGGCAAGGACAACATCATGCAGTGGGAAGTCGTCATCGGCCTCGAAACGCACACACAGCTTTCGACCCAATCCAAGATCTTCAGCGGCGCCTCGACCCAGTTCGGCGCCCAACCCAACACCCAGGCCAGCCCGGTCGACCTGGCGCTGCCGGGCGTGCTGCCGGTGCTGAACCGGGGCGCGGTAGAACGCGCGATCCAGTTCGGCCTGGCCATCGGCGCCACCATCGCGCCGCGCTCGGTGTTCGCCCGCAAGAATTATTTCTATCCCGACCTGCCCAAGGGCTACCAGATCAGCCAGTTCGAGATCCCGGTGGTGCAGGGCGGCACCCTCAGCTTCGCCGTCGAGAAGGATGGCAAGACCGCGTTCAAGACCATCAACCTGACCCGCGCCCACCTCGAGGAAGACGCCGGCAAGTCGCTGCACGAAGACTATCAGGGCATGACCGGCATCGACTTGAACCGCGCTGGCACGCCGTTGCTGGAAATCGTCACCGAACCCGAGATGCGCAGCGCCGCCGAGGCGGTCGGTTACGCCAAGGCGCTGCACTCGCTGGTGGTGTGGCTGGGCATCTGCGACGGCAACATGCAGGAAGGTTCGTTTCGCTGCGACGCCAACGTCTCGGTGCGTCCGGTGGGCCAGGCCGAGTTCGGCACCCGTTGCGAAATCAAGAACCTCAACTCGTTCCGCTTCATGGAAGAGGCGATCAACTACGAGGTGCGACGCCAGATCGAACTGATCGAGGACGGCGGCACCGTGGTGCAGGAAACCCGGCTGTACGACCCGGACCGCAAGGAAACCCGTTCCATGCGCAGCAAGGAAGACGCGCAGGACTACCGTTACTTCCCCGACCCCGACCTGCCGCCGCTGGTCATCGCCCAGGAATGGATCGAGCGCGTCAGGGCCACCCTGCCCGAATTGCCGGCGGCGATGCGCGAGCGCTTCGTGCGCGACTATGCGCTGCCCGAATACGATGCAATGGTGCTGACCCAATCGAAGGGCGTTGCAGCCTATTTCGAAGCCGTGGTGAACGCGGCCGGTCGCGACCAGGCCAAGCCGGCCGCGAACTGGCTCATGGGCGACTTCGCCTCGACCCTGAACCGGGAAGACACCGACATCGCCGCCACACCCGTGTCGGCCACCCAGTTCGCGTTGCTGTTGAAGCGCATCGCCGACGGCACCATCTCCAACAAGATCGCCAAGGAAGTGTTTGCCGGCATGTGGGAAGCCCGATCCGACCAGGCAACGCTGGCCGACGACATCATCGACGCCAAGGGCCTCAAACAGATCTCGGATAGCGGCGCGCTCGAAGCGATTGTGGACCAGGTGCTGGCCGCCAATGAGAAGTCGGTGGCCGAGTTCCGCGCCGGCAAGGAGCAAGCCATCAATGCCCTGATCGGCCAGGCCATGAAAGCCAGCCGCGGCAAGGCCAATCCGGCCCAACTGACCGAGTTGCTGCGCAAGAAACTGGCCGGTTGACGCGCTCCTGTTCGCAGGCAATGCCGTTCAGCCACGCGCTGAGCGGCATTTTTTTTATCCCGACCCGCTCGAGCTGAGTAGATCCGTCCGTCCGACGCTCCAGCGCAGCCAGCGCCCAGCGCATAAGGATATGCATTCTTGTTCGTTGTCGGCCCCATGACCGGGGTGTGTAATCGATGTCTTTGGCTGCCGGGCGTACCGCCAGCCATCAAGCACAGGAGCGCACATGTCGGTCGATACACTGGAACGCCAATCCTTCGAAATCCGTCCCCTGGGGGGTCCATTGGGCGCCGAGGTGATCGGCCTGAACCTGGACCTGCCGGTGGACGACCGGCAACTGGCGGGGCTGCGCGCGGCACTGGTGGCGCATGGCGTGGTGGTGTTTCGCGACCAGCGCATCACGCCCCGCCAGCACGTGGACTTCAGCCGCCGCTTCGGCCCGCTGCAGGTGCATGTGTTGAATCGCTTTCACCTGCAGGACTATCCCGAGATCCTGGTGGTGTCCAACGTGGTCCAAGACGGCAAGCCCATCGGCCTGGTCGATGCCGGTGCCGACTGGCACTCGGATCTGTCGTACATGCCCAAGCCCAGCCTGGGCGCGCTGCTGCATTCGCAGGAGTTGCCCGCCGCGCAGGGCGACACGCTCTACGCCAATACCGCCGACGCCTACGACACCCTGCCGGCGGACCTCAAGAAATTACTGGCCGGCAAGAGCGCCGTGCATTCCTACGTGTATCGCTATGAGCGCCTGCGCAAGCTGTCGCCGTGGCGACCGGAATTGACGCAGAAGCAAATCGACGAGGTGCCGCCGGTGACCCATCCGGTGATCACCACCCACCCCGAGAGCGGACGCAGGATCCTGTTCGTCAGCGAAGGCTTCACGTCGCATATCGTCGGCATCCCGCGCGATGAAAGCGACGAACTGCTCAAGCTGCTGCACGCCCATATCACCCGGCCCGAGAACGTCTACACCCATAAGTGGCGGCCGCATGACATGGTGTTCTGGGACAACCGCAGCACCCAGCACTACGCCGCCATCACGCCGCAGCACTTGCGCCGTACGCTCTATCGCACCACGGTCGAGGGCGAGGTGCCACGCTGATGCCGGCGGGCAATTGATTATTCGTCTGGCAACAGGAACGTCATGCCTGCCCGGCAGTCCAATCGCTTCGTGCACATAAACCGAACAAAGAGAGGCTGCAGATGAGATTCCGAACCGTTTTCCTGGTGGTGTTGTTGGTGCTGGTCGCCATTTTCGCCGCAGTGAACTGGACCGCCTTCGTCACCCCGACCACGCTGTCACTGATCTATACCGACTTCCAGGCGCCGCTGGGCGTGGTCATGCTGGGCGTGATCGTGGTGCTGACGGCGTTCTTCCTGCTCTATATCCTGGCGCTGCAAACCAGCGTATTGCTCGAGACAAGGCGCCTGACCAAGCAGTTGCAGAGCCAGCGCGATCTGGCCGACCAGGCTGAGCAGTCCCGCTTCACCGACCTGCGCGGCTATCTCAAGACCGAGATGGAGCAACTCAACCGCCGCCAGGTGGAACAGCAAACGCTGATCGCCGAACGCCTCGACACGCTGCACCGGGACATCGCCCTGCGCGTCGAGCAAACCGAGAATGCGGTGGCGGCCCAGGTTGGCGAACTCGACGACCGTCTGCAACGGCGCGACACCACGGGCGTGATCCGGCCCCTGTAATGCTGGCTTCAAACCTCTAAAAAAATGGCTGCATCGACAAGATGCAGCCATTTTTCATTGCAGCCGGGCCGGCGTCAGACGCCGTAGCGGGTCCGGTAGGCGGCCACTGCATCCCGGTGCTGCGCGATCTGCGTATCGGCGCCGGTAGCGATGTAGTCGAACAGGTCATTGAGGTTGCCGATCGAGATCACGGGCATGCCGTACTCACGGGCGACTTCCTGCACCGCAGACAGCGCCGAGAGCGCGCCATCCTTGCCCGAGCGCTCCATGCGATCCAGCGCGATCAGTACCGCACAGGGCGTGGCGCCTGCAGCGCGGATCATGTCCACCGATTCGCGCACCGAGGTGCCGGCCGAAATCACATCGTCGATGATGACTACCTTGCCCTGCAACTTGGCGCCGACGATGGTGCCGCCTTCGCCATGATCCTTGGCTTCCTTGCGATTGAACGCGAACGACACATTGCGACCCATGCCGGCCAACGCCACGGCAGTGGCCGAAGCCAGCGTGATGCCTTTGTAGGCGGGGCCGAACAGCATGTCGTACTCGACCCCGGACGCCGCTAGCGTCTGCGCATAGAAGCGCGCCACCTGGGCCAGGGTCGCACCCTCGCTGAACAGGCCGGCGTTGAAGAAGTAAGGCGAAGTACGACCGGCCTTGGTGACGAACTCACCAAAGCGCAGCACACCCGCCGACACGGCGAATTCGATGAATTCCTGTCTCAAGTTGCTCAAAATGCGTTCCCAGGGAAAAGTAAAATCGGCCAGCCACCGCGTCGTGGCTTGCCTTGGAGCATGACCTGCGCGGCGCGCTCAGGACGATATTTTAAATGAATCGCCCTATCGGTTATGCTACCGGCCTCACTTTGCAGGATAGAACATGCCAAAAATTGTCTCCGCCAATCTCAACGGCATCCGATCGGCAGCCAGGAAGGGCTTCTTCGAATGGCTGCAGAAGGAGTCGCCCGACTTCGTCTGCGTCCAGGAGCTCAAGGCGCAAGCCGCCGACATGACCGCGCAGTTCCTGACCCCGGAAGGCTATGTCGGCCACTTCCACTACGCCGAGAAGAAAGGATATTCGGGGGTGGGCGTGTACAGCAAGCGTGAGCCGGATGCCATTCGCGTCGGCTTCGGCAATACCGAATTCGACGCCGAAGGGCGCTATGTCGAATGCGATTTCGGCGACCTCACGGTGATCTCGCTGTACGCACCATCGGGTTCGTCGAGCGACGAACGGCAGTTGGCCAAGTTCCGCTTCATGGAAGTGTTCCTGCCGCACCTCATGGAACTGGAACAGAGTGGGCGCGAGATCGTCATCTGTGGCGACTGGAATATCGCCCACAAGGAAATCGATCTGAAGAACTGGAAAAGCAACCAGAAGAATTCGGGCTTCCTGCCCGAGGAACGCGCCTGGATGACCCACATCTTCGAACAGTTGGGCCTGGTGGACGTCTATCGCCTGCTGCACCCCGAGACCACCGGCGAAGCCTATACCTGGTGGAGCAACCGCGGCCAGGCCTGGGCCAACAACGTCGGATGGCGCATCGACTACCATGTGGCCACGCCAGGCATCGCGGCCACGGCGCGCACGGCATCGATCTACAAGGAGCAGCGCTTTTCGGATCACTCGCCGTTGACGGTGGTCTACGGTTGAGTCGACCTAGGACCGGCCACCGCCCCGTTGCTTGCTTCGATACGCCGTCGGCACCTCGGGATGATCGGGGCTCGGTGGTGTAAGCCATCGACACGAAAAAAAACCTCGCCATTGCCGGCGAGGTTTTTCGTTTGCAGCGTCAGCGGCGTCAGGCGTCGGCCGCCTTCTTCGGTGTCGCCTTCTTCAGCGCCGGCTTGGCCGCGGCCGGTTTCTTGGCTGCTGCCGGTTTCTTGGCGGCGCTCTTGGCAGCGGGTTTCCTGGCCGCTGTCTTCTTGGCGGCCGGCTTGGCCGCGGCTTCGTTGGCGCCGTCATCGGCAGCTGCCGCCTTGCCCTTGGCAGGCGCCTTGGCCTTGCGCTCCTCGAACTCGAAACTGACCTTGCCATCCTTGCCGCGCACCAGGAACGCCTTGAACGGGCGCCGCGTGCGTTGCGAGATGAAGCCGGGCAGCAGGTCGGTCTTGCCGCCCTCGCCCAGCAACTTGGTCATCTGTTCGGGCAGGATCTCCTGCTGCAGGATGATCCGGCTGCTGCGGAAATCGCACGCCTTGGGCTTGGCCACCGTCTTCTCGCACACATAGGCCAGGCCCATTTCGTAGACGCCATTGCCGCACTTGGGGCACGGCCCCAGCGGGGTCTG